>Ga0187883_10000024_pt1 | contig 126951 bp, 99 predicted proteins | sample June2016WEW_20_1_2_FD_132966 | JGI IMG/M metagenome (GOLD analysis project Ga0187883, IMG submission 132966) | Peatland microbial communities from SPRUCE experiment site at the Marcell Experimental Forest, Minnesota, USA - June2016WEW_20_10 | ecosystem: Environmental > Terrestrial > Soil >...
AGTTCCCCTCTACTCATCAACAGGCCGGATATATGTACGCGTCTCTTTCCCGTTGCCCATCGAAGAAAGCTCTTGCATACGAGGCGGGTCCATATATGCCCCCGGAAAACTCTACCAGTTGAAGCTGGAGTTCTCTCGTAATCTAAGCGGGGTGACGGAGCGATGAAGAAGAGCCGTTACACGGAAGAGCAGATCATCGGGATCTTGAAGCAGCATGAGGCCGGGGTGAGGACGGCGGACCTTTGCCGGGAGCACGGAATCAGCGCGGCGACGTTTTATGGCTGGAAGTCGAAGTTCGGCGGCATGGAGGTCAGCGAGGCGCAGCGGCTGAAGGCGATGGAGGACGAGAACCGTCGTCTGAAGCTGCTGGTCGTGGAGCTGAGTCTGCATGGCGGGGCGCTGCAGGCCGTGATCCGAAAAAACGGGTGGAGCTTGCCGGTCTAAGAGACGAGATGGCGTTCGTCTCGGTTGAGTTCCGGCTGAGCGAACGCACGGCCTGTAAGCTGCTGGGCGTGGAGCGGTCGAGCTATCGGTATGAGCCTTGCCCGGACCGCAACATCGAACTACGCGAGGCGCTGGTAGCTGGCTCGGCAGAAGCCGCGCTACGGCTATCGAAGGCAGCATGCCTTGCTTCAGCATAGAGGCCACGAGGTCAACGTGAAGCGTGTTTACCGGCTGTATTTGGAAGAACGGCTGGCGGTTCGGCGCAGGACGCGCAAGCATCTGGTGCGGGATCGTGCCTTGGAGCCGCGACTGATCCGTCCCAACCAGGAGTGGGCGATGGACTTCATCGTGGATGGTCTGGCAACCGGGAGGATGGTGCGGATCCTCAGCGTGGTGGATGCGTACACGCGCGAGTGCTTGGCGCTTGAGGCCGACACCAGCCTGGGCAGCGGACGCGCGTAACGCGTGTGCTGGAGAGGCTGATCGAAGAACGTGGCCGGCCAGAGAACGTGCGCTCGGACAACGGGCCCGAGTTCACCTCGCGTCGCATGCTGGGCAGGGCGGAAGACTGGAAGGTTGGGCTGGTGCACATCCAGCCGGGAAGGCCGATGCAGAATGGCCATGTCGAGAGCTTCCACGGAAGGTTGCGCGACGAGTGCCTCAACGCGCACTGGTTCCGCACGCTGAACGATGTAAGGAGTACCTCGGCAAGCTGGCGGCAGGAGTACAACTGCGAGCGCCGGCACAGCTCGCTCGACTACAGAACGCCGGAGGAGTTCCGGCAGAGGGCAGGCTATGCAGACGTGGAAAGCAAAGAGCGCTTCCCATATCTGCACAGCCTAGACGGCGGCTGCGAGGTAATCTCGATGCTAAGCCCAAACCGGGAAACTCTGGTTATCAATGGTTGAGAAATCGGGGGCAGGTGAGTCGGTCACCACCGCGAACGAGGGCAAATTGCCGTCGTGATCCAACAGAAGATCCAGTTTGATAGCGCCCTTCCGCCGCCGGTACTTGGCCCAGTTGAACATGGTTGCCGACAAGTCGATGATGCTACCGTCCAGGCTCATTAGCTTATTCTTGAAGCGGAACTTGCGGTATGCGCGTTGCCGTCTCAGTCCTGAATTTCCCGATAACTGCATGAAGGTAGACTCGTTTAGTTCCCGCAGGCGGTTGGCGTCGGCATACGCCAGGGTCGATTTCTTCGGCGCGGCGCTGATGCGCAGATGCTTCAACGCCGATTCGCAACCGGCTAGCCCCATGCAGACTTCGCGCAGCGAATTCATATGCGCTACCTGGCAAAGCAGCATGGCCGCGAACTGTCCCCAGCAGGTGAGCCTCTTGGCGCTGAACTCGGCTTGATGTTGTTTGAAAGCTTTTGCGAACTGTGCAAGGTGGAAAAAGTTGCAAAAGTTGCGAGTAGACAGTGCATACTTGAGTCATGGCTGATCCTTTCGTCTCTGCCTATGGCCCTATTCGGGGGCCCACTTCAGAGTAACGGGGATCATTCCACAACCATACCCCTCCAACCCGGACACCAATCGGTCTATATTGGACAGCAATGCGAATAACAGAAGTGCAAGTTGGATAGGCGTGGTTACTCGCGAAGCGGTCCGACGTGGTTCATGGCTGTCTCAGCGCCTTTGAATTTGCTACAGAATCAGACGATCCCATCTCGCACATGAGAAAAGCGCTAATCACCGGCTGCACTGGCCAGGACGGCTCATACATAGCTGAGTTCCTTCTCGCCAAAGGATACGAAGTCCATGGTCTCAAGAGGCGTGGGTCGAGTTTCAATACCAATCGCGTTGACCACATTTTTCGAGATCTTCACGAAACCGACAACCGCTTCTTTCTGCACTATGCCGATCTCACAGACGGCAGCTCGCTTTCCTCGCTTCTACACAACCTTGAGCCAGACGAGATCTACAACCTGGGTGCGCAGAGCCATGTAAAGGTGAGCTTCGAGATTCCAGAATACACCGCAGATGTCGTGGCCTGCGGGACCCTGCGCCTACTCGAGGCCATGCGGCTAACTGGCTTCAAGTGCCGTTTCTATCAGGCTTCATCGAGCGAAATGTTCGGCAGCGCGGCGCCTCCTCAAAGCGAGGCTACGGCCTTTCATCCGCGCAGTCCGTACGCCTGCGCCAAAGTTTTTGGCCACAACATTACCGTGAACTATCGCGAAACCTATGGAATCCACGCGTCGAGCGGTATTCTCTTTAACCATGAATCTCCGCGACGCGGTGAGACCTTTGTCACGCGCAAGATCACACGCGCAGTTGCACGCATTAAGTACGGAGTTCAACAGAAACTCTTTCTAGGTAACCTGAATGCCTACCGCGATTGGGGGTATGCGCCCGATTACGTTCGCGCCATGTGGCTGATACTTCAACAGGAACGGCCAGACGACTACGTGATCGGCACCGGAGAGGCCCATTCGGTCCGCGAGTTCGTTGAGCTTGCCTTCGCAACCGCTGATCTAGATTGGCATAAGTACGTGGAGATTGACCCTCGCTACTTTCGACCAACCGAGGTCGACTACCTCTGCGCGGATGCCACGAAAGCGCGGAAGGTTCTGGACTGGAAACCGACTGTAACCATCACGGAGCTGGTCCGTATCATGGTTGAGGCCGACATGAAAGAGCTGGAAGCCCGTATCAAGGGTGGAGCCGCGGCTCTTCAGCTTGCGTCCGCTAGCGAAGGCAGACTTCTGTGACCGATTTGCACAAGAAGCGAATTGTGGTCACCGGCGGAGGAGGGTTTCTTGGACATCATCTGATCGCGCACCTTCAGAAAATGACCTGCCGCAACGTCTTCGTTCCGAGACACAACGAATACGACCTGACGGGCTTCGACGCAATTGAACGCATGTTCGATGAACATCGGCCGGAAGTTCTCCTTCACCTAGCAGCTGCTGTGGGCGGCATCGGCGCAAATCGTGCCAACCCGGGCCGATTCTTCTACGAAAACGCGATCATGGGCATTCAACTTATCGAGGCCGCGCGACGTCACGGGGTAGAGAAGACGGTGGTTCTGGGCACAATTTGCGCTTATCCGAAGTTCACCCCGGTACCATTCCGTGAAGAGGAGCTGTGGAATGGCTATCCGGAGGAGACCAACGCCCCTTACGGGCTGGCAAAGAGGGTGTTGCTCGTGCAATGCCAGTCGTATCGTCAACAGTATGGAATGAACGCAATCTTTCTTCTGCCCGTGAATCTCTACGGGCCGGGCGACAACTTTGATTTGCACTCGTCTCACGTGATTCCCGCTTTGATCCGCAAGTGCCTCGAGGCAGTGAAGGCGGGGTATCAGGAGATTGTGCTGTGGGGCGACGGCTCACCTACCCGCGAGTTCTTATATGTGGAAGACGCGGCGGAGGGAATCGTTTTGGCGACGGAGAAGTACGACAGATCCGATCCGGTGAACCTGGGCAGCGGCATGGAAATTTCGATTCGAGACCTTGCAACGATGATCGCGAAGATGACCGGCTTCACAGGGCGGATTGTGTGGGATACAAATCAGCCGAATGGTCAGCCACGCCGGCGTTTGGACGTTAGCCGGGCAGAAAGGGAGTTCGGATTTCGGGCAGCAACACCGTTTGAAGTTGGCCTGCGCAAGACGATCGATTGGTGTCTCAGTTCCGTGTTGTGCAAGGAAATGCTGTGAGACTCCAGGATGTTGTAATTCTCACGATCTCCGCCGAAAGGCAAGCGATACCGTATCGGACTGAGATCCGACGCCGATATTGAGACAGCGGACGATAAGATCCATGCTCAAGCAACTATGAATTAGAGCCGCAGGGTTCAGACCAAGCTATGAATCAACCAAACGCTTTTTCCAACGCAACATCTGCCTGACGTTTGCGTGGACAACGAGGCCGTCTGACAGCGGACTAAAGCGGCCCGAATCTTCTTCTATAAACTGATCTTCACTACGCCGCACATCTTATCCTGTTATAAACTGCGGCGCAGGAAAAAACCGGAGTAAAAACGTGAGCAAAAGAGCGGCTGTGATGACCTATTTCCGATTTGCGACTGTATTGGCTGGGCTTGCCGTCGTGCCCGCTGGTATCCTTGCCGCTGGGCAACAGGGGGCACCGGAAGGTGTAGGACAATCCGCTAGCAATTCGAATGGTGCCGAATCCGACTGCGAGGCTATCACGGATGGTTCGCCTTATATTCCCGTCGACAGTTGGGTGTATCCGGCCATGCTGCGGCTGTATTCACTGGGATATGTGGACACGGTGTATCTGGGTCTGCGGCCATGGACACGCGCAAGCGTGACGCACATGCTGGAAGAAGCCGGTGACCTGATCGAGGACAGCGAAGCGGACGGAGATCGGGACGCGGATCGGGCGCGGGAGATATACGACGCAGTCAACCGCGAGCTGCACTCCGATTTGGTGGGCCCTTGCGGCCAGCATAAGGGCACTGCGCGGATCGAATCGGTTTACAGCGTAGTACGTGCCATCAGCGGCACACCCCTCGATGACAGCTTTCATCTCGGGTCGACGATCGTGAACGATTATGGCCGTCCCTTCGAGAACGGATTCAATAACTACTCCGGCATGAGCGGCTATGCAACCGCGGGGCGATTTGCGCTCTATGTGCGCGGCGAATTTCAGAACGCGCCATCGGCTGCGGGCTACTCGGCCACACTGGCTCAAACGCTCTCCAATGTTGATGAGACGCAGTACTTCATTCCTTCAAGTACGCCGCCCTACGGCCCGACTGCGGCCGTGTATAACCAAACCACGATCCCCCAGGGGCCGATTGCCACGGCGACTCAAGGGCGCTTCATCGAGGCCTATCTCTCCTACCAATATCTGAACCACGTTTTTTCCATCGGCAAGCAGGACCAGTGGCTGGGACCTGCGCAGGGCGCGAGCATGGCCTTTTCCAACAATGCCCAAAACTTCTATGCCCTCGAGATCAACCGCATCGAGCCGCTCAACATTCCTCTGCTCTCGCGTCTCACCGGGCCTTTCCGTTATGAGTTCATTCTGGGCGCGCTGCGCGGCCATACTTTCATGCCCAATCCTGCGTACGAAGCGAACCCTTCATCGAGCCTACCCAACGTGATCACTCCCGGCGATCCCTGGGTGCACGTGGAAAAGGTTAGCTTCAAGCCGTACAAGGATCTTGAGTTCGGCTTTGAGCGCACGGTGATTTGGGGCGGCAAGGGTCATTCTCCGGTCAACATCCACGACTTCCTGCGCAGCTTCTTCAGCACCTACTCGCCTGCCGGCTCGATCAAGAACGGCCCTGCTGATCCTGGCGCGCGCTTTGGCGCATTTGACTTCACCTGGCGATTGCCCTTCGTGAGCCATTGGCTCACGCTCTATACCGACTCGGAGGTGCACGACGATGTTTCGCCGATAGACGCTCCGCGCCGCGCCGCCGAACGGCCAGGCCTTTATCTCTCCCAAGTGCCGGGCATTTCCAGACTCGACATACGCGTCGAGGGGGTTACGACCGACCCACCCACCTCGCGGAGTCAAGGTGGGATGTTCATGTATTGGGAGGGAATCGAGAAGCAGGGCTATACCAATCAGGGACAGCTTTTTGGCGACTGGATTGGCCGTGAGGACAAGGGCGGACAGGGCTGGATCACGTATCATTTAAGCGGCAACGAGTGGGTGCAGGTTGGAGTGCGGAATCAGAAGGTGGACAAGGATTTCATTCCTGGCGGCACAACGCTGAACGATTTCAGCGTTCAGGTGGTCAAGCGCATTGGCAAGGACTTCGAGGTCAATGGCAACTTCGCCGTGGAGCACTGGAAGGCGCCGAGCTACCTTCCAGGCCAGCAAACTGTTACCACTACAACCATCCAACTCGCATTGTTCCCTGAGCGGAAGGTTAGCTTTTAGTTTCCTGTGTTGCGAGTACCACGGACCGCTTTGCATGGGTCGCCCATTCAAGTGAAGATATCCTTGACCTGTCTCCGGAAAACTCCGCCATTCAAAACTGGAGTTCTCTTGTAATTGACAGCCCCGGAAAACTCTGCCAGAAGAGGTCGGAAATTTCGTCCTGGGACGCTTCTCGTTCTTTTGTGAAGTGCGTTGACTTCATCTGCGCAGTCGAATGACTCCTCATCCTATGAGATCTCAGGCAGCTTCTCCTATTTTTCCGATTCGATCAACGGCGTTCCCGGCGCGCGACAGCCCCTGCTTGGCTGGGAAGCTTCTCTGGAGGCGCCCGCCTGGCGGAATCTGCGTTTCAAGATCGATTACTCTGGTTACCTGGGCAATAATCTAGGCGCGCCACAGCGCCCTTACTTCATCGTCGCCGGAGGGCAGTACGACCATCGTCTCGGCAATGAAAAGCTGTTTGCCGAAGGACTCATCGGCGATTGTGGTCTTAATGGAAACTGGGGTCCCAATAAATCGCCGGGGAATTCTGCCTCTTTTGCTGCATTGCTCGGCAGAGGCGTCGATACTCGTGTGTCCAGGCACCTGGCGATGCGATTCGAAGGCGGCTATCAATAAACGAATTTCGCCTTGTACGAAAGCGTGACCGATAATTATCCGTACTAGTTACCGGGCTATCCGAAGAACTTCGCCCGCATCTCCACCGGGCTGGTCTGGATTCCGCATCTGGAGAGACATTCCGCCGAGGAAAACGGGCGCAACCGCGTCGAACGCGAGCCGGTCAAGAGCGAAGTGGTGTTCGAGGATCTCGGAAGCATCGGCCACTTTCATCTCTATACCAGTTCCGGGGTGAAGGCGGCCCTCCATGCCGGCGGTCTGGAATATGACCGCAATTCCTGGGGCCGGTTCCTTGGCGCAAGGATAGATTACATTGCCGAGGTTCTGCCCGTGGCGGTCTTGACCCAGCCAACCGAGGCCGACGTTTGGGGCAACCCGCTTTCCACGAAGATGGAGCACGCTGCGGGTCTGGCGATCACGCTGATCGGCCTGCGCATGCTGTGGAGAGACGGCAAGCGTGTCAAGCCGTATGCTTTCTCGAAAGGTGGAATGATCGGGTTTTCGAAAAAAGCGTTAGCACCAACCGCCGCCTACGAAAATTTCACTCTCCAATTCAGCTTCGGCCTTCAATGCATGCTCAATGATAGGTGGGACTTTCGCGCAGGGGCGCTCTACTTCCATTTTTCCAACGCCTTTGTTGTGCCCAGCAATCCGGGATTCGATTCGACGTCCTACGTCGCCGGATTCAGCTATCACCTCGGCAAGCGAGAAACGAACCTCCGAAAATGAAGTGAAAATGAGCCGGACGTCATGCCTTGTCCGGCAAAGAGCCTGCTATTATCTTTCTCGCGCGAGTATGCGCGAGAGCCGCAGCCGCCGTCGAGGCTGTGCAAATGTCGGAAGGGTTCTGTGCTTCCCACATTTTGCAAAGCCTGTTTTCTGCCTGAACTGCTTTGGCGTTCTGTAGTCGAGCGAGCTGTGCGGACGACTTCGAAATCAGGCAAGTCATAGCTTATTGAGCTGGGTAAAGGACCTGCGGGGCACAATACGGTCTTTGCAATTGGAGCGAACGCGAAAAGATGGCCAGCCCGAGCACTCGGGGATGAATTCCCTGGTGGCTGGGCAAGCAAAATGGAAAATTTCAGCTTGTGAGCTCTTCGTCAAAAATGAAGATGGATGCGGTTGATTTGGTAGCTCGCGCCCACGGCGAACCCGTAGGGAGTCAGATACTTCCCCGTCAGGTAAGGCGGCCCTTTGAGCCAGAAATTGGGCCACAACTGGTACTCATAGTCTATACGGGCAGACAACCCGGCAAACAACGGGTAGGTGGCGCCGCCTCCGGCCGTGTATACAGTGCGAGTTTGGTGGTAAGGCCCGGTGGCCGCCGGATAATCGACGTTTCCGTAGCCCAGGAGGAACTTGATGTAGGGATCAATCTTGCGGAAATCGTATGGGCTATATGTCGCGCCACATGAGGCGACTTCCTCGCGTATGCCGTCTTTGTCCTGCGCAGCGGGGTGGATGCCTACCTGCTCGCCCTCGGCCTCGATCCCGAGTCCGTGCAGGCGCTGAGGCATGGGAAGTCCGAAATCGATCCACAACTTGTCGCCCAACCCGAAACCATTATCGAAACTCCGATTGAAATCGGAGAGTCCGGCGCCTACTGAGATGGGAAGATCGCCCCTCGTAGTGGCTGCAGGAACAACCTGAGAAAACGCTGTGCTGGCCACGCTCAGTGCGAGCGCGGCCAGGACGAGAGGGAGGAACTTAAAGCGCATTCTGCATCTCCTTCACAGTTGCATACCATTGCCATTCGGAAAACCGCAAACGGCGTATGGTTGCAATTCAGGTTTACAAGGCAAGAGCAGAGAATTGAGTCAGGAGTCGATCTGGCCGTCATTCAAAGAATCTGCGCATCAAGTCGCATTATTCCCACTAGAAGAGTCCGGCCCACGCGCCTTCGAAAAAGCCTTAAAACCTTTGACGCCAAGGGCGAGCAAATGTTGCGTGCATTCAAACTGCCGATTTCTTCAGCTTGACGATAGGTTACTCGACAAAGTCAGACATTTGTGTCAGCTACGGTAATTTTCGGGTTAGGGAAGTGGTACGTTTGCGGGGATTTCCTCGATCAAGTTAAGTGTGCCGAAGGTTCCGTCCGTCAACTGCCGCTCGGTATGACGCGTGGTCCTTTTCCCAACACTTGCAGGTCGGAATTCGGAATGCGCACGCGCGCAACACTTGGCGGCCGCTCCGCGCGATCAGTTTTTCGGTTCGCGCCTTGATCGACAGCTGACGCCCGAATGCCGGCAGACCCATAGAGCGATTCCAAGGTGAGCTATTGTGCACAGTTTGCAACGCCCACCGGCGAATGAATCATCGTAAGAAGATGGAAGCTCATCAAAGCAGTGTAACGAATGAGTAGAGCTGAGAGAATCAACTTGGCGCCGCCTCAGAAGCTGGGGGATTGACAGCGTTTTCATACCCCGATCGGTGGTACCGGAGTAACGCAGCAAGGCGATTACGCATCGAGCTCAAGTGCCGGTGGAGTCATGCGCCAACTCGCTTAGAAAATCGCTAAAACAGCGCCGTATTCAGGCATTGTTACCAAGGTAATTCATGCCGGTTACCCCGCTCGTTGACCATGTTTCGATGCAGCATCTTATTGAAACAGTTGTGCTCTCGCCGCAGTTCCCGTGATATGTTTGATGATGCTGTGGGGAAGCCTCCACCGCTCTGCAAACTGCGCGGAAGCGCCGGGTTCCGAACGATGAACCGCGCTGATCAATTTTAGTCGGTGAGAGCTTCTCTTTCTTTTGGATCCCTTAGACGAACTGCGGAGGATGAATCGCATGGAAACTCGTGTTTTGAAAATTGTGGGCCGTATTCTCGCCTTGATTTCAGCAGGAATCATGTTGCCGATTGCGATGTTCAGCCAGGCGGCACCAGCAGCGCGAGGGTCGAGCAGCAACGATAACCCTTCGCGGTCGGACATCTTTCTCGGCTACAGCTACCTCGCTCCCAAGGGAACTGTCCAGGTTCCTCAAGGGAATGGCACCATTGCGCCCTTCTCTTACGATGCCGTGAACGTGGGCGGGATACTTAGCGGAGCCTATTACTTCAATCGCTTCGTCGGTATCCAGGCAGAATATGCCGAACACGAGTGGGGAGGCCCAGAGAACTTCACGAACATCGGTTCCAAGGGAAACGATGACGGCTTCCAGACCATAAGTGGCGGCTTGATTATGCGATTCCCGGATGGAAACATCACTCCATTCGTGCACGCACTGGTGGGAGGGGCATCGGTGGATGGGCCCGACCATGAGTACAACAAATGGGGGCCTGGTTTGACGGCGGGCGGCGGGATGGATTATGAGACCCCGTTGTTCAACCATCACCTCGCGATCCGTCTTTTCCAGGCAGACTACGAGTACATGCACGCCGATTGGGGCCCAGTAGTCCTCGGCGGGCGCGCCAATATCAACGCCGCTCGGTTGAGCGCGGGAGTCGTGTTCCATGCCGGATCGATTGCTCCGCCAGCGCCAATTACGCTGGCCTGCACGGCGAGTCCGGAGACGATCTTCCCCGGGGACCCGGTTACCTTGACTGTTTCGCCGGGCGGCCTGGACCCCAAGGATCACGTGATCTATACCTGGTCCGGCACCGGCGTGACCGGCAACGACACAAACCCCAAGATCGACACCAGCGCGCTGCCGCCCGGCGAATACACCGTGACAGGGACGGTGAAAGAAGGCAAAGCTGGCAAGGAAGGGCTGAAGCCGTGGGAGACGGCCACATGCTCGGCCGGGATTACGGTGAAGGCCTTCGAGCCGCCGACCATCAGTTGCTCGGCCAGCCCCAGCACCATCAACCCCGGGGACAAGAGCGTCATCACGGCACAAGGCGTGAGTCCGCAGAACCGCCCACTCACTTACAGCTACTCGGCGCCATCCGGTACCATCAGCGGTACCGGCACGTCGGCAAAGTATGATTCCACGGGAGCTTCGCCCGGCGAAGTATCCATCGCCTGCAACGTCTCTGACGACAAGGCCCACAGCGCAACTGCAAGCGCCATGGTTACCATCGTCGCGCCGCCTCCACCGCCGCCTCCGGCACCCACACCGGAACAGATACAGCTTGAGGCTCGCCTGGCTCTGCACAGTATCTTCTTCCCGACCGATCGGCCAAGGATCGACAATCCCGAGGGCGGCCTTGTAGCCAGCCAGAAGGGAACTCTGACGACTCTGGCGACGGACTTCAAGAGATACCTTGAACTCAAACCGGGTGCCCGCCTGACTCTGAGCGGACACACGGACGTGCGCGGATCGGTCGAGTACAACCAGGCCCTTTCCGAGCGCCGTGTCGCGACCACAAAGCAGTTCTTGATTAGCTTGGGTGTTCCCGAATCCAGCATTGAAACACGCGGCCTTGGCAAAGAGCAGGAACTCAGCGTAGATCAGGTGAAAGCTCTGGTCGCACAGAATCCTGACCTGACTGCTGCGGATCGGACAAGAGTTCTTCGCAACCTGAACGTCATCGTGCTGGCTCAAAACCGGCGTGTGGACGTTTCTCTGAACTCCACGGGCCAGCAATCGGTGCAACTGTACCCGTTCAATGCTACCGATGCACTGACTCTAATCAGTACGAAGGCTCCTACGCCCAGCAAGAAGGCAGCGGAGAAGAAGACAAAGTAAGGTCAGTAGGCAACCCGCATGGCTCCCCCTCAAAAAGGGGGAGCCATGCTTTTTCAGCACATTGGTGAAGGAGCCAAATGGTTTCGCAAAATCTGAAGTCTATTTTGCCGATTCTCGGCGTGGCGATTTTTGCCTTTTTGCCCATGGGATGCAAGAAGGCTCCGCCGATCACGTTATCCTGCAACGCCAGCGCGCCGACCGTCTATCCGGGCGATCCGTTGTCAGTTACGGCCACGGTTGGGTCGGTGGACACAAACAAGAACACTAATGTGATCTATAGCTGGAGCGGAGAAGGCGTAACTGGCAATGGCACCTCAGCCACGGTCAATACGGCGCCTCTGGCTCCGGGTTCATACACTGTCAAAGCCGACGTCAAGGAAGGCAAGAAGGGCAAAGAAGGTTTAAAGCCGGGCCAGTCCGCGGAATGTTCCTCCGACTATTCGGTGAAGGCTTTCGACCCGCCGACAATCACTTGTTCCGCCAGTCCCAGCACCATCAAGCCCGGAGATTCGGCGACCGTTACAGCGGTCGGTGTGAGTCCGCAAAACCGTCCTTTATCGTACAGCTACACGGCGTCAGCGGGTACTGTCACGGGTAGCGGGACGACTGCTGAGTACTCCTCGGCGGGTGCGCCGACAGGCACTGTTGGGATTACCTGTAATGTCTCTGACGACAAGGGACATTCGGTGAGCTCTTCGACGAGCCTGACAATTACCGCACCCTATGTGCCGCCGCCACCGAAGACGCAGGCGCTTTGCTCGACCAGCTTTAGCAACGATCCCAAGCGTCCGACGCGCGTGGACAATGAAGCCAAAGCCTGCCTGGACCAGGTGGCTCTGGATCTGAAGCAGCAGGCTGATGCCAAGGCGGTCGTGGTGGGCGAGTCGACGGCGGACGAGAACGCCAAGACAGCCAAGGAACAGAAGTACGCGGCCAAACACAAGCATGCCACGGTGGATGAGTTCGCGGCGCAGCGCGCCGTGAATGCCAAGGACTATTTGGTGACGGAGCAGGGAATCGATGGTTCGCGGATCAGCGTAGCCACGGGCACCACTGACGGGCAGACGGAAGAGAACTACCTTGTGCCCTCGGGTGCGACCTTCAGCAACGATGTTACGGGCACAACCCCGGTGGACGAATCGGCCGTGAAACCGCAGGTGCGCAAGCCGCTGGCTGAGCGTCACCCGCAGAAGAAGGCTGCGCAGTAAGCCGAGCGGTCTTCTTCGAACGATTTGCGAGCCCTGCTTAGCAAGACGGGTTCGCGCAACCTGAGACGACTTCTGTTGCACGAAATTGAGGCTGACCGGTGAACCAACCGGCCAGCCTCATTGCTTTTGGTGCCGCATTGACTTCGGGGATAGCTTTTATTCTTCTCTTGGCTTGTCAGGGCACCTTGCGAGTTACTCTGCCGGCTTGGCGCGCCCCGCCCAGGAATCGTGGATCTCCTGGAAAATACTGGAGAGGGGTTCCGTAATTCCCCAGCCCGGATAGTGCGTTTTCATCTTTCGCAGATCACTGATATAGCAGATGTGGTCGCCGGAACGGGATTGATCCACATATTCTGAGACCATCTTCTTGCCTGAAATCCCGGCAACCATGTGAAATGCCTCCAGGATTGAACAGCTATTAGAGCGTCCTCCGCCAATGTCATAGACTTCCCCGGCTCGCGGGCTGGCGATAAATGAGGCAATAAATGCGGCCACGTCGTGGGAATGGATGTTATCCCGCACCTGTTTCTGTTTGTATCCGTAGATGTTGTATTTCTTGCCGGTAAGATTGCATTTGATCAGGTAACTTAGGAAGCCGTGTAACTCGACGCCGGAGTGGCTCGGTCCGGTTAGGCAGCCACCGCGCAGCGCGCAGGTGGGCATATTAAAGTAGCGGCCATACTCCTCGACCATCACATCCGATGCGACCTTTGAAGCGCCGAAGATGGAATGTTTTGATTGGTCGATGCGGAAGCTTTCAGGGATTCCATTCCAGTACGCCTCATCCGCATACTCCCAGCGTGTCTCAAGCTCCTTCAGGGGGAGTTCGTTGGGCGCATCGCCGTAGACCTTGTTGGTGGACATGGATGCGAACGGGGCTTCGGGGGCGTGCTGACGCACGGCCTCAAGCAGGTTGAGCGTGCCCACGGCGTTGATGTCGAAATCGGCAAACGGAATGGACGCGGCCAGGTCGTGGCTCGGCTGGGCGGCGGTATGTACAACAACGGCCGGCTTCAGCTGCTTCAGCAGGTCGACCACTCCCTGCCGGTCGCGGATGTCGAGCTCGTGATGAACGAATCCCTTGATCGCACCCTCTAGCCTGTGTTGATTCCATCGCGTATCGCCCAGGGGGCCAAAGAAGACCGCGCGCTGATTATTGTCGATTCCGTGAATCTCCCAGCCTTCCGCCGCGAAATACAGACACACCTCGGAGCCGATTAAGCCAGACGAACCCGTTACGAGCAATTCCTTCATCAAGCGTTCCTCGCTCCAACCATAGTATGCCGGGCGTACGCCGATCCTGAGTCAAGGCAGTAATGGTGATGCGACGATGCGGCACCGGGGTCGCTCAGAAGGTCGAACTTTATCGGGAGGACGATAGATCGCTCCCCGTCAGGAATTGGATGGAGGGCCTCCCGGAGGACATTCGAGACAAGGTCATCGCCCGCATCGACCTGCTGAAACAGGGCGGGCCGTCGGTGTAGTACTTTGGTGGGATCGCGGTAGGAGCGCATGGTTACTGTTAATGGAGCGGGCAAATCGCTATAATTGATATGTTTCCGATCAGAGACGAGCATCCGCGGTCGCAGAGGCCGCCCAGTTCCTCGCTCCTCGAGACTAGGAGTCCCCCTTCTCATGTCGAGAGCTCACAAACTGCAGCTTTACAGAGTTCTCCGCTACTTCCTTGCCGAATGTGGCTGGCTCATGTTTATCTATGAATGGATACGGGTTTCGCACGAGACACCGGGAAAGGACCAAATCACGATCGTCTTCGTGCTGGTTCCATCGCTGCTCCTGATTCACGCTGGAGTGAGCCTCTGGATTGCGCACAACAAACGTCTTGCGGCAAACGGGAAGCGCGGCCTTGTCAGCCGCTACATTTCCCCTGCGTTTTCGCGAGACCATCTCGGGCGGCAGCTGATTATGGAGAGCGGCTGGCTCTCGTGCAGCGAGATTGTCGTCTCCATCGATGGGGATTCCAAGTGTTACACTCCACGGGCTGAAGTGGGGGGGTAGTTGTTTCAATGATGGCGGCTCTGAAATCGCTCTGGCCGTTCTTTCAAACCATCGATCATTCCATACTTTATGCGGCGGCGCTCCAGTTTTACGGTCTCTATCCGATCGCGATGAGTTGGCTCTGGATCTCGTTGTCGCTGTTTTTCCGGCGAAACCAGGAAGACGCGCAGATGCAGATGCAGGCGCCGTATCCGCTGGTTTCCATCCTTGTGCCGTGCTTTGCTGAGGAAGATACGATCAACGGGACGATCGAGGCTCTGCTGGCACTCGACTATCCAAACTTCGAGATCATCGTCGTCAACGACTGCTCGCCGGACAACACGGTCGTAGAGGTGAGAAAGTTCCTGCACGATGCCCGCGTGAGACTGCTTAACAAGACAGTGAACGAGGGGAAAGCAATGGGCCTGAACGATGCCCTCCCCCTGTGCCGCGGCGAAATCCTTCTTATCATCGATGCCGACATCATCGTTTCACCTCAACTGTTGCGGAATGTTGTTCCCCATTTTCAGGGCACCCGTGTTGCGGCGGTGACTGGCAATCCGAGAGTTCGTAATCGAAATTCTCTGCTGCAGCACCTACAGGCGATAGAGTTCTCCTCGATCGTTTCCATGCAGCGCCGGGCGCAACGGGTGCTCGGCCGAATCCTTACCGTGTCAGGAGCTGTGTTCGCTGTTCGCCGCACCGCTCTGCTCGACGTTGGCGGATTCTCGCCGCAAATGGCCACAGAGGACATGGATCTGGCTTGGCGCCTACAGATGAAGTTCTGGGATATCCGCTACGAACCCCGTGCGGTTGTCTGGATGCAGGTCCCCCTCAGCATTCGCGAGTTATGGAAGCAGCGCAGGCGCTGGGCGCAAGGCTTGGCGCAGGCACTCGCGCGGCATCGCGAAATTCCCTTCCGATGGAAGATGCGGCGAATGTGGCCGATCTATTACGAGTCCTGCGCCTCGATCCTGTGGTCCTGGGTCTTCGTCCTGATGACTGCCTTCTGGGCTGCCTGCAAGATTGCGGGCTTTTCTCCACGCGGAGCCTCTCCGTTCCCGAATTTCTGGGGCATGGCAATCGCAACGACCTGCATAGCGCAGCTGGTGATCGGCGCGTGGGTAGACCGCCGCTACGATCCTCACATTATGCGGTCAACACTGGATGCCGTCTTCTATCCGATCATCTACTGGATGATGATGGCCATCATCACTTTCATCTACACTTTGCCTGCTTTCTTTCGTAAACCTCCGAAGGTACAGACGTGGCGCATCCAGAGAGCCCGCGTATGAGTCGTAGAATTGCCGCCAACGAGACCGTGCCCTTGATTGCGCGCCAAAATCAACGGCTGCGCGCGTTCACCTTCACGACCAGGCAATTCGGACTTCTTTTGATCCTGGTACTCCTTTGGACTGCATCTTCAATGGCTGAACCAGCGTCTGCTCCAAATGCGGCGAGAGAATCCGCCGTGCAACAGGCGAGGTTAGGCGATCCGAAGGGCGCGCTCCTCATTCTGCAGAAACTAGTACAGAATTATCCGGACGATCCCCGCCTTCTGGCAGATACCACAATCGTTGCCAACTGGGCCGGCGATGATAGTTATGCGTTGGAGCTTTATGAACGCATGCAGACACCGAAAGACGACTCCGGCGTGACGGAGGCGGCGGCGCGATCGGCGCGCAACCTCCACGAATACGATCTGGCGCTTCAGCTGTTTCGCCTCGAAGAGGGGCTGTCGCCGAATCGCTGGCAGCCCCATTTGGGGTACGCCATGGTTCTGACCGATCAGGGCCAGTATAGCGCCGCTGCTGCTTTGATGATGCCTCTACTGAGAAACGACGGCGGTGAGCCGGACGTTGAGAGAGGAGAGGCTTATTTGTGTTTGCGGCAACAGGACTTTGCCTGCGCCATTGGTATGTACCAGAAGCTCCTCGAGCAAGCCCCGAAGGAGAGGACGGAGCTCCAGTGCCAGTTGGCAAACGCACTCTCCCAGCTTGGTGGAGACACACAGGCGCAAAACATGTGCGATTCTGCTGATGCCGACGGACGCCTGCGCTTGAATGCGGCAACTGGGGCTGAACGGGTCAGATGGGCTGAAACCATCGATCACGACTGGGCGCAGCGAAAATCCGTCGACGAGCAGGCGCTGGCGATGCTGAACGGTGTGATCGCTGCGTTTCACCCTGCGGACGCCGCATGGAGGCAAGCCCAGTACGATCGTCTGCTAGCGCTCTACGATCTCTATCGAATGCGCGATGTGGTGCAGTCTTTTGAATATCTGCGCGGACAGCGGATTGACGTTCCAGACTACGCGCTTGTCAAGGTCGCCGGAGCTTATCTGGCACTGCGCCGGCCTCGCGAGGCGGAGAATCTTTATCGCGGTCTAGTCCTGCGTTCGCCCGATGATGGCGATTTGTGGAGCGGCCTAGCGTATGCGGAGTTCGAGAGTGAAGATATCCGGGAAGCCTTCCAAACGATCGATAAGGCTGATCGCAACGCACCTGCGTGGCTCCAGAGCTCGGGGTTGAAGGTCCCCCACTTCAATGGTTTTCACGCCAGCCTCGCCATGCAAGCCGCACAGATGCGGGGATATGCAGGCATGCTTGCGGAGGAGCAGTTCCGACTGGGGGACCTGTTGGGCATGGCACCAGCAAATCCCGCGTTGGGCCGCGCTATGGCCATGACCTACTTGGCGCGCGGATGGCCGCTGCTGGCGATGAGAGAGGAGCGCATAGCGGACAGCTTCGAACAGAAGGGTGAGCTTCCAGTTTTGCAAGATGCAGAGATTCTGGAGGGCGCCGGCAGGCGTCAAGAGGTGGATGCACTGCTCGGGTCCCTACTGAAAAGCGAGGGAAACAGCCCCCCTGTCGACCAGTTCCTCACCGACTGCGCTATCGAACGTGGCTGGCAGGCGGATATATCGTGGGGGTACGAATGGTCCAGCGGACAGTTTCTCGGCAACACACAACATTCCGAAGCCCATCTTTACAGCCCATTGATCGATGACCGATGGCGCGTTTTTGCTCGTGCTCTCGGTGATTCGGGGCGCTTCGTTGAAGGTTCCGCCTACCGGTCGCGAGCGGCCGTGGGTATCAGTTACAACTACGACCGACAGTCATTCTGGGGGGAAGCGGCCGGAGATTCAGGAAATGGCGGGGCGATTGCTGCAGGAGCGGCTGGCGGTCAATTTAGCCTGGGTGACCACTGGAAATTTACGGCGGAAGGTGACTCGGACAACGTCACCGACGTGCAATTGATCGCACTTCTTGCCGGCGTTCGCGCGCGCAGTGGGGGCGTGACCGCGGAGTGGCGGGACAGCGAATTGAGTTCGATTCACGCGGGTATCGAAAGAATGCTGTACAGCGACGGCAATCAGCGCTCCGCCGTCTCCGGGGCGTGGAATCAGCGCGTTTTGACTCAGCCACGCTTGCTGGTCGACATTAGTCCTCAATTGTGGACTTCGGCCAATTCCGAAGATCAGAACCGCATCTATTTCAATCCCAAGCATGATTTCTCGCTGGGCCTGAGCGCCGAAGTGAATTGGATTACGTGGCGCCACTATGACCACAGCCTTCGTCAGCAATTCACCGTGTACGCCGCCCCGTACTGGGAGGAGAATTATGGCACGAACGGAGCCGTTTCCGCCGGTTATGCGCAATACTGGGAGCTGAGCAAACGGCTGGAGTTCTTCGGTAAGGTAGCCTGGAACGGCCAGCCCTATGATGGAAGCAGGGAACCATACACCGACCTGAGCTTTGGCCTCAAGTGGGGTGCTCAATGAGACCCATCACCCTACTTGCTTTTCTCCTTGCATCCTCTCTAATTGTGCATGCGCAGACCTCCGATGTGGTGGTGCTTTGTTATCACGATGTGCGAGACGACGTCGGAGCTGCACCAATCAAGACCGACAGAAACCCCAGCGCGGAGATTACCTCGGGAAGCGCGCACCTCGATCCCGATCAATACGCCACCAGCACCTACAATCTTGCCTCGCAATTCGATTGGTTGTATTCGCACGGTTATCACGTCATCAGCTTGCAGCAGCTGATCGATGCTCGTACCGGCCGCCAAAAATTACCCGACAAGGCCGTTTTGTTAACTTTCGACGATGGCTTGCAGAGCACCTACACCAAAGTTTTCCCACTCCTCAAGGCGTATCGCTATCACGCTGTTGTGGCGGTAGTTGGGGCATGGACTGATCTTCCCGCCGACGGAAAAGTGGACTACGGTTTTAGGCAATTCAATCGCGACGATTTCGCAACCTGGACGGAGTTGCGCGAAATGCAGGATAGCGGCCTGGTCGAGATTGCCTCCCACACGTGGGACCTGCACCGGGGAATTGTTGCTAATCCGCAGGGAAGTGTCATTCCTGCAGTGATCGCTCATGCTTACGACCTTAAGACACATCGATACGAGACCGATGGAGAATACACTGCACGCATCCGCGCCGACCTCACGCAAAGCTCACGAGAGATTGAGGCTGAGCTTGGACGCGCTCCCCGTGCGATCATGTGGCCATATGGTGCTTATACGCAAACCGCAGAGTCCGTTGCGGAATCGCTCGGCATGTCGGCAACGTTTACCCTAAATCTGCCGGTTACGTTTCCCGATAAGACCTTCGGAGAAACGGGGCTCAAGGCGATCCCGCGTCTGGTGCTGATGTCGAATCCCTCGGTCGGAGACATGGTGTGGTCGCTCCATCATCTCTACCAGACGAGCAACATTCGAGCGGTTCAAGTGGATCTGGATTATGTTTATGATCCAGACGCTGCGCAGCAGGAGCGAAACCTGAGCCTGCTACTAGACCGCATTAAGAAGATTCGTGCGACCCAGGTGTGGCTGCAGGCTTTTGCGGATCCCGATGGCAGCGGCGCGCCGGCATCGGTTTACTTTCCAAATCGGGAACTGCCGATGCGCGCGGACCTCTTCTCGCGGGCCGCCTGGCAACTGCGAACTCGCTGCGGCGTTCAGGTGTACGCGTGGATGCCGGTGCTCGCTTGGCAACTGCCGGACAAGGCCCTCCAGGCACGCTTGCAGATTCGGCCAAAACCGGGCGTCGCGCCTGAGTCTCCGGTGCGACTCAACCCCTTCCTCCCGGAAACCCGAAGGATCACTGGCGAAATCTACGAAGACTTAGGACGAGCGGCTCCGGTCTCAGGGATACTGTTCAGCGACGATGCCATTCTGCGAGACACGGACGATCTCGGTCCAAATGTACCGCCGCCTGGTCCTGAGCGCACCCGCGCGCTGATCGAATTCACAAACGTACTGGCGGCTCACGTTCAGCACTGGAGTCCCGAGCTGGCGACCGTCCGCAATCTGTTTGCGAAACCGGTGCTTCACCCCGATGCAGAGTCCTGGTATGCGCAGTCCTTGCCTGCGTTTTTGTCCAACTACAATATTGTTGCTTTGATGGCGATGCCGGAACTCGAGAACGCCAGGAAATCTAAATCGTGGCTCACGAACCTAGTCCGCACCGTCGCCGCTGCACCCGGAGGTACGCAGAAGACTGTATTCGAACTGCAGTCGGTTGACTGGCGAAACAAGGAGCCGGTGGCCGCGGGCCTGTTCGCAAAGCAGGCACGCCTGGTACAAGATAAAGGCGCTCTTCACATTGCATATTACCCGGACGATTTTGAGAAAGATGTGCCAGCGATCATCCGTCTCATCCCAGTGTTCTCAGCGTCGCCTTATCCGGCGCCTCAGCCCTGACCAGCCTATTGACGAACAGATTGGGAACAGCGGTCCCGGACCAGTGTTAGCTCCATGGGTCCCGAATCGTTGGAAAGGGATTGTGGAGATTGATGGTCAGGTATTATCGCCGTCGGCAATTCCGGAGGTCAAGATCGGCCCCGGGTGTTTTAAAACACGAAAACCTTTAGTCTTCGGCCGTAACCGTGCTCGCAAGGACGGAGGATTTTGCCAATGAAGAAGAGACCCTTTTTCGTTAAGCGGATCGTTGGGGTATGGACGGAGGCCGAGGTGGGAGTTCTGACCGCGGAGCTGATCCGGAGGGCGGAGATTAGCGAGCAGAGGTTCTGCTGCGGAAGTAGCAATAGGCTGGGCTTAAGTCGGACCAGTTCCGAGAGATGAAGTAACTGCAGTACGAAAATAACCGACGGAAGCGGCTGGTGGAGGAGTTTGGGATTCCCATTCAATAGGTAATCATTGAGGTTCGGGCGGAAAGGCTTGAATTCATACGCTTCCGCGCGTTTGATTTGCTGCTACTATTGCCGCATACGGAAAATGCGAGAATTCTGTATTTTCGCGCCGATGCGATCGGCCGAACGATGGGGACGATGCTCCGATGCAGAGTGAAGAAGACTCCGCGCGCCAAAGGATGGCAGAACAGGGATCGGGCGCGAACACGAAGCGGTTTCTCGTCGCCGCAGGAATTCTGGCAGCAGCCGTCCTGGCGGCTTCTTTCCTTCTAAGACAGCTTGTGTTCGTTCATCTCGCGGCCGGCCCGTCCGCGCTCATCGCCTTAGCTGTACTTGTGGTTTTCGTGTGGCCCGGATACGTCCTTTTCCGCCGCGACACGATCATAGCGCAAGCCCGACGCGCGGAGCAGAGTGCGAACCAGACGGAACTCCGCATGGTGCGCAGGGTACTTGATAGCCTGCCCGACCTGATTTATATCAAGGACGCGAATAGCCGCTTCGTGCTGGCCAACCGGGCGATACGGACCTATATGACGGGCTCACCTGACGGCAACTTGCTTGGGCTCGACGATTCTTCCTTCTATCCCGAAGAGATGGCCCAAGCTTTCCGCAACGACGAGCAGGCGGTTGTGCGCAGCGGAGAGCAGTTGGTGAGCCAGGCCGAACGCGTGCAGGACAAAGGGGGGCTGGAACGCTGGCTCCTGACTACGAAGGTGCCCTTCCGCGATCGCGATGGAAGCATCAGCGGCATCATTGGTATCGGCCGCGATATCACGGCCCAGAAACAGAGTGAAGCGGAGGCCATCAAGGCGCGCATTCAGGCCGAGGCAGCCAGCCGGGCAAAGAGCGAATTCCTGGCCAACATGAGCCACGAAATCCGCACCCCGCTCAATGGCATCATCGGCATGACAGATCTGGCGCTCGACACAGATCTGAATCCCGAGCAACGCGACTATCTTGAAACGGTGAAACTCTCCGCCGACTCCCTACTCAACGTGATCAACGATATTCTCGACTTTTCCAAGATCGAGGCCGGCAAGATCGACCTGGAGTCGATCGAGTTCGACGCCAGGGAGTGTATTGAGACCACGTTGCGCACGCTGGTTCTTCGCGCAGAGGAAAAGGAACTTGAGCTGCTTTGCGACATCGCTCCGGAGCTGCCCGCGATCATCCGCGGCGACCCAACGCGCCTGCGCCAAATCCTCTTCAATCTGCTGGGCAACGCCATCAAGTTCACTGCCGAAGGCCAGGTGGCGTTGAGCGCGGAAGTGGAACGTCAGGAGGACGGGGACTGCGTCCTCCATTTCACGGTTGCCGACAGCGGCATCGGGATCCCCAAAGACAAGCAGAGGCTGATCTTCGACGCGTTTGCCCAGGCCGACACTTCCACAACGCGCGAGTTCGGGGGAACAGGGCTAGGCCTCACCATCACTTCGCGACTGGTGGCCATGATGGGTGGCGAAATCTGGGTGAATAGTGAGCCTGGCAAAGGCAGCGACTTTCACTTCACGGCCCGCGTAGGCGTGGGCAACACCACTGCTTCACACTTGTCTATCGGGTTGCCTATAGGGATGCTGCACGGCGCCAGTGTGCTTGTGGTAGACGACAATCAGACCAACCGCCGCATCCTCGATCGGCTGCTCACCCGCTGGGGCATGCGAGTGGTCTGTGTGGAGAGTGGACAGAGGGCTCTCTTAGAACTCAAGTCCGCACGCGAGTCGGGTAGTCCTTATCGATTGATACTGACCGATATGCATATGCCTAACATGGACGGGTTCGGTCTGGCGGAGCAGATTCGGAACACGCCGGACCTGGGGGCAGCCACCATCATGATGCTGAGTTCCGCCGGCCGCCGCGGAGATTTGGCGCGCTGCCAGAAACTCGGCCTCTCCGCATCCCTTACCAAACCAGTTCGCCAAAATGAACTACGCGATGCCATCGTCCGCGCGTTAGACAGGCGTCGCGCTGACGCAGCGGGAACGGTCGCGCCCGTTGTGGAACGGCGCGCTGTTGTTCCCGGAGCCGCTCTGAATATACTGCTGGCGGAAGACAACGCGGTCAACCAGCGCCTGGCCACACGAATGCTTGAAAAACGCGGACATCGGGTCAAGGTGGTAGGCAATGGCCGGGAGGCTGTCGATTTGCTGCAGCAATCCAGCTACGACCTGGTGCTGATGGACGTGCAGATGCCGTTGATCGACGGGATTGAGGCCACCACGCTGGTTCGCGAGCGCGAGAAAGCAACCGGATTCCACCAGCCCATTGTCGCGCTCACTGCATATGCCGTGAAGGGTGACCAGGATCGGTGTCTGGCGGCGGGCATGGACGGCTACCTTGCCAAGCCCATTCGCCCCGAGGAGCTGGATGCCTTGCTCCACGCCTATGGGTCGAAACGAGCTGAAATTCGCGCTTCCTCCGTCCCCCCTCAGCCGTAATATCGAGGTGCGGCCATGACGAAGTCAGAGCACGCAGCGATCGATCGATACGTGAATATGCCTGAGCTGCTGGCTCGCGTTGAAGACGACCGCGAACTGCTTGCGGAGCTCCTCGCGCTGTTCATCAAGGATTTTCCGAAACTCCGGGATGTCCTGCACCACGCGGTCCATGCCGACGTTCCGAGCCAAGTGGAGGAGGCTGCACATGCCTTGAAAGGTATGTTGGCCAACTTATCGATCCAACGCGGCGCAGAGCTGGCCGCCAACATCGAAGCGGCGGCGCGCGCCGGAGATGCGCGCGAAATCCAGCTGGCGATGGATGCTTTCAACGCGGAGGAAACCGGGTTACTGCCGGCTGTGGCCGCATTCATGGGGGGGAGTGAACCATGAAGATCCTGATCGCAGACGACGACGCGGTTTCACTTCGCCTGCTCGAGAAAACTCTGGAGCGGGCGGGATACGAAGTCACCGCTGTCAGCCATGGGCGTAAAGCGGCGGAGGAGCTGTGCCGTCCCGATGGTCCGCGCCTCGCCCTCCTCGACTGGATGATGCCCCAACTCGATGGGCCGGGCGTCTGTCGTACAGTACGGCGCAAGCGTAGCCAGAGCCATGTCTATCTCGTGCTTCTCACTTCAAAAAGCTCCAAAGAGGACATCGTAGAAGGTCTGGAGTCGGGCGCCGACGATTACCTCACCAAACCCTTCGATCTCGGAGAACTGAAAGCCCGCCTGCGTACGGGAATGCGCATTCTCGAACTTGAAGACAACCTGCTTGAAGCGCGCGAAGATATGCGCTATAAAGCAACCCACGACTCGCTCACATCGCTGCTCAATCGCGGGACAATTCTCGAACTGCTGGCCGGCGAGTTGAACCGCAAGCGGCGCGACAAAAGTTCCGTCAGCATCGCGCTCGGCGACCTTGACCATTTCAAGCTGGTGAACGACACCTATGGACACATCATGGGCGACGAAGTTCTTCGCGAGGTCGGGCGGCGGTTACTCGGATCAGTCCGCTCTTACGACTTTGTCGGACGCTACGGCGGCGAAGAGTTCCTCGTGGTTCTGAATAACTGTGTCGCGGAAAAGTCCGTGGATCGGGTCGAGGAGATTCGCAAAGCGATCGGAAGCTCGCCCGTCCGCACCACGCACGGACGAATACCCATTACCATGAGCTTGGGCGTTGCTGTCAGCAGCCCTTCGGATACACGGCCCCTCGAAGAAATCTTATGCGAAGTAGATGGCGCGCTTTATGCCGCAAAATCCGCGGGGCGCAACTGCTGCCGCCTGGGGAACGTCTGCCGGGAATGACTCTGCCGGTTGTGACTCGCCAAAACTCCATCTGGCGGGAAAACGACTCACGCTTTACTGCTAAGGCACAGGCGGAGCAACCATGAACATCGGTCCGAGGGGGATTTATTGTGCGTGCGAACTGGCGCACGTCTGAAATGGCTCGTCCGGCGCGTCATGATCAACCGGCAGACCCATGTGCTCTTGTTGCCGTTGGCGCCGCAAGTGACCCGCAGCGGCGGTTCGAGCCGCGAGATCGTACCGATGATGAAGACCGCCAAGTCTCGGCATGGATACGACTTCGCAACCTGCTTCGGGATTTTTCAAAGTCTCACGCCCGGCTGGAGTTTTCTTGGCAAGTGGGAAGTGGGCGCGGTCTTCGTGGTCGTAACGGACGTGCTCATTCATGAGGCGTCTCAAATGCAATTCGTTGAGCGCAATCACATGATCGAGCAGATCACGGCAAGTGGAGTGAGATTGATGGACAGATCATGTGGGATCAGGAAGAAATCGAGTGTTTCTGGATTCTGGACGAGGCCAAGGAACGATACGAACAGCGCAGACAGGCGTTAGCCGAAAAGGGTTTCATTTATTCGGATGTGGACCCGCTGCTTTGAGCGCCGAATTCCAGTTGTCATTTTCTATTCTCTTCCTTCCGCGCCGCTCTGATCGTCTCCGCCAGCCCGTCAAAGTTCACCGGCTTCCCGTCCAGAATGGAATAACCCTGAAAGCGTATCTCGTCTTCGCTCTTTTCCGCGCTTTCACCAGGGACGTAGAGGCTGCTCTCGACTAGGCGGAGCCAAAGGGGAAGCCTCCGGAATCTGTTGCGCTTAGAACTCCTTGAGAGTCTTTGGTCGCCATAGGATGCGCACTCCTGACCGTCACTCTCTGTTGCGATTACTCGAGCGACGTAAGTGACAATTTCAGCGTCCGCTGGAGGTTCGTCGAGTGGGACTTCACCTTGCGCGGCGAAATTTCGCCGACTGGTTCGTGACTACGAGTAGCTGCCCGCAACCTTGGCCTCCCTGCATTACCTCGCCTTCGCCTGCCTCACGCTCCTAAACTTGGTCCGAACACTTGAGCAAAGTTAATAGCAGGTCCTATTATAGATTTTGAAGTCTCCGCTATTCTTCCGCCCCGTTGCCAGTTTCCTTTGAAGCACCACAGAATCTGATTCATCGATACAGAAGATCAAAGGTGTCCTTTGAATTCAATTTCAAGCCGCGTTGGCGACGCCAGTCCGACGAGGGGCCGGTGGATGGTGCTTCTCGTTTTTTTGTTAACTACGCTGACATCATCTGCGCAGTCGAGTGACTCCTCTTCCTATAAGATCTCGGGCGGCTTCTCCTATCTTTCCAATACGATCAACGGCGTTCCGGGCGCGCGACAGCCCCTGCTTGGCTGGGAAGCTTCTCTGGCTTCGCCCGCCTGGCGTAATCTGCGTTTCAAGATCGATTACTCTGGCTACCTGGGCAGTAATCTGGGTGCGCCACAGCACCCCTACTTCATCGTCGCCGGAGGGCAGTACGACCATCGTCTCGGCAAGGAAAAACTGTTTGCCGAAGGACTCATCGGCGATTGCGGTCTCAATGGAAACTGGGGCCCCAATAAATCGCCGGGAAGTTCGGCCTCTTTTGCCGCGTTGCTCGGCGGAGGCGTCGATACTCCGGTGTCGAAGCACCTGGCGATGCGATTCGAAGGCGGCTATCAATACGCGAATTTTGCCTTGTACAAAAGCGTGACCGATAAATATCCGTACCACTTACCGGGTTATCCGAAGAACTTCACTCGCATCTCCGCCGGGCTGGTCTGGATTCCGCATCTGGAGGGACATTCCACCGAGGAGAACGGACGCAACCGCGTCGAACGCCAGCCGGTCAAGAACGAATTGGTGTTCGAGGATCTTGGAAGCATCGGCCATTTTCATCTCTTTACCAGTTCCGGAGTGAGAGCAGGTTTTCATGCCGGCGGCCTGGAATATGACCGCAATTCCTGGGGCCAGTTCCTTGGCGCACGCATGGATTACGTTGCCGAGGTTCTGCCCGTTGCAGTCTTGACCCAGCCAACTGAGGCCGACGTTTGGGGCAACCCGCTCTCCACGATCATGGAGCATGTTGCGGGCCTGGCAATCACGCCGATCGGCCTGCGCATGTTGTGGAGAGACGGCAAGCGTGTCAAGCCGTACGCTTTCTCGAAAGGCGGAATGATCGGGTTTTCGAAAAAGGCACTTTCGCCAACCGCTAGCTACGAGAGTTTCACTCTCCAATTCAGCCTCGGTCTTCAGTGCAGGCTCAATGATCGGTGGGAATTTCGCGCAGGGGCGCTCTACTTCCACTTTTCCAACGCCTTTGTTGTACCCAGCAATCCGGGATTCGATTCGATGTCGTACAGCGCTGGGTTCAGCTATCACCTCGGCAAGTCAGAGACGAACCTTCGGCCGTGAAGTGACCACGAGCTGGGCGTGATGCCTTGTCCGGCACGGAGCCTGCTAATATCTTTCTCGCGCAAGGATGCGCGAAAGTTAATAACGGGCTTTCGTCCAGCCGTTGAAATAGGCCGAAGCGCCCGTGCTGGAGTACAAGAAGTTCACGCAAGAAGCCGCCGCCTGAGTTAGCTACTTCGCCCCAATGACAATGAAAGCACCATACCTAGTAGACCGCCCAACAGGACTGCCACCCTCAGGCGGACGCTATCGAAAGAGCATTCGGAAATTTTGCCAGCGGGCAGGTAGGTGGGCACAAAATTGGTCACAGTCCAGAATTGCAAGCACAAGGCGAACACGGTCAGCTTCCTATGAGCGGTTCGTAACTAGCTTATTGAAAAGGATATATGGCGGAGAGGGAGGGATTCGAACCCCCGATACCCGTAAAGGTATGCCTGATTTCGAGTCAGGTGCATTCAACCGGGCTCTGCCACCTCTCCGCGTTGGCCATCGCTTCAAGAAGCACTCATAAGTGCGATACGACGCGCTCATAACGGCTTTGCCAGCGACACAGGAACACCGGCCTTGGCTAGTTTATTAGTAAACCAGCTACGATTGCAACGCGCGGCGAACGGATTCCCAGCCTGAACGCGGCGCCCGGCGCCGTTGCGCGGGTTGAATTTGGGCGCATAATCATGGTCTTCCCCGAGTTGTGAGGTCCAATGCGGGAGGAGCCATGAATTAGGAGCGGCGGGCAAACAAGGCCCGGAAGATCGCGAGCGCGATTGTTGCAGCGGCGATTGCGTCCGCCTTGTGCATACTCGTTACTTCGGATTCCTGGCCGCGGGAATCTGCCCCGGTGCACGCGCAGGATCGCCATCCGATTCTACGGCTGGAAAGCAGGAGTTTTACCGATAGAGGGGGCCTCTCGCGGCGATTCACATGCGACGGCGACGACGACTCGCGCGAGCTGCAGTCGCCGAGTCCGCCCGCCTGAACGAAGAACTTTGCAATCTTCATGAGCGATCCGGACGCTCCGGCCGACTCCACGCACTGGATCGCCTTCAGTATTCCCGGTGGCGCTCGCGAACTCGCACAAGGCGTGTCGACACACGGCGCAATGCCTGCCGGCTCTGCCGAGGGAACCAACAGCTTCGGCCGCTTTGGATATGGAGGTCCCTGCCCGCTCCCCGGCAAGGCGCATCATTACCTGTTCCGGATCTACGTGCTCGACGTCGAGCTCGGTTTGACGCCCGGTGCGTCGAGGGATCAGATCGAGTCCGCGATTCGAGGCCATGTGCTGGCTGCTGGTCAAATCATTGGGATCTACGCACGGCCCGGCACCTAGCGAGATGGGTGACTTCGGTCTCCTCAGGGGGCCGCTGCACCAACCTTGCCCCTGGCCCTCAGCCAGCAGTGGCTCGAGCAATTTACAATCACAGTTTCCGGCTCGCATCTAACCCGTTGGTGTATTGTTTGCTTTGGTTACGACTGCACCAGAGGGATGCGGCAGACTGGCGAATGGACCACCGGGGAGCGAGTCTTTGACGATGGAGTTCCACATTTCGCGGAAGGCCCGGGAACGATACGGGTTCGCGGAATCCCTTTTCTCGTACAACGGCAATGTGATCCTGGCCAACCTGCCGGCCTGCCGCGAGTTCGCGCACCGCATGAACCAAGTGCGCGATGTGCAAAAGAATCCTGACCAGGCAGTGCACGCCGGTCAGCTCTTTGCCATGGGACTCATTGACGAGGCCAGCCACGTGTTGATGGCGCGCTTTCGCGAACAGTTTGATCCCCAGGTGATGACCGCGGCGCTTGACTGGTTTGGCGCGCAGGTCGGTACCGACAATCTCGACAAGATGTTGCTTGCTTTCGTGGAGCAGTTCCCGGGCCAGAGCGTCATGCGCGGCAAGGAGACCCCTGCGGAGTGGCTCGCGGGCAAAACGGCCGACATGCATCACCGGGCCGCCGCGCTTGAAGAGCTGCTTCTGCTTTGGTCGGCCAATCGCAACGAAGCTTTTAGGCCATTTGACGAGCTGTTCGAGGACCGGACTCTGGCGGAAAAGACAGTCTACCGGCAAGTCACTGCGCAAATGCCTGAGTATTTCGCATCGCGGCCGCTGATTCCGCTGCCGGGCGCGCAGCCGATCAGCCTGCTCGATTTATTGCGCGCACCCGCGCTGCGCTCGCCTCGATCGCTCAGCGATCAACTGGAGATCATCCGCCAGCTTTGGAAGCCGCTGATCGGCGACGCCCTCGAACGCTTTCTCCTGATGGCCAGCGAAGTTCTGCGCGAGGAGGAACTGGCCGTATGGGCGCAGTTTAACCCGCCCGGAACGCGCCGCGGACCGCAGCAGTGGCCATCGTTCATGAGCCAGGCTGACGTGCCCAGCTTCGCCGATTCGATGCAGGAATACGAGAAATTCTCGCCGGATCAAGCGTGGATGCCGGGCGCGGTGCTGATGGCCAAGAGCACCTACGTGTGGTTGGCGCAACTCAGCCGCTGGCATGGCCGTCACATCGGGCGGCTCGACGAGATTCCTGAAGAAGAACTGGCGGCCCTCGCCCATCGCGGCATCAATTCTCTATGGCTCATCGGCGTATGGGAGCGCAGCCGGGCGTCGAAGACGATCAAGCAGCTTTGCGGGAACCGCGACGCCGTCGCCTCGGCCTACTCGCTCTTCGACTATCGCATTGCCGATGATCTCGGCGGCGAAGCGGCTTACATTAACCTGCGCGACCGCTGCTATCACCACGGCATTCGCCTGGCCAGCGACATGGTGCCCAACCACATGGGCATCGATTCGCCCTGGGTGATCGAGCACCCGGAGTGGTTCATCTCGCGCTGGGATTCGCCCTATCCCGCCTACACCTTCAATGGTCCCGATCTCTCCCACGACGGCCGCGTGGAAATCAAAATCGAAGACCACTATTACGAGCAATCCGATGCCGCCGTGGTGTTCCGGCGCCGCGACAAGGCCACAGGTGAAACGCGCTACATCTATCACGGCAACGACGGCACAAGCTTCCCCTGGAACGACACGGCGCAGCTCGACTATCTGAACGCTGCCGTGCGCGAGCAGGTGATTCAAACCATCCTGCACGTTGCGCGGCTGTTTCCCGTGATCCGTTTCGACGCTGCGATGACGCTCGCCAAGCGCCACTTTCATCGCCTCTGGTTTCCTGGCCCTGGCTCGAGCGGCGCCATTCCTTCTCGCGCGGAGTACGGCATGAGCCAGGCCGAGTTCGACCGTGCAATGCCCCACGAATTCTGGCGCGAAGTCGTCGATCGCGTCGCCGCCGAGGTTCCCGGCACGCTTCTGCTGGCTGAGGCTTTCTGGCTTATGGAAGGCTACTTCGTTCGCACCTTGGGCATGCATCGCGTGTACAACAGCGCCTTCATGATCATGTTGCGCGACGAGGACAATGCCAAGTATCGCTCGGTCATCAAGAACACGCTTGAATTCGATCCCGACATCATGAAGCGCTACGTGAACTTCATGTCGAATCCCGATGAAAGAACTGCAGTAGATCAGTTCGGCCGTGGCGACAAATGTTTTGGCGTCGCGGCCATGATGTCCACGCTTCCCGGCCTGCCCATGTTCGGACACGGTCAGATTGAAGGATTCACTGAAAAATATGGAATGGAGTACCGCTGGCCGCGATACGAGGAGAATCCCGACCGCGCGCTGGTGGAACGCCACGAACGCGAAATCGCGCCGCTGCTCAAGCGCCGCTGGCTGTTTGCCGAGAGCAGCAACTTCCTGCTCTATGACTTTTTTAGCCACAATGGCTCGGTCAACGAGGATGTCTTTGCATATTCCAATCGCAATGGCGGCGAGCGCGCGTTGGTGGTCTACAACAACCGCCACGCCAATGCGCATGGGACCGTCGATTTCTCCGCCGCCTTTGCCGACAAGGGATCGGGCCATCTTCAGCGCCGTCGATTGGGCGAGGGCCTCGGCCTGAGCGGCGACTTCGGCGCTGTCGTTGCCTTCCGCGATTCGCTTACTGGCCTCGAATATCTGCGCCGCGCCGAAGATTTGCTCAACCGCGGCTTCACTCTCAATCTCCACGCATACCAGTGCCATGTTTTCCTCGATTGGCATGAACTGCACCCGACGGCGGAGCAGCCCTGGGACAGGCTCTCGGACTTGCTGAACGGGCGCGGCGTTCTCAATCTTGCCGACGAGCTCGTCAATCTGGAACTCAAGCCCGTGCACGACGCGCTGCGGCAGCTTCTCGATCCCGGTGTCGTTCGGCACTTCGCCGATATTGCCGAGCATCCGCGGGCCGTTGGCGCAGTGCGTGCGAAAAAACTCGATCGGCAACGCAGCGAATTCCTCAAGCAGGCCTGGACGATATACGGCAAATTCCTGTCCGAGGCCGCGGCAGCATACGCAATGCGGCTCAAAGCGGAGAATCAACCTGCGCATGAGAATGAGGCGGCAACAGCCGCGTCCGAGGCAGCAGAATTTACGAAACTTCTGCGCGCAGCCATGCGCATGCCTCAAGTCGAGGCGCAGTTCCCCGCGCCCTGGACCGCCGCTGCTCGCCGCATGCTGCCCAGCCCCAGTCCGCAGTTCACTGCAACGGCGATGTGGGGCCCGGTGCTGGCCTGGTGTGCGCTCCAGTTGCTCGCTGACTTCATCGACAAGGAACGGCCCGAACGCACTGCGCTCGATCTCTTCGACCGTCTCCGCCTACGCGAGCCCCTCGCACACGCGCTTGCCGCCCTCGGGTTCGAGGGTGAAGAAGCATGGCGCGTGGCTGCGCGAATTAAAGTGCTGCTGCTGGTGAGTGCCGGCATCGGCAATGAAACCGCTGCCAGCGGAAAACAGTCCGAGTCCGCGTCATCGGCAAACGCAAAGCCCAAAGCCGCCGAGCCGACGGTCGCACCTCCAGCTGCGCCCGAATCCTCGCAGGCTTACGCTGAGAACTTGGCCCTCCCACCCGCATTGTGGCTCGATCCCGACGTGCGCTGGCTTTGCGGCGTGCACCAAGCCGAGGGTCACGACTATCTAATCCGCGAGCGCTACGAAGAACTGCTCTGGTGGCTGCTCATGCCGTCTCTGCTGCAGATTGCCAGCGAGACCGTACCCATCCAGTCTGTCGTCGAAGAGTTGAGCCAGGCCGTTGCAGCGGCGTTGGCGTCGGCCGAGTCCGCCGGATACCGCGTCGACGTGCTGCTTGGAAAAGGAAAACTCGCCGCTTCCAGCGATTCCCCCAAACCGACCTCGAAGCCAAAACCCACCCCGAACACGAAACCGCGAAAAAAGCGGCCTCGCAAGCCGAGAGAATAGAGTAGGATCTGCCGCACATCGATGAGTCGCAGCTTTTCCTCGACGAAAATTCCGCCGGGGAAGGGCAGCTTCAATCCTGCGCATCAATCCCACTGTCACATGCCAATGTGACCTCAAGCACATCCGAAAGTCCGTGATGAGGTTCAGAGTTCCAACCGGACATTCTCTGGGGAGAACTCCAACGGGTTTAAGTGTGCCTGGGGTACTGGCGAATCGAATCGGGATGGCCTTGGGGCACGATGTTACAGGACTTTTTCTTTCATTTTGTTCCTTCTTCCCGGGAGTCCGCCGATACGCGGGAGGGCCCCGCGCAAACTGTCTGTGCCGGGCCGGGTAGGAGGGGACATGGCAAGCGCCATCCACGACGTCGCCCGTGAAGGCCTGGACGATCAAGAACGCCTGCTCATTGATCAGGCCATCGCCAGGAACGGCAACCAGCCCGGAGCACTGCTGGGAATTCTGGAATCCGTTCAATCTGCCAACGCACACAAATTCCTCTCCATGGATGCGCTGCGCTACATCGCCGCGGAAACTGGAGTTCCTCCATCTCGTGTTTATAGTGCGGCGACTTTCTACGCGCTCTTCAACCTCGATCCGCAGGGTGACAACGTGATCTGCGTTTGCCGCGGCACCGCCTGCCATACGCGCGGCTCGCGCGATCTGCTCGGCAAGCTCTGCCTCGACCTCGGCGTGAGCGAACACGAAGCCGATGAAAATAGTGAAGCCGACAAAATGGCCATCACCACGCCGGATCGCCGCTTCACGATTCGCACCGTGGCCTGCTTCGGGCAATGCGCCCTGGCGCCGGTGGTGGAAGTCAACCATCACATTCTGAGCCATGTGAATGAGCGCACGTTGCAACGCGAGGTGAAGACCTTGACTCTGGGGAGGAAGTAATGCCGCGCATTCAGGATATTGGCGCCTTCAATGCGGTGCGCGAGTCCGGGCTTGCCAAGCTCACGCCATCCATTCCGCGAATTACGGTCGGCATGGGCACCTGTGGCCGCGGCAATGGTGCGGAAGAGGTCTTCCATGCGCTGAACGAAGCTATCCAAGGCAGCGGCCTCGAGGTGGTGTTGGCCAGTGTCGGCTGCTTCGGCTCCTGCTTTCAGGAGCCGTTGGTGGGAGTTCGCCTGCCTTCCAATCCTCTCGTTATTCTGCACCGAGTGCAGGCCAACGACGCCGGCCGCATTTTAGAGGGTGTCACATCGGGAGCCCTACCGAAAGATCTCATCTATTGCAAGATCGAAGAGTGGGACCACGTCACAGCGCACATCCGCTATGGCCAGGACTATCCTGACATTCCATCATGGAATGCAATTCCATTCTTCAAGGGCCAGAAGAAAATCGTGCTGCGCAATTGCGGGCTGGTCAGCCCAGGCGACATTGAGGAATACATTGCCGTCGGCGGCTACCAGGCGCTGTACAAAGTGCTCATCGATGGGCGCACCGACGCTGTCATTGAGCAGATCAAAGCCGCTCGTCTGCGCGGACGCGGCGGTGCGGGATTCCTCACCGGCAACAAGTGGGACTTCATGGCCAAGGCCAAAGGCGATGCCAAATACATCATCTGCAACGCCGATGAAGGCGACCCCGGCGCTTACATGAACCGCAATGAAATAGAGGGGGATCCGCACTCGCTGCTCGAGGGCATGATCATCGGTGCTTACGTGATGGGCGCGACGGAAGGCATCGTCTACGTGCGCGCGGAGTACCCGCTCGCGGTGCGCCGTCTCAATCGCGCCATTGAGCAGGCGCGCGAGTACGGCCTGCTCGGCCAAAACATCCTTGGCCGCGGTTTCAACTTCAACATCGAGCTCGTGCAGGGAGCGGGAGCCTTTGTCTGCGGCGAGGAGACCGCGCTCATTGCGTCGCTCGAGGGTTTCGCCGGCCGCCCGCGTCCGCGCCCGCCCTACCCCGCGCAAAAGGGATTGTGGGGCCGGCCCACCAACATCAACAATGTTGAAACCTGGTACAACATCGCGCCCATCATCACTCGCGGACCCGCGTGGTTCGCTGAGACGGGCAGCGCCAAAAGCCCGGGCACAAAGGTTTTCTCTCTGGTGGGCAAGGTGCAGAACACCGGCCTGGTTGAGATGCCGCTGGGCACGCCGCTCAAGAGCTTCATCTACGACATTGGCGAAGGCGCTGTCGCTGGCCGGCGCGTGAAAGCTGTGCAAACCGGCGGGCCCTCCGGCGGCTGCATTCCCGTGGAGATGCTCGACACGCCGGTCGACTACGAAAGTCTCGCGCAACTCGGCTCCATCATGGGCTCCGGCGGCATGGTTGTCATGGACGAAGACAACTGCATGGTCGACGTCGCTCGCTACTTCATCGAGTTCACGCACTCCGAATCCTGCGGAAAGTGCGTGCCGTGCCGCGTGGGCCTCAACAAGGCGCTGCGGATTCTCGATGCCATCTCCACCGGCAGCGGCACCGCGGAGCACCTGAACCTTCTCGACGAGTTGGGCCGCATGATCCGCGATTGTTCGCTCTGCGCGCTCGGCCAATCGGCTCCCAACCCTGTGCTCACCACCATTCGCCACTTCCGCGACGAGTATGAGGACCACATCGTGGCGCATCGCTGTCGCGCCGGCGTATGTCAGGAGCTCGCCCTCTCGCCGTGCGAGAACAGTTGCCCGCTGCGCATGAATATTCCGCGCTTTCTTGAGCTTTACAGCGAGGGCCGCCTCGAAGATGCGTTTGAATCGGTCATCCTCGACAATCCCTTGCCCGCCTCGACGGGGCGCGTTTGCCAGCATCCATGCGACAACCGTTGCCGCCGCCAGTCCTTTGACGAAGTCGTGAACATGCGCGAGGTGCACCGCCTCATCGCGGACTCCATCTATCAGTCCGATCGCTTCGGCACCATGTTGCAGCGCATTCAGGAGCGCAGGCTCGCGCCAACCGGCCGCAAAGTCGCCGTCGCCGGTTCTGGCCCCACCGGACTCACTGCCGCCTTTTATCTCGCCATGCTCGGCCACGACGTTACCGTATTTGAAGAGCGCAGCGAAGCCGGCGGAATGCTGCGCTTCGCTATTCCCGAGTACCGACTGCCCAAAGCCGTCCTGCGCCGCGAGCTCGATCTCATCGAAGGGTTGGGCGTGAAGTTTGTATTCAAGACGCGTGTCGGCTCCGATATGGCGCTCAACGATCTGGCGTCGCGCTTCGACGCCGTCTTCATTTCCATCGGCACATGGAAGGAATCCTGGCTCTATTTGCCTGGCACCGAGCTGAAAAATGTGCATCCGGCCCTGTTGTTCCTTGAGGCGGTGGCGCGCCGCGAAAAGGTGCCTGTCGGCGCCCGCGTCGCGATTATCGGCGGCGGCAACGCGGCCATAGACTCCGCGCGCACGGTCATGCGCATGGGCGCGCAAGCCACCATCCTTTATCGCCGCGAGCGCAAAGACATGCCGGCGATCGATGAAGAGATTCAGGCGGCCGAGGAGGAAGGTGTTCGATTTGTCTTTCTCGCCGCGCCGCATCGCATCCTGGGCGGCGCCGACGGCAGCGTAAAGGCCATCGAGATCGTCAAAACGAAACTCGGCGAATACGACAAATCCGGCCGCCGCCGCCCCATTCCCACCGATGAAGTCCAGCGTTTCGAATGTGACAGCGTGATCATGGCGGTCGGCGAGACGTTCGACATGGATTTCTGCCGCGCCTCAGGTCTCGAGCTCAAGGAGGAAGGAACCATCGTTGTCGATCGCTTTACCTTTGAGACCAGCCGCACCGGATTTTATGCCGGTGGCGACGTAATCACTGGCGCTTCCAACATGTCCAATGCCATGAGCGGCGGCAAGCAGGCGGCACGGAAAATCGACGAGCGCCTGATGGCCCAGTCGGGCAGCGAGCAGCAAGCGGGTCCAGCGGGAATTGCCCGATGGGATCAACTCTTTCCCGAATTCGAATATAGCCATCAAGCGCCGGGAGAGCCGAGCTTATCGCGCCGTCACGCCGCAGCTTCGTTGCCCGCCGGCAGCCGCGTGCGCTCGCAGGAAGAAGTCGTCACCGGACTCAGTCAACAGGAGGCGTTGGAAGAGTGCCGCCGCTGCCTGCGTTGTGATTTGCGCAATGCCCAGGGAGCCGGTTAGTGCAGAAAGGTCATGAGGGGTTGCGTCGTCTTTTCCGCACAGTTTGAGGAAAAAATGGAAATCGGCATTGAATCAAAAACGTTTTTAGCCGCCTGGAGCGAAAGTCGGTAGCCAATGGACACCAACGTCAAAGCAGCCAAAAACGTCTCCCTCCGCATTGACGGCGAACTCGTGACCGCGCACGAGGAAGACACCATTCTGGAAACGGCGCAGGCGAATGGAAAGTACATTCCAACACTCTGCTATCTCAAAGGCCTGAGCGCTGTCGGCGCTTGCCGCTTGTGCGTCGTCGAACTGGGAGGAACCGACCGCTTGCTGCCGGCCTGCACTACGCCTGTGCAGGAGGGAATGTCGATCAAGACTTCCTCCGCGCGCCTCACCCTCTACCGGCGCATGGCCGTCGAGTTGCTCCTCGTCGAGCGCAACCATATCTGCTCGTCCTGCGTTTCGAACGGCCACTGTGAGCTTCAGTCCATGGCGCAGTCGCTCGGTGTCACGCATGTTCGCTACGCTTACAGCAATCCCCGCCTGACCGTCGACATGACGCATCCTCGCTTCGTCCTCGACCACAATCGCTGCATCCTGTGCACGCGCTGCGTGCGCGTCTGCGCCGAGCTGGAGGGAGCCAATGTTTGGGAGGTCTCTTCGCGCGGTATCTACTCGCGCATTGTGAGCGACCTGAAAGACGACTGGGGACACGCCTCGAGCTGCACCGCTTGCGGCAAATGCGTGCAGGCTTGCCCCACCGGCGCCCTCGCTGAGAAGGGATTCGCAGTCCACGAGATGGTGAAGCAAAGCGAGCAGGTTAGCCGCTTGGCCACGCGGCGTTCCACCCACCCCAACGGAGCGCGTTAATCTCTACTTGGGCCCGCTCCAAAAAAGAAGCTTCACCCGCGCCTCGACTTTCTGTCGTTACGTTCCTAGTCCCTCAGTCCCTTAGTCCCTGCGTCGCATTTGTCCCAACCGGCTCGGCCCCGTAGAATGACCAGAGGGCCGGTAGTATGCGCGTACGGCGCCTGAAAATCAATGAGTGAACAGGAAACAGAGGTCTATTCCCAGACGCAGCCCGTTTCGCCGGCGTGGGACAGAATCGAGCGGGCGCGGCATCCGCAGCGCCCTTACCCCATGGATTTTATCGAGCGAATCTTTTCCGATTTCAGCGAGATTCACGGGGATCGCGCCTTTGGCGACGATGAGGCTGTGGCGTGCGGCATGGCGCGACTGGGCGACGATGAAGTGATGGTGATTGGCAACCGCAAGGGTGGCAGCACCAAGGAACGCGTGCGCCGCAACTTCGGCATGCCGCATCCAGAGGGCTACCGCAAGGCGCTGCGCGCCATGAAGCTCGCCGAGAAATTCGGCCGCCCTGTAATCACTTTCATCGATTTGCCTGGCGCCTATCCCGGTGTGGGAGCTGAGGAGCGCGGTCAGGCTGAGGCGATCGCCCGCAACCTGCGCGAGATGGCTCGCCTGCGCGTACCCACGATTTCGGTCATCAGCGGTGAAGGCGGATCGGGCGGAGCGCTGGCGCTGGCCGTAAGCGACCGCGTGCTGATCCTCGAAAATGCGCTGTATTTTGTCATCACTCCAGAGTCCTGCGCCGCCATCATGTGGCGCGACGCGGCGCATAAGCAGGCGGCCGCCGAGGCCATGCGCATCTCAGCGCCCGAAGTCGCCGCCATGGGCTGTGTGGACGAAATCGTTGTCGAGCCGCCGCAAGGCATCCACCTCGATCGCGAGGCCGGAACCGGAATGTTGGGATCGGCGCTCAAAAAGCACCTGGCAGAATTGAAAGCCATGCCCGTCGACGCGATGGTTTCCGCGCGGCAGCAGAAGTTCCGCAACATCGCCCAGTTCTATACGCAAAGCTGACTATCCAAATCTCCTGCGGCCGGCGGGAACGCCAATGTGGCAACCATGAAGCATGATCGAGTGAATGTGCGCGCCACACGCTGCGCGGCCTGTCGAGCCGGCCGCTGCGGCTCGATCCCGGCCCGGAGGCCCGCATGAGCCAACCTGGCTACACTGGCGGCCGCTTGCGCGCTTACCTGCAATTCCTCGCCGCGATCCTCTACTTTTTCTTGGCGCGGTCGTTGGCCTTTCACGGCGCTCAGGGGTTCGTCGGCGATGCCTGGTTTCCGCTCGTCGAGCAGGCCATGCTGGCGTTTCTGCTGTTGGTGGGGTTTGCCACCATGGGCTTCTGGCTCGACCATCAGGCCCACCCCATCAGCGAGCAGGGCTTGCCGCGCCGCGAAGGCTGGCCGCGCGAAATGGGATTGGGGCTGGCCATCGGTTGGGGAGCGGCGCTGGTTTGCGTGCTGCCGATGCTGGTTGTAGGCGGCATTGCCATCTCTCTCTTTACGCAGGCCTCATCCTGGGGCTGGCTCGTAGCCGACGCCGCATTTTTCGCGGCTGCCGCCCTGGCGGAGGAGCTTGCCTATCGCGGCTACGCGTTCCAGTGCTTTATCCGCGCGGTTGGGCCGGCCGGCGCCGTGCTTGGCTTCGCCGCAATCTACGCCATCATGCAGGCGCTCAATCCCGCCGCCAGCCGCGTAAGCTTCATCGTCTCGCTTGCCTTCAGCTTTCTGCTCTCCACCGCCTATCTCCGCACGCGCGCGCTGTGGGTCAGCTGGGGCCTCAACTTTGGCTGGAAGGCGAGCCAGGCGCTCGTCTTCGGCCTCGCAGTCAACGGTGTCAGCAGCCATTCGCCCGTCATTCAGGGCGACCCCATGGGGCCCCTCTGGCTCTCGGGCGGAGCCTTCGGGCTCAACGGCAGTTGGCTGGCATGCATCGTTCTTCTCGCCGCCATCCCCATGGTCTATCGCGTCACGCGCGATCTTGACTTCCGCTATAACGCCCCTGTGATTGTGCCCGGCGGAATCCCGGTTGACCTGGATGCCGCCGCGCGCGCGCAGCATGAGGCAGCCATGGGCCCTGCCGCGGCACCCGCAGCCCCCGGCCTGGTCCAGATCGTAGGAAGCGGAACTGCGATCAAGGAACAGGAAACAGAAAAACCCAAACCACCCGATCCGCCCCAGTAGTCCCTTAGTCCCTAGTCCCTCTCTTATTTGCCTTTTCTCCCCAATTGGAGCTAACGTTTGCCTATTAACGTTCGTCGCAACCATGGGAGGCTCCCATGAACTGGCGTTTGCCCGTCCCCGCGATTTTCTCCATCCGCCCATCCAGCAGATTCGGCCCGGCCCCGTTCGGCCGCCTGCGCACGCGCCTCCTCGCCATCCCGCCCGCCTGCGCATGTGCCGCGATGCTCATAGCTGCAGCGTCCAGTACCCAGGTCGTCACCGCCCAGGTCATCACTGTCGATACCGGCGGTGGCAAAGGCCCAGTCGCGACTCCCGGCCAGGTCGATCGCCAGTTTTCGCAGATCACACCCACCCAGGTTGACTTGCCCAAGACCGAGCTCGACCCCAAGTCGCGGATTCTGCTTGAACGTGACATGCAGTCCGACCAGGGATTCGCCAATCGCCCATTTCCCCGCGGCCACAAGGGGCTAACCCTTCAGGCCAACGGCAAGCTTGAGCCGGCCGGAGTCAGCTATCTCAACATGGTGGTCAATGAGGGGCTCTCCGCCAAGCCCGGCACGCGCGTCGTGGTCAGCAATATCAAGATCGACAAATCCCGCATCATCCTCGATTTCGACGGAGGCCCCGACGCCAAGCATCGGTTCCTGCGCCACATCCAGATCTCCGCCGGAGGACCGATGGACGACCCCGACACGGATCCCACGCTGATTGACCAGCAGGGCGATCCGGCCGGCTCGCGCATCACGCTCGTCTTTCCCAACTATGTTCCCGATCTCACATCGGCCCAGGTTAAAGCGCTGCTGGCCCCGCTCATCTCCTTCGATGTGAAGTCACCCATCCAGGCCTACACTGACACCCTGCCCAACGCCCTCAAAGACGCCATCCTTAGCCACAAGGTGCTGGTCGGAATGAATACCGACATGGTGATGTTCGCCAAGGGACAGCCCAACTCCAAGTCGCGCGAGATGGACGGCCAGATGCCGTTCGAGGAGTGGATCTACGGCACCGCGCCCGATGAAGTCGATTTTGTTCGCATTAATGGCAACCGCGTCATCCGCGTGGAGATTGCCAAGGACGGGCGCCCCTTGCAAGTCTTCACCACCGACGTGGTTTCGCCCATGCTGATGGCTGCCGGAACGCCGGAGCTGGCCGAAACAAAAACACGCACCATCAAGGAAGGCGATGTAGACGTCGATCCCGACAAGCAGGAAGCGCCTGCGCCGCCCAGCTTGCGCAAGCCCGGCGAAACGCTGCCCACGGACCACAGCGCGGGTGAGATGCGCCCCGTGCAATTCCCCAAGCCGCATTCTGACAACACGCCGGGCGCCGATCCCGACGAGCAGTCCAGCACGCCGCAGCCGAGCGCGTCGCCTGCGCAGCCCGCCCCGCAGAACACCCAGACGCAGCCTGCGACTGGCGCGCAGGCGCCTCCGGCCAGCACCACGCCTCCTGCCTCGGACAAGCAACAGCCCCCAGCCGGATCCAATCAGTTGGTCTCGGCGGGTACGGCCGGCACCGTGACGAACTAGCACGCCATCGTCAAAACACGACTCAACGGAACAGGGGGTTCCCTCCCCACTTCTGAAAATGAGTGCTGCCGAATCCTGCGATCGGCGCGGCAGCAATATGCCTGCTTCATCAGGGCCGAAAAGGACGGGTTGCAAGGCTACGGCGTTGGTGGGGTTGGGGCCGTTGCAGATTCAGTGAGAGAAGCCACTCAGCGACGAATCCAGCCGAAGGCCGGGGCTGGGCTTCGCCATCGCAGCTTACCGTGCAGTTTCGTGGATGTGTTTCTGTCTCATGTGGAGATCGAATTGAATTGCGAACCATTTACTGCTTTCCGCTGACGAAGCGCCCTTCGATTCCATGAGAGGCATTTGAGCGTTGCAGGCCGAACACTTCGCGGCGACTGGATGTGAATTCGCGCCATAGTCGATTTGCAATTCCGGTCTCGGTGCCATACGCGCAGTCTACGCCGAACTTCGGGTGCTCGTGCGGTTCTAAGAAGTCATATTCTGAGGCCACGAGGGCAATACGATCAAAACGGTACAAAAATTGGTCGTTAAACAGGCGTACACACCCCGTATGACAGCCACAACGATACGGATACTAACCACCGAACCCGACGGCGATGATGGGTTGATTGTGACGTTCTCAGACGGGACGACCGGCGCGTATGTAATTGAAGAACTACTCGAGTTGAGGCCCATTCGACAGCGTGTAAACACCAAGAAAACGCTACCCCCCAAAAAAGGTTAAGCGTGACGGCGATAATCAACGCATCAATAAGACCCCGCCTGCCAGGGCGGGGCTTTGTTTCAGGGCTTGACTTCAGTCACGCCGCAAATGTTGCAGGATTTGATTTGTGGTGTGAAAGCGTTGCGAAAACCAGCCGCAGATCCTTCGACTCCGGTTTGTGCAGCGGCGGGGGCCGGATTGCGTTCGGGATAATACGGTTGGTGGGCGTGCGAGGTGTTTCTTTACGCCCCGGCAGCGTCTTGCTGACGGACTACTGTGAGCGGCTTGGCCGGCGATCATGCGCCGAAAGGTGCATGATCTCGCCCATGTTAAAGCCCTTGCAGTCGTGAGCACGTTCAGCCGTCCTGAGTTCGGCTTCTGTGTCCGCGTTGGCAACCGTGAGGAAACATCGGGTACAAATCGAGTCGAACGTGCCGTTCGGCTTTCGGCGATGCGGGAAATCTGGGCGGGGCGATGGGGACATGGTGTGCTTCTCCTATGCCTCTGAAGCGTTCATCAGGCTATTCGCCCATTCTCTTCATCAACGCATGAGAAAGATGGTCATTCCGGCTCACGCCTTTCCAGCGCCCTGGCTGGCCGCGTCAGCTATATTCCTGCGATCTCGCGGTGCCGGGCAAGAGACACTCCAACGAAAGCGAGCCCATCGGTTTTTGGCTTGTCAAATCAGACAGTTAGCCTGGTAGCAATCGACGGCCTGACCACCAAGCGTCTGGAACGCAAAAACGAAAACGTCATCCTAATTGAGATTGAGGCGTATAAAACTGCACAGAATGCACGTCTTCGTCGTGCAACCATTCTGGAAAGACACCACAAGCCCGCCTCTAAGGGCAGAACTTGAAATGGAGGGGTCTTCCCCGGTTCCCCACTGTCCACGTGGAAGCCCCCGTTTTCCAACTCGTTCAATCATGTGTTACACACCCGAGTTGGCCCTGACGCATGGAAGCCGCAGAGGTCCATTTCCCCCAAGCGGACCGCCCGATACTGCATCGCTGAGAGCAGGTTGATGTAGGTCTTTGGCCTCGAGCCGAGAGACCAGCCTGTGTCGTTAGTTGCCAGGTTGAGTTCCGGTGACTGAAATCGTCGCCGGAGCAATCAGCTGTTTCGAAGGGAGAAAGAATGCAGACACGACTGGAATCCGAAGTTTCGGCACGATTTGGAGTTCTTCCAAACTTCTTTTGCCTCACGACAGACGATCCTGAGATTACGACAAATCTGTGGGGATTCGCTCAGTTCGCTTACTTGGATAATCCATTGCCTTCTCTTCTAAAGGAGAGGTTGTTTGTTTACTTATCCCTTTGCTGCAGGGTTCGCTACTGTATCGCCAGACATATTGGATTCTTGGTGGGCTTGGGTCGTCCAGCGGGCGACCCGGAGTGCCTGCCGCAATCAATCGCAGAAGTGTTGCCCCTGCTGAGTCATGATCTTCCCTTTGATTCCGAACTGGATCAGCACATCGCCTTGTGCCAGAGGATGGATCTAATGTCTTTGGCTCTGGAGCCAAACAGCGCGCAGGAAAGAGCGGTCTTTGCTTGCGCAGCACATGTCTTCCTGAAAACTCCGGATGCGCCGAGGGCGCTCGATGCCCTCGAGCGTGTATTCGACAGAAAGACGCTGGAGTACACCAAGCTTCTTCTTGCCTTTATTCGGACGGCGCATTACTGGACGGAAATACATCCTGAATTGGTTTTGGAAGACGACATCAATCAACTCTTGATCGCGCATGAGGCCCTTGCCGCACGCGTCCTTGCAGACGCGGCCGAATTACCGGAGAACCTGCTGGCTCGTCGAGTCTCAGAAGAGCTGATCTCTTTGCGCGATTTGAAAGAGCGAGAGTCGAAGCTCGAGCTGGACTATGGACTGCTCGATACCCGATACCAGAAGACAGAGGATCGACTGTTCGAAAGTGAGCAGGATCTTCATTACTTAGTCGTCCTCGGCTCGCAGATCCCGTGGACAGCAGATGCTCAAGGGCAGCTTTTGTACTTTGAACCGCGATGGCTGTCATGGGTGGGGCTTTCTCTCGATCAGGTCATTGGCGACAAGTGGCTACGGGTCGTGCATCCCGACGACATAGACAACACGCGGGAAGCTTGGGCGCACTCGGTATTCACCGGTGAGCCGCTGGAGGTTGAATACCGGATCCGCGATGCCTCTGAAACGTATGTCTGGGTTTGTTCGCGAGCGGTTCCTCGCCGCGACGCTGATAAGCGCATCGTGAAGTGGTACGGCACCACAGAGAACATCGAAGGGCGAAAGGAGGCTGAGTTCGCCGTTCGGCAGTCGGAGAAACTGGTTGCTCTTAGCCGTCTCTCGAACTCTATCGCCCATGAGGTCAATAATCCGCTTGAAGCGGTGACGAATCTGCTGTACCTGGCAAGCACGGCTCCGGGATTGCCGAGCGACGCACGAGATTGGCTTGGTGAGGCAGACGCGGAGCTGCAGAGGGTCGCGCACATCACACGGCAGGCGTTGGGATTCTACCGAGAGTCGACTGCGCCGGAGAACGTCAGCGTCAATAGTCTCATTGAGTCGGTGATCGCGCTGCTCAAGAGAAAAATCGGAGCCAAGCGCGTGCGTATTGAGAAGCAATGGCGCGCGACGCTGGAGATCAGCGCCGTCGCCGGAGAGCTGCGCCAGGCGTTTTCGAATTTGCTCGCGAATTGCCTGGATGCGGTGGACGAAGGTGGGACGATAAAGCTGCGAGTCGGGCTGTGCACCCTCGGTGACGATCGACCGGGGATCCGCATCACGTTTTCCGACAATGGCAGCGGGATTGAAGCGGCGAAACGGTCGCGCATCTTCGAGCCGCTCTACACGACAAAGGTCGAGGTGGGAACCGGGCTGGGGCTTTGGGTTTCAAATCAGATCGTTGAAAAGCATCGTGGGCGAATTCAGCTGCGGTCTTCGACGGCGGGAAAACGGCGGGGATCGACGTTCAGCATTCTGCTTGAACGGTAAAGGCGTGGAGGAACACCTGTCCGCGGACGGAGGATCTGGGGCAATCCCGCCTACTCGCCGTCCGCTTCGAAAGACCCGCGCTCAGAGTCCTTCGCTCCTTGATGCGTCAAACCGCGTGTCAAGTCCCTGACCCCGTACTTTCCCAGCAAACCCTTGAAAACACTCCGCAAACTCTCCCGCCAAGTTTGCCGATCATTTCCATCTTCGGGCGCATACTCGTTCCATGATCCGCAAACAGCACAGCTCCCGGCTATTGGCTACCTGCGTCTCTCCGTGGTCCGCGTTAGCTCCGCTAGCCCCGCTAACTCCGCCAACTCTGCTAGCCCCTAACTCCTTTGTTTCCGTCAAAGGAATTTATTTAAGAAAAAATTTAGGATGTTTCGCCTACTTTTATCCATCTAACTCGTTTATAATCAACAAAACTATCTCGGAAACAGCGAAAAATGACGTCAAGTTAGGTGCAATTGATTCCCCGCAACCCCTTTGTTTCTAACGTTTCGTTCGCTCGTTTTGTCACTTGCCGTAAAGGTCGGTTTCCGAGACCACCGGCTCCAGGTTCTCGCCCTGTTTTGAGCGGTGCGCGGCAGTAAACATCGACCCGCGTGCGGGGACGATCGGAGCGAACGCCATGAAGCCGATCTTCGGCGCGATGTCGTCGTAGATGGCTTCCACGCCGCCGCGCAGGGTGTACGTCTCATGCCAGAAGCCGGTGCCCCCTGAGTCGCGGAGAAAGCTCTTCCACCACTGGCGATGCGGTTCGGAGCGCGTCCATTTGAGCAGCGAGTCAATGTCGCGCTAGTACTGGCGCATGCCGGCATGCATGGGGAAGAGCGAGAAGATGAAGTTCTCGTGGCGCAGCAGGCCGTCAGGTTGATCGGCGACAGACTTCGAGATCCTGGGGCCGAAGCCGAAGAGAGTCTTGAAGCCGGTGAGGCGGTTGACGCGCATGCCCAGGTAGACAACCACGAGATCGGGATAGGCGCTGAGATCGACGGTGCGGCGATTGACAGATGCGGGCATGGGAGCCTCCTCGGGGGGAAGTTTCCCGGACGAGTACAGGATACAAGCGAGCGGGGAACAAGGGAACGCGGCGGCGAATGCATCAGGGTGTGAACGGGCGGGGGATGCCGAAGGTACACTGTTCCAAGCATGGCCGCCGAATCCACACTGACCATCGACGCTATTCCCGGCAGCGCTCCGGGAACGATGATTTTGCGCCTCGCCGGGCCAATGACCCTGGCCAATCTTCCTCCGCTTCGCGCTCACCTTCGCAGTGGCGAACCGCCTCGTCTCACCATCCTGGACATGACTGGCGTTTCGTTCATGGACTCCTCGGGCATAAACGAGATCATCAGCCACGAGGTCTACTGCCGCGACCACCATGTCCGGCTCGCGCTTGCCGGAGTCACTCCCCGCGTCCTCGGCGTCTTGCAGATCACGCGATTGGACAAGGTTCTGACGATTGCGGCCACTGTGGAAGCTGCGGAGGCGATGGCTTAGTCCTCCTTCCGGTCCGAAGTGTCCGGCCTAGCAAAGAAAAGAGGCCCCGGCGCAACCGGGGCCTCTCCACAGCTTGTGATTTTTGAATCCACGCGGGTCTACGGGGTGGTCTTCTTGGCGGCAGGCTTCGCGGTGACTCCCGCCTTGGGCCCCCAGTACGCCGGATCGGCCTTGATGAACGATTCCGGCACATAGCTCTGGGCAGGATTGACGTAATAGATCTCGGTACGATCCTCTTCCAGGGCTGCGGCGCGGAGGTCGCGCATCTTTTTCTTCTCTTCGTCGGACAGGCCGGCTTCGGCCTTGTTGAAGTCCGCGTCGGCCGCGTCGATGTCGTCCATCGAATCGTCGGGCGTCAGGCAAACAAAGTAGCCGTTGTCTTCGCCGTATTCGTCACGGAAGCAGTCCCAGTGCGCGCTGGGGCCAGCCTTCTGCCCAAGATCCACCCACATCTTGGCCAACTCAATGAACTCCTTGATGTGGCCTTGACGAACATGCAGGATGTCGGCTTCAAGAAAGCGATGGTGAAAAAGGTCAACGTCCGGACGCAGGCTGATATCGTCCGCGTAGCTCAGGATCAACTGATTGGTATCCTGCAGAAGTTCGCCATCGGCTACGTTGATGGGCTCGACGGCCGCAGCAACACCCGGGTTATCGAAGATCTTGTTGGCTTTTGCCAACTCGCCAAAAGAGTTGAATCCTGAGATGAAAATGGCTCGCGGATGGCCCGACATTGAGTTATAGGCCCAGTAATGGATGGGATACTTGGCTTTGATCATGGCCTGAACGTATGCGCTCTCGGTCTTGTCATGGGCAAGGCCGCCCTTGCCGGGCTTGGTGTATTCGACGGTGACTTGCAGGTACTTCGGTGGCTTCATGGGTGCCAAAGATGGATCCTGCGCGGCGGCTATCGGGATGCAGGAAGCCGCAAGGGACAGTCCCAGAAACAGGGAGCTGGTCTTTCTCATTTGCTTAATCCTCCAGGTGTAGCTCATGGATCGTTCAAAGGAGGGATCGTGAAGATGAGGAAGCGTAACGATCTGAGCCTGTGTCTTTCTATCCCCTTATACGCATTGATGTAAAGCTATTTCTCCGCACAGCGCCGGCTGCTTAGCGGTCGAGCACTTGGTAGCGCGCCATCATGCCGGCCAGCATGTGGTCGGAGATGTGGCAGTGATAGAGCCAGATGCCAGGAGCGTCGGGCACCATGTCGGCGGTGATCATTTGCGCGGATGCGATGTTCAATACGTCGGTCCGTTGGCCGCCCACCAGCACGGTGTTGCCATGCCAATGTGGCGTGTGTCCGTTGAAGAAGTCGCCGAGCGTGGCCACATACCAGCGCACGTGATCGCCCTTCTTCATCACCATCATGGGCCCATTGCCGTAGATGTATCCGTTGATGGACCACTTGATGTTGGTTTCGAAAAATCCCGCACCCGCGACGGTGCCTAAGATCCCTGTCGTTGTGACGGGCTTGGACTCGTAGCGATTGAGTTTGGTGGGATCGGGGATGTGGGCCTTGATGTTGTCGTCGAGATACCAACTCTCGTTCTCGTTGATGGCGATGTAGATGGTGACGAACTGCTTGTCGACATCCTTGGGTGCGCCGTCGGGACGCGCCATGCCGCGCCGTGTGATGACGAGTCCGCCAAAGAGTCCGGAAGCTACATCGCGCAGCTCGTCGCAGTGCGAGTGGTAGAGCCAGAACAGGGAACTGGGATCGTTGGGGCCGGATCCTGCGCGGTCGGGGACTTGCCAGGTGTAGGTGTGCGTGGCTCCGGGCGCAATGCAGGCGCCACGGTCTTCCATGTCGCCGCTGCCGCCGTTGTAGTTCGCGCCCTCGGAGTCCTTCTCGTAGCGAACACCGTGAGGATGCATGCCGTAGGGATGCGTGGCGTTGTTCTTGAAGACCACTTTGATGGTGTCGCCCACTTCCGCGTACAGAATCGGGCCGACGATGCCGAGGTACGCGTCCTGGGCCGCGCGCGGCTTGATCGTGGTGAAGGTGGCGTCCGTGTATTCGCGGTAGACCGCTTTCTTATAGACGCGACCGATGTGGTCGGCGCTGGTCTCGGTGAATCCCTTGGCAACGGAGTCGAAGGGCATGCCCATAGCCTCGTCGCGGCCTGAGGGAGCGTAGTCCCAGTTCACTTCGTCGGCGGCAACGTAGTAGGTGCGCGTCTTGCCTTCAGGTGCGGGTGCGGCGTGAAGGGGCGCGGGAAGTGCGCAAAGAGTGGCGGCTGCAAGGCAGATTGCGCCCAGCGTTGCACGGCGGAGAGTTCGCTCGTTCATCGTTCCTCCGGGGAATCGGTTGGGCGGCGTGCGCGGGAAACCTGGCGCTCGTGGCGCTTGGATGGAGCTGTTGAGGGTTCTGGGGAAGCTACGACCGTGATTCTACTTCGGTCGCCATGGCCCGGCAAAGCACTTTCTTACGGAACCGATCCTTGCCGGTCTGCACGGTCCGAGAATGGGACTCGCTGCCCGGCTCATATAAAATGGATCGAGCGAGTCGTGTTCTTTGTGCGCAGTGCGGATGCTTTAAGCGATCCGTTGCAGCGAGTGAGAGCAGCGGCCGCGCCGTTGAAGCCGTCTCGCGATAGCGGGATGAGTGCAAAGACACATCACAAGGAGAACCAGCTACTGATGGCAAAAATTGCAAAAACAGGTGACCGCAAGAAGGTCATGGACACCACGAAGTCCACCGATTGTCCCAAGTGCGGCAAGCCCACGCGCATCGTCAAGCGCGTGAAGGATCGCGAGAGAGGCGTTCCGGGCGGAGTGTATATTTCATGCTCCGTATGCGAGTTTTACGAAAAGCTTTAAGCGTTGGTTGAGGTTTTATCGACAGCGCGGCCCGGCGAAAGCCGGGCTTTTTGCGTTTGAACCGCGCGTCAGTCTGTAGCGACCCAACTCCAATCCCCGCTTTTCCGCTATCCAATCGCAGGATTTCCGGAACCTCTTATAGACTCATTGCGTACTCCACCTACAGGAGAACTCAATGAAGACCTTTGTTCGCCTCACCCGCCTCGCGGCATTGCTTTGCCTGACTGGCTCGCTCAGCCAAGTGGCCGCCCACGCTGCGTCGAAAGACACCTCGGGCACCATCGTCATCGTCTTCAAGGATGGCCACCGCCAGAGCTTCAACCTCTCTGACATCGATCGTGTCGAATTCGCAGGAGGAGCTTCCTCCGCTTCCGCGGACAGCTACAGAGTCCCCAGCCGTGGCCGGTTCATCGGCAAATGGGAGTGCGGCGACGGTCAGGGAAATAACTTCTATATCACGCTGAACGAGGATGGCACCGCCTTCAGATCGATTGGTGACGTTCGCGGCCACTGGGAGTATGTTGACGGCGAGGCTCGCGTAACCTGGGAAGACGGCCGCAAGGATGCGATTCGCAAATCCGGACCGCAGTACTTCAAGTTTGCCTACGGGGAGGGCAAGTCGTTCACTGACGACCCTGACAATGTGGCCCACGCGCGCAACACGTCGGCCGGCCCAGCCTAGGCTACAGGGCTCTTATAGCGCTTCAGCCATCTCCTTAAGCACCGCCTGTGCTGCTACAGCGGGATCGGCAGCCTGTGTAATCGGCCTGCCCACCACCAGGTAGCTGGCGCCGTTGACGATGGCGTCGGCGGGAGCGGCCAAGCGCTTTTGGTCGTTTGTCTCAGAGCCCGCGGGGCGAATTCCTGGAATCACCAGCACGCCCTCGGGGCCGGTGAGCGCGCGCAAAGCGGCAACCTCCTGCGGCGAGCAGACAAAGCCGCGAATGCCGGCGGCGATACACATCTTCGCCAGAAGCTCAACCTGTTGCGCAGGCGAGCGGTCCACTCCGGCTGCCTTCAAGGCGGCTGGGTCCATGCTGGTGAGTACCGTGACGGCGAGCAGCTCGGGCGGATTGGCGACGCCATCGAGCGCGGCTTTGGCAGCAGCCAGCATTGCCGGACCTCCGGCTGCGTGGACGTTCATCATGCGAACGCCCCACGCGGAGGCCGAGCGAACGGCTCCGGCCACGGTGTTGGGAATGTCGTGAAACTTGAGGTCGAGGAAGACGGAGTAGCCGCGCTCCACGAGAGGCTCGAGGATGGCGGGCCCCGCGGCGGTGAAGAGCTCCAACCCCACCTTGAACCACTGGCAGGTTCCTTCGAGTCTTTTGACTAGCTCGGCCGAGGCAGCGGCACTGGGCACGTCGAGAGCGACAATGAGACGCTGGCGCGCGGCTTCGATCTTGTCGTTTTTCTCGGCGAGCGGCGAGCGCGTGGGAGCGAAGGAGGAATTCAAACGCTCGGGGATGGGCATATTTCGATCCTAACGGATTGTGGGCGATACGATAAGAGGTAGTAAAACCGGCGTGGAGAGAGGGACCGTTGCGAATGCGTTGGTGGGTGACCGGGATCTTGTGGTTGGCGGCGACAGGGTCGGCCTGGGCGACGGCCGTCGATACCAACCCCATGAACAATGACCCGCAAGTTCGCGCGGCATTCAAGGATTTCTACAATCTTGATTACGCGGGCGCCGTTCAAAGCTTCGAGCGCTATCACGCGGAACATCCGGGCGATCCTCAGGCGACGGCGTACCTGCTGAACGCAATCATCTTTCAGGAGCTTTACCACGAGGACCTGCTGGATACTACCTTCTACGCGAATGACGGTTTCCTGACCGGGCGACACGCCACCGAGGAGGATCCGAAGAAGCGCGACCAGATTTTTGCGCTCGCCGATGAAGCTGTGCAAGAGGCGGATTGGCGGCTGAGCCAGAATCCCAATGACGTGAATGCGCTGTTTGCCCGAGCATGGGTGCGTAGCTTGCGATGCACGTACGTGGCGATGGTGGAGCGCGCCTATGGCACGGGGTTCCACCTGGCGACGAAGGCTCGGGACGATGCCGCCCGCGTGCTCGAGCTGGATCCGAATTACGTGGACGCGAAACTGATCACCGGGGTTTATGAATACGTGGTCGGTGCGCTGCCCTGGCCCTTCAAGTTGATGATCGGCTTTGCGGGAATTACGGGATCGAAGGCCACGGGTCTGGCGATGTTGCGCGACGACGGCGACCGCGGCGTGTTGACCAGCGTGGACGCGCGAACCGCGATCGCGCTGTTTCTGCGCCGCGAGGCAAAGTACGACCAGGCCATCGCGGTGGTGCTGCAACTCAAGAACGAGTATCCGCACGATTACCTCTTTTGTCTTGAAGAGGCCAACCTTCGCAAGGACGCGGGCGAGGGCATGCGAGCTGTTGAGGCTTACCGTCAGATCCAGGACGACAACGCGAAGCCGGGATACTTTGCCGATGCGCGCATGGAACTGGCCGACTTTGGGCTGGGAGACGCATTACGTGGCCAGCGACATGACGATGAGGCCGCACAAGCCTATGAGCAAGCCGCATGGACGCCCGGCGTGGGACCAGAGCTCAAAATCCGTTCGCTGCTCGATGCCGGCGAATGTCGCGATATGGCCGGCCAGCGCCAGCTTGCGATTCGCGACTACCAGGCGGCAATCGACGCCGGACCCAATACATCGCGAGCCGACCAGGCCCGAAGGTACATCCGCGCACCGTACGGCGGAATCTGAAGACCAGAGAACGAGATGCACGATGGAACCGGCGGGGATGTGAATCCGTATGATGAAAGCAGTGGGCTTATTCCGCGGAGGGATTGATCATGGCAGCCTTTTGTCAGCAATGTGGTAGCGCTTTGCACCCAACGGCGCGGTTTTGCTCGGGCTGCGGGACGGTTGCGCCGATGGCGCAGCCCATGCCGGGCCGGCCTCTGATTCGGCCGCACGCGGGGCGCATGATTGGCGGCGTTTGCATGGCGTTGGCGCAGGCCAATGGATGGGACGTGGCCACAGTCCGCATTCTTACGGTGATCGGCTTCTTCGTTTCGAGTGGACTGGTCGGCGTGGCCTATGTGGCCGCATGGATCGGCATTCCCGAGGAGACGATGCCGTATCCGGGAGTGTATCCTCCCCGAATATGAGCCCGAATATAAGCCCGGGCATGAACGGTGAATACCTTTCTGGCGGCGCAAGGCTCAGCTATAGTGACGCGGGCGAGGGGCTGCCGGTTGTTCTGCTGCATCCCACGCCTCTCGACCGTGAGTATTGGCGACCGCTTATGCGAGAGCTTGCGGGGATTCGCGCGGTTGTTCCCGACCTGCGCGGACACGGGCATTCGGACCTCGGATCAGGGCTGCCGGCGGGAGCATTTACCCGTGTTCCTGGCGCGCCAGTGCTGACGATGGCCCAGATTGCCGCGGACATTCTCGCGCTGCTCGATCACCTAAGAATCTCCAAGGCAGTTTTTGGCGGATGCTCCATTGGCGGCTACGTGATGCTGGAGTTGTGGCGGAGGGCGCCGCAACGGATGCACGGCATGATGTTTGTGTGCTCCAAGCCGCAGCCGGACGCAGAGGCAAGCCTGACCAAACGCATGGAGACCATCGCGCGGGCGCGAGCGGACGGCGTTGCAGCGCTCTTCGACGGTATGGCGCAAAATACGGTCGCGCCTTCGGTTCGCAAGGAGCGGCCCGAAGTGGCGAGCGAAGTGCGGGGGCAGATGACGTTGACGGCCGAGGCGTTAGTTGCCGTGCAGGCAGGGCTTGCGGCGCGGCTGGATTCGGTTCCGACCGTGGCCACGATTCGCGTGCCGGTGCTGGCCATTGCTGGCGCAGAAGATTCAAACGTGACGGCGGCCGATATGGAGGCGTTCCGCGCGGCTCCCGGCGGATGCGAGTTGCACGTGGTGGCGGGCGCCGGTCACTTTGCGGCGTACGAACAGCCGAAGAAGGTGGCTTCGTTGATGGCGCCGTGGCTGAGGCAGTTTGCAGCCTAATTGCCGGCGCGAAGCCGAATCAGATGCCGCGCTGATAGAATTCCGCACGAATCGCTTTCCCATCTCGAGGAGAATCGTATGAGCAATGTTGTCCTAAAGAATTTCGGCCGCCGCGAATTCTTGCGCGCCTTGCCGGCGGGTGCGGCTGCTGGATTCACGATTGCGAATGCGTCGCTGTTCGCTCCGATCGCCGCCGCTCAAGCGAAAAGCACAGCCGGCGGGGCGAGCTTTCAGCTTTTCACCGCGCAGCAGATTCAGGATGACGAGAAGGCGCTCGAAGCCAGCCCGGGCAACAACAATCTTGTGCAAGGGAAGAACTTTGCGGTGGTGCTGACGGTGGAAACGTCGAAGACTGGCGCGGAGTATGAGTGGCACGAGGGGCGGGATCATGTCTTTCAGATTCTGGAGGGCGAAACGATCTACGAAGTGGGCGGAACGCCAAAGGGCGCGCATAGCATCGGGCCGGGCGAGTGGCGTGCGCCGCAGGCCGACGGGACCACGAAGTTCACGCTTAAGAAGGGCGACATGCTGGTGGTTCCGCGCGGCACCCTGCACAAGAGGAGCACCGCGGGAAGCGTGACGTTCTACCTTATATCGCCGCAGGGAAGCAGCCAGTAGCTCTCAGCCGGCAGCGAAGAGCAAAGGCTGGGTGGCAAGCACTTGAAGCTATAGGCTTGTCTCTAATTCCGGCTGCGCATTTTCGCCAGCAGATTCAGGATCTCGATGTAGAGCCAAACCAGCGTGACCATGATGCCGAATGCGGCATACCATTCCATGTATTTGGGCGCACCGCAGGCAACACCCTGCTCGACGAAGTCAAAGTCGAGGACAAGATTAAGGGCGGCGATGGCCACGACGAGGAGGCTGAAGCCGATGCCGATGGGAGTGGCGCCGTTCACGGTCGTGAAGTTGATACCGAAGAAACCGAGAATCATCTCCAGCATGTAGAAGAGAAAGATGCCGCCGGTGGCCGCGACCACACCGAGCCGAAACTTCTGCGTGACCTTGATGATTCCAGTTTTATAGAGAAACAACAGGACGAAGAGGGTGCCAAAGGTGAGGGCTACGGCCTCCATGGCGATGCCTGGGTAGCGCTGTTCGAGGATCGCGGACAATCCGCCGAGCACAAGCCCTTCGAGAAGCGCGTAGATGGGCGCGGTGATGGGCGCCCAAGTCCTTTTGAATGACGTGATCAAGGCGAAGATGAGTCCGCCGAAGAGGCCGATCATCAATGCAGGACCGGCGAAGCTCATGTCGCGAGTCTGCATGAACGAGTTCCAGGTCCACGCAGCGGTGACCACTGCGCACAGCAGCAGAATGCCGGTCTTGTTGATGGTGCCGCTCAACGTCATGCGCGATGCCGCGTCGATGAGGCTGCCCCCGTATTGGCTGCCCTGAAAGTCGCTGAAGGTGTTCTTGCCGAGGGCGGGATTCGATGTCTTCATCAGTGCCATTGCAATCACTCCGTCGTGCGGGCCTGGCAATCCTGACGTAGTTTCAGGGCAGTTTGGCCGCAGTTTTCATTCTATTCGATGGAAAAAAGCCCGCGAAAGTTTCAGGTGCGCATTCGTTTGGCTAATCGAGAGCCTGCATGCCGTATGTGGCTTCACGGCGAGCGGCCGTGGCCATCAGGTTCTCGATGGCGGCGACGGGCTGAATTCCGCCGCGCGCGCCCTGCGCCATGCAATTCATGGCCGCGGCGGCGCATGAGAACTCGAGTTGCTGCTCGAGCGGCCAATCGCGCAGAAGCCCGAAGATAAAGCCTGCGCGGAAGATGTCGCCGGCGCCGGTGGTGTCGACAACAGGCACGCGGAAGGCTGCACTGTGGATCAACTGCTTGCCGTCCCAGGCCAGCACGCCGCTTTCCCCGAGTGTAGCTGCGCTCAGGCGGCATCCATAGCGCGACTGCATCCGGCGCAGTGCGCGCTCGAGATTAGTTTCGTTCATCAGACGGCAGGAGAAATCCTCGCTGACGATCAGATAGTCGATATTGGCGACGAGCTCTTCAATGCCGGGATAAGTGTCATCGAGGTCGGCGACGACAGGAATGCCTGCCTCGCGCGCCCAGGCGGCGGCTTGCGTGGCGGCGGCTGTGTCGTGGCCGTCGACATGTAGAAAGCGAGCATTCACGACCCATTCGCGGCGAAGATCGGCGGGTTGAAGAATCATCTGTTCGTTGCGCTGGCAAATGACGGTGCGCTCGCCGGCCGCATCGATGAGGATGACGTTGTGCAGGCTGGCGCTTCCGGGAACGGTGACGATCCGCGCTTCGGCGCCCACGCGGCGGAAAGCCTCCTGGTGCAGGCGCGCCGCATCGTCGTCGCCGAGCTTGCCAACGTAGCGGGTGCGCAGGCCCCAGGTCTGGCAGGCGACAACGGCGGTGGCTACCTGGCCGCCGGGCTGCGTGGACCGATTGCCGTAGTGAACCTTGGAGCCGGGTTGGGGAAATCGATCGAGCGGAATCAGAGTGTCCGTCGCGTTCAAGCCGACGCCGACGACATCAACGAGCTCAATGGGAGGCAAATCAGCCACAAAAACATTGTAATGGCCCGGCGAAAGAGGCCGAGTGTGATGAGAATTCGAGGGCCGAATGCTGTAGGCTCAGATTATTCTTTTGGTTCTGGACGAGACCTGTGGCTCAGCCAACATCCTCGCGCCCATTTCAACGCCCTGAGGGCGACGCACTCTATTGCGGAGCGGTGTCGCTGGAGGCGCTTGCTAAGCAGTTCGGCACACCGCTTTATGTTTACTCGGCAGACCAGATTGCGGGGCGGCTGGGGATGTTCCAGGGTGCGCTCAAAGGGCGGGACCACCTGGTTTGCTACGCGGTGAAGGCCAACTCCGCGCTGGCGATTCTGAAGCTGCTGGCGGAGCGCGGCGCGGGTTTCGACATCGTGTCGGGAGGCGAGCTGGAGCGCGTGCTCGCGGCAGCACCTGAGGCAGCTGATCGCGTCGTTTTTTCAGGCGTGGGGAAGACGGCAGCGGAGATGGACGCCGGGCTGAAGGCCGGAATCCTGGCGTTCAACGTGGAAAGCGAAGCAGAGCTGGCACTCCTGAGCGAGCGCGCACAAAAGTTAAAGATTCGCGCACGCTTCGCGCTACGCGTAAATCCAGACGTGTTTGCGGATACGCACCCGTACATTTCCACCGGGCTCCGCGAGCACAAGTTTGGCATTGATATTCGGCGGGCGCGAACGATCTACAAGCACGCTGCGCGAAATCGCTGGCTTGAGCCGCATGGCATCAGCGTTCACATCGGGTCGCAGATCCGTTCCGCTGAACCGTTTGGCGCGGCGATCGAGCGAGTGGGCAAACTGGTGGGGAAGTTGATGAGCGAAGGCATCGAGCTAAAAACGATCGATGCGGGCGGTGGCCTGGGCATCGACTATCACGACGGCGGTTTTGACGCGGCGGGCAAGGTGGACGAGTACGCCGAGGTGCTCAATTGCGCGCTGAGCGATTTTGATGGCCGATTACTGATTGAGCCGGGTCGATTCTTGGTGGCGCAGGCCGGCGCATTGCTGGCGCGGGTGCTCTACGTGAAGCGCAATGGTACGAAGAATTTCGTGATCACCGATGCGGCCATGAACGATCTGATCCGCCCTGCGCTCTACCAGGCGTATCACGAAATTGTTCCAGTGCGGCCGCGGGCAGGGAGGGCGCTCGTCGTCGATGTGGTGGGGCCGGTTTGCGAATCTGGCGACTTTTTTGCGCGCGACCGCAAGCTCGCGCCAATCAAGTCCGGCGACCTAGTAGCGCTGCTCGATGCCGGCGCCTACGGCATGGCACAGAGCTCGAACTACAATTCGCGTCCGCGCGCGGCAGAAGTGCTGGTCGAGGGCACGAAGGCGCGGCTGATTCGCAGGCGCGAGACGATGGCCGATCTGCTGGCGACAGAACGCGTTTAGCTCGTTAGGCGAGATGTATTCTCCGACGAAATCCAGGGTCGAAGTAAGATGACCGAACCGCCGGGCCGGCATCGGATGATGACGATGAAGGCGACAGAATTTGAGTTTCGTCACCAAACACTTTTTCACCTCATCGTTGTCGGTGCGGCCTTTTTCACGTATGTCGTCGATCCCGTCGACATTGTTTGGGCCGCTGTGGAGCGCCGGCCGAACGCCAGGTTGCTCGAGCGTCTGTGCTTTGCTTTGGCCACCGCATTGATCGGCGCCGGCGCACTGCTACGCACTGCTGCGGTTGCATCAGAGCCGGTCAAATTCCAAAACGGCGAGCAGGGCTCGGGCATTCGCCCGTCGGGACACATTGGCAGCGTTCTATTTTCGGCGGGAGTTGCTTCGCTTGCGCCTTTTTCAGGGGCCGTGATTCTTCTGCTGGGCGAGTTCGTTCTTGCTCTTCGACTGATCTTGTTGGAGCGATCATGGGGTCGCGAGCAGGATCCCTCAGCCGCTTCGCCGACCTCGTGGCTCGGAGCCATACGGGAGGAATCTGCGAAGTGGGGCATCTTCGTGACGATGGTCGTTTTCACTTGGCTGCTGATCGACCGTGTGGCCGAATACCTGGCCATCGCCAGCCTGGTGATGTGGGCTGCGCTCAACTACAAGACAGTCTGGAGTCGCGCTACCCGGTGAGGAGCGGCAATTCGCGCCTGCGTGCGGCAGAGGTTCAATCCCGCCGCACACGACACCGACGCCCATCGGGACCGACCTGATATGGTGTTGCGCGGGAGGTTTCCCGATGCGATTCGCGACGTGGACGGCACGAGCACTGATCATCACAGTGGCGGCGGCTGGAATTTCTGCCATTGCCGGCGCAGACCCATTGAAAGTGAAGACCGAACAAGGCAAGATCCGCGGCAAGCTGATCAACGACGGCAACGTGCAAGAGTTTTTGGGGATCCCGTATGCCGCGCCGCCAGTGGGGGACCTGCGCTGGAAGGCACCGCAGCCGCCTGCGCACTGGAAGGGTGTGCGCGATGCGACGATGTATGGTGCGCACTGCGCGCAGAACCATGTCTTCGACGACATGATTTTTCAGGATGCGGGCCCCAGCGAAGATTGTCTCTACTTGAACGTCTATACGCCCGCCGGCGCGAAGGCCGACAGCAGGCTGCCCGTGATGTTTTGGATCCATGGCGGCGGGTATTCGGGCGGCAGCGGGGACGAGCCGCGGCATAACGGAGACTTTCTCCCGACCAAGGGAGTCGTACTCGTAACTATCAACTATCGCCTTGGTGTTTTTGGATTCCTGGCAACCACAGATCTCGCGAAAGAAGCCGGTGGGTCTGCGGGGAACTACGGGCTGATGGACATGATTGCGGCGCTCGGTTGGGTGAAGGGAAATATCGCGCAGTTTGGCGGTGATCCCGGGAACGTAACGATTTTTGGAGAGAGCGCGGGCTCGTCGGCGGTGAGCACGCTCATGGTGGCACAACCGGCGCGGGGGTTATTCCAGAAGGCGATCGGCGAGAGCGGAGCAGCATTGAATGTCGGCTCGCATGGGCCGGAGGAGCTCGCTGGACGAGAGAAAAAGGAGCAGCTCTGGGTGGAATCGCTGGGAGCAGCCAATCTGGCCCAGTTGCGTGCTTTGCCGGCGGGAACGATTCTTGCAGCCGCAGCTGCAAAGGGCGCGCCGAGTTTCCCGGTCGTGGTCGATGGCCGCTTCCTGACCGAACCGATTGCCGACACCTACGCCGCAGGCAAGCAGGCGCACGTGCCCCTGCTGGTGGGTTGGAACCGGGACGAGGGCAGCTTCATCACTTTTCGAGGGAACGTTACGGCCGCGCAGTGGAAGGAGACGGCGACGAAACTGTTTGGCGATCGATCGGCTGAGTTTCTCGAGCTGTATCCAGGGAACGACGACCAGCAGGCGCTGCGGTCGGCGATCGATTACAACGGCGATACGTTTATTGCGTTCAGCACGTGGAAGTGGGTTGTGGCGCAGGTGAAGACGGGGGAGGCGCCGGTGTATCGCTATCACCTGGAACTGGCCGCGCCGCCGAGCAAGTTTCATCCGGGCTCGTACGCTTTTCACTCCGATGACATCGAGTATGTGTTCGGCACGCTCGACACGCGGCCCGGAGCGGTTTGGCGCCCGGAAGATCGCAAGCTGAGCGAAGAGATGATGGATTACTGGACGAACTTTGCCAAGACCGGCGACCCAAACGGGGCGGGACTGCCGGAATGGCCGAGGTTCGACAAGACCAGCGAGTTAATTCACCTGGACAGCACGATTACTTCCAGGCCTGACACGACGCTGGCGCGATACGAGTTTCTGATGGAGAATCCGCCGAAATCGGATCAGTGAGCCAGGGGATTCGAGGGAACTATTGATGGACGCCGGAGGCTGCGATGAAGCCCGCGTTTTGCGAGGAAGTCGCGGCTGGTGAAAGCGGGGCCGCGAAGCTCGATCCGCTGGCGTTGAGGGCCGTGGAGTAATCGGGGCCCAGGCCGAGACTCTTGAGCGCGCGGGAGTCGGGCATCAACTTGGTTTGCCAGCCATGATCGGCCTGATACTTCTGCATAGCAGCAACAGTAGTGGAATCCCAATTGCCGCTGGCTTCGCCTGTCAGGTAATGTTCGCGGATCAGGGCCTGCTGAATCTGCGTCACGCGATCGGAATCGATTGCCTGCTGGCCGCGCGCGCGGCGCGTTCTGTGCCGGCTATGCGAGAGCTTGTGGGACGTGCTGGAGTGGCTGGTGGTGGTTCGGCGTGCGTTCGCCGCGAACGCGGGAGGCGCAAGAAGAGCCGCGGAGATCAGAAGCGCCAATCCTGCGCGAGATGGAAACATCCTAAACCGCCCGACCAAAAAGAAGATTTCAAGAACTGTTCCAAGAAGTTTAGCGAACGAACTCTTGTGCGGCAAGGGGAAAACGATTCGACTGCCACGGAGCGGATTACTTTGGGTACCGGCGCCGGAGGCGAAAGTTCGCCGCCGGCGCGGCTCCGGAACTGCTATAGCGTGCCACCAATATAGTTGATGCCCAGTTCGGGATGATGGGGGTCTATGACTTCGAAGACCACATCGTCGCCGGTCTTGAGCTTGCTTACAACGGCATCAAATTGTTCCTTGTTCGGAGTTGGCTGCCGGTTGACGTGCGTGATGACCAGCCCCGGCTCGAGTCCCTGCAAGTCTGCGAACGAACCGGTGCGGACAGAATTAATGACTACACCGGAAGTGTGGATGCGGGAGACCGTTGCCGGCGGGGCATCCTGGACAACGACGCCAAGCTTGGCCTCACCTGCGCCTCCGCTGTTCTCCTGATCGTTTTCAGGCTGCGGATTGTTGAGATCGGCGAAGACCTTGTCGCGATCGCCGATAGTCACGGTGGTGTCCTGCGGCTTGCCATCGCGCATGTAGCCCAAACGGATGCTCGAGCCGGGTGCGCGGCTGGCGATTTCGTTTACGAGATCGTCGCCGTCCTTGATGGGGCGCCCGTCGATGGTGGTGATGATGTCGCCGGCCTTGATGCCTGCCCTGTCGGCGGGCCCACCGGGCTGGACTTCCTGAACGAGAACGCCATTCTTGAAGCCGTAAACCCGATTGACGGCGCCTGATAATCCTTCGCGGAACTGAATTCCAATGGAGCCGCGAGTGACCTTGTGGCTGGGACTGATGAGGTCGTTGTACACCGAGACGACGGTGTTGGAGGGCATGGCGAATCCGATGCCCTGATAGCCTGCCGATTGCGTATAGATGGCCGTGTTGACCCCGATGACTTCGCCGTTCATATTCAACAGCGGTCCGCCAGAGTTGCCGGGGTTGATGGCCGCGTCGGTTTGGATGAAGTGCTGGAACTGGCCGGGGGCGCCCTGGTCAATGGTGCGGTTTTTGGCGGAGATGATGCCGGCGGTGACGGTTTGCGCGAGCGCGAATGGGCTGCCGATGGCCTCGACCCAATCGCCGACTTCAGCCGTGTCAGAGTTGCCCATTTTGACGGTTGGAAGCGGCGAGCTGGTGTCGATCTTGATCACGGCAAGATCCGTGGCCTTATCGACGCCGATAACGCGAGCGGGACGGCCAAGATCCTGGGTGTCAGGATCGGTCGAAAGCTTGACGTAGATTTTGTCGGCTTTATCGATGACGTGATTGTTGGTGATGATGTAACCCTTGGCGTCGACGATGAAGCCAGAGCCTAGCGATTCCTGCACCTGGCCATTGTCGCCGCCGTCATCGGGGCCTGGCACCTGACCGCCGAAGAAGCGGTTGAAGAAGTCCTGGAAGTTGTCCGGTCCCTGTCCCTGCTGACCGTTGTCCTGATTGTCGTCGTCGCCGGGATTCTGCTGGTTGGGCTGAGAACGGAACTGATGGAAGTTGCGACGGCCGCCGTTATCGGACTGCTTGGGCAGAGTCTGAGTGTTGATGTTTACGACGGCAGGTCCGACAAGCTTGGCGATTCTCACAAAGTCGTTGGGCGGCGTGGGGTTGGTGACGACCTTGAGAGGAGTAGCGTCGCTGCTGCTCTGACTTTCCTGACCGTGTACTCCGTGAGCGACAAACGATCCGGTCACAATGGCGACGGAGATCGCGGCAAGCAACACGAATACGGAGGTAAGACGGCGCGACCGTAGCCGTTCGAAAAGCGATTTCATAGAATTCACTGACCTCTGGTCGAGCACAGCCTGACGGCTGGGTTGTGGTTGGCGCTGCTCCTTCAGTATAGCGATCCGCGAGCCGGTCGAGCTCTGACTCTTCCGCGTCACGCGCGGGGACGGATGGGGCCGAAGCCACGCACTGAGGAGTTAGACGCTGCACAACCTAAAAGAGCCGCCCAACAGCCCATGCCTTGCGCGGCCAGGGAAGGTGCTCGGCTAAATCGCCCCAGCCCAATCAAGGATGGCGAGGGTGAGCAGAAGCACCCGCTTGAGCGCAAGGTCGCGGTCCCTGGCCGAATACCATTCGTGCAGCGTATGCGCGGCGCCGCCATCGCCACCGGCGCCGATCGACAGGGCAGGAATGCCCAGTGCAAGTGGAATGTTGGCGTCGGTGGAGCCAAGGCGGAGATCGGTGCGCAGGCCGAGATGGCGGTCGACGGCGTGCAGCGTGGCCAGCATAGGAGAATCGTCGGGCAACTGCGCGGCCGGCCGATCACCGATCTTGGTGACAACGAAGGACAAGCGCGAGCTCGAACCACCGCCAAGTGACTTCGACTTTTGATTCCAGTGCTCGACGGCATCTTCAACGGCGCGATGCAGCGCGACTTCGAGGCGCAGGAGTTGATCAAGATCGGTGGAGCGGAAATCGATGTTGGCCTGAGCGCTTTCGGGAATGGAGTTTACGCTGATGCCGCCGCGGATTGTGCCAAGGTTGAGGGTGGTGCGTGGCTCGTTGGGAAGAGGGATTTCGGCAAGCACGGCAAGGGCGGTGGCAAGCGCAGCGATGGGGTTGGGAGTGCCGGCGTCGGTAAAGCTGTGTCCCCCAGGTCCGGTAATGGAGACCTGGTAGCGGCGGCTGCCGAGGGCCTGCGTGACGGCGGCGTCGGCGCCGGGTCCATCGAGAACAATGTGAGCGGCGATACGGCCGGCGAGCGGGCTGTGCTCGTAAATATGACGAACGCCACGCAGGTCGCCTTCACCTTCTTCGCCCACATTGCCGAGAACGACAAGAGGCACAGGCAGCTTGACACCGGCATGGCGGAGCGCGGCTACGACGGCTAACATTCCGGCCACGCCGGCCGCATTGTCGCTCGAGCCCGGGGCTTCAAGGCGGTCACCGTCAAGGACCGGATGGATCGGAGTTCCGGCGGGAAAAACGGTGTCAATGTGCGCCGAAAGGAGAATGACGGGACCGGTGCTATCGGCGGGCATGCTTTCAGCAGGCAAGAGGCCGAGGACATTGCCGACGGCGTCGATCTCGACATTGCTCAAGCCTGCTTGAATGAAGCGCTGGGCCAGCCACTCGGCGCGTTCGCGCTCACCGTGCGTCGGAGCGGGGATGGCCACGAGTCCCACTTGCCAATCCATGATGGTTTTGGGATTGGCGTGGAGCCAGGCGAATGCGGCGTGAATGGGCCTTTGCGCGGCGAGGGCAGTGACGCGCGAGAATGCCGAAGCTGAGGAGAGGACCGGCATCGAGGTGAATTCAGAGTAGCAGGCAGTGGGGTGAGTGAGCGCCGGTTGCGCGATGCAAGAGTGGGAGTTTCAACGCAAACACGATCAGAGATCTTCGGGAGGATAGTCGACGGAATGAAGGAAGAGGCCGCGGGCCGGCGCGGTGGGTCCGGCCTCGGAGCGGCGACGAGCTGCGAGGATGCGGGGAATCTCTTCGAGTGCAAGTTGACCGCGGCCGACGTCGATCATGGTGCCGACGAGATTACGCACCATGTGATGAAGGAAGCCGTTGCCGCGGACGCGGTAGAGGAGAAGATCGCCGGCGTCGGTGGAGCACTGCTCCCATGCCGAGGAAAAAACGGTACGGATCGTTCCCATCCTCACGGCATTCGCCAGTGCGCCACGAGTCAAGTCGTGATCGCCAGGTTCCTCTTCTTCAGCAAGATTCCTGTGCGATTGATCGGGGTCGGTCGCGGCGAAGCTCCGGAAGTCGTGTTCACCCTGAAAGAGGCGCGCAGAAGCCTGAAGGGCGTCGAGTGAAAGCGGCCAAGGGCAGGTGTAGACGTAGCGGGCCAGGAACGGCGAGCAATCGGCGGCGAGTATGAGACGGTACTCGTAGGTTTTTGCGATGGCCGAATGCCGTGCATGAAAGGTACTCCGTACCTTTTGTGTTTTGGAGATGTGTATCGATGGGGGAAGAGTCCGATTGAGCGCGCGATGCAAGTTTTCGGGCGGGATGGGCGCGCGGAGCTCGAAGCTGGCGACCTGGGCGAGAGCGTGGACGCCCGCATCGGTGCGGCCAGATCCTTGCGGCAGAGGTGATTCACCTGTGATGCGGTCCAGGGCTGCTTGGAGCTCTCCCTGGACGGTTGGGAGGCCAGGCTGCACCTGCCAGCCCTGAAAGTCGGTGCCGTCGTAGGCCAGGGTGAGCTTCCAGGTCTGGAGATCGGGCACGGGTTGGACGGGTTGATTCAAGGGTACTCTGGACTAAGCGTAACAAGCGGGGAGGTCAGGCTGTCAGCAATGAGGGCAAAATCCGGGTAAGCTAATGAAAAACAGCCGGTTCGAGGGGCGAAAAGACAGAATCCACAAGGCCGCTCTTGCCTTCGTAGCATTCGAGGCGTATTTTACTAACCAGTTAGTTAAATTCATGCCGGACTCAGGAATGCTTCTCCATGGGGATGAAATGGAGCAGCGGGGGCCAGAATGCCGATAAGTTGATTCGAAAATCGAATGACGGCTGAAGTGCGTCGTCTGCAGTACCGAAAAAAGACATGAGTGCAATGGCGTATCTCGCGGGTCTAAAGAAACAAACGGGAAAACGAGCTGGGAAAGAATCAGGGAATCAAGCGATGTGTGGAACGACAGGGGTATCGATTTCGTAATCAACTTCGTAACGTGCAATCGCCAATTCCGGGAATGTCGAAGCGATAATCGTTTTGACACTTTCAAAACGTGCATCCGGAGCAGCAGAGCCGCCTCCGCGAGGCATACAATCCGCGCGGCGCAACCCATTGGAGAAGAAACATGCACTTGAAGAGGACCGGTGTGTTGAGTGAAGAAATGACTGCCACAGAAAGTGAATGCGCAAACGCGAAGCCGACGCGGGTTGTACCGAGGCGAGGCAGCGAACGGTTGCGCGCCGTAGCGGGCGTGCTGCTGACTCTGGTGGCGACGATGCCTGCCTATGGGCAGCAGCAAGCAGGGACGGTATCGACCACGCCGAACAAGGCGGCATCGGAGCTGCCGGTTGCGCCGGCGCCGATTGCGACACAGCCGTACCCGTTGCGCACATCGAGCCGCAATTATTCCAAGGCGTTCGCGACCTGGTTGGGCGATCCGATCAAAATCTACCTGCCGACGAACATTCCCAAGGCCAGCTTTGAGAATTCGGTGCGGTTGGCCGACCTGGTGAAGGACGGAAAGATTTACCTGAGCCTGTCGGATGCGCTGGCATTGGCGATTGAGAACAACTACGACATTGCGATTGCACGATACAACCTGGATATCGCGGATACGGACATCCTGCGAGCGAAGTCCGGGGCGCCGATTCTCTTTGGAGCGCCGTCGGGCTTGGTAACGGGGACGCTGGGGGGCTCGACTTCGACTTTGACGACAGGCGGTGGGCCTGGAGGAACGACGGTAGGTTCTGGCGGTGCGGGTTCCGGCGCCAGTGGATTGTCGGAGACTGCGAACGGAGCGGGGCCCTACCCGGAGAATCTTGATCCAACACTTACCGGCACAATCCAATTGCAGAGATCGGAGTCTCCGGCGGAAAGCATTTTCCAACCGCGTGCTTCGACGAATACGAACCAGTACAACTTTGCGTACAACCAGGGATTCGTGACGGGCACGGCGCTGCAGGTGAGCTTCAACAATCAGCGCATTACAACAAACAACTTCTTCAACGATTACAGCCCGCTGTACCTCTCCAGCTTCCAGGCGCAAGTGACGCAGCAATTGCTGCAGGGCGCAGGGATCTGGGTGAACAAGCGTTTGATTTACCAGGCAATCAACGACCGGCGCATCACAGACTCCTCGTTCAGGCAGCAGATTCTCTACACCGTGAACCAGGTGGAGACGATTTACTGGGGGCTGGTGCAGGCCTATGAGGATGTGCAGGCTAAGGAGCGGGCACTGGACCAAAGCAATCAACTGCTGGAAGACAACAAGAAGCAGCTGCAGATCGGGACGATGGCGCCACTGGATGTAGTGAGCGCCGAATCAAGCGTGGCAACGGATCAGCAGGCGTTGATCAGCGCGCAGAGCGCATTGAAATACCAGCAGGAAATCATCAAGCAGGCGATTACGCGGAATCTAAACGATCCGCAATTGTCGCAGGCCCCAGTGATTCCGACGGATCGGGTAAGCCTGGAGGCATTGCCTGAGGAATCGCAGCCAGTTGAAGCGCTGGTACAGGAAGCATTCCAGCAGCGTCCGGAGCTGGAAGAAGCGGTGCTGGCGCTGCGCAACGACGAGATTACGCTGAAGGGTGCGCGCAATGCGCTGCTGCCGACGCTGAATGTGTACGGATTCTATGGAGCGAGTGCAACCGGCGGCGCGCAGAGCCCCAACTGCTACAACTTTCTTTCCAGTCCTGCGGCGGCGTGCCCTCCGAACACGTATCCGACGGTCAGCTACGGGACCACGTTGAGCAACCTGGTGAACAGCAGCTCGCCGAACAAAGGCGCGGGCTTCAACCTGACGATTAACCTTCGCGATCGCGAGGCGCAGTCGGTACAGGAGCGGTCGCTGATGGAATACCGCCAGGCGGAGCTGCGGCTGGAGCAACTGCATACCGAGATCCGGATGCAGGTGGTGAACGCGATGTACGGCTTGGCCAACGATCGCGCGCAAGTGCGGGCGGCGACGGCGGCGCGCGACTATGCGCTGCAGAGCAAGGATGCGGAACAGAAGAAACTTCATCTGGGCGCATCGACAACTGCCCTTGTGCTGCAGCAGGAGCGCAGCCTGGCTGGGGCGGAGGACAACCTGATCGCCGCGCATGCCGCCTACGCAAAAGACCGCTCCGGGCTATACCAGATACTGGCTTCGACCTTGCAGCATTACGACATCAATTTGACTGAGGCGGCAGCGGGAACCGTGGCGACGACCCCGGTAGTGACTGGCGTAAAAGCGGCGACGCCGGGGAATGAGCCGACGATGACGCCACCCGCAACACAGGAGCAGCCGGCAACGCCGCCGACACAGTAGGCAGGGAGCTGATTTGGAGATGGATGGCCCGGTGAAATGCCGGGCCATTTCTTTTTGAGGGACGTGATCGCCGAAGATAAAGGGTCAGCGCTCGGCGACGCGATCCAGCAGGTCGAAGAACTCCGGGAAGCTGATGGCAGCGGAGTCGGCGCCTTGGATGAGCGTGTCGCCGGTGGCGCGGAGAGCTGCGATGCTAAAGGCCATTGCGATGCGGTGATCGCCGCCGGAGTCGATGGTGGCGCCATGGAGGGTTTGTCCGCCCGGAACATCGAGGCCGTCATCAAATTCCTCGACTTCAGCGCCCATGGCGCGAAGGTTCTTGGCGACGAGGGCGATGCGGTCGGACTCTTTGACGCGGAGCTCGCGCGCGCCGCGGATGCGGATGCCGCCGCTGGTGAAGGGCGCGATAGCGGCGAGGACGGGCAGTTCGTCAATGAGCTGCGCGGCGAGAGCGCCGCTGACTTCCGTTGAGCCGAGGCCCTCGGGCGGCGCGGTGATTTGGATGACGCCTACGAGTTCAGAGTGCTTTTCTTCGAGGTTGAGCACATTGACGCGCGCGCCGAGTGCGGTGAGGACGTCGAGCAACGTGGCACGCGTGGGATTGAGGCCGATGGAGTCAAGAACGAGGCTGGATCCGGGGAAGAGCGCCGCGGCGCAGAGGAAGAAAGCGGCAGAGGAAAGATCGCCGGGCACTGCGGCGCTGATGGCGTGGAGCGATTGCGGGCCGGTGATGGAGATGGAGCCGGATTCGCGCGTGAGCTTGGCGCCGAAGGCGCGGAGGGCCAGCTCGCTGTGGTCGCGAGTACGCACTTCTTCGAGGATCGATGTGGGGCCGGCGGTTTGCAGAGCAGCAAAGAGGATGCAGCTTTTGACTTGCGCGCTGGGAACTGGAGTGGCGTAGTCGATGGCGCGCAGCGGACCGCCGTCGATGGTGAGCGGTGCGTGGCCGTCAGTGAGCGTGAGGCGTGCGCCCATGGCTTCAAGAGGCTTGCGAATGCGCTCCATTGGGCGGCGCGAGAGTGAAGCGTCGCCGATGAGAGTGAAGCGGCCGAACTGTGGAGCGAGAAGGCCGGAGATCATGCGCATTGTTGAGCCGGAGTTGCCACAGTCGAGCGGATGCGATGGCGGCGTGAGATGGCCGGCGACGCCGGTGATTTCGATGGAGTCGGCGGAGGTAAGGCTTACCTTTGCGCCCAACTGCTCCATGCAGGCGAGGGTGGAAGCGCAGTCGGCGCCGGTGGAGAAGTTGGTGAAGCGCGAAGTGCCGTCGGCGAAGCCGCCGAGCATGGCGTAGCGATGGCTGATGGATTTGTCGCCGGGAAGGCGAAGGCTGCCGATGATGTTGTGAGCGGGACGGATGAGGCGTTCCTGGACGGCGGTGGACAAGAGGGCTCCGAAAAGCGGCTTTCAGCTTCTAGCTCCTAGCTTCTGGCTACATCCTGCGGCAACGCAGATGGTTCTCTGGGTTCGCAGAAGGGCCGAGGGCACGGAGAAAAATGACTGCTTTTAAGAGTTTATCGAATGTGGAGCCATGGACCGGAAGTGAAAGCTCGATTTCACTCTGAAAAAACACGGCTTAGAACCTTGCGACTTGACCGGATCGAGGCTCCGTGGAGGCCCGAATTCAGCCATGGCATAAAATCTGCGGGAACGTTATCATGTGGGAGATCAGATTCGTCTAATTTTGCAGTAGACGGGGAAAACCTTGAAACGAATTCTTGCTCCAGTGGCGTGCGCCGTGGCGTTCAGTGTGTGTTTGGGAGGTCTGATCGGTTGCGGTGGTTCGTCCAGCACCCCACCGCCGCCACCTCCAGTGGCCTCCATCACAAGCTTCACAGCGAATTCGGCCACCATTACAGCAGGAGCAAGCGCAACGTTGACGGGAGTCTTCGTGAACGGCACGGGCGTCATTACCCCCGGCAATCTTCCGGCCACCAGCGGGGTCGCGGTGACCGTGAGCCCAACGGCAACGACGACCTACACCCTTACGGTCACGCCTTCCAGCGGCGCCGCAGTAACGGCGACCGCAACGATCACCGTGAATCCCGCGCCAACCATTACGAGTTTCGTGGCCAGTCCCACATCGATCCTTGCCGGCGGAAGCTCCGGCCTCACAGCCGTGTTCGCCAACGGCACGGGCGTGATCACGCCGGGCAATCTGGCCGTTACGAGCGGAACGCCGGTGAGCGTGAGCCCCGCAACGACCACCACCTATACCCTCACGGTCACTCCTCCCGTTGGAACCGCGATCACACAGCAGGCCACGGTCACCGTGTATCCCGCGCCGACGATCACCAGCTTTACATCCGCCGCATCAACGATCACTGCAGGGGGGGGAGGCACCACCCTGACGGCGGTGTTCGCGGGCGGCACGGGCGTCATCACGCCGGGCAACATCTCGGTCACCAGCGGAAATTCGGTGCCCGTCAACCCCACAGTGACCACCACCTACACCCTCACGGTTACTCCTCCCGTTGGGACGGCGATTACGGCGATGACGAGCGTGATAGTCGATCCCGCGCCGACGATCACAAGCTTCGTGGCCAACCCAACCACCGTCGGGCCGGGAGGGAGCGCGAGCCTGACCGCGGTCTTTGCGAACGGTACGGGCGTGATCACGCCGGGCAGCATCCCCGTCACCAGCGGAACACCGGTCAGCGTTAGCCCCACGATTACGACGAATTACACTCTGACGGTCACCAATCCCGTCGGGTCGGCGATCAGCCAGATTACGACGGTGACTTTTAGCCCGACCGCGCCGGCAATCACCACCTTCGTGCCGACTCCGGCAACGATCGCCGCAGGGGGAAGCTCCAGCCTGTTGGCCGATTTCGTCAACGGCACGGGCATGATTACGCCGGGCAATTTGCCCGTCACCAGCGGAACGCCGGTGAGCGTGAGCCCCGCGACCACGACCACCTACACCCTTACCGTTACTCCTACCACCGGGACAGCGATCACTCAAACGGTTACTGTGACGGTGGTTCCCGCGCCGACGATCACCAGTTTCGGGGCGAGCCCAGCGACGATTAACTCAGGATCAAGCTCCAGCCTGACTGCCGTGTTTGCCAATGGCACGGGCGTGATCACCCCGGGCAATCTCACCGTAACCAGCGGAACGGCGGTGAGCGTGAGCCCCACGACGACAACCATCTATACGCTCACGGTTACACCGACTCTGGGCACTGCGATCACGCAGACCGTTACGGTTTTCATACAGAGCACGGTCTCGGTGAATGAGTCGAGCGACGGACCCGCCATAAGCAACCAGCTTATGGGCATGAACATGGCCGTCTGGGACGACTTCACGAACAGTGGCGCGTATACAGCCAGCAGCTCGCCGATCCTGACTGCATTTCAGAACGCGGGCATCAGGGCGCTGCGCTGGCCGGGCGGCTCGACGTCGGACGATTACCACTGGAATAGCACCAACACGAGCAACCCGGCGAACGGCGTAGCGCCCACTCCTTCGATCTGCGGAAGCTCATATCAGGATCCGAACACCAACTATCTGAACTTCATTAACGACCTCGAATTTCCGAGTCCCGCGTTTTCCAACCTTCCCAGCGGCTTCGATGTTGCGCTGACGGCCGACTACGGCACCTCCCCAAACTGCATCGGCGCAGGCGAACCCAGCGAAGCAGCCGACTGGGTACAGTACGCCTACGCGAACGGCGGCACGGTGAGCCATGTAACGGTGGGCAACGAAGAATACGGGCATTGGGAGACGGACAATCACACTGTCAAGAACGATCCCACAACCTACGCTGCCGCGGTTGCAGGAACGAGCGGCTACTACGCGCTTATCAAGGCAGCCTCGTCGAGCACGCTTGTGGGCGTCGACGTCGACGCGGGAGCGACTGCAGCCGACGATTCCACCGCCAATTGGGATCCGATCGTGCTCGCGAACGCGCCGTACGATTTTGTGGAATACCACTTCTATCCGCAGAATCCCGGGAGCGAAAGCGACACCACACTGGTGCATTCTGCGGCGCAGGAGCTGACCACAGGAATCAACACCATCAAGGCGGAGCTGGCCACGGCCGGAAAGCCTGATACGCCCATTTATGTGGGCGAGATGGGCTCGGTCTCCTCCAACCCAGGCAAGCAGACCTGGTCGATTACACAAGGGTTGTATGCCGGGCAGTTGCTGGGTGAAATGATGAACGACGGAGTGTCGCGCGCGACCTGGTGGATTGGCTTCGGCAATTGCAACGGCACCGCCGGAAATAACGGTTCTTCTCTCTACGGATGGCAGGATTTCGGAGCCTACAATATCTTCTCCGATGGCTCTGCCGACTCCATCTGCCCGGATGCGGGCCCCGTCGGCACCCTCTCTCCCACGGCGGTCGCCTACCAGCTCTTCAGCAACGTGGCCGTCAACGGCGAATTTGTGCTGACCGCGGACGTGACAGGCGATACGAACAACGTGCGCGCTTACGCGGCAACTGCCAGCGGCGGGACGGCACTGGTGTTGTTCAACTTGGACGAAACTGCCAACGCGCCGGTCACAGTCACGCTTTCCGGGGTATCCTCCGCTACCTCCGTGAGCATAGAGACCTACGACAAGGCCATCTATGACCTTTCGGGTTCGCCTACGGGATTTTTCCCTGATCCAGTCGGGACGAGCACCTGGGCCGGGCCTGTGACGACCAATCTTGGCGCACCAACGCTGCCGCTGACTTTGTCGCTGGCCCCGTGGAGCATGAACGTGGTCATGATTCAGCATCAGTAACTGATGCGGGAAGGTTCGCATCCCAGTGGTCCGGCACCGACAAACCCAGGGGGTGCCCCGTTACCCCGGCGCTCCCGTGTCGTGCCCTTTCAAGTGGGAAGCGAAGCTACGAGTTCAAGAACCTGTTGGAAAGCAACCGCAGATCCCCGTTCGACTCGTCCACCGCGGCGGATTCGCTCAGGGCAGCCTCTCGACTACGCAGAGCGCAGAAAGCGTGCTCCGCTTTGCTTGAAGATCACAGGCCATCTTGGGGAATGGATTTCAGAAAAGCGGCTCGAGACGCGCGGTGAAGTGGCGCAGGAAAGGCGCTTCGTAGGTGAGGCGCATGCCGCGGATCTGCTGGCGATTCTTCCACACCTCCAAAATCACTTCGACGAGATAGTCAATGTGGCTCTGGGTGTAGACACGCCGTGGAATGGCGAGGCGCACAAGGTCCATTTGCGCGGCGGCAGCGAACATGAGCGTGCCGATTTCGACGGAGCGAACGCCGCCTTCAAGATAGAGCTCGCAGGCCAGCGCGACACCGGGAAATTGCGCCGAGGGAATGTGCGGCAGAAAGGCGCGCGCGTCGAGGTAAATGGCGTGGCCGCCCGGCGGCTGGACGATGGGTACGCCCGCAGCGGCAATGTGGTTGCCGAGATACGCCGTGGAGGCGATGCGGTAACGCAGGTAGTCTTCTTCGAGCGCTTCCTGCACTCCCACGGCGATGGCTTCGAGATCGCGGCCGGCCAAGCCGCCGTAGGTGGGATAGCCCTCGGTGAGAATGAGGAGATTCTTCTCCTGCTGGGCGAGAAGATCGCTATTGGTGCAGAGGAAGCCGCCGATGTTAGCCATACCATCTTTCTTGGCCGACATGGTGCATCCGTCTCCCATTCGGAACATCTCCTGCGCGATCTCTTTGGGCGTCTTTTGCTCATACCCAGGCTCACGCAGCTTGATGAACCATGCGTTCTCGGCGAAACGGCAGGCGTCGAAATAGAGCGGAATGCCGTGGCGCTTGCACACGGCGCTTACCTGGCGCACGTTTTCCATCGAGACCGGCTGTCCGCCGCCGGAGTTGTTGGTGACGGTGAGCATGACGAGAGGAATACGGCCGCGCCCTACGCGTTCGATGAGGCTCTCAAGCGCAGTCACATCCATATTCCCTTTGAAGGGGTGCAGCAATGCAGGCTGGCGGCCCTCGGGAATGAGCAGATCAACGGCTTCAGCCCCGCTGGACTCGACGTTGGCGCGCGTGGTGTCGAAGTGCGTGTTGTTGGGAACGATGTCACCCTTCTTGCACATCACGCCGAAGAGGATGCGTTCAGCCGCGCGGCCCTGATGGGTGGGGATGACGTGCTTGTAGCCGAAGATATCCTGCACGGAATTGCGGAAGCGGTCGAAGCTGCGGCTGCCGGCGTAGCTTTCATCGCCCTCCATAATGGCGGCCCATTGATGAGTCGACATGGCGCCGGTGCCGGAATCGGTAAGCAGGTCAATAAGGACATCGTCAGCGGGCAGGAGGAAGAGGTTGCAGTGCGCGTCCTTGAGAAGCTGCTCGCGCTCTGTGCGGGTGGTCCAGCGAATAGGCTCAACGCTCTTGATGCGGAACGGTTCGATGATGGTTCTGGCGATCATGAGGGGTCTTTCGAAGTTTGCGGCAGCGAGTCCGATTCACGCACTCTGAGAACGATGATGGTTTCATCGTCAAAGCGGTCTTTGGCGCCCTGAAAGCGCGTAACGTCGGCGAGGACGGCGTCGGCGATTTCCAGGGCGGAAAGGTCGCGGCTGGAACAGAGAAGGCCGGCGAGGCGGTCTTCGCCGTACATTTCTTCCTTGTCATTTTCGGCGTCGAGGATTCCATCGGAGACGAAAACGATCGCGTCGCCGGGCTGCGTGGCGATGCTGAATTCATCGTAGGTGACGTCGGGAAACATACCCAGGGGAAAGCCCTCGGCGCGAACGGGGAGCGACTGTCCTGCGCGGCAGACGACGGGCTGAATAGCGCCGGAGTTCGCGACCTGAAGGGTCTGGTTCTCGTCATTCCAGAGAGCGAAGAGCATGGTGACGTACTGCGAATCGAGCTTGCGTTCCTGAAGAGCATCATTGAGGAGGGCGAGCATGGCGGCCGGCTCGGGCTGCTGCGCGGCGGCGGCGCGCATGATGCCGCTGACGAGCGCGGCGAAGAGCGCGGCGGGCGCAGCCTTTCCGCTCACGTCGCCGAGAACGATGGCGGTACGGTTGGGACCGTAGTCGAGAAAGTCGTAGAGGTCGCCGCCGATGGAGCGGGCGGGCAGAAAGCGGACAGCCATATCGGCGTGAGGATGCGATGGGGCGTCAGGCGGGAGCAGACGAAGCTGCACCTCGCGGGCCATGGTGATGTCTTTTTCAAGCTGGCGCTCCTGCCGGTGCACGGCCTGATAGAGGCGGGCGTTTTCGATGGCGATGGCGATTTGCGAGGCAAGCGTGGTCAACATGCGCTCGTGTTCTTCATTGAAAAAGTTCGGACGCGTGTGTTCGAGATCGAGGACACCGATGACGCGGCCTTTGTAGAAGAGCGGGACGATGAGCTCCGAGCGCGTCTCCGGATTCATGGGCAGATAGCGCGGATCTTTCCTGACGTCGGGGACGTTGATGGGACGCCACTCGCGGACCGCGGCGCCGACGAGGCCACTGGAGATGGGAACGCGGCGAATGGGCGCGTGGACGTAGCCGAAGCGCCAGGCATAGCGAGTGACGAGGGTTTCGCCTTTCTCATCGAGAAGCATGACGGTGAACATCTGATAGTCGATGAGGCGTCGCAGAAGTTGACCCACGCGCTCGAGCAGGGGATTGAGATCGAGGATGGAGGCGAGCTCGGCGGCGATTTCGTTGAGAATCTCGAGGGTCTGCGCCTGCCGGGAGACGCGGGCGTAGAGGCGGGCGTTCTCAATGGACTGGGCGATGCGCGAGGCGGTCATGGTGAGGACATGGAGATGCTCGGGACGAAAGAAATCGAGCTGCTCGCTTTCGAGATCCATGACTCCGATGAGGCGGTTCTTGGCTATGAGTGGAACGGTTAGCTCGGATCGCACTTCGGGGTTGGCTGCAATGTAGAAGTCGGCGGTGGAAACGTCGTTGAGGAGAATGGGCTGGCGGGTAAGCGCGACCTGGCCGACGACTCCTTTGCCGACGGGAACGCGGGTGCGCTCGATTTGTGGCGTGTGGCCGATCTGGAAACGCATCCGTAAATCGTGTGTACGTTCATTAAGCAGAAAGATGGCGAAGATGCGATAGGGGATAAGGGAACGAACCAGCTCGGAGGTGCGGGCGAGGAGGGTTTGGAGATCGAGCGTGGTGTTCAGCGCGTCAGTGAGACGCATGAGATAGGCGACATCGGCGGGCTCGATGCGGGCGTTGATGGGGTCGAATGCGACCGGTGAGGTCGCGGAGTCAGCAGGACGATAATCGCCCTCGAATTCGTGCGATGGCGGAGATGGGGGACTGTCGGACATTAGGGGTCAAGGAATGATAACGCAGGGAGCGAGGGGGCAAGGGCGCGCGGAAGCGGAAATCGAGGGAACAAGAGGACAAGGTAAAACGAGAAAGCCCTGACCGGGACCCGGTCACCCATCAGTGACCGTTCACCCCTAGATGAACTTCCGATTTGGTGGCTAATCGACGAACCGCACACGACGCCGTTTCAATTCGCGGTCGGCATCTTTGTAGCATCGTCAACGACGACGACTGGAACGTCGGTCTTCACGCTCTCGATTTTCAAACCTAACTGCTCGTCGAGAGCCCTCTTCCAGGCCGTAAACGCGTCGGTGCCCAGCTCGGGCTTGAGATCTACGCTGAATTCATAGGTGCCGTGCAATTCCGTCATGTCCAGCACAGGGATAGGCGAGCCACCCGCTCTCACCGGCTCACTAGGGTTTGTCGGCGCAGGAATTGAGAATTGGATAGCGAGAAGGTCGGCAAACTGCCGCATGTCGCCGCGGAAATGAAATCCCGGTCCAGCGGCTGTTGTTTCTCCCGGCTGGATTGGGTGGATTCGAGGTCCAATTGGTGCGACGGTCAATTCGTATACCCGCATCTGGCGGGTTTCGCTGTGCTCTTTCAAATGGAAGCGGTCGAAAAGAAGACTGCGGAGCATATCAGGAACCTGTTCGTTGGTTGCGCCCTCAGGCAGACGCGCCGCAATATCGTATTCGCTCTGGTCGAGCCACGGCGGGCCGATGATCTGATTCAGTTGGCAGCGCCACGCCTCGGCGAGAAGACGTTTCAGCGTGACGTTTCGACCTGTGAATCCGCCAGGAGAATAGGCGATCTGGTTGTTGTAGTCTGGGCCGACTTCGCGCTGGCTGGGCCTGACCGACGCAACTTCGAACGATTGCTGCGTAGATTGTGTTTGAGCCAAAGTGATGACGCCAATGTTGACGAGAAGTACTGTGAAAAACAGCGGGCTCACGCGGCTCTTTATGGGGTTCGCAATGGAGTTCGCGGCCACGTTGCGCATATACCTCGTCCCCCCGGTTCTCTTGTATTCACTCGGCGCCGAGCTCGCGGAGGATGGCGACGGAGGCAGAGGAGCCGATGCGGTTGGCCCCGGCCTCAAGCAGTGTGCGGACCTGGTCGACTGTGCGAATGCGACCGGCGGCTTTTACGCCGCAGCGCGCGCCGACGACTCCGCGCATGAGAGCGACATCGACTGGAGTGGCGCCCCCAGAGGCAAAGCCGGTGGCAGTGTTGATGAAATCTGCGCCAGCCTGAATGGCGATCTCCGATGCGCGCAGCTTCTCCTGCATGGTAAGCAGACAGGTTTCGAGGTTGACCTTGAGTACAGCGCCTCGATCATGGGCCACTTTTGCGACGGCATGAATGGAGTGTTCGACGGCGTGATGATTGCCGCTCTTGAGTTGGCCGATGGGAAGAACCATGCCGAGCTCGCGCGCACCGAGCCGGATCAATGCCGCGGCCTCCTGACGGAGCGTGGAGACCAGTGATGCGCCAAAGGGGAATCCGATGGTTGCGGCGACGGGGATGCCGGTACCGGCGAGGAGCTTGACGGCCGTCGCGGTCCAAACGGGATTCACCACGACGGAGGCGAAGCGGTAGTGCGCTGCCTCCGAGCAGAGGGCTTCAACCTGCTGGCGGGTGGCATCGGGCTTTACGAGCGAGTGATCGATCACCGCGGCGAGAGATTGCCAGCCGGCGAGAGCTTTGGCGGTAAATGCGGCCGAGTCGAAGGTCCCGTTATCAAAATCCAGGTCGGAGTTCTGGATGGCTACGGTGGCAGGCATGGGGGATGCTCCTTGTGATTCGCGGAGTATGCTGCCGGAGCAGTCCATCCGCGGTCTCCGGGAGATGAGTATACGGCGGCGTCGAGCCGGAAAGAAAGGGATAGACGAAAAATCGGACGGTAGGCCGACGGGAACGGGAAAAGGCGCGAAGCGTTACGCGGTTTGGTCGGGCGCCATGATACAGATATCGGGCAGATTGCGGTAGCGCTCGCCGTAGTCCATGCCGTAACCGATGACGAACAGGTTGGGAATGGAGAATCCGACGTAATCGGCGTCGATTTTTTCAATACGGCGGGAGGGCTTATCGAGCAGCGTAGCGATGCGAAGCGACTTCGGATGCTGCTGGATGAACAGCTTGCGCAGATAGGCAAGAGTAAGGCCGGTATCGAGAATGTCCTCGACGATGAGCACGTTTTTGCCTTCAATGGGCTGGTCGAGGTCCTTGATGACTTTGACAGCGCCGGAGGAGCGCTGGCCGTTGCCGTAGCTCGAGACGGCGACAAAGTCGAAGGTGGCGTCAGCCTGGATGGCGCGCGAAAGATCTACAAGAAAGAAGGCGGCGCCCTTGAGCACGCCCACCATGACCAGCTTTTCGCCGTTGAGGTCACGGGTGATTTGCGCGCCCATTTCGGCGACGCGGTCGGCGATCTGCTGGCGGGAATAAAGGACGTCGAGGCCCTGATAGGTCATGGTAGCCATGCACACAGTATCGCGCGATTTCCATTGGAAATGCCTGTGTAAATCGGGGCGGAAAAGCAGCGAGTCCGCGGGTCGGCAAGCCAGCGAGTCAGCGGGTCTTCGACCCAACCCCCGGTTAAGCCAGGACAGGGCGCCCGCAGGGTTCTCGGAGTCAATGGGCTGAGGACGCCATAGGGAACGGATTTGCGCCGTCGCACGTCTATACTTGAAGAGACATGCTTCCCTATATTCCGCTTCCGTTTTGGCCCCATCATTTGAATGCTTTTGGGCTGATGCTTTGGCTTGCCGCCGTTACTGGCGCGATCATCGCCGACCGCGCGTTCAAGCGGGCGCACATTGATGCTGACGCGGTAGGAATGGTCGCCGTGGCGCTGGTGGTAGGCATCATCGGCTCCAAGGTTTGGCACGTGCTGGACACGCCTTCGGAGTTCCAGGCCATTGGCTGGGGAGTCTTGTGGGATAACGCGGGATTCGCGTGGTACGGCGGTTTGACGTTCGGCATCGCCTCCCTGGTGCTGATGGGATGGCGAGTGAAGCTTGGTATGCTGCGCACGCTGGATTTGCTTGCTCCCGCGGCGGCGATCGGGTATGGCATAGGACGGATCGGGTGCTTTCTTTCCGGGGACGGGTGCTACGGGATCGCAATCCAGCCGGTGCACATTTTCGGGTTCACCTTTCATCCGTGGGGAATGGCATTTCCGAACGGGATCGAGCCGGTGCTGGTCCCGGTTTATCCGACGCCGCTTTACGAACTGGGAGCCGGCCTGCTCATTGGATGGTATTTATGGTGGCGGCTGGGCAAGCCGCACGCAACAGGCGCGATTGTCGGCCAGTATCTTGCGCTGAGCGGAATTGCTCGTTTTCTGGTTGAATTTATCCGGCGCAACCCCAAGGTGATTTGGGGTTTGTCGAACGCGCAATTGGCCAGCGCGGGGGCGGTTCTGGTCGGGACGGCACTCACCTTGTGGGTTTCGACGCGGCCCGTGCGAGTGAAAGAAAAGGCTCGAGAAAAGGCGACACCCCCGGTAGAAAAGACGGCGTAGACCACTAAGAATCTCAAGCGCCCACCCTTTGAAACTTCCAGCGTGTCCGTTTCATCCCCAAGCACAACTTCAATGATCTCTATCTAGCAGGCCACGACCGGCCAGACGCGGAGATCTCGCGTGGGTTCCGGAGTGATTTGGCTCACGGGAAGTTGGCCCCCCTTTTTCAAAAAGTGATGCGCGACACCTGTGACGACGCTCACAGCCACTCGTGTTTTCAAGTAAGTAACGTCGGTCACATTGACCGGCGGGTCCCTGGATTTCAGAAAGCCTCCTAAAAATCCGGGAGTCCGCCGGCCTTGCAACGCGAGCGAGGGAAGCATGGGCGGAACCATTTGGCAGTCAATGCAGCAGAAGGGCTACAACCGCAGAGAATTTCTGCAATTCTGCACGGCGGCCGCAGCAGCGGCGGGGTTTGCGCAATCCGGCGTGGCGCAGGTTGTTTCAGCCTTCGAAAAGAAGGAAAAACCGGCCGTGGTGTGGATGCACTTTCAGGAGTGCACCTGCTGCAGCGAGTCGTTTATCCGGTCGTCACACCCGATTGTTGCGGACGCGCTGCTGGACGTTTTGTCGCTGAACTACACCGAGACGCTGATGGCGGCGAGCGGGTTCCAGGCGGAGAAGAGCCTGAGCGACACGATCGCAAACAACAAGGGCAAATACATCGTGCTGGTGGAAGGCGCTGTGCCGACGAAAGACGATGGCGTCTACTGCATGGTGGGCGGGAAGACCGCGGAACAGATTCTGCAGACCGTGGCGGCGGATGCGGCGGCGATTGTGGCGTGGGGAAGCTGCGCGTCAAACGGCTGCGTGCAGGCGGCGAAGCCGAATCCGACCGGCGCAACGCCGATTTACAAGCTGGTGAACAAGCCGGTCATCAATGTGCCGGGCTGCCCGCCCATTGCGGACGTGATGATGGGCGTGGTGACGCACCTGCTGGTGCTGGGACAGATTCCGGCGCTGGACGACCAGGGGCGGCCCAAGGAGTTCTACGGACGTCGCGTGCACGATACGTGCTATCGCCGGCCGAACTACGATGCCGGCTTGTTTGTGGAGTCGTGGGACGACGACGGTGCGCGCAAGGGATATTGCCTGTACAAGATGGGCTGCAAGGGCCCGGTGACCTACAACGCTTGCTCGGTGACCAGGTGGAACGAGGGCACGAGCTATCCCATCCAGTCGGGACATGGCTGCATCGGATGCAGCGAAGCGGGCTTCTGGGACAACGGCCCGTTCTACCAGCATCTGGCTTCGTTCCCAGGGTTCGGCGTAGAGAGCACGGCCGACACCATCGGCACGGCTGTGGGAGTGGCCACGCTGGCTGGAGTTGCGGCGCACGCGGTGGTGACCAACATACGCAAGCGCAAAGTGATTGCGGAAGTGCACACTGAAGATGAGAAAAAGGAGTCGTAAACAGCCATGGCAACACGTGTCGTCGTCGATCCCGTAACTCGCATTGAAGGCCACCTGCGCATCGAGGCGGTGGTGGAAAACGGCTTCATCACCGACGCATACAGCGCCGGGACCATGGTTCGCGGCCTGGAAAAGATTCTGATGGGCCGCGATCCGCGCGATGCCTGGGCCATTACAGAGCGCGTATGCGGCGTGTGCACCACGGTGCATGCGCTGGCCAGCGTGCGCTCGGTGGAAGACGCGCTGGGCATCAGCGTGCCGCCGACGGCGGAATTGATCCGCAACATCATGCTGACCACGCAGTATGTGCAGGATCACGTGATCCACTTCTATCACCTGCATGCGCTCGACTGGGTAGACATCGTGAACGCGCTCAAGGCCGATCCGAAGAAGGCGGCGGAGCTGGCGCAGTCGTTTTCGCAGTGGGACAAGAACACGCCGGCATACTTTTCCGCGGTGCAAGACAAGATCAAGGCGTTTGCGGCGAGCGGACTGGGAATCTTCGCCAACGGCTATTGGGGCCATCCGGCGTATAAGCTGCCACCGGAGGTGAACCTGATCGGTGTGGCGCACTATCTTGACGCGCTGGAGTGGCAGAAGGAAGTGGTGAAGATTCACGCCGTGTTCGGTGGCAAGAATCCGCACCCCAACTATCTGGTCGGCGGAGTGCCGTGCTCGATCAACATGAACGAAGTGGCGGCGATCAACTCGGACCGGTTGAACCTGGTGTCGCGGCTGATCGGCCAAGCGGACGAGTTCATCAATCAGGTTTATATTCCCGATCTGCTGGCGGTGGCTTCGTTCTATAAGGACTGGGCCAGTTACGGCGGTGGGCTACACAACTATCTGTGCTACGGCGAATTTCCGACCAGTGGTTACAATCATCCGGAATCGTTCAAATATGCGCGGGGCGCGGTGCTCAATCGTGATCTGAGCACGGTGTATCCGGTGAATCCGCGCGACTCGCAGGAGATCAAGGAGTACATTGCGCACTCCTGGTACAACTACAACGAAGGCGACAGCGTCGGTCTGCATCCGTGGGCAGGCGAGACGAACATCGCCTATAGCGGACCGAAGCCGCCGTTTGAGAGCCTCGAGGGTTACGACAAGTACTCGTTCCTGAAGACGCCGCGCTGGAAGGACAACGCGATGGAAGTGGGACCGCTGGCGAGGCTGCTGGTTTCGTACGCGGCCGGTCACGCGGATGTGAAAGAAACGGTGGGTATGGTGTTGGGCAAGCTGAACGTGCCGGTCGGTGCGCTGTTCTCGACGCTTGGACGCACGGCGGCGCGCGGGATCGATGCTGCGCTGGCCATGATCTGGCTGAAGGAGTTCTACGGCGATTTGATGGGTCGCGTGAAGATCAACGAAGTGTCCACTTTCAACGGCGAGAAGTGGGATCCGAAGACTTGGCCTGCGGATTGCGAAGGGGTGGGCATGGAAGAAGCTCCCCGAGGCGCGCTGGCGCACTGGATCAAGATTCACAATGGGGCGATTGAGAACTACCAACTGGTTGTGCCGACGACCTGGAACGGCTCGCCGCGCGACGGAAAGCAACAGAGATCGTCGTTCGAGGCCGCGCTCATCGGAACGCCAGTGGCGAAGATCGACGAACCGGTCGAGATTTTGCGCACCATCCATTCCTTTGACCCGTGCCTGGCCTGCGCCGTGCATCTGTACGATCCGCAGGGAAGGCACCTTCACCAGGTTTCATTCGAGTAGCCGCATGAGCACTGTGGTAAGAGACGTTTTCAAGCTGAACGGCGGAGCGCCGGTTGAGTACAGGCGCGTGTATGTGTGGGAACTGCCGGTGCGCGCATATCACTGGATCAATGCCATCGCGCTGACGATGCTGTGCGTGACCGGATTCCTGATTGGCCACCCAGTTCGCATCGCCTATGCGTCGGAAGCGTACCAGCAATACTGGTTTGGCTGGGTCCGGTTCCTGCACTTTGCTTCGGCGTGGGTTTATGTCTTCAATTTCCTGGCGCGGCTCTACTGGGGATTTGTGGGCAATAAGTACGCCAGGTGGAGCGCATTCTTTCCGCTGAAACGGTCGCAGCGGCAGGAGATCGTCGACGTCGTCAAAGCCGATGTGTTTGAGACCAAGATGCACGGGCCCATCTCCACCGGGCACAACGCGCTGGCCGGTGTGATCTACTTCGGCACATTCTTAGTGTTTGTCTTCCAGACGATCACCGGCTTTGCCCTCTACTCCTCGATGAGCTCGTCGTGGGTGCCGAGGTTGTTCAACTGGGTGGTGCCTCTGCTGGGCGGCGACTTCGGCGTGCGCTTCTGGCATCACCTGTTCCTGTGGTTCTTCGTCACGTTCGTCATCATTCACGTGTATCTCGCCTTCTATCACGACTACATCGAGGGCCGGGGTACGGTAAGCTCGATCATTGGCGGATGGAAGTTCGACAGGGTGCAGAGTGACGGAGAATCCAAAAAGCCTTAAGAAGACTCTGGTGCTAGGTCTGGGCAACGTCATCATGGGCGATGAAGGCGTTGGCGTCCACGTAGTGCGCGCGCTTGAGAAGGAGACGCTGCCTGCCGGGGTGGAGTGCCTGGACGGCGGAACCGGTGGCTTCATCTTGCTGGAGCCGCTCGAGAGCGCTGACCACATCATTCTCATTGACGCCGCTGCGGACGGAAATCCTCCCGGGACCGTGACGCGCACAACGCCGCGCTTTTCAAAAGACTATCCTCCAACCCTGACCGCTCACGACATCGGGGTGAAGGACCTGCTGGACGCGTTTTATATGCAGGGTGGAACGCGGGAAGTGGTCTTATATGCGATCGCCATCGATCCCCAGCAGACGATCTCGATGGAATTGTCGGCGGAATGCGCCAGGGCGGCGGAGACGGCTACGTACGAAATTCTTGAAGAACTGAATACCGTCGCCGCCCGCGCGTAAGTCCTGTCGTTGGTTCCTTTTATTATGTTCAGGATTGCAATTCGGACCAAAATAGTCTAATATTCAGACCATGGTACCCATGGCCTGTTGTCGCTCGTGTAAGCTGCTCACGCGGCAAGGGTGACTTGGGTCTGAAGTTCGCAATACAAGTCCACGGCTTCCCGATGCCCGCGATTGAGTCAAAAGCTCACGCGGGCATTTTATTGCTTTGAAAGAAGAGAAAAGAGTGAGGATGAGCGAAGTACCGGCGCCAAAAGAAACCAAAGCCCAACGGATGGAGCGGCTGAAGCGGGTAAAGAATCCGTGGGAGGCTTTTGACGAAGTTCGCGCGTTTGCGCGCGCAGGGCGCTCGAGCGTGGTGCCGGAATGGGCTTCTACCTATTTCAAATGGTGGGGCGTGTATACGCAGGGCGACGGCGTGGGGGCGACCGGCGGCAAAGGCGGCGAAGGGCTGACGACCGAATGGTTCATGATGCGGATCGGGGTTCCCAACGGGATCGTTTCCGCGAGCCAAATGCGCAAGATCGGCGAGATCACGCGCAGACAGGCGCGCAACCTGGCCGACATCACGGTGCGCCAGAACATCCAGCTGCACTGGTTGACCATCGAGTCGCTCCCGGAGGTGGTGGACGCACTGGACGCCATTGGGTTCTCGCCGAAGGGTGCTTGCGGTGACGTGGTGCGCAATGTGACGGGATGCCCGCTGGCCGGCGTAGATGCCGACGAGTTGATCGATGCCTCGCCGATTGCGCGTGGAATCGCCCATGAACTTACAGCGAACTCGGAATTCTACAATCTGCCGCGCAAGTTCAAGATTTGCGCAACCGGCTGCCCATCGTGGTGCAGTTATCCGGAAATCAACGACATTGCGCTGACGGCGGCGGTGCGCGACGGCGAAGTGGGCTACTCGCTGCGCGTGGGTGGAGGACTTTCCAACGAACCGCACCTTGCTGTAAAGCTCGATGCGTTTGTGCGGCCGGATCAGGCGATCCGCGTGGCGCGCGGCGTGACAGAGATCTTCCGCGACCAGCAAGTCCTGCGCGAGAGCCGCGACAGGGCACGAATGAAGTACCTGTTCATGCGCGAAGGTTGGACAGCAGAGCGCTTCCTTGACGAACTCCAGATGAAAATTGGTTTCAAGCTCGATCCAGCGGCGCCGGAGCAAGTACCGGACGATATTCTTCGCGATCATGTGGGCATCCACCCCCAGAGGCAGCCGGGGCTGGCGTATGTAGGCGCATCGGTACTCCGCGGCCGCGTGAGCGGCGAGCAATTGGAAGCGGCGGCGGAATTGGCGGAGCGATTCGGAAGCGGCTCTTTGCGCCTAACGGTCTCGCAAAACCTGGTGATAATCGATGTGCCCTATGCGAAGACCGGGGAACTGGCGCGAGAACTTGGCCAAATTGGATTGCAGGTAGAAGGGTCAATGTTCTGGCGCGGGGCCGTGGCCTGCACAGGAACCGAGTTCTGCAAGCTTGCGATTACAGAGACCAAGGGCTTTACGCGGTGGCTGGTCGACGAGATGGAAGAGCGACTGCCGCAGTTTGATCAGCAGTTGAAGCTGCACGTAACCGGTTGCCCCAACGGTTGCGGCCAGCACTGGATTGCGGACATCGGGCTGGAGGGCAAGAAGATCAAGTACGAAGGCAAGCTGACGGACGCTTTTTACTTCTGCCTGGGCGGAGCAGTGGGCCAGCATGCAGGAATCTCGCGGCCGGTGGGTTACCGGTGCCCGGCGCCACTGGTTCCTGAGGCGATTGAGCGCCTGCTGCGGCGGTATATGGCGGAGCGGAGCGGGCAAGAGGATCTGCGCGCATGGTTTTCTCGCCACACGAATGACGAATTGCGCGCGCACCTGGCCGGAGAGACTTTGGATCCAGTGGAACGCGATTTGCCGACAGCGTGCGTTCCGCACAGCGTGGCGGAATAATGCAGTCAATTTGGAGTAGAACTACGCGATGAGTTTGTTGCCAATATTCCTGAAGCTTGAAGGGCGGCGGTGCCTGCTGGTGGGGGCGGGAACAGTAGCTCTGGAAAAGATCGGGACGCTGCTCAAGACCGGCCTGCGGCTTCGCGTGGTTGCGCCTGAGGCAGTGGAAGAAGTTCGCGAGCTGGCGGCTATCGGAAAAATAGAGTGGGTCCAGCGGGAGTTTGAGCCAGCGGACCTGGACGGCAACTTTATCGCGATCGCCGCGACCAATGTGCATGAGGTGAATGCCGCAGTTTATCGCGAGGCAGTGAAGCGGGGGATTCCATCGAACAGCGTGGACGACATTCCCAACTGCGACTTCTTCTTTGGGTCGGTGGTGAGCCGCGGCGATTTGCAGATTGCGATTTCGACCGCCGGCGAGAGCCCGGCGGTGGCGCAGCGGCTAAGGCGCGAGATCGACGAACAATTGCCCCAGGATTTGGGGCCTTGGCTTGCGGAATTGGGCAAGCCGCGCCGCGATGTACTGGCCACACATCCGCGCAGCGAAGAGCGGAGACTGCTGCTGCACGAACTGGCGCAGAGGCAGATCTGCGAGTCGGCGCTGTGCGAAACGAAACAGTTGGCGAGGACCGGCAGGGAAGCGCGGGCCGCTGCCGGGACCGTTTATCTGGTTGGAGCCGGGCCGGGCGATCCGGAACTGCTAACGCTAAAGGCCGTGCGGCTGATTGAGAGCGCGGACGTGATTCTCCACGACGACCTGGTGCCAGAGGCGATTCTCAATCTGGCGAAATCAGGCGCCGATGTGGCCAACGTTGGCAAGCGCTGCGGCGCGAAGACGATTACGCAGGAAGAGATCAATTCATTAATGTTGGAGCACGCGCAGGCGGGGCGCAGCGTCGTGCGCCTGAAGAGCGGTGATCCGCTGCTGTTTGGCCGCGCCAGTGAGGAGCTGGCTTCGCTGTCAGAGGCCGGCGTGCCAGTAGAGATTGTGCCAGGCGTCTCGGCTGCGTTCGCGGCAGCAGCCGCGATTGGCCGATCGCTGACGGATCGCGATTGGGCCTCGCACGTGGTTCTGTCCACTGGCCACCATGCGCAGTCCCATAACCGTGAAGCACTGCCTGCCGTCGAGGCGGGTACGCGCGTGGTCTACATGCCGGGACGGGACCTGGCCTTGCTGGCCGAGGAATGGCTGGCGGAGGGATTGCCAGCGGAACTGCCGTGCGCCGTCGTTTCGCGCGCTGCGCAGCCGGATCAGCAGGTCTTGCATACTACGCTTGGCGCGCTGGACCAAGTTCAGCCTGCTGCGGCACCCAGTCTGTTGATTGCCGGATGGGCGGTTCGGGAGAACCGCACGGGCGAGCGGCCCATTGAAAGTGCCGCGCTCGCGGAGGCTTCAGACTAACGGAAACGTTCTCCCTTCAGGGATGAACCGTTCGCATCAAGGTGTCAACCAGGAATACCCCCTCAAAACAAAGACCAAAGGCTCATTTGTAACGTTACAGTGGCGTGTTGAGACTACCGCCCGGGCGGCAGATGAGTGATTCTCGCCAGCAACGGCGGGCAGTCTGGCCGGTTGGGTGGCCGATGGGGGGGACCTAGCTGGTTCACTTGCCCGTTCAGGCTTCCGCCGTGTTCCATCCTGACTTTCCCGGAGGTGATTATGAATCAACTGCACACAGTAGGGGCGCGGCTCGGCGCGGTTGGCCGCTGCGCTTTAGTGGGGATGCTGGTGGGAATGCTGGCGACACAGGCCGTGGCCGAGGGTGCGGCGGTTGTGACCCCGAAAACGTCGGCGAAGCCCGAGACGACAAATGTCCCGAGCGGATCCCTGGAACAGATCAACCTTGCGACAACGGAAAATCTCCCGCTCACATCGCAAGACAACGCTGACCTGAACGCGCTGCCCGATGCGCCGACTGCATCTACGGGATCAAGCGATTCGGCGAGCCTCACCATGCCGCCCGAACTGAAGGCGATGATGGACGATGCGAGTAAGAACTCGCAGAATCTTCAGCCGGCTCCGGCAAGTAAGCCTCATGGAGTTCAACAGCCGGGAATGTTGACCATGGGAATCCTCGGACTTCCGTTCATGGCCTTGGGTGCCCTCTTCTATGTGGCTGCGCCCAGTTCGAAAAATGCGGGGGCAGCGGTAGGGGTCGGATCGATCTTTTTCGTGCCTGGCGCCCTGATGTCCGGATTCGGTTTCCACTATGCGTTCAAGCCCAGACAGTAAGCGTTGAAGATGGACCGCGTCATTTCACGTAAGGGGGTCTCCGGCTTCGGCGAAGGCCCTCTAAGCCTTATGTTTCGCCTTCGCAAACATCGCGTTGATGCTCGATGGAGAGGTTGGTTATGCTCTCCGATTCAAGGTCTGCACGGCCAAAGTGGGGTACTTCCGCGCGTGGTAAGATCATCCCATATCCGCGGAAAAGGCTCCAGATGCCTGGCATCATCGAAAGCCACGCTTCCCCCCGCAATCCCGACGCGCGCTCACAGGAAATTCGTGCAACGTTGGAGCGATTGCTTGGGACGCAGCATTTCTCTGCGGCGAGCCGCCGCGGGCAGTTGCTGCGCTACCTGGTGGAACACACGCTCAAGGGCGACGCCGACCAAATCAACGAATATGCGATCGGACTGGAAGTATTCCAGCGGCCGGAATCGTTCGATCCGCGCATTGAATCGGTGGTGCGAACGGAGTTCAGCCGGCTGCGCCAGCGGCTCAAGGATTACTACGCGGAAGACGGACGGCGCGACGCCATCACCATTGATTTTCCACCGCGCAGTTATGTGGCGAGCTTCACATTTCGCGATGCCTCAAAGCTTCACGAGCCAACTGCATTTCCTGAAACCGCTCGCGCTCCCCAACTGGTGCCGCCGAGTGCGCGCCAAGCGCGGCGAGCTTGGATTATAGGGGCCATCACAGTGCCATGTATCGCTGCAGGTGCGGTAGCTGGAATCATGCTGTGGAGACAGCACGTTTCCCTTATAGTGGCCAGGCAACCAATCCACGCGATCGTGGTGCTGCCGTTCGAAGATTACTCGCCCAACCATCAGGACGAGTACATTGCCGATGGAATCACGGAGGAGCTGACCAACGATCTGGCGCAATGGCGGGACATGCGCGTGGTGGCGCGAACCTCAGCGTTTGCCTTCAAGGGCAAGGGCGAAGACATTCGGCAGATTGGGCAGCAACTGAATGTCGATACGGTGCTGGAAGGAAGCTTCACGAAGCTGGGCGATCATGTGCGGATCACCGCGCAACTGAATCGGGCGACGGACGGGTATCATTTGTGGTCGCACTCCTACGAAACGCAATCGAACGACATGCTGGCCATGCAGGACGAGGTGGCAACTTCTATTACCGATGCCATTCGGCAGATCGGTGGCGGATCGCCGCCAGCGATTCGACCTCCGACGACGAACTCGGAGGCGCTGGACCTCTATCTGAGGGGCGAATACCAACTGAATTTACGCACGCCGGAATCGCTGAAGAAGGCGATCGAGTTGTTCAATGAGGCGATTCAAAAGGATCCGAACTTTGCACGCGCCTACCTGGGAATTGGCGACGCAGAGATTGGATCAACATCGCTGACGACGCTGACACAGGAAGAAACCATGCCCAGGGTACGTGAGGCGGCGCAAAAGGCGATTGATCTGGATCCGAGCCTCGGCGAAGCGTACGGACTGCTTGCTACTGTTGCGTACACCTGGGATTGGAAATGGAACGAGGCGGAAGAGGAATTTCGTCACGCGCTCGATGAGGGAGCTGGGGCGGACACCCGGGTGCGGTACGGCTGGTCACTGGCAACGCGCGGCCGGTTCGCCGAGGCGCACACGCAACTGCGCCTGGCGACGGAGCAGGATCCGCTGTCGGTAACGGCGCCGTTCGATGAGTTTTTTGTCTACAACTTCGAGGGCGACGTCGCGGGCCAGAAACAGGTTCTGCAGCGGATGTTGCAGCTCAGACCCGATTTTCTTGGTGCGCACGCGCTGATGGTGGTGATGGCTGTCGAGCAGCACGATTGCGGCACGGCTCGCCGTGAGGCGGACTGGATTGCGAAGACATACCCGACGGTACCGGCGACGCAGACAGTGTTAGCCTTCGCTGCCGCCTGCGCAGGCGACAAAGCCGAAACGTTGCGGTGGATCAAGCAGATGGAGGCGCTCAGCGCGCCGCATTACCAGTTGGCCATTGCTTATGCTCTGCTGCACGACACGGACAACGCGATCGCGGAACTGAGCAAGTCGGGCGACGCGCACGAAGGACAGATTCTCTATATCAAGTACGACCCTTTCTTCGATGGAATCCGCAACGATCCGCGTTATGTCGCGCTGGAGAAGCGCGCTGGGCTGATACCCTGAATTCATGAAATTCGGTGTGGTGGTTTTTCCGGGCTCGAATTGCGATCACGATACCTACAACGTGATTGCCGAGGTGGCGCGGCAGCCGGTGGTCTTCCTGTGGCATGACAGCGAGGACCTGCAGGGCGTGGATGCAGTGCTGGTACCCGGCGGATTTGCTTACGGGGACTACCTGAGGACGGGCGCGATTGCGCGGTTTTCGCCGGTGATGCAGTCGGTGAAGAGATTTGCAGCGGGCGGCGGACCGGTGCTGGGAATCTGCAACGGATTCCAGATATTAACTGAAAGCGGATTGCTGCCGGGCGCGCTGATGCGGAACGCGGGGCTGAAGTACATCTGCAAGCAGGTGCACCTGCGGGTGGAAACAACGAACAGCCCATTCACGAATCAATTGCAGAAGGGCACTTTGCTCAAGATTCCCATCGGGCACATGGAAGGGAACTATTTTTGCGAGCCCGAAGTGCTGAAGAAGCTGGAGAGCGAGGACCGGATTGCGTTCCGCTACTCCACGCCGTCGGGCGAGATTACTCCAGAGGCGAATCCCAACGGGTCGCTGAGCAACATTGCGGGAATTCTGAACGAAGGACGGAATGTGCTGGGCATGATGCCGCATCCGGACCGGTCGAGCGAGGCGTTGCTCGGGTCGGCAGATGGATGGGGGATTTTCGCGTCGATGCTTCAAAAGCAGCTCTCAGCTATTAACTCTTAGTTTTCATTCGGCGAGCTGGCATTTTCAAGTTCTGCAGGAAGAGGCCAGGAGCTAAGAGCTATCAATTAAAAGCTGGACCTCGGGACGATGATCGATATTCACCATCATTTGATTTATGGAGTGGATGACGGGGCGCCGGACCTGCAGGCGTCGCTGGACATGGCGCGAATCTCGGCGGACGAGGGTGTGACGCATATTGTGTGCACGCCGCACGCGAGCGGAGAGCACTCTTTCGACGTTCCGCTCATTGAAGAGCGGTTCGCCGAGCTGAAGGAACGGCTGCATGGCGTGGTGGAGTTGAGCCTGGGATGCGACTTCCACATGACACCGGGCAATGTGCGCGACGCGGTGGCGAACCCGCTGCGCTACTCAATCGGCGGGAAAGGTTATCTGCTGGTTGAGTTTTCATGGCAGGAGATTCTACCGAGGATGAACGATGCTCTGTTCCAGCTACAGGCTGCAGGATACAGGCTGATTATCACGCATCCGGAGAGGTATCCGGCGGTGCTTCGGCAGCCGCATCTTCTCGGAGAATGGATGCGAAATGGATGCTTGGTGCAGGTGACGAGCAGCTCGCTTTATGGGCGATTCGGAAAGGAGTCAGAGGCGCTTGCCAACGAGCTGCTCGAGCGGAACTGGATTCACTTTCTGGCGACGGATGCGCATCATCCGGTTTGGCGGTCGCCGCACCTGAAGAGCGGATTTGAGTATGTAGCCAGACGGGTTGGCGAGGAGACGGCGACGCGGCTGTGCGAGACGAATCCACGGATTGCGGTCGAGGGCGCTCCGTGGCCGGAGCAGCCGGAGGCGAAAGGACTGCGGGAGAACGTGCCTCTACGGTTTGCGGAGCGGGCCGGCGCGGAAAAGTCGAGGGGCGTGCGATCGGGAAAGAGCAAAACGGACGCGGACGACGGCGAGCAGAAGGCAGGCTTCTGGATGCGGCTATTCGGAAGGCAGCATCGGGGCTAGCGGAGATAGCGGAGTTAGGAAATGCAGCAAGGCCGCGAGTTAGCGAGTTAGCAAGCCAGCGTTTCAACCAATCTGGCCGCAGGACACAAAGGCGCCTCATCTCCCGGGTTTTCCGATTCCAGAAGTCAATATTGCGGTTGCGGAACCGCCGGTCCTGGGTTCTCGTATCTTTGAGAGTCTTTCCGGCAAACAGGTGATACTGCGCGACGAGGGTCTCTGCGCGAAAAAGGAGAGCCATGATCGAACCATCGCAACGGCAGGCTGCGCGGATTTTCGCAATCACAACCCTGATCATGTACGTCGTCGTTATGATTGCGTTCACTCGTTTCTATGCCCCGTTTCTGGTTTGGGGCGACGAAGCGGTGACGGCCCGCAACTTCTCCGCGCATGAACCGCTCCTCCACTTCTACATTGCCTTGGCCGTCGTTTTCGGCATCGGGTCGATAATCGTAATGGCTGCACTCTACGTTATGTTCAGGCCGATCAGCCGCGGTCTGACCTTGTTCGCCGCATCCACCAGGCTGGTGGGCGTCGTGATGTGGTTCATCGGGCTGATCGACCTTTTCGACGCGCTGCGCATCATGAGAGGCGCGGGATACTTGCAGGCGTTCAAGCCAGAACACCTGCAGGCCCTGGCGGGATTGCAACTTGCCTCGGGCTGGGACGCTTATTACATCGGGTTGACGATTTCTCCGATCGGGTCCGTCCTCTTCAGTTATCTGTTCTTCAAATCGCGCTATGTTCCGCGTGCACTGGCCGTGTGCGGGATGGCGGCGTCGCTCTTTGAGGGCGTTTGCGGGTTCGCCTACCTGATCGATCGCAACTTCGGAGCGATGATCTCTGTGAATTGGTACGAGATGCCGGTTTTCTTCTTCGACGTGGCGCTGTGTATTTGGATACTGGTGCGAGGACTGGCACCTCGCGAGACGGCGGAGTTGGATAGGCGGCAAGTCAGCTAAGGCCGAGGCCGCCGTCGACGACCAGTGTCTGACCCGTGATGAAGTGGGGGCCGGTGGCAAAGAAGAGGACAGCCTGAGCGACGTCGTCCGCATCGCCATTGCGGCCCATGGGGGTCTTGGAAGCGAATCGAGCCGCCTGCAATTCCGCTCGTCCGGGAGCGGGCTGAGGAAAAGGTGCGGCAGCCGAGGGATCGGGCGGCGCTTGTTCCTGAACGGCGCGCACGTCGTCGAGCACAATCCAGCCGGGAGCAACGCAATTCACACTGACATCGGGCGCGAAGGCCTTGGCCATGGCTTGGGTGAGCATGTGCAGAGCGGCTTTTGAGGCGCAGTAGTGTGCATGACCGGCCCAGGCGTGGAGACCGCCGAGAGAGCCCATGTTGACGATGCGGCCCCGAGCGGCGCGGAGATGAGGCAGGGCCTCACGTGCAACGAGAAACGGACCGCGGGTGTTGGTTTCGAAGGCATCGTCCCACTGGTCGAGAGAAAGGCTCTCTAAGGCCGCGGAGCCGAAGACAGCAGCGTTATTGACGAGGACGTCGATGCGGCCGAATCCGGCGATGGCTTGAACGACGGCTGCGCGGACTGAGGCTTCGGAGCGCACATCGCAGGGAACGGCGAGGGAATTGCAGCCGAGAGCGGCGATGTCAGCGGCGGTTTGGGCGGCGTCCGATTGAGAGGCGCGGAAGGTGATGGCGACGTCGGCGCCCGCCTGCGCGAGGGTAAGCGCGATGGCGCGGCCCAGGCGGCGCGCGCCACCGGTGACGAGGACCGCTTTGCCGGTGAGGAGATCGGTAGGCATTACAAGATCAGTTTAGCGAGAGAGGCGAGCCAGCGTAGTGAGAGCGATGCGTTCACTTGGGTGGGGGCTGTGATGGAGTCGAATTCGACGGAGGATCGGACTGGCCAGATTTGCTGTTGGAGTCGGGGGGCGGGGAGTTCGGCGTGGAGCCGGAAGATTTTCCTGAGCCGGAGTCATTGCCCGAACCGGAGCTTGCCGCGGAGTTCTTGTAGGTGGAGTATTGCGAGGCTGGCCTGTTCATGCGGACTTCCATTGCCATGTTGAGCTTGTCGATTTTGTAGACCTGCCCATAGGTCTGGAAACCGTCGGCAATGACTTGAAGAGTGACGGTGTCGCCAAGGGGAATCACGTCGATGGTGGCTTTGCCATCCTCATTGGTTTTGAGCTCGAGAGCTCCCTTATCCTTGTCGCCTTCGATGGGGTGGAAGATGACGTGCGCGTCTCCAATGGGCTTGCCGTTGTAGGCGCGAACAACAGTGACGCTAATTGTGGCGGAAGGCGGCGGAGCCTTGTATTTACGGCCATGGTGGGAGTCGTCGTCTTGCGCGCGGAGGCCGAAGGTGCCGGCGATGAGGGATAAACACGCGAGAGCGATGCAAAAAGGACGAAATGCGCTGCGGAACATGCTCTTCATTGTAAATGGAAGCGATAGTAGCGGCAGCGGCGTCGGCGGAGCTTGCGCGGGCTGGCGGAGTGGGGGGAGAGAATCGCTTAAAAGGGCCGGATTCATGAGAAACCTCAAAATATGAGTGAAATGCACTAAGATTTTAACGTCTCGGCTCTTGACAAGCGCAACTGGGTCCCCTATCGTTAGCAATTGGAAGGTGAGAGTGCTAGCAGCCGCCCGGTGAGAGCGCTCACTAGGGTCGGTCAAGGTTCTCTGTGGTTGGCATTCTTCAACCTCCTGAATCTTTTAATCTTACCAATCACCAAGAGCCGCGTTCCGGAAGCAAATCGGTGCGCGACAAGGAGAAGCAAAGCGATGGCAGTAAAGGCAGCAACAACGACATTCACTCCGCTCCACGACCGGATTCTGGTCCGCCGCGTGGAAGAGGGCGAGACGGTTCGCGGTGGCATTATCATCCCCGACAGCGCAAAGGAAAAACCCCAGGAGGGAGAGGTCATCTCCGTGGGCAAAGGCAAGTCGAACGACGAAGGCAAGGTATTTCCGCTGGACGTGAAGGCAGGCGATCGCGTGCTGTTTGGAAAGTATTCCGGCACGGAGATCAAGATCGACGGCGAAGAACTTCTGATCATGCGGGAAGAAGAAGTTCTCGGCATTCTGAAGAAGTAATGGCGCAAGCACGCCAGTTCACAGTTCGTAGTTCACAGCCCAAGGGCGAAGTGAGCGAATGCGCGATTGAAAACTGCGAACGAGGAACTTTGAACTGAAACCAGGAATACGAACTAAGGAGAGTTTGGAGATATGGCAAAGCAAATCTTGCACGGTGAAGATTCCCGCCAGGCGATTCTGCGCGGCGTGAACACGCTGGCGGACGCAGTGAAGGCGACGCTCGGGCCCAAAGGCCGGAACGTTGTGATTGAGAAAAAGTTCGGCTCGCCCACCATCACCAAGGACGGCGTGACGGTGGCCAAAGAGATCGACTTGAAGGACCCGATGGAGAACGTGGGCGCGCAACTGGTCCGGGAAGTGGCATCGAAGACGAGCGACGTGGCCGGCGACGGTACGACGACGGCGACGGTGCTGGCGCAATCGATCTTCCGCGAAGGCGTGAAGACGGTGGCGGCGGGCGCGAATCCGACGGCGCTGAAACGCGGCATCGAGAAAGCCGTTACCGTGATCAACGGCACGCGCGACAAGGATGGCAAGTGGAATCAGGATGGCGCGCTCAGCAAGCTGTCGAAGCCGGTGAACGAGGGATCGGTAGCCCAGGTGGGCGCGATCTCGGCCAACGGCGACGAAGAGATCGGCGCGATTATTGCCGAAGCTGTGAAGGTGGTTGGCAAGGATGGCGTGATCACGATCGAAGAGTCGAAGACCATGCACACCGGCCTGGAGACTGTGGACGGAATGCAATTCGACCGCGGCTACTTGAGCCCGTACTTCGTAACCGACGCGGAGCGGCTGGAAGTGATTCTGGAAGATCCCTACGTTCTGATCTACGAGAAGAAGATCAGCGCGATGAAGGATCTGCTGCCCCTGTTGGAGCAGGTTGCGCGCGGCGGCAAGCCGTTGTTGATCATCGCCGAGGACGTTGAAGGCGAGGCTCTGGCAACGCTGGTAGTCAACAAGCTGCGCGGCACGCTGAACGTGGCTGCGGTGAAGGCTCCTGGATTTGGCGATCGGCGCAAGGCCATCCTGGGCGACATCGCGGTTCTGACCGGCGGCAAGGCCATCACCGAGGATCTGGGCATCAAGCTGGAAGGCGTGAAGCTCGAGGACCTGGGCAAGGCGAAGCGCATCACCATCGACAAGGACAACACCACGATCGTCGACGGCGCAGGCAAGGCCAGCGACATCGAAGGCCGCGTGAAGGAGATCCGGTCGCAGATTGAGAAAACCACCTCAGACTACGACAAGGAAAAGCTCCAGGAGCGGCTGGCGAAACTGGTGGGTGGCGTGGCCATCATCAAGGTAGGCGCTGCGACCGAGACCGAGCTGAAGGAGAAGAAGGCTCGCGTTGAGGACGCGCTGCACGCAACTCGCGCGGCTGTCGAAGAGGGAATCGTCCCAGGCGGCGGCGTGGCGCTGGTGCGCTGCATTCCCGCGGTCCAGGCTTTGATCGGCACACTCAGCGGCGACGAGAAGACCGGCGCCCAGATCGTGCTGCGTTCGCTGGAAGAGCCGCTGCGCCAGATCGTCGCCAATGCCGGCGAAGAGGGCGCTGTGGTTGTGGCCAAGGTGCTGGAGTCGAAGGAAGCGCACTACGGCTACAACGCGCTGACCAGCAAGTTCGAGGACCTGGTGAAGGCCGGCGTCATCGATCCCACAAAGGTGACACGGACGGCACTGCAGAATGCGGCGTCGATCGCGGCGCTGCTGCTGACCACCGAAGCTTTGGTGGTTGAGCTGCCCGAACCCAAGAGTGCTGCACCGGCCGGTCATGGCGGCGGCGGCATGGACGGCATGTACTAAGACTGGCTGTCCGGGCGTACGCGCCCTTAACGCAAGAACAAAGCTGAAAGGCCTCCAGCGCGAGCTGGGGGCCTTTTTTTACGCATGCAAAACCATGTTGGTGGAAGTTTCGTTTAGAAATTTCGTTATGGATGTCAGTCAACAGGGGTCGGTGATCGAAAGAACGCAGATCAAGCAAAGGCTTCGATCAGGTCATTGATTCAAAGGCGAACTGAAGACACAAAAGCGAAAGGCCCCCAGCGAAAGCTGAGGGCCTTTTTTATGCACGCAAGATCATTTGGCACAGCGCACTGTTGGAAATGCCGCCAAACGGCCGCCAAAAGTGGGCCGGGTCCATCGAATTGTTCCGCACTACATTACAGCAGCGGACACACTCGCGGTGGCAATTCCCGCATCATTGACGGTGGGTTGCGGGCGCAGAGAACGCAACCAACCAGCGGAAAGCCATGCGCGAGGAATCACGAACTCCGACCAGCCACAATCCAGGCAAACCCGAATGTCAGGAGAAGGCGTCATCGGGGGGTGACTCAAGGTGCGTGGACTGTTGCGATAGAGCCGGACTTCTGCCGGGACGACGGATAGAGCGGCAGATTGGCACTTTGGGCAGATCATTTGTACACCTCAGGAAGTCCGAAAAGGCCGGAGCTCCCCAAAAAAGAATTGAGGGAGTGATTCAACATAACGGAATAACGGTCGAGATTTCAACAGTTTCAATCTAAAAGGTGCACGAAAGTAACATCGAATTTCGTTACGTGAAAGTTGAATTTGACAATACGAATGGGAATTTGAGGTTCATTCGGGCCGGAAAGTCGCTAGGATTGTGCAATCCGGGGGCTAAGGCGGGGCGAGATTCCGAGATGTTCTGCCTTAAACGTGCGATGTCCACTAGGTGCAAGGGGAATTGACGGGCGCGAGGGAGCGCGAGCCAAATCCTGTACGGGGAAGCTGCGGTCGAACTGGCGCGGAACGCGCCAACTTGGCGCAGCGACGAGATTGGCGAAGCGCTAGGAGGCGCAAAGAAAAACGCGGCGGCCGAAGCCGCCGCGTTGTGGAACATTGTTCCGCGTGGTTAGAAGTTAATTTTTGCGGCGATTTCAACGTTTCGCGGCGAATATGTGAAGTTGCTGCTGTTTGAATTGTTCGGCACCATGAAGCTCTTGTTTCCGGTACCGTTCACGCCCGTATAAGTCGCCGTCAAGGCCGACAAACTATAGAGGTAGGTGGCCGCGAAGCCAGTGATGTTCTGATGATTCGCCACGTTGAAGGCATTGAGGATCAGGTCAACGCTGTGGATGGTTTTGCTGCCCTCGAAGACGACCGACTTTTGCAGACGGGCATCGTCAACGATGCGGCGTGGATATTTATAGGTGTCGTATCCGATTTGAGGAATGATGGTGGGACCGCCAGTGCCGTTCCAACTGGTGAGGATTGCACTTGTTGGTCTGCCGCTGACGCCTGCTGTGAAGGGCAAGCCATTCTGCATCTGGAAGCTATCGTCGAGGCTCCAGTCGTTCACGAGCCACTTCAGCGGATTGCCTCCGTGGAGGTTGGGCAGGTTGTAGAGGACGTAGGTTACGAAGCGGTTGGGAATGTTCCACTGGGAATCGCCGTAATTTACGCGCGGATTGGCATAGGGATCGTACCAGGACTCACCCGCTCCCTGGGTATTGGCGTTCTGGGCGAAATCGAGAGCGTGCGACCAGGTGTAGTTGGCATCGAAGGTAATGCTCTTGAGCGACCGGTTGAGTATCTCGCCGACCAAGGCATTGTAGTTGGAGTTGACATTACTGATCATCTCGGAGATGGCCTGGAAATTCGTGGCAGACGGCCCGAGTAGAGCCGTGTTGCCATAGGCGGTATATACCGGGACAGTCACCGTAGAACCGTTGGCGCCAAGCGGCCCCAAACCATTGGGATCGCCTGCCACAGTAATCGTCTTGGCGGTGGTGGTTGGATTGAGATTGACGTCCAGGAAATTGGGCAAATCGCGACCCAAACTGCCGAGATAGCTCACGGAGAGGAATGTGCCGTTGCCCAGAGCCTGCTGGACCTGGAGATCGAATTCCTGAACCTCAGGGAGCTTCAGATTCGGCGCCATGAAGTAGGAGGTTGGTTTAGCAGAAGATGAGCCGGAGGCAAGGATATTCGGGTAAATCGGAGCGCCGGCGGTGTTGGCGTTAAAGGTCGGAGTGAACTGACCGTTCGGGCTGCCCGTGGCGAGCCGAACATTCTCGATATTGCCGTTAGTGATGCGGCCGAAGTACATGCCCCAGCCACCGCGCAACACGGTCTTGCCTTCACCGTACACATCGTAAGCGAAGCCGATGCGGGGCCCAAAGTTCATCCAGTCGCTCGGGCTGTTGGCGATACCGGTGTAAGGCACAAAGGTGCCGGTGGCCGTGGTCAGGTTGGGAAGGGCAGCCGGAATGGTCTCATGATCCCAGCGCAGGCCGAGTTCGAGGGTCAGGCGCGGATTAAACTTCCAGTTGTCCTGAGCAAAGACGCCGGTATCCATCGTGGACAGGGCAAAGGCTGGATTACCGAATCCTTGAGTGAAGCTGTTGTAGCAAGGATAGATTCCGGTAATGGGAGTGGAAGAGTAGTTCTGCTGGCCGCTTGAATCGCAACCGACAGGGGTAGTGGTGGACGGGACTATGCCGTGCTTCAAGTTGAGTAGGTCGTCAAAGTAGTTGCCGACCCAGTTATAGGAGTAGTCGCCGTTGCTCTTGTAAGTGTTATTCAGCAGGTCGTAGTTGTGAACCGCATCGACGCCGAATCTGAAGCTGTGATTGCCCTTGTTCCAATATAGGATGTCGCCGACCTGCCACTTATTCTCCAAAGGATAGTCGACGCGATGCTCATAGTACTCGGAGCCGGCGTTGATGCCGTAGTTATAGCCGGCTTCAAGTTCCGGGATATTGGTGCTGGTGGCAATGTCGGCCTTGGTATAAGGGGTCAGAGCCTCCTGGGTTTCGTAGTCAAGTTCGCGGCCGTACTGGTAAAGCAGCTCGTTGCTGATGGTGTTGGTGACGAGGCTGGTGAGCTTAGCCACGCCGTAATCGAGCTTGACGAAGTCGTTGCCCTGAGAATCCTCGGCGTAATTGTCAGGGTTTGCAGTTTGCACGCCCGATGGCGAATCCCAGCGCAGGCGATGGAAGAGGACGCTGACATGATGCTTCTGGCTTACCTGCCAATCGAGCTTGGGAGTGTTGATCTCCTGGTAGCCGAAGCGGGGCGTGAGGCCGAGCTCGGAGTTGAGCCCGAGATCACTAAGTGCGGTGGCGCCGGCATAGTTGGTGACGGTGACGTTCGAGCTGCCGTAGAACAGGGCGGCCCAGTCGTAGGAAGCCTGAGCGTAGGTGATGCCCTGACGCGCGGCCAAGGCGCAGGCGTTGGTGTCGTTGACATCCGCACTGGGAGCGCCGGCCAGCGCGCCGGTCGTTGTGTTGCAGGTTTCTCCCGAAGACAAGGCGGCCTGTGGCAGAGTGTAGAACTGCTGTGGATTGTAGGGAACGCCGAGGACGGGAAAGACGTGGGTATGTTGGTCGTACGTGTAAATCCAGAAGAGCTTGTCCTTGATGAGCGCTCCGCCCGCAGTGAAGCCGTAAATTTTGCGCAGGTCCTCGGGTTTGACGTGCGATTTGGTTGTAACGCCGTTGGCGAAGGTCGTGAGGAACGCATAGTCATTGAAGGCGTTCCAATTGCTCTCACGGTCATAGAAGTAGGCTTGGCCGTGAAGCTGATTTGTGCCGCTCTTAGTGACCGAGGTGATGACACCACCGGCGGCGCGGCCGTACTCGGCGGAGTAGACGCCGGTGTTAACGGCGAACTCGCGGACTGCGCTACCTGCCGTTGAATAAGCTTCGCGGGTCCGTCCACGCTCCTCAGCGAAAAAGGCCTGGTTGTCGTCGGCGCCGTCGATCTCGACGTTATTAAGCAGCGTGCTCACGCCGCGAATGCTGACGAGGCCGTAACCGCTGGTGTCCACTGTAACCCCAGGAGTGGTGAGAGCAAGAGCCGACCAGCGGCGGTTGTTGATGGGGATGTTCTGCATTGCCTTGGCGTTCAACGTGTCGGAGAAATCGGGCGACTGAAGGTTCATGACCGGAGCTTGTTCCGTGACGACCACTTCAGTGGCGGATGAGGCGACGGCCAAGCGCGGCTCGAGGCTTGTGACCTGGCCGACGACGACAACGACGTTATCGGCACGGTACTTAGCGAAGTTGGGAGCCGAAATGGAGACGGTATAGTCTCCGGGCTCGAGCAGAGAGGCTTTGAAGTAGCCACTGTTATCGGAAACGAGGTTCACCGTGAAGCCAGTTGCCGTTCTTACGATGGTGACTGGAGCGCCCGGGACTACGGCCCCGGAAGAATCAAGGACGGTGCCGTCAATTGAACCCTGCGTTGTAGATTGCGCGCTCAGTGATATTGAGCTGACGCACGCGGCGAGGATGAGAAGTGCCAGGTAGCGAACACCGAGGCGAAGTCTATTGAACATCATGAAACTGCCCTCCAAAAGTAGTCGTTAGCGTTTGACCCGATTACGCGTGAATGATGGCGTCGTCGCCAGCGCCACGAATGGCGCATTGGTCAACGCGCAGGAACCGGGGAAGTGTAAGTGTTCTTGCAAAACTGTCTGAAACCTACGAGAAGCCAATCGAGCATTTCTGATAAGAAAGTTAAGCCAAAACAATGGGCTTAGAAGTAAGCTTACAAACTCTCGATGAACTCCCGGTGAAAAAACGGGACGAAATCGAGTGATCAGAAAGCTGTGGGCTGCGTACCGGACGCGGCCAAAAAACACAGCGTGCAATCGGATGAAGGAGATCACTTATCCGTTCTGGCGGCTTCAAATGTCTAGAATCACGCCCGACGTAAATGCGATTCAGGTCCGACAGCACGAATGCAATGGACTCAGAAAGTCCGGCTGGCTGCAGCGAGAAGGCGTCTCAGAATTTGCGATGCGCCGCTGTGCCGCAGTCAACGCGCGACTAGAAATAATTAGAACTTCGCCCTTTCCCCAAAAACACGGGCTGAAAAACCCCTCAAAGGAGGTTGATTTGGGGGTACTGCAATCTCTCAGGAGACGTCATTGTAGGACAGAGGCAACCCTTATTCCAAGGGGGTAGCGCAAAAAAACTCCCAGAATCCGAGAAAATCGAGGGCGCAGCAGACAACTTGTGGAAAATGAGGCGGATATTGGCGTCAGATCGGCAAAGCGGCGATGAAACAAGGTCGCAATCGAGGCAACGGCGCAAGAAAGCGGGACCTCGAGGGGTCCCGCTTCAAGAGACTGCTTTTTTCCGTTTCAGCGGCCAAATCAGTAGGTGAAGTGGAAGCCCATGGTGATCATGCGATTGCTTCCGATAGTGCTGTAGACGGACCCAAAGTTGGCTACGTTGTTGGGGCAACCGCTGCTCCCAACCGTGTTGACACCCTGAACGCAGGTGCGAACTCCGGCAGGAATGAAGAGAGGAATCTGCGTCTGGCCGCCATTTCCGGTTGAGTAGGGCAACTGGTCAAGATTGGTCAGAGCCGTTTGCTGATCAGTCGGATTGTTGCTGGTGACGATCTGGCCATAGTTGACGTAATAGTAAGCGCCCGGCTGGCAGTTCTCGTCGTTCGCAATGCCTTCCTGGATCGCCGTCGTCGAGCAAGCCGAGTTCTGACGGATCTGCCCCTGGTTTGAAGGCACGTCGAGGCTGGTGGTGTTGGTGATGTTGAAGACGTTGAATTCGTACTGCAGGCCGAAGCGTTCAGTTATTTTGAATTGCTTGCGCAGGGAAAGGTTGATTTGCCGTTGGCCCGCCTGGCGGAAGATGTTGCGCTGTGGGGGCGCCCAATCGGTTTCATAAATATCTTGCGGATCGGTTCCAGTGGAAACGGGGATGCCGTCTGTTCCGGGCTGCAGATAGTTGATGGCGATTTGCGTTGGATCGATGGCCGGGATGTAGCTGCCGCCGGAACCGCGCACGGCCCCGTTGTTGCCGGTGAGTGCCGCTTTCGGATTGGCCGGGTTCTTAATTCCGAGGATGGGATTCATCAGTGTGGGGAAGTCGCCGAAGGTGATGCTGCCCACCGCGCCATAGAACTCATAGAGCGAATAGGGCTCGCCGCTCTGCGCGATGACGGTGCCATCGAGGAACCAGTCGTTGATGAACTGCGCGGCAAGCGTGTGCTCCTTTACAACCTGTGGAGACCGGACCTCGAAATATGCGGAGAAGACGTTGGTGCGGTCGAAGTCCGACGAGGCCCAGGAGTTGCGGAGGTTGTTTGGATTGCCGCCGGTGAAGAACAAGCCGAGATCGCTTTGTTCATCGAGAGTGTGGCTCCAGGTGTAGCTGGTGCCGACCATGTAGTTGTGAGAAAACTGCTTTTGAAGGTGCGCTTGCAGGCCGTCGTAGGCGGAGTTGCCGGCGGTTTTGTAGTATGAGGCGTTAGGGCTGAAACCGATGTAGGGAACGCGGAAGTCGGTGTTGCCGCCATCTTCGGTGTTCCATGGCTCACCGGCGATGGGAGCATAGTCGCAATACACCGATCCGCAGACATTCTGATTGAGAACCTCGAAGCCGTAGCTGGCGGTCTCACCCCAGATCGGGTTGTTTGGGGTTGCAAACCCCGGCGTGTTCAACGGCACGGGGACGACCGCGTGACGGCCGCGATTGCCCACGTAACCGATGTCGACGAGGGTATCGCTGGTGGGCTGCCACTGGATGTCGAGCGTGTAATCGATGGTGTAGGGCAGTGTGTTGGAGCGGGCGTAAGTGCCGAAGTCGAGGGCATCGGGGCAGAGCGTGTAGCCCTCCTGGTTCTGCACGCCGCCGCAGTTCTTGCCGAATTTCGCGTAGGAGCCGGAAGTGGGTGCGCCGGTCATGGCATTCAGAGTGTTCTGCAAGGCTGTATTAATAGTGGTGGGATTGGAGCTTGGAAGAGTGTAAGCCGGGCTGCCAGTCTGGCTGAAGGCAGCGCCCGTCGGATCTTCAAGCGTTGAGCCCTGGCCGGTGACGTAGGTTGCCAGCGGCGCGGACTCTGTGACGCCGAACGGACCGCCATAGCCGGAACCTGCGGGCTGCGACAGATACGTGAAGTACTCGCCGCGGTCATAATACATTCCACCCCCGCCGCGCACGACGAAGTTGCCATGGTCGCGCTTGGGCGACCAGGCGAAGCCGACGCGCGGAGTGATGCCCCATTGACGGCCGGTAAGCGTGGAGTCGCTGACTCCAGCGGTGGGGTTCGATTTGTTGTTGCCTGCGACTATGAATCCCGCGTTGCTTACCGTGAAACCGGCTGTCGTGGTTCCGCTGACGCTGAAAAGCTTGGGATCGAAGTTGAACATGTTGCCGTACTTCTCAGTCATTCCGCCGTGATAGTCGTATCGGACACCGAGTGTGACACTCAAGTTGGACTTCAGCTGCCACTTGTCCTGCAGGTAGCTGTCGATCTCGTTGGTGCGGTAGTAGCGGTTGGCATTGTTCTTGCCGGTCGCGGGATCGATGGTTTCAAGAACGTTTGAGCTGTGGACCTTGCCCTGAAGAAAACTCTCGAAGTTTGAGGTCGAGAGCTGTTCGATTCCATTGCGGTTGTTTTCGATGTTCAACTGCGTGTAGCTGTAGCCGCCGCCAGCGAAGAAGGTGTGGTTGCCCCTGGTGTAGATGAGGTTGGTGGAAGGGTTGAGGCGATTCTGATAAAAGCCCATGTCGGCGAAAGAGCTGTAGGGACCGGCTTTGACGCCCGGTGAGTCGTTTTGGCTGCTGGGGAAGTCCTTGAGCAGCATGCCCGGCAACGTGCCTTTGAAGAATGGGCCGCTGCCGTCCGCCGTGGGAATGGACGTTGAGCCATTGATGCCGAAGTTGGCAGGTCCGCTCCCGTCGGTCAGCGTTTGCGAGAAGGAGCTATAGGACAACTGGCGGAAGATGCCGACGCGCTGCTCCCAATTAAGGTGCGGGTTGACTGCGATGGCGTTATCAATAGCGGCGACCTGCGCGCCATTCTGTTGCGTGACGGGGAATCCGCCGACCGAGGAGAAGTCGTAGGGTAGGGTGACGGGATCGTCCTGGTAGTAGTACTTACCGGAGAGACGGTCGCGGGAAGTGATCTGATAGTCGATGTCTCCGACGCCCTGGTTTGAGGTGATGAGCGAATTGCCAATAAGGGTGACGTTCGGTACGCCGAATTGATAGGGAGTTCCTGGCGCGGTTTGAGCGGATGGAATGAACAAAGAGCCGTTGGGCAATGTGGCGCTCATGAGAGCCATGGCGATGGGATCAATAGCCTTGGTGTAGGTTCCCCCTCCGGCGTAGCTGACGGCCGCGGCGTCGAGACCCGCAACTGAACGATCATTGGTGAGCGCGGAAGGAACGGTGAGTTGCGAGAGGCCGGTGGACTGGTCGGAACTATATAGATGCTGAAAAGAGAAGAAGAAGAAGATCTTGTCTTTCTTTATGGGGCCGCCCATGGTTCCCCCCGCAGTCCAGCGATGGAGGAACGGGTTGATGAGAGATGCGGGAAATGCGCCGATGCCCTGCTGCGCGAGCTGATACTGCTGATTGAAGAAGTAGGGAGCAGCGTTCAGCGTGTTCTCTGCGAGGTCGCCGTACACCTGACCGTGAAAGCTGTTGGTGCCCGCGATGGTGTTGACGTCAACTTGCGCACCGGCGGTTGCACCTTGTTGCGCGTCGTACATGGAAGTATTCACGCGGAGCTCGGCAATGGTCTCGGGCGGAGGCGAAGGCAGGCTGTTGCCTACGGAGCCGTAGGGTGAAGCGCCTTCAAGCGATGAGCCGGCGATGGGCGCCGCGCCAGCCGAAGAGCTGCTGGATGTGCTGCCGCCGCCGATTTTGAAGTTGAAGCGCTGCGACGTGAGGCCGCTGGAGGTCAGGCCGTTGAAGATGTTAGTGACGTCGACGCCGTTGACCTGCATGGTGTTGGAAGTGGCGCGCTGACCGTTGGCCTGGATATTCTGGTTGCCCAGTCCGGAGTTGGTGTTGAGGCCGCTGAGGAGTTCGGCGTTGGCTCCGGGCGATAGAACAGCGAGCTGAGTGAAGCTGCCGGTGGCGAGCGGAGTTGCGGCAATTTGCTGGGTGTCCATGGTGAAGCCGTTGGAGGCGTCGGTCGCGTTGAGCATGGGATTGGCGATGACCTCGACGGATTCGGAGACCTGACCCACCTTCAATGAAACGTCGACCGTGGAGGCTTGTGCCTCGCGGATGACGACTCCGGAGAGACGCGTGGTCTCAAAGCCATCATGGCTGACGGAAACCTCGTAGGTCCCGATGGGGAGGTTGAAGATCTGAAAGAAACCCGTCCTCTGCGAGGTCGTTGACTCGGTGACGTTAATGGCAGTGTCAGTTACCTTCACGGCGGCGTCGGCGATAGCGGCCCCTGAAGGATCGAGCACGGTGCCGTTCAAAGATCCAAGAGTTTGTTGCGCAAAGCTGGGAACCGCAGAGGCAAGAACAACAAGGGTGAAGAGCGCAAGGCAACCAACACCCAGGCGAAGTCTACTTAACATCATAACTGCCCTCCAAAGTAGTGGTTAGCATTTGACCCGATACCAAAAGACTGGCCGTCGTCGTTGACAGGCGCGGCGGTCAACGCGAAACAGAGGAATGCATGAGACAAGCAGAAATTGGCTGACACACAGATTCCAGCATGGGAAGAGTAACTGCTGGATGGACCCGAAACTTGAGCGTACAAATTCTCGATGAACAAGAGATGAAATGCGAAGTCATACGTCGTGAGCGGCAACCGGGGATTCGGACCTCAGTTTGCAAATGAAGGGGTCGGGCCATCGGACGGGGGAGTGGTCATCCAGATTGGCCTGTGACGATCGGCTGTCACGCCCTCACGAGAAAACAATGCAATCGTGCAAGAAAAAGGAAAGCTGAAAACCTCTGCGGTTTACAACGGCCAGGGAGCATAGGGACGATTTCGACCGCACCCTTGGGCCGTCAACGCCTGTTGAAGAACAACTGACCCCTTAACGACGCTCCAGAAAGGGAGTGAAAGCATTCCTGAAGCAGGTTTGTCGCGGGCTACTTCAATCTCTCAAGAGACGTCATTGTAGGACAGAGAAGACTGTTTTTCCAAGTGGTAATGCGAAAAAATCTTGCGCCAGCAGTGAGAAATCGGGTGTTTGTCGTGCGGGCTGTGGAAAACCGGGTCAACTTAAAGAAACCCTTTGGAGATAGCGGGTTGAGGGCGGCAAAACCGGACTATCGCCGATTAAGTCAGAGGTTGAGGCCCCGTTTCCCAGCGATTTGCTGCTGACGGGATCCGCGATTGGCGGAGCGGAATCCTCTCAGTGGCCGCTGCCTGGAGCCCAACGTATCCGCAGACCGGCGCGAACCGTGAAAGGCAGGCTGGGATAGCCGATGGGCGCGATGTGCTGGTTGTCGAGAAGATTTTCGGCCTGCGCGTAGACGTCGAGCCAATTCAGCAATTGATAGCTGCCTCCGATGCCGAGCTTGGCGTAGCCGTAATCGAGATTGCGATTGGGCAGGAGCAGGCTGTTGTCGTTCGAAGCGTCCTCGCCTTCAAGATATGTTGAGTCATCGCTCGGGCTGGCGAAGGCCGCACTGAAAACTCCAGTGATTTTCCTTGTGGCGTATGTGGCCGTGAAGTAGCCAGCGTGGGGCGCGCGGCGGAAGGGACGCGCACCCTCGAGCGGCGAATAGGGGCCAATCTGGATTCCGTTGGGGATGTTCTGCCAGGTAGGAATCGGACCGAGCAGGGCCGCGTCGTCATTGGTAAACGATCGCTGGATCACCGCGTCGAGATAGGTGTATCCGCCGCGCAGAAACAGGTTGGCGCCGATGCCGGATTCGACTGATGTTTCAATTCCCTGGGCGCGGAAAGCTTCGGAGTTGATCGTCAGCTCAAAAGCGCCGTTACTTTGAAGTGTGGCTTCCAGCGCGGTCTGCTGGGCCTGCGTGAGGCTTGGAAGGAGCGCGGGAATCAGGTCGAGGCCGACGTATTCGATCTGTCTGCCAAATTCATTGTGAAAATAGCTGGACTTGAGAATAACGTGCTGCGAGAGGAAGGACTGCTCGACGCCGCCCTCGTAGGTGCGATCTTGTGGCGCACCAATCTGATTGATATGCAGCGCCTGAATGGTGGCCAGGCCCTGGTTGTTCGGGATGTTCACGAGAAAGGTATAGAGCGATTCGTCCTGCTCGGGGAGAGTTGGTTCACGATCGGACTCGCCGAAGTTGAAAAGAAGCCGCGTCCCGCTGAAGACACGGCTGCGGGGGCGAAGCACATAATAGGATGCTCCGGCGCGAGGCTCAGTCTGGACACCGAAGAGCGAATAGTGCTCAAGGCTGCCACCGAGCGAGTAGAAGAAACGATTCTTGAAGTCGCCCTGGACGCCCGCGAGATAGTCGTAATTGGTGCGCTCGACGGTCGGGTAGAAGTTGCTGCCTGGCTCCGCGCCTCGTTCGTCTTCGTACTGGAATCCGATGAGACCAACCAAATGTGGAGTGATGGTGATATCGCCGCGGTAAACCAGCGCGTCGCGGTTGGAGACAAGCTGCGATGCAAAAGTGCTGCAATCGAGGACGGCCTGGCCGCTTGCGGAGTAACCGTTGGCGCCGGTGATGGTGACGGTGTTGCCGAGCGTGCCTGGGCCAAAGCAGTAATCGAGATAGGAAACGGGAGCTCCAGACTCGGTCCAGAGCGATTCTTGCTCGCGTTTGCGGGTGAGGCCGTAGCGAACGCTGTTGTGCAGGCTTGCGGTGGTCTGATTATCGATCGATGCGCTCGCGAAGATGTCCTGGTCCTTCTCCGTTGCGTCATCGGCGACATGATAAAAATCCCATGCGTTCGGTACTCCATTGGCAGAGACGCCGTAGTGAGCCGTGGCACGGATCTGCGTAGTTCCGTTAAGAGCCCAACCAACATTGGCTGCCGCGGTGCCGACGTGGAATTCATCGTTGGGCAGGTCATTGGCGGTTTGCAGCCAACTGTAGTCGCCGAGGTAGTCAAGCTTCTTATGCGCGCCGGCAATCTCAAGCTGCTCGCGCGATGTATCGAGTTTACCGGCGTCACCCTCAAAGAGCAGTGAAGGGAAGCTGGTCGTGCCGTGTGGGGTGACGAGGCTGATGACCCCGGATTCAGCACCCGCACCGAACAGATTCGAATCGGGGCCGCGATAAACTTCGGCGCTTTCGATGGCAGTTGTGGAGAGCGAACCAAAGTTGAATTGATTGCCAAGGTCGCCGGCGTCGACGCCATCGAGAAGCACTTTATTGTCATCGGAGTCGCCGCCGCGAACGAAGAGCGATGACTGCGCGCCGAGCTGGCCGGTCTGAATGACGAATGTGCCAGGCATAAGGCGCAAAGTGCTGACGAGATCGTCACGAAAGGCAAGATCGAGCGGTCCGAGCACGGTGGTGGCGGAGCTTGTTTGCGGCTGCGGAGTGGGTGTGCCGGTGGCGGTGACCACAATCGATTCGCGCGCCCATTCCGGCTCGAGTACGACGTTGCGCTCGGTCGAGTCTAACTGGCCGGCGTAAAAGTCCGGTGTTTGCAGTTGACGGAAGGACTTTGCAGAGACGACGAGAAAGAAGCGGCCAGAAGCGCCGGTGAGGATCTGAAAGCTGCCATCGGCCATGGAAACTGCCGCGGCAATGACCTGACCGTTGCTCACGAGAGAGATGGCTGCGCCGGGAACTTTGGCGCCAGTAGCATCGGTGATGACGCCGCGAATGGAAGCCGCGGAACAGGTGGCAGCGAAAAAAATGAATAGTGCTGCAGCGAGCGTGCGCGACGAGGCGCGCAACAGGGCCCAGTACGAGGCTCGACACAAGGCGCGGGCAAAGTATTCGCGCAGAGAAATGGAATTCGGCATGTGAGCTCCTTCGTCCCCCTCGGAACGTGAAAGCGGTTGGGTACGCCGAGGACCGGTCTCCTGACTTGCGCTGGTTTCAGCCGCCTTCCCAAAGCCGAACCAAATTGGATTCGACTCCAGTGGTTTCAAGTGGATTCCGCAGGCAGCGGAAGCACTGGGCTGAAACCCTGTTTGTACCAATGCCTCGTTATACGACGGCAAGGAAAACAGGTGCGCTCACAGTTGCGGGGCAGTGGCGGAGTTTCACCGCCTTCCCGAGCATCCTGACGATCGCGATGATGAGTGAGGCTGAGGCGATTGCGTGCCGCAGCAATGATGCCATGGAAACGACTTCCACGACATGAACTTTTATAGCGGGTTCGGCGAGGGAAGTCAAAAGCAACTCTAGGGGTCGAAGCAAGAATGGGTGAATTCCGGATGCGAGGTTTCGGGAGCGGAGGAAAGTGGTGACCCCGGGCTGATTCGAACAGCCGACAAGCAGTTTAGGAAACTGCTGCTCTATCCATCTGAGCTACGGGGCCACTTTGTCGTGACACAAACTACTTCACTAGTTTACTGCGGTGGAAGCGCGTGGAGCATTTCCGTTTGTTGCCCAATCGTTGCCCAATTCCGGTACGGCGGTCTCAAGCCGAACCAGGGCTGAGGAAGCAGATATGGATAGAGTGTTCCTCAGAATGAGGAGGTACGAAGCTACAATTGACTGAATAGGGGAGACTTCGACCGATATAGCATCTCTCCGGAGAGTTGAAAGATGAACGACTCAATTAAACCCGCGATTATGGTTCGCTGTTACGGGCCGAAATGGAAGGCCTTAGCCGTTTCGGCGCTGATGTGTGTTGCTATCACCCACTCGTTGGCGGAAGGCAAGAATAAGGAACCGGCAACAGTCGTTAAGCCGAACCTTACACCCCTGATGCTTGCGGCGATGAGCTGCGATGAAAAAGAAGTGACCGCGCTATTGAGTCAGGGCGCGGACGTGAAGGCGGTGGATGCGCGTGGCAACGACGCGCTGACCTTTGCCTCCATCCAGCGAACCAAAGATCTGACTCTCCAGTGCCCAAATGTCGTCCTGGCTCTTACCAAGGCCGGCGCAGATCCCTGGAAGGCCAATTTCTATCAGAGTCCGGAGTTCAACCTGCGCCAGCCCTCCAAGATCGCGGTGATCTATGTGGCGGATATTCGGGGAGATAAGGACGACCGATCTAAGGGCTTCACCGAGGGTGTGGAACAGGCGCTCACCCAGGGAATGCCCCGATATACAGCGGTCACCACTCCGCATTATCCGATCATGAGACTCAGCGAGACCCGCGAATTGTTGAAAGCCGCGGGATTTACGGACGCGGAAGCGCTGCATCCGGATCGGAAACGGGCCTGCTCGGTACTCGGCGTCGACGCGGTTTTCGAAGCAGTTATCAAAGGTTACTCCCACGGGTTTTTCGTCGATACTGAGCCCATTGTTGGTACGTCGGTAGGAATCAACAGCGAGATGAACCCCGAGTATTGGCTGACCGACTGCGCCACTGGAGAGTTGCTGTGGAGAAACAATCCCAGCAGCATTGGGGTGCAGCGCAGCCTTCTCGCGGCGGCATTCACAAATGGGTCCACGACCCTTTGTGAGCAAGCCATCACCTTCCCGCGCTACAAGGGGCCCCAAAAATAGTCCGCTGTAACAAGCGATCCTTCTTTATCCGTTATGCCAAAATTCGGAGAAACCATGAACGCGCATTCTTTCTTGAGTCGCAATTTCCATTCTTCCAGAGTTCGCCTTGCCGCAATCGTGCTGCTGGCGCTGGCCTGGAACAGCCCCGCCTTTTGCAGTCCTCTTGAAAAGGCAATCAAGAAGGGCGACCTCGAACAGGTGAAGGCGTTGATCGAGGCCGACCCCCACCTAATCTCAAAAAATCCGCTCGCCGATGCGGCGCTGTACTGCAAGAAGGATATCGCTGAGTATCTAATATCCCAGCATGCGGAGATCGATCATCGCGATTTTCTGGGCCTGACTCCTTTGTTTAACGCAGCTTCAACCGATTGCGTGGCTGTGGCCCAGGTCCTGCTTGTCAACGGCGCCAACCCCAATGCCAAAAACAAAACCGGCGAAACGGTTCTGTGGTGGGCCAACAGCTCCAGAAGTCCACACGTTGCCGATGTGCTGCGTCTGTTCGGCGCCAAATAGGCGATTCGGCTTAAACCGGCTTCTGGCGGGTCACTGGCGGCCCACAAAGGGTATCTGCAGGAAGATGGGCCTGAAGGTGGTTTACGCCTTGGCGGAACAGCCCAGTCCGAAAATCTCTTGAGGCATTGCAAGCGCTATCGCGCGGGTGCGTGCGCGCGTGTACCGAAGCAGTTGGTCACATTGAATCCGTATCGAAGAGCGGTCTCTTGGGAAAATCAGGAAGGCTGTTCTTGCAGTTCGACCATGCGGAAACGGTGGGGCGGGTACGAAAATTCTGGCAATAATATAGATGACTGACTACCGCTTCAGCTCCGTGGCGTTTCCTTCTGCTCCTCTAGCTCTAAGCTATCGAGCACGAACTGAAGTGCGCGACGTTCCTTGAGCGCAGCATCCCATTGATTAGCGACTAGCGCCTGCTGTGCCGGATTCGACGATTCTTGGTTGAGCTCCTTGGAAAAGCCGTCACAGGCGATCTTGAGCTGGGCTAGTCGCTCTTGCAGGGTCTTGATTGTCAGTTTGCGGTCAGCAGGGTCCAAGATTCAACTCCATGCGCGCCGGGGCCGTCAACCCTCGGCGGGCAGTGAGACCCTTTTCTCTGTCCGTCAGCACGATCAGAGCGGCGCGCATGGCGATAAGCATACGGACCAAAGGGTACGATCAAAATATTCAACAGCAATCCTTAGGACGTTGGCCTTTAGTACTACCGCCTTCACTCTAGATTTGCCCCAAATACCAAGCGTGACCGCGGTCACGGCGCGTGTCATTGCGGCCCCGTAGCGTGACAGTACAAGAAAACTCATTCAAGGGGTTTTTCTCTCCAGAACTGCCACGAAGCCTCTCGCACGCGAGGGGCTTTCGTGTGTTTGACAGGCTATGAGGGTCTAGTTCGCAGCGTCGAACGTGATCGACTCGGCTCCGATTTTCAAGACGATGCGCGGCCCTCTGGCTTCTTGTCCGTTGATGCCGAGGATTCAGGGCTCTGGGACCTGATCCGCGGCCTTCGGCGACTTACCGCTGCTCCGCGGCTTGCCGCCCGGTTTCTGTTCCCGCTTCTCGCTCGGGGTGACAGAAGGGCGCACGCTTTTCGCGTTGCTGACCGCATACAGGACCAGCTCGACACGCGACGAGACGCCAAGCTTCTCGAAACGCGGATCTATTTCACCCATAGAGCTGTTTTCCGGACAGACGGTTCATCATCCGCTCTTTTGCTCAGAAGTAGTCGAATTATCCTCCATAACCTCCATAACCTCCTTAACCTACATATTTCCTGTAGTTTGCTAGCTAGGGAGGTTCTCGGTCTCCAACGGCGTATCCTCCACATCGTACATTGCGGCAAGCTTCTTGATTTGGACGACCGTGGCCTTATCGAGAGTCAGACCGTTGCCGGTTTGCGATAAGCGGCAAGTGCGCAGGCCGAGCCGCAACAGCCGGTGGCCGACCATCTCCGGACTCAGGCGCGCCATCTCACCGCGCGCTTCCAGCAGATGGTTGGCCGCGGCAGCGATCTCGCGGGCGTACGCGTGTTCCTGTCCGTCACGGCAGAGCGCCAGAAGCGATTCCAGGACAACTGCCTCGGTGGAGCTCGACTGCTCAGACCGACGCTGCTGGTCATGGGTCTTCAAAAGGGTCACGAGTTCCTGCCGGAGTTCGGGCGCGTTCACGATGCCACGTCCGAGCGCCGTCGCAATGGCCACTGTCTCGGAAGACAAGCCGGAAGGAGCCCACGTCGAGTGGCGCACATAACGGAGGTTTTTGTTGCGGTACTGGTCCAGGTGGATGGGGAGGCGCTCAACCATTTTTTCCAGCCATCAAGGAGGGTCAAATGGTCCTGCGTTTGTGGGAGCCAAGTGGATGCGGATGGCGTTCTCGATCTGGTGTGTCCTCGGATTCTCGCCGGCATAGACGGCCGTTGATTTGGAGTAACAGGCTATATAAGGGCCCCGCACGGCCAAGAACTCCCTGTCTGTCAAGCTGCTTAGTAAATTGGCAGTCCCCTTGTCGAGGTTCGGCTCTGAAAGCAGGAGGGTCCAATAGCAGCGAAGTACTTCAAGATCGCTCCGCCGAAATCCGGCCAGCAGTGCCGCCTTCTGGCAAAAGCTTTTGAGAACGTGCAGAACGCGGCCTGCAGCATAGGCAGGGCCAGTGATGAGCAAGCACGGAAGAATTACCGATTCAGTTTGGAACCAAGTCGAGATCGTCCAGAAAGCGACCAACTCGGCCGCATCTTCCGACAGGAGTGTCTGCGCCAGGAGGACCCGCTTGATCCACGAGAAAAGCTCGGCTGCCGTGGCAACCCTAGGCGGCGGGATCGGCGCCGGCACCGGCGCGGTGAGAATCTCGCTGGGCTTGGCCATTTCGGCGTCGCTTGTGCATCCATCTGCCGCGGGAGCGGGAGATTCCGTCTCCGTCGTCGTGTCAGTCAGGGTGGGAAGGTAATCCTCGCCGAGGATGGCCGCGTCAATCAGGTGCATAAACGATTTCGGCTCAGGCTTCGGCGCCAGTTTGGGGGTGGGGGGTGACGGAGACTGGGGAATGAATGGTTCAAAACAGCCGCCGTCATCGGTTTCGTCAGGCTGTGTCACACTTCCTTCCGCGGCCGGCAGGGGGTCGTTTTTCGGCGAATTCGACGGGGCTGCAGGATCCTGGCTTGCTGCACCGGCTTCATCTTTCGTTGCCTCCGCCTCAGACGTGTCGTCCTGTGGCGATGTTGGTTCTGCGGTTTCGGTATCTGCGGGAGACGGGTTGGCATCAGTCGCCCGTTCGGGCAAATCTGGATTGATATTTGCAGCGGCGCCGGTTTGGGGCCGGTCCGAACCGCTGGCGATTGTATTCGCGGAATTCTCTTCCATGTTCCCCGTCCTTCCGCGGTGTATCCAGGCGACCGCCGACTTTCCGGCGGGCTCGGCACACTCTCTAAAAAAAGGGTATGAAAGTTTCAATTCTTCTAAACACTTACGCTCCTGGGTCCGCCCAAGTGGCCAGAAAATCCCGCGACATCGCGACCGCGGACTGGTGTTCCTGGCCCAGAAGCCGCAACCGCCGGCGACGATCCTCCTGATCCAGCATCCGGCGAAGCTTTCGGATAGCAGCACGACCCTTCTCAGGCGTGGCTTGCGCGCGTAAGCAGCTCAGTGAGGGCCGCGAGGTAAGATCGATCTAGACAGCTCAGTCAGTAATCTTCGCCTCACTTTCCGCGTTGCGTTCGGCGCCGTCTAAGGACTTGCTTGCTTCAATTGGACTGATCGAGCCGCCAAGCCTCGGGACCTGTGTTGTCATGCAATGCGCCTGTTCCACAAGAGACTTCCGGTTAACTAGGTTGCTTACCATACCAAGGATCGCTTCGCGGCACGCAACTCGGGACGCGCATGTTTTGTTGATCTCGCGCACCCAGACAGACCAGGCAGCAGCCATCTCGAGCGAAATGTCCTTGAACATTCCATAGCTGATCTTCGTTTCATTTATGTACCACCGCGGCGACTGGTATGAATCCGTACCGTTCGGCGAGAAGGCGTGCTTCAAGAGGATATCCTCGACCCTTCTCCGGTTTGGGGAAGAAAGTCGAGCCCATTCACAGCAAAAGATAACTCCTGCGTCTGAAAGTTTGTAAAAGGGGAGACGACGCAACGAATCCCGCCCCGCATACCTTGCCTTGCTCATGTGAATCTCCTTATTAGGTTTAACGTTGGTTGACTTGCGCAGCCGGCTGAGTTTGAGAGGCCCGAGATGTCGCGCACTATGGATAGTTGCGAATAACTTCCGTGTTAATGTGAAACATTTGGGTCTTAATCCTTCTGACCCACACGTTACACCCATTGCTAGGGCTGTCAAGTACAGTAGATGGGGTAGTTAGGATCATTTCCGCATCAGTAAAGGGGATCGTTGTACTTGAATTTATTTTAGCCAGACTTTATGCCATGTTGACGAGGTAGTTAGGATAACATCCTCGTCAATACTAGGGATCGTTGTACTTGAATTTAATTTGGCCGCACTTTATGCCATGTTGATGAGGTAGTTAGAATAACATCCTCGTCAATACTGGGGATCGTTGTACTTGAAGTTAATTTAGCCACAATGTATGCCACGTTGATGAGGTAGTTAGAATAACATCCTCATCAATACTGGGGATCGTTGTACTTGAATTCATTTGTGGCTATAAGCACCAGCGGTATACGGGAGACAGCTACGCGCGCGACAGACAAACGGCTCCTTCGGTAGCCTGAGGCCAGATGAATCGGCCGCGCTCAAGACGCTTGGTAAATAGACCTAACCCTTCGCCATCGAACCAGAGAACCTTCACGATGTCTCCGCGGCGCCCTCTAAAAACGAAGACGTGACCGGAGAACGGCTGCTCGTTAAGCACGGTCTGCGCCAGCAAGGATCGCGGCGTTCAAGTAAAACAATCGAATTGAATATCCCACCTTATTCGCTTAATGACAGCGTGCATGACAGCGGGCCGCGTTACTTCGTCACGGCCCTGACTGTGGCGAGACGGCGGCGAAGGTGACAGGATGAGTCAAGGCCAAACCGAACAAGTGTCCAAATTGCGGCTAAAGCCATTTCTTGGTGACCCTACAAGTAATGGCAAGCTGAAGGGGCTTGCGATCAAGTACGCGCAACACGCGCTTCCCGACTTCACTGGCCTCACCGGACGCACGCGGATCCCCGATGCACGATTGAGTGGCATCGAGTGCAAAGCGTAATGAGGTTTTGCTCCGCATCATTTCCGGACCGGCTGCGCAATTCCCGATGGTGAACCTCGAGATTCGACAGCGCGTCGGCGTCAAGGTGCCCTGCAACAATCGGCTTTTATGTAATCTTGTCGGCGTGGTTCTTGCGGATCCAGTCCTCGACGTCTTTGCGGACTTGCGCCGCTAGTTTGCCTGCGAGATCAGCCTCTCCCTGAGACACAAGCCCGTAGTCGTCGTAGGCGCCCGTATTTCGTTTTCGGCGTAAGGCATCGAGCTTCGGGATGAGCTTTCTCTCCGGATCGATAGAAAACTCCAGAGCTTCGATCGTTCGGTAATGCTCGCCTCCGCCGCGAACGACCCGGTATCCGGTTGCGCGCAATGCGGCTGTCGCGGAAGCGCGAATCGCATCGTATGCAAGACTTAGTTGCGCATCCGTGGACATCTCACTTGCAACCGCTTTTCGATAGTCGTCGAGATGCCCATCCGCATTTGCAAGCAGACGCTCGATCTCCTCTCGATCGGACTCCAGCTTTTCAAGCCATCGATTGATGGCCCAGTTCTTCAAGGACATTCTCATCCCCGATGATAAAAAGCTTTTTCTCGCCGAGTACAGTCTTTAGGAAGTTTCCACGCATCTTGCTTTTGAATTCATTGACCGTGTAAACCGTAGGGTTGATCTCGCGGTTCAGCGTTTTCTGTGCGTTCGCGATTCGGTCGACCACATTTGCGAAGTGCACACCACCCACAATCATTAAATCGACATCGCTTTGCTGGCTTTCACGGGAACGCGCCACCGTACCGTACACGAATGCAAGTTGGATCTTGCTTTCGACAGGATGGAGCGCCGCTTGGAGGACGTCGTGGATCCCAACAGTCTTTGCCACGAGACTTCTCATCTCGTCAAAAATAGGGCTAGCCTCGTTGGCGCTATAGAGGGCCTGCGTTCCTAGAGTCTTTTTTGTCACCAGGCCGGCGTCGACCAACTGGCGCAACTCCCGCTGCACGGGCCCGAGCGCAATCCCTGTCACACGAGCAAGTTGCCTTAAATAATAGGATTCGCCGACATGGCCAAACAGAATGGCCAACACCGCACCGCGCGTGCGCCCAAACAGCGTACTCGAAAGCGTGCCAGATGTACCCATTTCGGGGTCAATCGTACCCGAAAAGGATACAGAAAGCAATGCCTAGGTGCGTTTCGGGGAAATTGTGCCAATTGAGAGGCTTCAATTCTCAGCGTGGCTTACACGGACCAGAGAATTGCTTGGCGCCGCCACCTACAACGGAAGGCACCGGAATTCCTGGGTGGATCTCGTGAGCGCTTTAGACTGTTAGCAACTGCTGACACCACAGGGCCGAAGATCCGACCGTGGCCTGGACAGAAAGAATGTAGAAAATCACTGCAATTTGATCTTGCCGGCGATCTCTTGGGCGGGTTTTCGCGATAAGTTTGCCAGTTCGGCATAGCGAGGCCAATTCGCCACGGCCCTTTTTACTTTCGCCAGAATCTCCGGTGCGTTCTTTATCCCATGCTGTTTGCCCAACGCCTGCAGTTGGGCTGTCCCTGGATTCCTTCCCTCGCCCATGACCAGCATGCTTTGCTCGCCGCCCGGGCCATAGGAGAACACCAGGTCGTAAGCGGGCGCGAAAATCCACTCGTTTCTCGCGTTCAGAAGGAACGAAAAATTCTTTACGTGGTCGTCGCGATTATGAGCAACGACGTTGAAGCAGGCCAACGCATAGGCCTTTTCGGCATCCTGGATATTCCTGGTCAGCCCAAGGGTCACGCGCAGAACCATATCGTAGTCGAGGCTGGGACTGCGATGATCGCTATGGATCAGGCCGCCGAGGCTATGCATATGGATGCGGGCATCGCCGTCCCGGTCGAAGCGTTTCGTGCCGAAGTATTTGTTCCTTTTCGTCGAGAAAAGATGGGTTTCAGGCATCTCCACGCCTGCATCCTTTGCCATGAGGCTATAGGCGTATTCGATGGCTCCCACTTCTCGCGCGTCCTGGGAAGACGGAAACTTGATCATCCAGTGCGCGAAGCCGAGTTGCAATTCCTGCTGGCCGTGAATGATCCTTTTCTTGTCGGCGCTCACTTGCGCCACGATCTTGGGCCTGGCACCCGAAGAGGAACCACTGAGCCGCAGCAACTCTTCGAATACCTCTTCGTTTCCTCCGGCCAGCACGGCGGCTGATTTCTCAGCGAGTTTGTCGAGCGCCAGCGGAGCCTCATCGGGGCTTTCGAAACCTCGTTCCGGCTCGTAACTGAGAGCGCCCATGCCATGCCGCCCCACATAAGCCAGCCGGTCGAGCGGATTCAGTTGGCCGCGATGGATACCGTGCTTTTCCACCGTGCGGTCGAGCAGAAGGCGACCCCATCCGTCCGGCAGGCTGTCATTGAATACGCCGAACAGGCCATCGAAGATCGTAGTGTCGGCAATGGCTACGCCAGCGCGGAGCGGAAGTTTGATCGGCGAAATGTCGATGCCTGAAGCAATGAATGAGGCGTCATACTCCAAAAGGACCTGTCTATCCTTGAACGCTAGGCGCCCAACCTTGCGACGTTGATTTCGCGCGTCCAGATAGACGGTCAGCAGCTCTGTCGGGCTAAACGCCATGGCTGCGTCCTTTTCCGCCCGTCGCTCTGCGCCGCGACGCCGGCGTGGCCAGCAAGGCGTCGAGCGATAGAGCGCCTGGGGTTTGCCTGCTTTCCACGGCCAGCTTATCGAAATCGTCAATGCAATCAAGCACCAAGGCTAGATTCAGAAGCGAATCCAGCGCGATCAATCCTTCGCGCTCAAATCGCTTCAGCGAACTCCACGTCACGCCCGAGCGAGCCGCCAGTTCTCTCTGCGTCAGGTTCATGGCAAGACGCCGGGCCTTGAACCGCCCTGCAATCCCTGTCTGCACCTCTTGCACCGTCTTCAGATAAACAGGCAATATATTACCCCTTGAAGCCTATTATATAGCACAATGGTTAAAATATTGCCCATAATATTCTTGGCAAAACACCTATCATGCTACCAGCCGTTGAAGTATCCACTGGGGGCCGCATCGAATGGGGGAACACCCTCACGACTGCAATCGAAGTTTCCATGCCGAGAAGTTATATTCGCGTACGGCTTCCACTCGTTCCCCGATGCACGATTGCGTGGCATCGAGTGCAAAGCGTAATGAGGTTTTGCTCTGCATCATCCCCGGACTGGCTTGCGCAATTCCCGATGGTGAACCTCGAGATTCGACAGTGCGCCGCAACTCTGGCACCTCCATACGTCTCGGCGTAGCACCTCCTGCCGCAGGGTTGCGTACAATTCCGGAGCGAGGCGCAGGCGAGGACTCTTTACCGGAGTCCGGTTCATGACGCTTTCTCCGTGATCTGCTCGACAAACGCCTGCCGCTGTTCCCCGGGCAGGAACTGGAAAAACCGTGCCATCGAAAACAAGAGCGCGTCAGGTTGGCCGCTGTCCAGGTTGGCTCCTGCCAGGAAATCCGCGCAGATCATCTCGAGACAATAGCCGCGCGATTTGTCTGTGCCCAGCATCAGGGCTGCCTTCTCAATTGCGTGCTCAATCACCGGGAGCTGACTCCGGAAGACCTTGAAGGTGACGATCTCGGCCGCCTCGACGTCCTTGGTCTACTGGTGTTCTTGTTGCTTGTCACGACTCAAACGCGATGCCGAGCTCATCGGTCACAATTGGCTCGATCGGTTTGTCGAGGGCCGATGCGTCGTATCCGAGGATGGATTCGAGGAGCATGCCGTAGTACAACGCGGTGAATCCCCAGAACCGCGTCTGCCCAAGCCCCTCCCCGGTTTCGGCGTTGTAGTACTCGCGGAGCGTAGGGTTCTTTAGCAAGACCATATCGAAAAGGCGTGCTGCGAGTTCGCGGGCCTCAGTCTGATATCCGTAACGTCTCAGCCCCTGGAAGATCATGTAGTTCGTAGGCGCCCAAGTAGAGCCTCGCCAGTTGCACTCATTGTGCGAGCCCTGGTAGTAGTCGGGTTCGGTCTTTGCGTAGCTGGCCACGGGATAAGCGAGCCAGAACTCATCAGGATTGAGCAAATGTTCGTGGATGGTGCGCTTAGCTCGCTCCGGCGTGGCTGCGCCGGCAAAAAGCGGCATAAAGTTTGTGGCTGACTTCGCGTATACCCGTTTGCCTGTCTTCTCATTGCGGTCGAAGTACATGCCCTGCTTCTCATCCCAGAAGGCGAAATTCATGATCCCGACCAACTGGTCCGCATGTCGGTCGAATTCAGCGCAGTCGGCTTTGAGGTTGAGGTGCGCGGCGATCACCGACATGGCGCGCAATTCGCGGACAAGATAAGAGGCCAGATCCACGCCTTCGATCTCAAAGGAGCCGAGGGCGCCTGCACGGGACCACTGGTTGTCAGTTCCCGCAGCATCCGCAGAATTCCAGACGGGCAAACCGTTGTGGTCCGAGTCATACGAGAACCATTTGTCGATGTACTTGACCAGGCGGTCGTAATAGTTGCCGCGCAACCACTCATAGTCATCGTGATTCTGTTTGCAGCCCAGTACGGCGAGCTGGGCGAGGAACGGCTTGAACTGCTGGCGGTCGCGCTGCTTGATCAGGCTGCGATTCACGTATCCATCTGGCTGTTCCCGATTGAGAAACTCCTTAAGGTTCGTGAAGCAGTAGGGCCATACACCGTAGTAGGAAAGGTAGAGGTTCTCGAAGTAAAGGTCCCAGTCATAAAACTCGTTGTATGGGTAGCCGGTGAGAAAGGTGCCTTCGACGCCGGGGATGTGGCGTAAGCCGTGTGCCTGGATGTCGGCATTCACGGCGCGGAGACGGTGGTTCAGTTCCGTCCAACTGCCGTCGCCGATATCGCGATAGAGCGTCTTTGCCGTAGCTGTGACGGGCGGTAGAATTGGCGCATCGCTGGGAGGCACTGCGGAAGGCACGACCGCTTGTGCAAGGCCGAGACGGCTGATGGATAAGTACCCAAGCAGAGAGGCGGAGCCAACGAGCATTTGTCGCCGGGCAATGCACATGGTGTGCTTCCTCAATGAGGCCTGCTCCAATCTTATGCGCCTCTCTTACCCCGACGTGAATCGCTCCCCACATTTGGTAGGTGGGGCAGTCGATTTTCCCGTTCCTGTGCCAGCAGACATTGCTGCCTCTGCTTCAGCGGCGGCGGCGTGTTCGACGAGTAAATTCGCCAAGTAGCGCGCGTGACGTGGCGAGAACACGAGTCGACCGACACCGCTCGCGTCAGGCTTCAAGTCTGGATGAATAATCACCACTTCGCCGGTGTCCACGGTCCTCGATACTTCCAATACCCCGGGACAATTAGTATCACTGCCAGCCGCCCCGGCCTTGAATCGGCGAAGGTTAAGATCGTAGCCCGGCCGGTGAATCTGACGGATGGCCTATCGGCCCTGATAACGGAAATGTCGGATCGCGGCTAGCCGTGAATTGACTGCAACCTAAAGCGGTCGAAGACTAACCTTGTCATTGGTGCAAAAGGTTTCGACGTCACTTGTCCGAAATGCCGTGCGAAGGGCTCCGCAATCCAGAGTTCGCGTCATCGGGCAGAAACTGCGGAAGCGCGAAGTCGCGAAAGAGACCGGGATCTAAGAATAGAGTGATCGCGGAAATTGCGTCGTTCTCAAGCGTGAGCACGTGAATGGAGTGCGCATTCCAGCGTTTGTCTGCGGCAGAGAATTCATAAATGGCAAAAGCCGGCTGTCCGTTGGCGGATGTGGGCACTAGGTGGAGGCCGCCGCAGGTCTTCCATGCCGCGGCAAAGAAAGTTCCGATGGTCTCGCGCCCCATAAACCACTGCAGCCACGGCGGCATGACGGCGGTTGCATCTTCCTTGAGTACAGCCACGAATCCGTCTACATCGTGCCCTTCCCAGGCCCGCAGATAACGGCTGAGGAGCTGTTGCTGTGCGGGAGTTGGCCGGGATTCAAGCGGGGGACGGCGGTCAGAGTAGCGCTCGGAGATCGACTCGCGCGCTCGCTGCAGTGCGCTATTGATGGATGCGGTCGAACTGCCGAGCAAAGTTGCGGCCTCACCTGATCCCCAGCCGAGGACATCGCAGAGCATGAGCGCAGCGCGCTGGCGCGGCGGCAACCGCTGAATGGCAGCGACAAATGCGAGCTCGACAGACTCCCGCCGAGAGTAGCGCACCTCGGGGTTCGGTGCGGTGTCGGCGAAGCCCTCGAGGTTCAGGTCCGGATACGGTTCGAGCCAGGGCACGTCAAGCGCAGGGCCGCCTTCGAGTTTCGGCGGCCCGGCAGGGCCAAGCTGGTCAGGCAGATATCGCCGCTGGTGTTTGCGGCTTTCGAGCGCATTGAGGCAGGCGTTGGTGGCGATCTTATAGAGCCAAGCGCGAAACGCTCCGCGCTCATCGGAGCTTCCGGCTTCGAAACTCGAGAAACTGCGCCAGGCACGCAGATAGGTCTCCTGCACAAGGTCGTCGGCTTCATGCAAAGAGCCCAGCATGCGGTAGCAATGCAATTTGATTTCGCGGCGGAACGGTTCGGCGAGCTGTTCGAATGCCTGGTCTAAATGCCCCTGGCATTCAGGCTTCAGGGCTTGCTCCGGACGGGATGGCTGCGCCGATGCCATTGCGATTGATATAAATTGTTCAGCGATCTTTTTCAAGGGTTTCATTATCGAGCCACGGCTTCGAGGCCTTTGCCGGAGATGAGGAACACGTCCCCCAGAGAGCGATCGGGCGCCCGGATCGTGATTCTGCGCGAGCACCCGCTCCACGGAAGATTTGCGGCCGTCTTCGCCGCGGCCTTCAGGCACGAAGATGAAGCATGGGCGGCGCGGTTCAGTGTCCGCCCGTTCCCAGGTCGTCCGAATATCCGGCCTGAACGCGGGGCCACTGGGCGATTGGACGTCCGCCCGGCCACTCCGGTTGCCAGGTGGGTGAGCCGCTTTTGGTACGTGTGATGGTGCAATGTTGCGGCCAGCCCGCCGGCGAGTCTTCCCACTTCTCCTGCCGTCCGTAGACGGTCAAATCGAGCAGGTGGTAGTTGTTATCCATCACCTCGGAGCCGCGCGCCGTCGTCCAATACGTCTCGAAGACTTTTGATCCACGGCGCAGGTAGCAGACGATGTGCATCCTGCCCACGCGGCGTCCAACCAGAAGGGCATCGAGCGATTCCCGGGGGGCTGAATACCAACGCATCTGCCAGCCCATGAAGTCGCGGTACGGCGCGCTCTCTTCGTAGGGACCCTGGCAAAACGTGGCGTAGGTGACGTCGCGAGAGTGAATATAGGAAAGCTCGCGGACCTGCGATGTAACCCAGGTGCATCCCTCGCACTGCTCCGGCGCAGGATGGCCGGCGTGCCACATGAAGTAGTAGGCGATGAGTTGGCGTCGTCCCTCAAACGTATCGAGAAGCGTCACTGGGCCTTCTGGGCCAATCAGCGTTGTAGCGCCATCGACTTCGACCATGGGGAGGCGCCGACGGGCTGCCGCAATGGCGTCGCCTTCGTGAGTGTGCGCCTTTTCTCGAACCCGGAGTGCGTCCAACTCGACTTGAAAAATTGCGCGATCGACGATCTCGGGCGCTCCTGGTTCATCTTTCATGAAGTCAGTCACCGATCTCTCCTTCGCTGCGCGGGCTTGTCCCTGAGATGCCGCGCTCACTCGCAGCCGCACGCTTTCGCCTCTGCCACGCGCCTTCTGACAGCGGCTCCTGCAGGGTCGGTGGTGATATCGAGCCACAGAGGGTCAGGCGAGGTTTCGTTGTAATTGTCGTGCCAGTTCCACCACTTGTACGGTTGGGTCTGCGGGTAGCCCTCCGGCGAATCCTCCCACGTCTCCTGGCGGCCCAGCGCCGTCATATCGAGGTAGCTCCAAGTGGTCCCCATCGCCTCGTCGCCGCGGCTATTGATGAAGTACGTGCGGAACACTTTGTCTCCGTCGCGGATAAATGCATTGTGCCCGTGCCACTGGTCCACACCGAAGTCCACGTCGAAGGTGTCGGTCATGGTGTACCAGGGCATCTCCCAGCCCATGCGCGCTTTTAACCGCGCGATGTCCGCTTGCGGCGCGCGCGAGGCCCACGCCAGCGTGGTGTCGCGAGCGTTCAAATGGGCCAGGTGAGAAACCTGATCCGCGCCCAACGAGCAGCCGCGGCACGCATGCTCCGGCCAGCCGAACACGCCGGGCTCAAAGAAGGCGCGGTAGACGATCAACTGACGGCGGCCCTCAAACAAATCCACGAGGCTTACCCTTCCCGTGGGTCCATCGAACTCGTATTTCTTCTCCACCGCCATCCACGGCATGCGCCGGCGTTCGGCGGCCAGCGCGTCACGGGAGTGCATCAGGGCCTTTTCTTTTACAAGCAGTTGTTGCCGCCGAGCTTCCCACTCCTGTTGCGACACGATTTGGGGCGTTTCCATCTCCAGATGCTCCTTTCCGTTTTGCTTTTCATGCTCTTTGTTCGTTGCCATCTTATCTCTCCTTCATTTCCTGACCGGGACGATTGGCGGCGAAGAATTTCCTGAGCTTGCCGGCGAAAACCGCCAGGACTCCTCCCGTGGATCCGGCTCCGGCGACCATTATCGCTGCGTTCGCGATGCATACCGGGCACATATGTCCCTCCTTTCTTCGAGTTCCTATTTCCAACGTTTGACGCTGCGATAGCAGATTTTGCCGCCCATCGCTACACCTTTTCCAGAATCTCCTTCGGGTTGGGCGAGCCCTTGCCGGCTGCGATCAGGCTCTTCAAACTGCCGCGGATGTATCTGCCCCAGGCGTCGGAACAGACGTTGTAGCACTCGTAAGCAGGGACAAGGCCCTCATGCGTGAAGTGGATCTCGGTCTTGTCGCCCTTTTTCGCGATATCGAAGACAACCTTGGTGCCCTTCCACTCGGTCTTGTCCTCGGTGAAGCTGAAGTAGTTGTCAGTGACGAGCCAGGCGACTCGCTTCCCGGCCACCAACTCGACAAGCTTCATGGTGCATGTGTGGAGGTTCTGGTAGTGATACCTGAACTCGTCGCCGACCTTGGCGGTGCTGCCTTCGATTTCTTCCGACCACCAGCCGCGAACGTTGCGGATAGCCTCGAATGCTTCTTTCGGCGATCGGTCGACCGAAATGGTTGCGGTGTAGTTTTGATGCGACATGATTCCTCCCTTGTATCGAAGGTTGAGATTTTGAAGATCCGGTGGAGCGATCGGCCCTATGCCTGCCGATACGCGCGTCAGTGGTTTCTTTGCTTCCTACACGAACACGTCAGGCTGGTTTTTGCCCGTTGTGATCAGCTTGCGCAGATTGCCGCCGACCAGCGCGCCCCAGGCGCCGGAGCAGCCGCCGTAGCACTCGAATGCGGGAACCAGGCCCACATGCGTGAAGCGAAGCCCGGTCTTGCCGCCCTTTCTGGCCATTTCAAAGACAATGTCGGTCCCAATCCATTCGGTCTTGTCTTTGACAAAGGTCAGTTCGGCGTCCGTAACATGCCACACCACTTTCTTGCCGGGAACGAATTCCGTGACTTCCTGCGTGGTCTTGTGCATGTCCTTGTAGCGGTAGGTAAATTCGGCCCCGGGCTTGTTGGTTTCGCCTGTGACTTCTCCCGACCTCCAACCGCGTACGTTGTTGATGGCTGCGAAGACCTGTTCGGGAGTCTGCTCAACTGTGAACGAAGTTGTGAAACCGTCCTTCTTCATGATCCGTACCTCCATCCGCTCATTTTGTTGACTGTCGGCATTGCGTGGCGCGCAGCGCTCCTACAGGGCGATCGCACTTTGCGGCACGAAGCCTGCGTACTGGCGCTCGAACTCCTTGGCGACGCCGGTGCGCCAGCCCAGGGCGATGGACTGCGACAAGGAGTCGGGGAAGATGTCCTCTTCGCCGTTGTCTAGTCCGTCGAAGATACCCTGCGCGACGGACTCGGGGCAAGCTTTCGGGATCTCGAATCCGCGCGTCATGTCGGTGTCGACGGGGCCCAGGAAGACGCCGTGGACTTTCACGCCCTCACTTGCCAGCAGCGCCCTCAGGGACTGTGTCATGCTCAACGCGGCGGCCTTCGAAATCGAGTAGCTGGGGGTGAGCGGCAACGGGGCGAGCGCCAAAAGCGACAGGTTGTTGACGATGGCGCCTTTGGAGCGCTTAAGCATCGGCAGAAACGCCCGCGAAACCTTGTACATGCCAAAGAAATTGACAGCGAAAGTTTGCTCGATGACGGCCGGATCGCTCAAATCGTCATACGGGGCGATTCCAGAGTTGTTAATGAGGACGTCGAGGCTGCCGACCTGGCGGACTGCCTGTTCGATCTGCTCAGCGTTGGTCACATCGAGCGTCAGCGGCGTTACACGCTCGTCTGTAATATCGAGTGTTCCACGCGTTCCTGCATACACTCTCTTCGCCCCGCGCCGCAGCGCTTCTTGGACGAGTGCATGGCCGATGCCGCGATTCGCGCCGGTAATCAAGACTGTTTTTTGTGCGATGTTCATGATGATCTCCTTTTGGGACCGTCCTTGGTCGGCCCGATCTTGCCTCTCTACTGGTAAAACCGACGGGGGCGCCAAAACTCATCGGTGCCTGGAAACTTATTTTTGGGGGGCCGAATTGCTCTTGTGTGAATCGTGCACTAGCCCTCCGCTGAGGGCGGAGGTGGTACGCGAAGGAAAATCAACGGAGATTCTGCTTTGAGCGCCTTGCGGCGCGGGGCCTGGTCAACTAAGCTTTCAGCGCTCTGGTCTGGTCCCGGGGATGATAGGGCACCGGCTTCCCAATCTCTCGCGCCGGTCTCGACAAATGCAACTTATCAGTTCTTCAATCCACGCGCAACTGGGAACACTCATGTGCCTTGGTCCCGCTAACTGTCCTCGCGTGTTTTTGCCGGAAAGTGCACGTCTGCACTCACCACCTTGCTATACCGCTTTGCCCAGCGGCACATGCCTCGAAGTGGCGCGATGATCGTATCTCCCGTTTTGGTGAGGGAGTACTCGACGGCGACATTCTTTGATCTCGTTACGCGCCTGTTGATTAATCCAGCCGACTCGAGATTGCGAAGAGTTCTGGTGAGCATACGCTGGGAGACGCTTCCGAGATAGCGGCGCAATTCCCCATGTCGATGAGGCCTCTCCTTGAGCGAAAACAAGATTTTGGGCGTCCATCTGCCGATAAAAATCGGCGTGGGAATCTTCGATTCATGCATCGTATTCATGTTTGTACTTGATCGACCCCCATTTCTTACCTCTCTACCGGGTAAAACCGGCGGGGGCGCCGAAACTCATCGCTGCCCGGCAGATTTTTTCTATTCCGAGTGGATTCCCTGCGCGATAATTACCGTATTTACTGTGGCTTAAAGAAGATCCATATCGGTTTGTGAATCAGATCGACCGTAAAGCTGCAGCCAATATACAAACGGCCACCTGAATTCGCCTTGAATAGCGCTGACGCTCAATCAGTGCATCATCCGCAAATGCGCTAATCGAAGAGCGGATTGATCCGGAGAAGTCCGCAAAGTGTTTACGAATCCAATCCACCTGGCCGTAAAACCGGCTACCGAGAGAAGTGAATTCCAAAGCTGTGCATGGGTTGGAAACCATGTGG
>Ga0187883_10000046_pt1 | contig 94712 bp, 73 predicted proteins | sample June2016WEW_20_1_2_FD_132966 | JGI IMG/M metagenome (GOLD analysis project Ga0187883, IMG submission 132966) | Peatland microbial communities from SPRUCE experiment site at the Marcell Experimental Forest, Minnesota, USA - June2016WEW_20_10 | ecosystem: Environmental > Terrestrial > Soil >...
GCCACCCTCCGCATCACCGGCCTGCCGACCACGACCACCACCACGACGACGACGACCACCACGACGACGAGCACGACGACGACGACCTTGCCGGGGGCGACCACGAGCAGCACCCGGCCGGCGACGACCACGAGCACCTCCACTACGACGACAAGCACGACCACGACGACGACGCTGCAAATCCCACCGCCGGGATCCGTCTCCTGGTACCAACCCACGAGTCATCTCGCCGTCGAGGTAGTCATCGCCAACGCGGGCGACGTGCCGGCGGCTCGAGTCCGCGTGCTGGCGAACCTCGTCCCTGTCGTCGCTGCGGCGAAGACGGGCAAGTCGCGGCGCACGTCGACGACGACAACGACTGTGGCGGCTCATCCACTGCGCACGGCATCGACAGGCGCCACCGTCGCCTCGCTGGCGGCGGGAAGTTCGATCGACCTGACGCTGCCAGCCCTCGGCTGCCAGCCGGGCGGCCGCTACGTGCTGAGGATCAGGGTCGGAACTGACGTCGAGTCTTTCACGCTCCAAGTGGCGGCGGGCTGAGGTCGTCGTCGCCGTCGCCGTCCGGGAGGGACGAGCGAAAGCCCGCCTCGGCGCGCGCCGCCACCTCGATGAGCGTCAGGCCTGTGATGCGGGCAACGCGGGCAGCGTCGGAGTGCTCGGCCTTCACCCTCCCCGGACTCACCTTGACTCGTACCGGTAGCCCTTCCACCTCCACGACGCCCGGCTGCCGTTCCGACGTCCAGCGCTGCACGCCGGAAGCCCGCACACCGAGCGTGCCCGTCTCGGCCGCCATCATCTCGGCCAGCTCGCTCGCCAGCGCAGGGTCACACAGCACGCTCAGCACGTGTCCCGGGCGGCCGCCCTTCATCACGACGGGATGGATCCAGGCGTCGAGCGCTCCCACCTCGAGGAGGCGGGAGACGGCGTGGGCGAGGGTTTCGCCCGTGGCGTCGTCCAGGTTCGACTCGAGGACGACGAGGGGCTGACCGGCCGGACCCGCCGAGGCGCCCTCGGAGGCGGCGGCGAGCCCGATGACGACCTGCGTGCAGTTGGGCGTGCCCTCCAGCTCGCGCACTCCCGCCCCGAACCCCGACAGTTCGACCGTCATCGCCGGCATCGGCCCGAAATGGCTTCCCCAGGCTCGCAGCATGGCTGCTCCTGTCGGGGTCGTGAGCTCGATATTGACGTCGCGGCCGACCGTCGGGATGCCGGTGAGGAGCTCGACGACAGCGGGGGCGGGGTTCGGCAGGAGCCCATGGGAGGTTCTCACGACGCCCGTCCCGTTCACGACGGGGCTCGAGCTCACGACGTCGACTTCGAGTAGCTCGAGGGCGATGGCCGAGCCCACGACGTCCACGATGGCGTCATGTCCGCCGACTTCGTGGAAGTGGACCTGAGCGACAGGGCGGCGGTGCAGGCGCCCCTCGACCTCGGCAAGCGCCGTGAAGGCTCCGACGGCGCGTGCTCGGACCCGGTCCGGCAGGCGGGCCTCCTCCACGATCCCGAGGACGTGCATGAAGGTCCGGACGACACCGTCGTCCCGGGCGCGCACGATCGCCTGGGTGGCTGCGAGCCCGTTGCGGAGCACCGGCTCGAATTCGAGCGACCAACCGCCGATCGGGATCTGCCCGAGGAGCTTGACGAGCTCGTCGGTATCGGCCCCGGCGTCCACGAGGCTGCCGAGCGTCATGTCACCGGAGATGCCGGAGAAGCAGTTGAACCAGGCGACACGCCGACCGGTGGTCATCGCAGGATCCGGGCTACGGCACAGGCCGCTCCGAAACCGTTGTCGATGCCGACCACCGTCACGCCGGCAGCGCAGGAGGCGTGCATCGCCAGGAGAGCGGTCACGCCCTCGAGGGCGGCACCGTAACCGGCCGAGGTGGGCACGGCGATGATCGGTGCGGGGGTGAGGCCGCCGACGAGGCTCGCAAGGGCTCCTTCCATGCCGGCGATGACGACAACGGCGTCGGCTTCGCAGAGGGCGTCGAAGGCCGCGAGGATGCGGTGGACACCGGCGACACCGCAGTCAGCCAGCACGTCAGGTCGCCATCCGTACGCCCGCAACGTGGCCACGCACTCGTCGGTCGCCGGCTGATCGGCCGTACCGGCTGAGCAGACGAGGATCCGTCCCGGCCGCCTCTCGCCGGCTCGCCAGTAGATCGTCAGGAGCCGATCGTCCCGCGTCGCTCCGTCCGCCGGCTCGCAGGTACCACCGGGGGACCGTTCGAGAGCGGCCTCAGCCTGCACCGCCGTTGCCCGGGTGAGAAGCACCGGGCCGCTGCCGCTGCCGAGGAGCTCGGCCACGATGCCGGCGCATTGGGCGGCCGTCTTGCCGGGGCCGTAGATCGCCTCACCCATGCCCTGGCGAAGGGGTCGGTGGTGGTCGACCTTGGCGTAACCGAGATCCGTGAAGGGCAGCCGTCGCAGCCTGGAGATGGCATCCTCCGGCGAGCAGGTACCCGACTGGATGTCCTCTACTAATTGGCGCACGTCGATCTCGTCCATCGTGCTCACTATCCTGCCCGCATGGACGGGGACTTGCGACCTTCAGGCGTGCGCTGGCCGACGATCGGCTTCCTCGGCCCCCCCGGCACCTTCACCGAGGAGGCGTTGCTCGCCGAGCCGGGGCATGCCGGCGCCCGTCTTGTCCCCTTCGCAACGATCGGTGACGTGCTCACCGCCGTCGATGGCGGCGAGGTGGCGGCGGGTTTCGTGCCGATCGAGAATTCGATCGAGGGGACCGTGCCGGTCACCCTCGACCACCTCGTTTTCGAGTCGGACCTGTTGATCCAGGCGGAATCGGTCCTCGACGTGCATCTCCATCTCCTCGCTCCATCCGGGACGAAGGTGGAGGACGTCCACAGGGTCGTGTCGTTCCCGCACGCCAGCGCCCAGTGCCGGCGCTTCGTGCGCGACATGCTCGGAGGAGCCGAAGTGGTGGCGTCGAGCTCGACGGCCGAGGCGGCTCGGCTCGTCGGCGAGGAGCGAGCGGTGGGCACGGCGGCCATCGCTCCTCTACTGGCCGGGCGCCTCTATGGCCTGGAGGCGATCGCCGAGCGGATCGAGGACTTCGGGGAGAACCAAACACGCTTCCTCCTTGTGGCCCCCGGGGAGGTGCCCGCCCCCACCGGCCACGACCGCACGAGCATCGTTTGCTTCCAGCAGGCGGACCGCCCGGGGAGCCTGCACGAGATCCTCTCCCACTTCTCCGCCAGGAGCCTCAACCTCACGAAGATCGAGTCGCGACCGACGAAGCAAGGGTTGGGGGACTACTGCTTCGTCATCGATCTCGAAGGGCACGTCGCCGACGAGATCGTCGGTGACTGCTTGAAGGAGTTGCACGTGGTGTTGGCAGGCTTGAAGTTTCTCGGCTCGTACCCTGCCGCCGGCGATCACGGGCCTCGACTGCGGGAGGCGTTGTCGCTGCGGCGCCAAGAAGCCGAGTCGTGGCTCGGTTCCGTGCGCCGCCAGCTCCGTCCTGGCTGCGATCCCTGAGGCGGAATAACATGATCGAACTTGGTGCGATTCCGAGGAGTGGCGGTAACAGCCCGCCGGACCCGCCGGTGGTGGGTCGACCCGGTGCAACCCCGGGGCCACGCGGTGAGACCCCGCCGAAGGCCGGCAAGTTGCCGCCTTCCGCCCGCCGCCGAGGGGTGGCCGCGCAGAGGAGGTCACCATGTTCACGGGAAGAATTCGCCATGTAGGAGTCGTTTCGGGCATCGACGATCTCGGAGTGCGCGTGCACGCACCCAAGATCGCCGGACTGGCCGAAGAGGGCTCCTCGGTCGCCGTCGCCGGTGTGTGTCTGACCGTCTCGGCCGTGGGGCCGGACGGCTTCGAGGCGGACCTCTCGGCTGAGACGCGGCGCCGGTCGACGTTGGGCGATCTCGCAATCGGCTCGATGGTCAACCTCGAAGCCGCCCTCGAAGTTGGCTGCTCACTCGATGGCCATCTCGTGCAGGGACACATCGATGGCACGGGCAAGGTCGCCCGCATCGACGAGGAGGGAATCGGTCGTCGAGTCTGGATCCGCACCTCCGATCACGTCATGGCGGAGATCGTGGCGAAAGGTTCCATCGCCGTCGATGGCGTCAGCTTGACGGTGGCCGAGACGGGGCGGGACCGTTTCTCGGTTGCCCTCATCCCGACGACGTTGGCCGAGACGACGCTGTCGGCCCTCGAGGTCGGCGGCCGTGTGAACATCGAGACCGACCTCGTTGCCAAGCTTGCCCGCCACAACGGGGCCGCCACAGGCGCCGCCCTGGCGGCAGTCATCGGCTCGCTGCCCTGGGCAGGTCCGCTCAGCGGTCGCCTCGGCGTCGAGAAGGCCGTGGCGCAGCTCGCCGCCGGTGGCGGCGTCGTCGTCTGGGACCCGGGGCGCGAGCACGAAGGCGATGTCGTCTTCGCGGGTGCCAGGCTTCGCCCGGAGGCGATGACCTTCCTGCTCACGCATGCATGCGGCCACACCACCGTGCCGTGCGACCTCGCCCGGCTCGAACGACTTGAGATCCCCCCACTCCCAGGCGGCGGTGACCGCCACGGCACCGCTCCGCACCTGCCGGTAGACTTGGCGGCCGGCACCGGCACGGGCGTGTCGGCCGTGGAGCGGGCTGCGACGATCCGACGCATCGCCCACCCGCGGGCCGTGCCAGGGGACTTCCTGCGACCTGGTCACGTGTTCCCCCTCGGAGCGCGCCCGGGGGGTCTGGCCGAGAGGGCCGGGCACACGGAGGCCTCGGTGGCGCTCTGCGAGGCGGCCGGGTTGCCGAAGGTCGCCGTCATTTGCGAAGTCATGAGCGCCGACGGCGTCATGGCAGGAGGCGCCGCATTGGAGCGCTTCGCCTTGCGCTGGGGGCTGCCGGTCGTCGATGTCGCCGACCTCGCCGCCTGGCTCTGATCAGCCCTCGGCCCTCCGTCGCCGGTCTCGACACCACAGGCGTGAGGTCGTCGGGTGCTCCGAAGGAGGTTCGCAGTCAGGTCGCACCAAACTCACAGGATCCCGCCGTTTACTAGTGGTGCAATCGATGATCGATCGAAAGGCCGGAAGGCGCCATGAGCAACCACGACGAAGAGCACGAGGGTTCAGCCGAGGAGGCGGCTTGGGCATGGACGGATCCGGCATGGACGGATCCGCCCGAGGACGACGACGACGAAACAGAGGGTTCCCCTTCGGCGGCGGCAGGGGCCTGGAGCGACCGGCGCGAAGACACGGTGCCGTTTCCGCCGACGTCCTCGGGCAGCGGCAGCTGGCCGCCCGGGTCGCCAGTGACTCCGGTAGGCGGAGTTCGTCTCGGCCCGGGCGACACCGCCGCGTTCCCGCCGTACTCCGGCCCGGCTTCGTCGTTCCCGCCGCACTCCGGCCCGGCTTCGTCGTTCCCGCCGTACTCCGGCCCGGCTTCGTCGTTCCCGCCGTACTCCGGCCCGGCTTCGTCGTTCCCCTCCGCGCCACCGCCGGCGCCGCCGCGGCGCCGTCACCGCTTGCTGGTCGGAGGGGCGGCTCTGCTGGTCGCGCTGGCGGCAGCCGGCGGCGTCGGCATCGGCCACTTGATCTGGCCCTCGGGCTCGTCGCTGTCGAGCGCATCCACCTCACCGATCAGCTCCCCGAGCGGTTCGGGCAGTTCAGGATCGGCTGGCTCGGGCGGCTCGAACTTCGGGCAGTCACCCTTCGGATCGGGCGGCCCGGGAGGCTCCTTCTTCGGCCAGACGCCGTCCGCCTCGGGCGGTAGCTCCTCCGGTGGCGGGACAGAAGGCAGCGGTGGTCCCTCCGATGTGGCCTCGATCGCCGCCAAGGTCGACCCGGCCCTGGTCGACATCAACTCGACCTTCAGCTACCAGCAGGCCGAGGGCGCCGGGACGGGGATCGTCCTCACGTCGACCGGGGAGATCCTCACGAACAACCACGTCGTCGACGGTGCCACCAAGATCAGCGTGACGGACGTCGGCAACGGCAAGACCTACAGCGCAAGCGTCGTCGGATATGACTCCACCCACGACATCGCCGTCATTCAGCTGCAGGGCGCTTCCGGGCTGGCGACCGCCAAATTCGCCAATTCCTCCAACCTCGCCGTCGGCGAGTCGGTCGTGGCCATCGGCAACGCCGGTGGGACAGGCGGCACGCCGACGAGTGCCGGTGGGTCGATCACGGCGCTCAACCAGTCCGTCACGGCCAGCGATGACCTCGACGGCACGAGCGAGCAGCTCACCGGGATGATCGAGGTCAACGCGGACGTGCAGGCGGGCGACTCCGGCGGATCGCTCGTGAACAACGCCGGCGAGGTGATCGGGATGGACACGGCCGGCTCGGCGGCGTCCTTCGCCATCTCCTCGAACGTGCAGGGTTTCGCCATCCCCATCGACCAGGCGATCTCGACAGCGGCGGCGATCGAGTCCGGACAGGGCTCCTCCGACGTCCACGTCGGCCCGACCGCCTTCCTCGGGGTGCTCATCTCTTCGTCAGGGAGTGAAGGCGGCTTCGGCGGCGACTTCGGCGGGTCGAGCACCTCGGGCGCCGACCTCAGCGGTGTCGTGAGCGGCGGACCGGCTGCGCAGGCAGGGCTCGTCGCCGGCGACGTCATCACCTCGTTTGATGGCCAGACCGTGGATTCGCCCTCCACGCTGAGCCACCTCATGGTGACGCTCCACCCCGGTGACAGTGTCGTCCTCGGATGGGTCGATGCCTCCGGGCAGTCGCACTCCGCCACGGTCGTGCTCGCCAGCGGGCCGCCTGCCTGAGGCGCCCACGAGGGCTCTGCCTCGCCCGGGGCCACCCGATGGGTGGAAGAGTAGGGAACTTGTAATAGTCTGATACTCGAACTATTCTGGCGAACATGGCAGGCATGCGTGACGCCACCTACTACGCCTTGGCCGTGCTGCTGGAAGGACGCACCCACGGCTACGCAATTCTCGAGCGTGTGCGCGACCTCACCAATGGCAGGGTGAAGCTCACGGCCGGCACGCTCTACGGCACCTTGGACCGCCTCGTCGACGAGGGCCTCATCCAGCGAGCCGGCAGCGAGATCGTCCGCGGACGAGCACGCCAGTACTTCGAGATCACCGAGAAGGGCTCCGGCGCGGTGGAGCTCGAGGCGGACCGCCTGGCGCAGGGCGCCGCCGTCGTGCATGCCGCCGTCAAGGGTCGCACGGCGCACAGGCGGACGGGCGGCCGCCCTGCGATGCCGGGGGTGCCGTGCGGCGCTCCGGCACTCGCCGGCCTGCGTCTTGGCTGAGGAGGCTGGCCCATTGAGCGGCGCCACCGACGTGGCAACGCCACGCTTGGCACGGGCGTACCGCTGGTGTCTCAAGAGCTACCCGAAGTCGTATTGGGACACCGTGGGTGACGACGTGATCGCTCTCATCGCCGAGGTCCATGCCAATGAGCGTCATGTGTTGGCGAGAGAGTGCCTCTCTATCGTCCGTGCCGGTCTCGCCCGACGAGCACGCCTCACCCGACTCAAATACTGGTTCCCGGCACTGCTCCTGGCCGAGTCCGCGGTGGCACTTTTCTTCATCGGGTTGGCAATTCGGGCGGTGTACGAGCAACACAGGTCTTTGAGAGTGAGTCAGATAGGCGCCGACGCCATCGTCTTGCAGCTCCGAACGGCCTGGTTCCTCGCCTACGCCCTCCCGCTGCTGGCGCTGGCGGTGCTGCTCAGTTGGCTCGGCGTGCGGGCAGCGCAGCGCATCCAGGTCCCCGTCGGCGAGCGATCCGGACTGAGCAGCCTCGAGGTAGCTGTCGTGCTCGCCCAGCCGGTCCTGCTGCTGGCGGCGACGGTCGGGCCGAGCCTGTATCAACCCTTCTCTGTTGCAGAGCCGCTCGCTACTGCCGGTCTTCTCGGGGTGGGTGTTCTCGCCATCCACCAGCACCGCCGCCTGCTCCAGTTTCGGTCACAGAGGGCTGCGTTCGCCCTCGCCCTGGTTTGCGCAGGGCTCCCGTGCCTCGCCCTCGGCGCGGCTGTCACAGGCGGAGGCGGCTACTCGGCAGGTTCCAATTTTGCGGACGGGTTCACGAACGAGATCGCCGTGCCGACCGGAGGATCCCTCCCCGTATCGGTCGTGTGCCCGGCACCAGGGGACTGCCTTGTCTACGGCACGTCGGTCCTCCCTCTCACCGAGGCGGGGATGAGGCATTTCGAGGTCGTGGCCGTATCGACAGGCGGTGACAGGTGGCGGGCCGAACCTGTGCCATCCGACGGCAGCGATCCGATCTCGACTCTCGCCTGTCCAACAACGGCGGAGTGCTACATCAGCGGAGGGATCGGACAAGGTGACGGCGCCTGGCCGATCGCTCGGAGCCTCAACGGCGGCAGAACCTGGGCGACGCTGCCGGCGTCACCTCCACCTCCGATCGAGAATGGGTTCGGGTTGCTCGCCTGCCCAGCCGCTCAGTCGTGCCTCGTCGCCACCAACGGTGGCATCGCCGTCACCCACGATGGGGGGTACTCGTGGGCAGCCACGCTGCGAATCCCCGCCTACCACCCGCGGCTGCTCGCCATCTCGTGTCCTGACGCCCGTCACTGCGCAGTCCTGGCCGACAACGGCGGCCACCCGAGCTCGACGGTGCTGCTCTACACCTCGAGCGACCTTGGCAGCGATTGGATCCGACACATCGTCGTCAGCGGTGCTGAGGTGACGGCCAACAACCTTATCTGCACGACACGCCTCCGCTGCCTCGTCGGCGGCTACGCCGAATCAGGCGAGCCGGCTCTCTGGCTGACGAGCAACGGTGGCAACACCTGGACGCAGCGACGCCCCGCCGGTGTGTTCCCGCAAGCGTGCCCCACCGTCGAGGTGTGCTGGGCCATCGACGATGCCGCCAACGGCAGTCGCATCCTGCAGAGCGAGGACGGCGGATTGTCATGGGATCGCGCCGCCGACTTCCCACAGGGCTTCCGGGGCCTCCAGTTCGCCTGCGCCACCTCAGAGAGCTGCACCGTCGTCGGAACCCTCAGCCCCACGAACCTCACTGACGACGCCATCATCTCGACGACGACCGGTGGGCGCACCTGGACAGCGGCGAAGATGCCCAAGCTGCCCGCCAGGTACCTCGGGCGACCGAGCCTGCTCAACTGAGACGCCCTGTGCCCGTGCATGGCCGCTGAGCCTCCCTCGGGCCCAGTACAGTCCCAGCTCGGAGGGATGGCAGAGCGGACGATTGCGACGGTCTTGAAAACCGTTGGGTGTTGAGCCCCGGGGGTTCGAATCCCCCTCCCTCCGCTCCTCGGATCAGCCCGGCGGTCCAACGAGTCTGCCGCCGTCCGGTGCCCGATCTGCCTTGTCGCCACGACCTCCCATTACGCTGAGCTGATGCCGCTTTCTCTCACAGAGGCGACGGCTCGTCTCATCGAGCCCGGTCAGATGTTCGAGGTGGTGGAAGCCGACATCAACGGTCTCCCCACACGGGTCTGGAAGAACTGCCCGCCGACCCTGCGGGCGATTCTCGAGCAGTCGCAGGCGTTCGGTGAGGCCACCTTCCTCGTCTATGAAGACGAGCGCATGTCGTTCGCCGAGCATTTCGCCGAGGTCGCCACCTTCTCGCGGCTGCTGGCCGAACGATACGGCGTGCAGGCGGGCGATCGCGTGGCGATCGTCATGCGCAACTACCCGGAATGGGTCGTCGCTTTCTGGGCAGCGGCCGCCCTCGGTGCTGTCATCGTGCCCCTCAACGCCTGGTGGACCGGCCCCGAGCTCGCCTACGGCCTGGCGGACTCGGGCACGAAGGTTGCCGTCGTCGACGCCGAACGCCTCGGCAGACTGCTGGCCCACCTCGGCGAGCTGGGGGTCTCGGGCCTCGAGCACGTCATCGTGGTGCGGCCAGAGGATTCGCGAGAGAGCGTCCAAGTGCCGGCCGATGTCGCTCGCTACGAGGCCGTGATGGCCGAGGCGAGGGGCGACGAGCCACAGCTCCCGCCCGCCGACATCGACCCCGAGGACAACGCCACCATCTTCTACACCTCGGGCACGACCGGGAAGCCAAAAGGCGCTCTCGGCACGCAGCGCAACATCTGCACGAACCTCCTCAGCCTGGCGTTCATCAGCGCCCGTGGGCAGGTGATGGCGGGGGCGGCGCCAGGCGAGTCGACACCGGGTGCCACTCAGAACGCCTGCCTGTTGTCCGTGCCGCTCTTTCATGCCACCGGATGTCACTCGATCCTCGTGGCGAACACCGCGAGCGGCGGCAAGATCGTCATGATGCGACGCTGGAACCCCGAGCGAGCGCTCGAGCTCATCGAGCGCGAGTGCGTGACGATCTTCGGGGGAGTGCCCACGATGGCCTGGCAGGTTCTCAACTCACCCGACTTCGCGACCCGCGACACCTCGAGCGTACGTACTATCTCCTACGGCGGCGCGCCCGCACCGCCGGAGCTCGTGCGTCGGATCAAGCAGCAATTCCCGAGCGGGAACGCCTCCAACGGCTACGGGCTCACGGAGACCTCCTCGGTGACGAGCATGAATTCGGGCGACGACTACGTGCGCAAGCCGATGAGCTGCGGCCCGCCCGTTCCCGTGTGCGACGTGCGGGTTGTTGGCCCCGACGGGGTGGACCTGCCACCGGGCGAGGCGGGTGAGCTCTGGATCAAGGGCCCGAACGTCGTCAAGGGCTACTGGAACAAGCCCGAGGCGACCGCAGCCAGCTTCAGCGACGGATGGCTGCACACGGGCGACGTCGCCCGCTTGGACGACGAGGGTTTCATCTTCATCGTCGACCGGGCGAAGGACATGGTGATCCGGGGAGGCGAGAACGTCTACTCGGCTGAAGTCGAGGCAGCGCTCTTCGAACATCCGGCCGTCGCAGATGCCGCCGTCATCGGGGTGCCCCACGAGGTGCTGGGCGAGGAGGTGGGAGCGGTCGTCGTGCTCCGGCCCGATGCCGAGGCAACCGCCGACGAGCTGCGGGCGCACGTGGCAGAGCGGATCGCCTCCTTCAAGGTTCCCACCCACATCTGGTTCAGCTCGGAGCCCCTTCCAAGAAACCCGGCCGGCAAGGTCCTCAAGCGAGATCTCCGCGCCCAGGTCCTCTCCGTGGAGGGGGCCGGGTCGTGACAGGAGAGGAGGGTTTCTCGACAAGGGCGATTCATGGCGCTCAGGTGCCGGAGGTGCGCCAGATCCCCGCCAGCGTCCCGATCTACCAGACCGCCACCTGGCGGTTCGAGACGCAGGAGGAGTACGCCGAGGTACTTGCCTTCGAGCGCCCCGGGCACAGCTATGGCCGCGGGTACGGGAACCCGACCGTGGAGGCGTTCGAAGGGGTGATGGCTGAGCTGGAGGGTACGGAGGCGGCCTTCGGCTTCTCGTCGGGAATGTCGGCCATCCACGCCGTCTCGCTGGCACTCGCTGGCGCCGGCGACCGCGTCGTGACGAGCCGCGAGCTTTACGGCGGCTCGTACGCCCTATTCTCGAAGGTGCTCCCGCGCTACGGGATCGAAGTGCAGGAGCTCGACCCGCACGACCTCGAGGCGGTGCGAAAGGCGCTCCCCGGGGCGGCGTTCTTCTACGTGGAGACGATCGCCAACCCGCTGTGCACAGTCGCCGACCTGGAAGCCCTGGCGTCGTCGTGCCGGGCGGCCGGGGTGCCGGCGGTCATCGACAACACGTTCGCATCGCCCTGGCTGTGCACGCCGGCTTCGTTCGGTTTCGACTTCGTCGTGCACTCGGTGACGAAGTACATCGCCGGCCACAGCGACGTCGTCTCCGGTGTCGTGTGCTGCTCGCTTCACGACCGTTCGACCGTGCGCCAGGTGGCCATCGAGGTCGGCGGCGCCATGCAGCCCTTCGACGCCTGGCTCGCCCTTCGCGGCGTGCAGACCCTCGAAGTGCGCCTGGAGCGTCAGTGCCGATCAGCCCTCGCCCTGGCCGAGATGCTGGCGGGCGAGACGGACGTTTCGGCCGTTCACTACCCCGGCCTCGAGGCTCACCCGCATCACGAGCGCGCCGCCAAACTGCTTCGGCCCGGCTACTTCGGCGGCATGTTGGCAGTAGAGCTGTCGGGGGGTGTCGAAGGGGCGGCCGCTTGGTGCGAGGCGCTTTCCACCGCATGGATCGGCGCCTCCCTCGGGGGCACGCACACCCTCGTGACTCATCCGGCATCGACGACGCACCGTCAGGTTGCCCCGGCTGAGCGAGCCGGGCGGGGCCTGGCCGACGGCCTCGTCCGCATCAGTACCGGGCTGGAGAACACCGAGGACCTGGTGGCTGATTTCTCCCAGGCGTTTCGGGCGGTTCGCAGCCGCTGAGCTCAGGGAGTAAACCCCATCGACCGCAGCGCCTCTGACACGAGCGCGGCGTCACCGCTAAACCTCACGCGTTCTTCGCTCGCATCCGAGCGGCCGCAGGCGAAGGCGAGGAGGTCGCTGAAAGGCATCGTGACCGTGGTGGCGGGTACGCCGGTGCCGGGGGTGCCGATCATGATGCGGCGTGCCGGCCTTATGGGTACCTCCGAAGAGAGCTGGTGGGCGTCCGCATCGTGACGTGTCGGCGCGCGATCGCGCCTACGATCTCTTGGCCGACAGGCCGGATTTCCGTCGGGACGCCGCGTGCCGGCGGCGAAGGGTCGGCCCCGCCCGGGTAGCTCAGTGGTAGAGCAGCGCACTCGTAATGCGCAGGTCATGGGTTCAAGTCCCATCTCGGGCTCCAGTGTCGTGTCAAGTGTGGTCGTGCCAACGACTCGCATCCCAGCCACGTTCACGCGGTCCGGCATGTCCGCCGGAGAGCTCGAGGCGCACCAGCTTGGAAAGCCTGACTTCGTTCGACGGCAGCGCCATGAAGCCTCCGTCGGTCGTCACGTACGCGATCCGGCCGTAGTCCCCGGGAGCTCGCCCCCATGCGGCGCTCGTGGGACCGATCAGCTGCTCGTCGAACGGCTCTCCCACCACGATCTGTCTCGTCTGGTCGACCGCCGGGTCCAGCGGCACGCGATCGATGGTGTTCTGGCGGTGAGTCGTGACGTACGCCACGCCGGTCTCCTCGTCGATGCAGAAATCATCGGGCATGGTGCCGCCAGCGACGAGCTCCGGGGGCCCTGCCGGATCGAGCGTTCCCGCGTCGACGGGCACCCGCATGAACAGCTTCTGCGCGGTGGAGGTGTAGTACAGGTAATGGCCCCTCGACGCGTAGCGGACGCCGTTGACTCCTGGCTGAGGGGGCACGAGTGTGCTCGCTGGGTCGACATCCATGCTCTCGTGCTTGAGCCAGACGCGCGCCGTGGGGTCCCCGCCATCGGGGCCGATATCGACACGCCAGATGAGGCCAGAAACGGAGTCCGCCAGGAGGATGCTCGACGGACCGAGGAGGCAACTGCCGTTGAGCCCGCCGGCGCGCTTGTCGAACTCGAACACGCACACCGCGCGGACCGGATCACCGGGACTCCATCCGCGCAGGTCAACACGATGCAGAAACGACTGCTGCAGCGTGTACGTGTTGGTGATACTGACATAGAACACGTCGGGCGTGGTCTCGACGATTCCTGACGCCACCTGATCGAACGTTTGGAGCAGGAGGGGCTCGACCGGCGCTCGAGCGGTGGCCGGCGGGACGTACCACAGCTCCTTCTGCAAGGCCGCCGTCACGAGGATCGAGCCGTCGGATCGGACCGCAAGATTCTCGAGGAGGTAGGACTCCGGGAAGACAGCGACCGTGGTGAGGATTGCACGTGGCGGCTGTTCGGTGGGCATCGGCCGGCACCTGCAGTCAGCGGGGTTGCGGGACGGGATGGTTGGCAAAGCGAATGCGCACGTCGGCCGCCACGGCACGGTTCTCGAGGACGAACACAGGGTTGAGGTCCATCTCAGCGATCTCCGGCAGGTCGTCGACCAGTGCAGAAACCCCGTGAAGCATCTGGCGTAGCGCGTCGACGTCGAGAGCGGGCGTCCCCCGATAGCCGGTCAGCAGCCGGTACGACCTCAGCGACTGCAGCATGTCCTCGATGTCGTGGTCGGTGAGCGGTGCGAGACGGACAGCGACGTCCCCCAGCAGCTCGGCGAACTTGCCACCCAAACCGACCAAGACGAGCGGCCCGAGCAAGGGATCGTGGTTGACACCCACGATCATCTCCTGTCCCGACTCGATCTGTTCCTGCACGAGGAGCTCGGTAGCGAACCCGGCAATCCCGGCGTATTCCATGTCGGAGCGAATCGCCCTCACGGCATCCGCGGCCGCAGCGGGTGTCGTCACCCCGAGCCGAACACCGCCGACATCGCTCTTGTGAATCGCAGCGGCGACCTTGACGACTACCGTGCACCCGAGTTCGACCTGGGCCGCCTCGGCCTCGCCTGGGGTGCGTACGAGCCTCGATCGGACGACGGCGATGCTGTACGCCTCGAGCAGCCCCTCGGCGTCGGGCGCCGTCAGCCATCCGCCGCTCGCGCGGCGACCGGCCGCGGCCACGAGCCGACCAATCTGGTGGGCGTCGACGTCGGGTCGAAGCACCTTGCCGGCCGGCCGGCCCCGCCGGCTTTCCCATGCGACGCTCCGCCCGAGAGCGCGTGCCGCGTTCTCTGGGAAGACGAACGACGGGATGCCTGCCTCGCGGAGGGTTGGAGGCGGGCCCTCCCTGCTCATGAACACCGCCACCAGGGGCACATCCCTGCTGAGCTCAGCACGGGCGGCGACCAGTTCCGTGGCCACGTCCGAGTCGCGGGTGAGGAGGGGTGTGTTGACCAGGACGATCAAGGCGTCGATCTCTGATGAAGCGCCGAGGATGCGGATTGCACGGCCGTACTGCTGCGCGCTGGCGCTGCCGATCATGTCGACGGGGTTGGACACGCTCGCCTCCGGCGGGAGCAGGGAGCGCAGACACGCCGCCGTGAGCTCACTGAGCTGGGGCACGACGAGCCCGTTGGTCTCACAGGCGTCTGCGGCGAGAATGCCCGGCCCGCCCCCGCTGGTCAGAATGCCCACCCGACGTCCTCGGAACTGCCGCTGCGAACTCAACATGATGGCGAGGTCGAGCATCTCCTCGATGGATTCGGCACGGATGACGCCCGCCTGGCGGAGCAGGGCGTCCACTGCCACGTCGCCGGCCGAGAGCGCTGCAGTGTGCGACATCGCCGCTCGACAGCCGGCTTCTGTCCGGCCCGCCTTCACCGCCACGATGGGGATCCGCCTGCCGACCCGCTGGGCGATTCGGATGAACGACGGCGGGTCCTGGATCGACTCCAGGTAGAGGAGGATGAGATCGGTATCGGGGGCTTGGCCCCAGTGCAGGACGAGGTCGTTGCTGGCAACATCGGCACAGTTGCCCACCGACACGAACGCGCCGATCCCAAGCCCGCGTAACTTCGCCGCCTCCAGTAGGGCGAGTCCGATGGCGCCTGACTGGCTGAGGAGCGACGTCCGCCCTGGTGGGGGGACGGCCCGGCTGAAGGTGGCGTTGAACCGTGCGTCGGCGGTGCCGCTGAGTATCCCCGCACAGTTCGGGCCGACGAGCCTCACATCCCGAGCGACAGCCTGCTGCATGAGATTCGCCTCGAGAGCGACCCCGTCCGCGCCCGTCTCCGCGAACCCGGCTGAGATGATGCACACCGCCCTGACGCCGAGTTCGCCGGCTTGGGCGACCACTGCGGGAACGGCCGAGGCCGGCACGCAGACGATGACGAGATCGGGGACGACGGGGCAAGAGGCCAGATCAGGATAGGCAACGATGCCCTGCACCGCCGGATGGCTCTTGTTCACGGGCAACACGATCCCGCCAAAGTGGCTGTCGACCAGGTTGGCGAAAAGCAGGCCCGCGATCGTGTTCGGATCAGCGCTCGCCCCGACCACGGCGATTGCGTGAGGGTGCAGGAAAGCGTCCAGGGCGGCGTGCGTGGCGCTCCATCGGGCCCGCAGCGCTGCGTCGAGATAATGGTCCGTCTCGGCGTCGGCGCCCTCGAGGGCGTCGGTGCCCTCGAGGGCCTGCATGTCGATCGGGCGTCCCCGGTGCGAGACCTCCGCCGAGACCTCGGCGTCTCTGTCGCTCACGTTCCACGTCCCCCCGCGCAGGTCTGCCACCACTGCAGTCTCTTGCAGTTGGCGGCGGAATTGTAGGGTCCAAGGTCACTCGGACTGTCTGTTCCGCTCCCTGGTCAAGCCTCATCCTGGGTAGGCAGGGCAGACCGAGGCCGCCGGCGCAGCCGACCGTAGGTGATCACCGTGGCTCGTACGCCAGCGGAAATCTCGCAGGTGGAAGGAGTTTTCGGCCGAATGGCCCTAGCGGGCCGACGCCCGCGGGTTGAAGATGGAACAGATGAGAGCGTTGTGTCGGGTCTGGGCCATTCATGGACCACCTGGCACGATGTCCAGGATTGGCTCTCACCCTCCTGACGGACGCAGGACCGTTGTGTTCGGTTCGAGTTGCGGTGTGCCCACGAAGTTGTTGGAGCGCCCTCTAGTCAGAAGAGTGCCGGAGGCATCTGGGCGGCACGATGCCAGCCCGCTGTAGGAGGTGACGCCATGACGATGGTGGCCGAACGACCCAAGCCCTTCGTCGTACCCGAGTATTGCAAAGGCTGTGGGCGCTGCATCAGCTCGTGCATCAAGCACTGCTTCGTGCTCGGCACCGAGATCAACCCCGAGACCGGGCTGATCCCGATCGTTCTCGACCTGACGGATTGCAACGGCTGCGGTCTCTGCTTCGACGCCTGCCCCGAGCCGTTCGGCCTCCGGCCCGAACGGGATGGGGCGGCATTCGAGCTCGTGGATCCAGCCAATCTGTTCGGCCCCCGGCCCTTCGACGTGCCCGAGCCCGAGCCCCGGCCGGACTCGACTGTCCCCTTGCCCGAGCGGGAACCGCTCATCGTCAAGGGGACCTATGCGGCCGCCGTTGGCGCCCTGCTCGCCGGATGCCGCCACGTCTTCGGTTACCCGATCACACCCTCGACCGAGGGCGCCGAGCTGATGGCCAAAGTCCTGCCCGAGCTCGACGGCATCTTCGTCCAGGCAGTCAGCGAGGTCGCGACGGTCAACATGATGTACGGCGCCGGCGGTGCCGGGACGCGCTGCATGACCTTCACGAGCTCTCCGGGTTTCAGCCTGATGTTGGAGGGGATCTCGTACATGATCGGGGCAGAGGTTCCGGCCGTCTTCGTGAACATCATGCGCGGCGGCCCAGGGCTGGGCAACATCGGGCCCGAGCAGGCCGACGTCAAGCTCGTGTGCCGCGGCCTCGGCCACGGGAACACCCACGCCATCGTTCTCGCCCCGGCGACGCCCCAGGAGATGCTTGACCTCGCGATGCTCTCGTTCGAGCTCGCCTTCAAGTACCGAAACCCGGTCGTCATCGTCGGCGACGGTTACCTCGGCCAGATCACCGGGCAGGTGCGGCTGCCACGCCAGATGGTGGTGCCGGGCATCCCGGAGTGGGCGGTGTTCGGCGACCGCTCGCATCGGGGCAACCTGATCTGTTCCATCGATCTCTCGGAGGTCGGCCTCGAACAGCACAACGTCCACCTGAACGAGAAGTACGAGCGGATGACGGTCGCGGAGCAACGGGCCGACCTCTATCGGTGTGAGGATGCCGACATCCTCCTCGTGGCGTGCAACACGCCGTCACAGCTGGCCAAAGGTGCCATCAAGGACCTGCGTGAGAAGGGCGTCAACGTGGGTCTCTTCCGCCCCATCACGCTGTGGCCCTTCCCGATCGAAGCCCTCCTCACATTGCTCGGGCAGGTGACACGCCTGGTGGTCGTAGAGGCGAGCAGCGGCCAGCTGGAGGACGAGCTGCGGCTCGCACTGAGTCACGCGGATGTCCACGTGCCGCCAGCGTTGAGCCACGTCCGTCGTATGGGTGGGATGCTCCCGTCGCAGGACGAGATCGTCGAGCACGTACTGAGCCTGCGGGAGGTGCGCTGATGTCGACCTCGGTCTTTTACCGGCAGTTCGAGCGCCACGACCATGCCGAGGGGATCAATGCCCACTCGACGACCTACTGCCCCGGCTGCGGGCACGGACTGGTGCAGAAGTACCTGGCTGACGCCATCGATGAGCTCGGCGTCCAGGACCGCACCGTCCTGATCTCACCCGTCGGTTGCTCAGTGTTCTCGTACTACTACTTCGACGTCGGGAACACGCAGGCCGCGCACGGACGCGCTCCTGCCGTGGCGATCGGCCACAAGACGGCCAACCCCGACTCGATCGTCATCTCTTACCAGGGAGACGGGGACCTCGCTTCCATCGGCCTGGCTGAGATCGTGAGCACCGCGCAGCTCGGGATGCCGATCACGGTCATCTTCGTCAACAACGCCATCTACGGGATGACCGGCGGCCAGATGGCTCCGACGTCGCTCATCGGGCAGCGAACGAGCACCACACCGGAGGGCCGGACCCTCTTGGCCGGACAGCCGATGAAGATGGCGGAGCTGATCGCCGGACTCGACGGGCCTCTCTATGTCGAGCGAGTCGCTCTCTATGACAACCGGCGGCGAACTCACGCCAAGCGTGCCATCAAGAAAGCGCTCGAACTGCAGGTCACTGGAAACGGTTTCGCCTTCATCGAGGTCCTCTCCGAATGCCCGCTGTATCTCGACCTCGACCCCGAGGCCGCTGAGGCCTGGGTGCGGGAGAAGATGGAGCCGATCTTCCCCCTCGGCGTGAAGAAGGACGCGACGGGCGAGGCCGGCTTCCCAGCCATCCCCAGGGCTACCTTCGACGCGGAAGAGACCCTGAGAGCAATCGACGCGATCATCGAGCGCCCACCTCGCTTCGCCGAAGGGTTCCCAACCCACATCGACCCCGAGGACATCAGCTTCAAGCTGGCCGGTTCCGGCGGCGACGGCGCTCAGACCGCGGCGATGATCCTCACCCGCGCCGCCATCAACGAAGGCTTCGACTCGACACACATCCCCAGCTATGGGCCCCAATCTCGCGGCGGCACGTCATATGCCGACGTTCATGTGGCCAAGAACGAGGTGCTGTCCCCGGCCGCACTGCACCCCCACGTGCTCGTGGTGTTCAACGCTCCCAGTTTCGCCAAGTTCGGTCCAACCGTGCGGCCCGGTGGGTTGGTCATCTACGACAGCTCCGTCATCAGCGCCAAGCCCGACGGGCTCGCCGCCGGGGTCAGAACCGTGGCGGTACCCTTCGCCAGCGTCGCCAAGGACCTCGGCACGGTACTGGTGAAGAGTGTCGTCGCTCTCGGCGTCCTACAGGGAGCGACGAAGGTCTTTCCAATCGAGACGTTTCTCACGGCCATCCGCACCGCACTGAAGGAGAAGTGCGCCATGATCCCGATCAACGAGGAGGCGTTCAAGTTGGGGGCCAAGCTCGGCGGCGAGCAAGTGGAGTAGTCGCGTTCCGTAGTTCGATCAGGCAGTCCGCCAAATGCGAGCTCCGATGGGTTCTGGTGATCGGGGGCCCTCCCGGCGTCCGGCGATGAGCAAGGTGGGCCTCTCCGCTCTGCGGGGCTATTTGGCGATCGCTTTCGTTCTCGTGATCGTGAAGATCGCCGAAGCGGCGGCGCATTGAAGGACCGCGACAGCCATGCCGGGCTAGCTCTCCCCCGACCATTCACCCAGCATCGCTCGACCCCTCAAGATCAGCTCACCGGAGATCGGGCTTGACCAGGTGACGACCGCCCGGGTAACGCCGAGGCTGTCGAAGATGGCCTCGGCGCGTTGGTGATCGGCCGCGGCTCGCTCATGGGTGTCTTCATATCGCGGTGGCTGGGCGCCATCGATCAAGGGGTCCAGCACTGACCTGACTGCGAGGGCGAGCGCCAGCTCGTAGGGGGCCTCCAGATCGGTCGCCCGTTCGATCGCCTCGTCCAGCGCCTGCGTGCATGCGGCGAGGTCCCCACCGGACCCGCCGGCGAGCTGAGCGAAGCCGCCGGCCGTGCCGAGGAGGCGCAGCGTCGTCAGCTCAACCTGCTCGAAGCCGGGCCGACCCCGGAACCCGTCCAGCAACTCGCGGGAGGAGGCAATGGCCGCCGTGAAGTCGCCTTCGAGCACCAGGCACTCGTCGAGACGAACCTGCGTTTCGGCGATGAACATCGGCGAGCGGATCTCGCGGAAGCTGCCGAGCGCCTCCTCGAGCAGCTGGCGCCCGCGGCCAACGTTGCCCGCCCGCGCTTCGAGGCGGCCGAGGTTCGACGTCGCGAGGGCGGCGCCCACCCGGTAGCGCGCCGCCAGCCACGTCGCCCGAGCGGACTCGAACAGCGGGCGTGCTGCCTCGAGGTCTCCCTGATCGGAGAGGATCTCGGCGATGTTGTTCTCCTCCGTGGCAGCGCCGACAACGTCGCCCGAGCGGATACGCACCTCCCGGCTCGCCTCGTAGTGCTCGAGGGACGTCACCCACTTGCCCCGGTAATAAGCACCGATGCCGAGGTTGTTGAGCACGTTGCCCTGCCCGACGAGGTCTCCGATCTCCTCGAAGATGGCGAGCGCCCGGAGCGCCAGATCGTCCTCCGGCTGACCCAGGTAGACAGACATCATGTGCTCGAGATAGAGGGCGTGAGCCAACCCAGCGCGGTGGCCTGCTCGTGTTGCCTCCTCACCTGCCTCTATGGCAAAGCGCCTGCACTCGTGGTAGCGACCCCGGCGGGAACAGATGCCTGCCGACGCAAGTCCGAGCTCCGCCCGCTCGGCCTGAGCAGCTGGGGTCGTGCCGACGACGAGCCGGCGCCCCCGCGTGTACAAGGCGAGCGCCTGGCGGTACTGGCCGTTGCGCTCGTGCAGCACCCCGGTCTTGCGCAACAACCTCGCCCGGTCGACCTCGTCACCACCGAGTCGCCTCGCCTGCGCATAGGCGAGCCGCGATTGCTCGTAGTTGCCCGTCAGCTCGCAGGCGTCGCCGAGCGCCTCTGCGACGGCGGAGACATCGGAGCGTGGCAGCGTGCGGAGCCGGTGGGCGGCTTCGAGCGCCCGCCCATAGAACGTGGCCGCTTCCGCGTTCGCCCACAGGACTCGGGCACGCTCGCCCGCGAGGCGCGAGTAATGCCACGCTCGGTCATATCCTTCGGCATGCAGCCAGTGAAGCGACAGCAGCTCGGCGCCTTCGTCAGGCGTCGTCATCCTTGTCTCGATTGCCCTGGCGGCGCGGCCGTGCAGCTCCTTGCGCCGCTTGAACGACAGGCCTTCGTAGGCGGCGTCACGCATGAGACCGTGGGTGAACCGTCGGCCGGCGGCAGTTGGGGCCACGTAGGCGCCAAGTCGGTCCCACACCGTCTCATCGACGATGGACCCGTCTTCCAGCAGCTCGGGTAGAAGGCCGGGGTCGAAATGGCCCCCGAGAACGGCAGCCGCTCGCAAGACCCGCCGATCCGACGGCGAAAGCAGGTCTATTTGTGCCGCCAGCAGCGGCTCGAGTGACTCGGGCAACCCTTCGAGCCCGCCCGCCTCGCCGGCGGCGCGCAGTAGCTCCCGCAGGAAGAGCGGGTTGCCGTTGGCCCGCTCGATGACGGCGGCGACCTGTGCCGGCGCAAGCAATGATCCACCGCCGCCGCCCGCCAGGCGGGCAGCCTCTTCGCCTCGGAGCGGCTGTAGCTCGATGACCGGATGGGCGCCCTCGAGCAGATCCATGGGGGTCTCAGGACCACGAGTGAGCACCACGAGCAAGGGGAGGGCATCGGCTTCGAGGACGACCCTGCCGAGCAAGCTCACGGAGGCTTCGTCCATGGCGTGGGCATCTTCGAAGACGAGGGCAGAAGGGCCCGTGACGAAGACCCGCAGGAGCTCTGCGGCGCAGTGCTCGAGACGCGTCCGCCTGAACCTGGGCTCGAGCTCGTCGACCTCGCGGGTGGACGGCACGGACACGTCCACGATGTCGGCCAGCAGAGGGAGAAACGGCTCGAGGTCCGGCAGGGTCGCCGTCACCCGTCGAAGCTCGCCGGCGACGACCTCGTTGGGAGCATCGGCCGCCCCCCCGAGCAAGCGGCGAAAGATGCGGCGGAACGCCAGGTAGGGCGTGGCGCTCCCGTACTCGTCGCAGGCCACTCTGAGCGTGACGAGATCCCATCGGTCGATGGCCTCCGACACGAGGCGGGACTTGCCGACGCCGGCTGCGCCCACGATCTCGACCACGCTGCCCGCGCCCCCGGCGGCCGTGCCCCCCAGGCGCAGGAGCTCACCGAGCTCGACGTCGCGGCCGACGAAGGGCAGATCTTCGCTGGCGTTCAGCGCGACGTCGTGGCGAGGCGCCCCAACCACCTTGGCGATGACGGGCTCAGCCTTTCCCTTGACCTGGAACGGCGGGACTGCCTCGGTCTCGAACGGGTTGCGCGCCCGCCTGAGAGCAGAGTCGGTGGCGAGAACCTGCAACGGCGCCGCGTGGCCCATGACGCGAGCGGCCAGGTTCACGGCGTCGCCCGTGATCGAGAAGATGCGACGGTGCCCCAGTCCGATGTCGTGGGAGAAGACGAACACCCTTCCGGCGTTCACGCCGACGCGAAGCCCAATCGGCGAGCTAGCGGGGTGGACGGCGATGATCTCGCGCGCCGCGCGCAACACGCGCTCGGCGTCGTTGCCGCGAAGGGTGGGAACCCCGCCGAGGAGGATGATCTTTCCTCCATCTGCTCCGATGTCGGTGCCGTGGAAGCCGGCACCGTAGCGCGCCGCCGCCTCCTGGGCGGAGCGGACGAGAGGGTCGAGGCAGTCGGCCACCGCCTCAGCACCCTGCTCCTCAGAGAGGGCATCGATGCCGGAGAACTGGAGGAAAGCGACGGTGGCCTGCCGGTGCTCGGCCTGCTCTCCGCCGCCGAGCAGGTGAGCTCGAGTCTCGGCCGCAAAGAGCGATTCAACGTCGACGCCGGCGAGAGCTGGCGTCATCGGAGACGGTACCTCAGCGGCCTTGGGTGACTTGACCAACAACACACCTTCGAGCTTTTGTTCGCCGAGGACGTCCCCCTCGAGGCGGCTCGCCGTGTCGGGGCTGACGAGCACCTCACCCGCCTCTGCGATCGTCTCCATGCGGGCGGTCATCGTGGCGGCCGGCCCGGTGACGACGAGCTCGCGGTGACGGCCGCCGAGCAGGTAGAAGTCGAAGCCCCCACAGTGGGCTCCGATCGACACCCCAAGGGAGACCCGCCCAACGGAAGTCTTCAGCCGACCGATTCGGCCCATCATCTGGGACATGAGGACTGCAGCCCGACAGGCACGGGCAGCCGATGCTGGCTCGGAGAAGAACAGGAGCGAGGCATCCCCACCCCACTTCAGCAAGTCCGCTCCGTAGCGAGCCGCCACGCCCAGCATCTCGGCGAAGACGGAGCCGATGACGTCGGTGATCTCCTCGGCGCCGACCTTGCCGCGAGCGGCCAACCGTTCCGTGAGCGCCGTGAAGCCGGAAACGTCCACAAAGAGCAAGGTGCCCTCCAGGCGGCGATGAACCGCCGCGGGCGAGTCCACCAGCCACTCGAGGGCTACTCGTGGGACGTAGGCAGCGAGGCTCTCGGCGGTGTCAACTTCGGCTGTCCGTGGGTTGTCCCCGTGGAGATGGCGCGTGAGGTGCTCTCCGGAGATACCCACCTCGCTCGCAGGGCTCACTTCTTCATCGTGCGCGCGATCCTATGGTTTGCTCGTCGGGTCACGCCCTAGGCCGATCGTCGAAGTCACCGTGGTGGCACCGTGCGCGAGTCGTCTACCGGTCGAGCTGCGCCGCTTGCTGGTCGTCGACAGTCGATCGCAGCCGCGCTCGCCTGGCTCGCGCCAGACGATGAGGCATTACACCGTGAGCTTCGTCGCACTCGTGCCGCTCGAGCTGCCCAGGTTGGCGTCACCGCCGTACGCCGCCGAGACAACGTAGGAGCCGACCGCCAGCGCGCTGTTGCCGATCTTGCACGTACCCGTGCCGGCGGTCAGCGCGACGGTGCACGAGGTCGAGCCGACGGTCACCTTCACGGTCTCGTTGTTGGGGACCGCCTCTCCCTGGCCGGTGGTCACCGCCACGGTGAAGATCGCGGCGGACTCGTCGCCGGGGGTGACGGTCGTCGGGCTCTCTGAGATCTTCGTCGTGGTCGTGTCCTTGCTCACGGTGAAGCTGAGGGCGGGCGCAGACGACGACCCGGCGAAGTTGCCGCTGGCGCCGTAGGTGGCCACCACGTTCTTGACGCTGCCAACCACCAACTGGGTGGGCGTCAGGTGACAGCTGCCCGAGCCGCTCGCGAGCGTGATCTGACAGAGGGTGCCAGCGGACGATCCGACGGTCACCGTGCCCGTCGGCGTTCCGGCCGACGAGGCGACCGTTGCCGAAAACACCTCAGTCGTCTCGTTGCCGTAGGTGACGGTCGACGCCGACAAGCTCAGCCCGGTCGTGGTGGCGGCTGCGGTCACCGTGAGGCCCACGAGGGCCGTGCCGTTCGAGGACTTGAGGTCGGTGTCGCCGACGTACGAGGCCGTCACCTTGTAGCTGCCCACGGGCAAGGCGGCGCCTGCGATGGAGCAGCTGCCGATGGCGCCGAGCGGTGACGGCGACATCGAGGCGACGCACGATGCGGTCCCGGCAGTGACGGTCACTGGCTCTTTTGCCGGCAGGGCTTCGCCGTCACCGGTGAGGACGGCGACGCCGAACACCGCCTTCTGCTCGGAGCCGTAGGTGACCGTGAGCGGGAGGCCCTGCAGGACCGTAGTGGTCGAGTCCTGGTTTACGGTGAGGCTCTGCGGCGGACTCGAGGTCGATCCGGCGTTGTGCGTGTCGCCGCTGTAGACGGCTGTGACCGTGTAGCTACCGGCGGGTTCCGCGACGTAGGTGAGGCTGCAAGTAGCGGTGACGGAGCTCGCGGTCTTCTCGATCAGGGTTGTCGTCGAGCACAAGGTGGTCGAACCGGCCTTGATCGAGACCGTCCCGGTCGGCAGAGACCCGCTCGTTCCGGTGACCGTGGCGGTGAAGGTCTCGCCGGCTTCGGCACCGTAGGTGACCGACGACTTCGACAACGACAGCGTCGCCGTCGACGGGTCACCGTTCACCTGTTGTTTGATGCTGCCCGACACGGCAGAGGCGGCGAAGTTGCTGGAGCCGAGGTACTGCGCCGTGATGGTGTGCGTGCCCGTGGTGCTGTAGCTGACCATGCACGTGGCGGTGTCCTGAGCCGAGCCGTTCAGCGGCTGGGCGGTGCAGGCGCTGATGGCCGTGCCGCTGTCGAAGAACTCGACGACGCCAGACGGGGTGCCAGAGCCCGGAGCGGTCACTCCGACCGTGGCCGTGTAGGTCACCGGCTGGCCGACGATCGAGGGGGAGCCGGTCGTCGAGACCACTGTCGTATTGGTAGTAGCGGCGTTCACCGTGAGGCCAGTCGGGGCCGTCGCCTGCGCGGCGGCGTCGAGGTCGGCGTCACCGGGGTAGGTGGCAGTAATCGGGTAGGCGCTTGCGGTGGGCAAGGCCGCACTGGCGATCGTGCAGCTGCCCGATCCCCCTGTACCGCCCGGCGCGACCGAGGCGCTACAGGAAGCGACGGACCCCCCGGAGCCCACGTTCACGGTCACCGAGTCCGCTTCGGGAAGGACCTCCCCGTTCCCGGTATTGACCGTCACGGTGAACGAGGAGGCGGACTCGCCGCCGTAGCGCACGGTGGTCGGTGACTCCGCCACGGAGGCGGTCGTCGTGTCCTTGCTAATGGTGAGGCTCTCGGGCCCCGAGGTTGAGTCCGCGAAATTGCTGTCACCGCTGTAGAACGCCTGGATCGCATAGGGGCTCGTAGCGGCGTCGAGGGCGACAGGGCTCGCCGAGCACGAGGTGCTCGGAAGGGTGATGGCACATAGCGGCGTCGTGCCGGCCTCGACCGATATCGTGCCGGTCGGCGTGCCCCCGTACTGCGCCGTCACGCCCGCTGTGAAGGCGACCGTCCGCTCGTTGCCGTAGGTGACTGGCGAGGAGGACACAGAAATCGTCGTCGTGCTCCCGGCCGGGTCCACGGTCAGTATCTGTGGCCCAGAGGTGGATTCTCCGAGGCCGCCGCCGCCGCCGTAGGTGGCTGTGATCGAGTAGGGAGTAGTCGAGGCACCGAGCACGGTGGGGTTCGTGGTCGAGCAGGAGATCGCCGGAAGGGTGATCGTGCACAGCGTGGTCGCGCCCGAAGCCACGACGACCGTCCCGCTTGGTGTGCCGACGGTCGAAGCCACCTCGGAGGTGAATGTCACGGCCTGCTCGTCACCGTAACTGGCTGAAGGGACCGACATCGACAGGGACGTGGCCGAAGTCGCAGTGGACACCGTCAGGTTCTCGGGGCTGGACTGCGAGGTCGCGAAGTTGCTGTCGCCGAGGTAGTCGGCGGTGATCTCATGATCGCCCGTCGATGTATACGTGACGGTGCAGGTGGCGTTCCTGCCGTTGAGGGCCGCGCCCGTCGAGCCACCGCAGGCGGCGATCGGGCCACCTCCGTCCAGGAACTCCACTGAGCCAGTTGGGATGCCGGTGCCCGAATCCGGGGAGACCGCGGCCGTGAAGGTGACCGGCGCGCTGACGCTGGCAGGGTTGGCGGATGTCGACAACGAGGTCGTGGTCTCGGTCAGTGCGTTGAAGTCGACGCCCTCATTGTTGGAGACCGCCACGTTGCCGGCTGCGTCGACGGCCTCGACGATGTACTGGATCTTCGAACTCGACGACGTAGACGTCCCGGTCCAGTTCTCGTTGTCAGTGGACCCGAGCGTGACCTCTGTCCAGATTCCCGGGCTCGAGGCGTCGGTGTACAGGACGACGACCTCTCCGACTGGGTCGCTCGCGCTCGAGGGCGTCGTCTGGATGTTGAAGTTGAAGGCGCCTCCCACACCGGTCGCCTGCGACGAGTCAATGATGGCCGGCGTGTAGTCGCTGGCGAGGGCGTTCCCCGGTGTGTCGTAATACACCTGCGCAGACATCGAGGTGAAGAGCCGCTCGGTTCCAAGTCCGGTCGTGGAGGAGGGGTTGGGGAAGAACTGGCCGGCGACGAGGTCGAGCTCCGCCGCCTGCGAGGTACCGGTCGAGGTGAACGTCCCGAGGCTCGCCACCCGTTGCAAGGTGCCAGGGAAGGCGGCATCACCGATGGCCGGCGGGGTCGCGTCGTCCGAGCCGACGGCCGGCATGGAGTAGGCGGGCAGGATGTCGCTGAAGTCCTGCGAGCTGAGGCCGGTAACCAGCGCCCCGTGGGGCACGAGCCCCAACTCCGTCACGGGCACTGAGACCAGGGGCTCGATAGGGCGGTACTCGGTCGTCTGTGTGCCGCCGCCAGGTGCGCCGTTCACCTGGTAGTAGGTGCCGTTGGCGTTCGAGACCACCCCGAGGTCACCCGCACCCGATCCGATTGGGAGGCTAAAGGTCACCGGCGCGATGGCGATCCCCGCAGCCGACACGGACCCGGTCTGCGGCGTAACTGACAAGGTGTAGGTCCAGTTGCCGGTGTCCCCAGACCCGTCGGCGTCGGTCCCCGTGGCGGTGTAGGTGCCCACCGCCAAGTTCGCCAACGTCGAGACGGCACCAGAGCCATCGATCGTCAGGTCCGGTGATCCGGTGATCTGCGTGTAAGTGACCGCCCCCGTTGCACCCGAGACATACAACTGGTCGCTGAAGGTGCCCGGAGTGTTTGTCGTCCCGGAGGTCGGCGCAGACTGGAGCAGTGTCGTCGTTCCATTGGTCGGGACCGGCGTGGTGTTGAGGTGGTACATGGGCAGGCCGTAGAAGGTCGACTCCATAAGGGCCTTCAGGTCATACGGGCTCAGGATGGCGTTGCCTGCCGCGTATTGTTGTTTTGCCGCCGTGAGCGCCTCACCGATGTTGAGGGTTCCGTTCAGCTGGCCGGCGAACTCGGCCATGAGCTTGGCCGAGTAGGCAAGGGTGTCGGTGTCTGCGTAGCCATAGCCGGTGTTGGCGAGCCAGAGAGCACCGGCATCGGCGAAGGTCTTTGCCCAGTCCGCCACCGGCGTGGGGATCCCGCTCGCCGACACCTCGGCGTCGTCGATGTCGAGCCCGGCATGACAGCCCATGGAGAACAACAGCTGGCCAGGGAAAGGACTCAAGTCGCTCACATCGGTCGTCGTGAACAGGTCCGTGTTGGTGCTGTCGGTGTTGTCGATCGCAGGCAGCCCTCGCGAGTAGTCGAAGTGGGCGTTGATGCTGTCGACTCCCGGCGCCGGACAGTTGGAGTCGCCTGCGAGAGAGCTATCGAGGTCTGGGGTGGTCCAGGACTCGCTGATGAGGTCGCACGTAGCGTGAAGACCGTCGGAGGCCAAGTTTGCCTCCACCGCGTCGGCACCGGAGGTGAGAAACGAGTAGCCGGTCGTGAGGCTCGATGTTGCGTCGAGGTCACCCTTCGAGTTCGTGAAGCGGGTGAGGGCTCCCTCGATCTCGGAAGCTGACTCGACCAGTCGCCCGACAGCCAGCTGTGGCAGGTAGAGCGTCGAGCTGCCCACGCCGAGAGGCGAGCTGGCTGCGTACGGGTCGTCGCTGAAGTAGTACCCGAGCGAGAGGGCGTCCGCCTCGACGTTGTTCTCTCCCGCGAAGGTGGCGGCGCCGTAGTCGCGCTCGTTCGACTCGCTGGCGCCGTCGGCGATACGCGCGAACGGGATCTGGTCGTCCGCGCCGACGATGACGAGGTTCTGCACGGTCGGATAGGTGGAGCGGATCTGGTCGATGACGCCCGAGATGGCCGCCACGACGTCGTTGGCCAAGTCGACGCTGCACGGGTTGGCGTTCCAGTTGGCGTAGGCGCTCTGCACCGTCGCGTACGCGTCGACGGGGACGATCGCCCCCGTCACCCCGGCGGCGGCGTCGGTGGCGACGGATTGGATGTCGTTCAAGATGGTCGTCTCGTCACCGCCGAATGCTGCGCCGAGTCTCTGGGTGTCGACGATGAACAGGGTGTTGATGTTCGTGCTGGGGCTCGGGTTGGTGGCAGCTCCGGGGGGGAGAATGGTCGTGAAACCAGAAGGGATCGTGGCGGGACCGCTGCCGGCGTTTGGCAAGTTGTTCGGGTACACGATGCCGCTGCCTGATGAGCTCCCGGCTGGTAGGCAGGAGGGTGCCGTGGCGCCGCCCAACAGGTTGGCCTGGAGCAGATAGGGCTGCGGGCTGTAGTCGCCGTTGTAGCCCGAGACCTGGACGAGGTAGGTCCCGCCTGCGAGCGGCGGAGTCTGGAGGTACTGGCTTTGCCCGTCCGGGTTGTTCGAGACTGCCTCCAGCTCGTAGCCCGCGGGCGGGCTGGTGGCGAGATCCTGTGAGCCCGGCGTCGCCTCGGTCGTGGAACCAGGCGTCTCCGTCGGCAGCGAGTCGCTCACCCCAGTCAGGTCGTCAGCGGGAGTCCCCTGGAGTCCCGCTGAGCTCGGCCCGAACAGCTCGAGGTCGTAGGTCGCGGGAAGGTTCGTGAGCGCCACGGCGAGCTCGTCGCCTTGAGGCACGGTAACGGACCAGTCGTTCAGGTCTCCCGCGTTCGTGAGATAGCCGACGTTTAGGTTGCCGTTGGCGCTTGGTGGGGTGCCCGGAGTGAGCGGGGTCGCCAAGGCCGGGGTGTTGTCCGGCTCCTCGCCGTCTTTCACCTCGACGTCCGTCGCCGACGTTGACATCGTCAAGCCGTCGATCGCAGCTGACAGGGTCGCCCCCGCCGGCCCGAGGCCGATACCTGCGGCAGCCTCGACCATGAGCGTGTGCGTGCCGGGTGTGAGTACGAAGGTCCATTTCAAGTTCGAAGTGCCGACCGGGTCAGGCGCCGGCCTGCCGTCGAGAGTCGTGGTGCCAGCGACGTAGGAGAATGTCGGGGGGAGGTTGAGGGTGACCTGGACAGCCGACTGAGCGCCCGAGACATCGACGGTGGCGGTGTAGGTGTCCGTCTCACTTGCGCTCGAGGCGGCGTTGGCGGCGAGCGGCAGGTTGGCGAGACTCACGTTCGGCCAGGGGTAGCTCGTGGGCGGAACGGTCGTGAGCAATAGGTCGGCCAACGTGAGACTGGGGTAGCTGGGAGCAGAGGTCGTGTCCCCGATGAGGAGCTGACCGACCGTCGTCTGAGGCGTCGTGGCCTCGATCGCGCTCGCCGGCAGATCGCCGATGGTCTCGTCGCCGTAGCTTCCGAGCTCGCCGAGCGTCGCGTCGGGACTGACGGCGCCGGCGGCTTCCGCCTGCCCCAGCGTGCCGGTCGTGCAACTCACGTCCCCGCAGTTCACATAGCTATTGGTGAAGAGCGGGATCGAGCTGAGCGGGATCGAGCTGAGCGGGATCGAGCTGAGCGGGATGGAGCTGAGGAAGATCGAGCTGAGCGGGATCGAGCTGAGCGGGATCGAGCTGAGCGGAATGGAGCTGAGCGGGATGGAGCTGAGCGGGTTGCTCGCAAGGTTGATGGAGCTGAGCGGGATGGAGCTGAGCGGGATGGAGCTGAGCGGGATGGAGCTGAGCGGGATGGAGCTGAGCGGGATGGAGCTGAGGGGAACTCCGGCAAGGGCGAGAGCGAGCAGCGTGACGCCGTTGTCGTCACCCGAAGAAGCATCGCTCTCGGAGATGCCGAAGTCGGTGCAAGAAGAGTTCAACGTGGTGAGCTCCTGGCACCATGCCTGGAGCGCGTCGCTGCCGCTGGTTGTCCCGTCGATGGGTATCGAGCTGAGCGTCGTCGCCCCGAGCGCGATCGAGCTGAGCGGGATGGAGCTGAGCGGGCTCGATGACAGGTTGAGGTCGCCGAGATCGACGGTCTCGAGGTTGGTCGCCGGCGAATTCACCGAATTTCCGTTGACAGTTCCCGGAGTCGTGTCGGCGAGCACTTCCGCGAGCGTCACGGACTCGAGTGGGACGTCGGCGTACTGCGAGCCTGCAAGCACGCCGGCCCATCCCGTACACGCCGGCGCTGACGCCGCGCCGCAGCCCGCTGGGTATTCGATGGATATGTCCGACAACAACGAGCTCGAGAGCGCCTGCTGCGCAGCGACGAGGGCGGTTGGGGGCGCGGCTCCGGGGACAGCGATCGAGCTGAGCGGTATAGAGCTGAGCGGGATGGAGCTGAGGGGCGAGGCGGCGAGCCCGATCGAGCTGAGGGGGATCGAGCTGAGCGGGATGGAGGCGGCGTCTGCCGAAGAAGCTCCTGAAGAGGAGTCGACCGTGGTCGCCGAGATTGCCGAGGCAGGCACGCTCTCGACGCCGTCCACGGTCGGGGAGTTCGCCGACAGCGTGGTGCTGACGGTGGCGAGAGCCGGTGCCAGGCTGGCGGAGTACCAATTCGCCTCGTTCGGTCCCGGCGTGACCGGCGTGCCTTCGTGCTGGCCGAGGATGACGTAGAAGGGCCCGGTCCCGACGTGACCGACCGAGACGGTGTCACTGCCACCGCTGTAGCTGACGGTGGCGGTGCCGTCACCGGCGCTGTCGACAGCCATCGTGATGTTGTAGGTAACGCCGGTCCCCGGTGTGTTGGGAGAGAGCACCGGCATGATCTGCCGGGCGGCCGAGGCGCCGATCCCGCTATTCGCCCAGATCCCATAGTTGCTGTCGGTCGGGTTCAAGTCTCCTTCGAGCGTGAAAGCCTCAGTCGTGGTCGCATCGACCAGGTAGACCGCAAACGCGCTGCCGTTCGACACGAGGCCCTCGACACTGGTTTGGAGTTCGAAGGGACTCGAATAGGCGGTGGCCGACTGGATGCCGGTGAACTGGTTGTCCCCATTCGTGCCAGCCATCTGCATCGGGGAGAACAAGCTCCCCGGCGAAGACTCGAAGGTCAGGTTTGGAGGCTCGTCCGTCGCGCCGATAGCCGTCTCGACACTCGCAAAGGTCGACGGAATGTCCGAGGACGGGGACTGCTCGGCTTGCCAGCAGGTCGATCCCAGGTTCCCGACATCTACCGAAGAGAGCGCGTAATCCAGGCTGAAGTCCGTGGAGAAGGCGCTGGACGAGCAGTTGTTCGTGGTCAGGCTGGCGGAATACCAGGCCGCTTCGTTGGCTCCGGTTACCGGTCCGGTTGGGTTGGAGCCCATGTTGTCGTCGTCGGACTCCCTCTGGCCGAGGACGACGAAGAAGGGACCGTTGCCCACCCGACCGAGCGTGTTGATCGTGATGGTGGTCCCGTTCACGGTGATGCCGATGTCGCCGTCGTCGTCGATCGACATGCTGATGTGGAACGTCGTGCCCAATGGCTGGTTTGAAAGGATCTGTTGGCCCATGACGCCACCGCCGATGTCACTTCCGGCCCCGACCGTTCCGCTCACCCAGATGCCATTGAAGCCCGTAGACGACAGGTTTCCTTCGACAGAGAATCCATTGCCTCCGCTGGCATTGGTGAGGTAGATGACGAAGGAGTTGTCACCGGACTGAGCGGCCTGCACGGTCGTCTTGAAATCAAACGGGGCCTCGTAGGCCGTGCTCGACTGGATGGCGGTGAACTCGGGGTTGGCCTCAGCCCCCTGCATGTCCATGTCAGTTCCGTTGAATGCGAGGTCGGGCGCGATGGACGTGGCGCCGTCAACACGGGTCGCAACGGTTTGGAGCAGCGGCGTTCCGGTCTCCCAGCAGTCAGAGAGCGATGTGTCAGTCGCGAAGTCGTCGCTGAACGAGGAGGACGACGCGCAGTCCGTCGTGTCCATCGGGGTGAGCGACACGTTGTCGAGAGTTGCGCCGTAGCCGGTCGCACCTGCCGAGGCGTCGGCGAACTCAACTGTCGTGCTCGTCGAGGTTGCGGTGAGGTTGACCTGTTCTTCCACCCAGCCCATCGATGCATCGGTGTGCCCGGCCGTGTTGAACGAGGGGTCGGCAACGGGGGTTGCGCCGCCCCAGTAGACGTCCATGGTCTTGATGAGGTACCCGTTTCCGGGGTCGTCCGGGTTGCCCGCCATCCACCAGGACAAGGTGTACGTTTCGCCTGCCACCGTCGTAACGGTCTGTGACACTGAGCCGGGACCATTACCTGCCAGATCGACCGACTGCACGCCGTCTTCAGCCTGCCAGTGGTTGTTGTTGAGGTCGATGCCGACTCCGCCGATCGTCCAGCCGGGGATTATTGGGTTGTTGGCGGGCGTAAGGTCCTCGAAACCCTGGCCGGGGCAGTTGTATGCATCACTGCAAGGGGTCACCGCAGGGCTCTCGAAGCTCCCGTTCTCGATGAGGTTGGGGGCGGCGTCCGCCGGCGCACTCGTGACGGCCTGGATGATCGGCGCGAGGGCGCTGGCAAGCCCGAGGACGAGCAGTAGGGCGGCGCCGGCCCGCCCGAGGCGTCCGATTCGGTTGCGAAACGACCCGAGACTTCGACGGTGTACCTGCGTCCCCCACCGGCGGTGACTGTGACGTCGTGATGGTCGCGTGCCTGCCCGGTCAGAAGTATCCAGCGGCCTCATATGGTGCCCCCCTCGCATCGGCGTGAGAAAGCGTCAGCCGACACGCCAATTTCGGCCCTGCCCCACGACCTCGTCGGCGATAATAGTCACCGAGAACGCCACTTGCACAAGCCTGTCGCAGGCGGGGTTCGGTGAGCATCCGCCATGCCCTCAGCGAGCTGTGAGCGGATTGCAATTCGGCGATCTTCGGGGTTAATCCTGATGGCGGTGAGGCCGATACATATAGGGTGAGGCTCCCCCGCGCCACGCGATCTGTCCGCGCCGATGCCGACCTGTCCGAGTTCGAGACTTCGGCCAGGCGACAGAGCTGCTTGCACTCTGTCGGCACATCGTCGATCGGGGGTGAGCTTCGCACCGCAACGAGCCGGGCAGGACACCGTGGACGTCGCAGGCTCTCGAAGGATGCCCACCTGCGTGCTCTCCGTTTGCTGATCACCGTGCTGGTGCCGGCACTCCTGGCGCCGGGGGTGCTCGTCGCCTGGTCATCACCGGCCTCGGCGGCCTCGGCCTCCACCATTGCAGCGCTTGCCACCGCCAACGTCGGCAAGCAGGCGTGCTCGACGAACACTTTGGGCGGTAGGGGCTTCGAGACGAGTTGCACCGGCAACGGAGGGCAACCCGAGTACTGGTGCGCCGACTTCGCCAAGTGGGTGTGGGCGAGTGCCGGCGTGGCTGATACCTCGTGGCTGAACGCCCTTGCGGGCAGCTTCTACACATACGGCCAGCGTTTCGGCACCCTCTCGGCAGAGCCAGCTGTTGGAGACGCCGTCGTGTTCAGTTACGACGGCGACGGGGACGCCGAGCACGTCGCCATCGTGACCCAGGTCAACCCGGACGGCACGGTAGAAACCGTGAGCGGTGACTTCGACGGTCAGCCCGGCATCGAGTCGCGCTTCGCCTCGACCTCATCGGTGGTGTTGAACGCCCCTGCCTATCTCGGGGTCTTGGGTTCGACTCCCGATGTGATGGGCATGACAATCAGCGCCTTCGTCGCCCCCGTCGGCGTGAGTGTGGTGCCCGTTGTCGGCCAGTCAGTGTTGTCGGTGGGTCACACGCGGATGATGAATGAGGCGGTGACCTCCCCGAACGGCCTCTACAGCCTCGTGATGCAGGACCACACGAGCTTGGTCGAGTACCTCGGCGCCCGCGTGCTCTGGTCGACGAGCGAGGTCCCCGCTTGGTTCGCTGATGCCAGCCGCCGATCCGCCATCACCCTCCTGCTCAACGACGACGCCAGCATGGCCGTCGACGGGCCCTATGGCCCGATCGTGAGCGAACTACCCCAGACGGACATCCTCAACGCGACTGAGGCTCTCCTTTCCGGCCAGCAACTCGTCTCGTCCAGCGGCTTCTACACCCTCACCATGCAGCCCGACGGCGACCTCGTCGAGTACACCGCTGGCCGCCCGTTGTGGTCGACGGGAACCCAAGGGCACCGAGGGGCTTGGGCCGTCATGAAGGCCGACGGCAACCTCGTCGTCTACAGCACCAGCAAGGTGGCGCTCTGGTCCTCCCACACGAGCGGCCACTCCGGCGGCATCTCGCTCGTCCTCGAGAACGACGGCGACCTCGTCGTCGATGGCCCCGCCGGAACACTCTGGGCCAACCACGTCTGAGGTGGGCCTGCGGGCGCCCAACGGAGCGCCAGGCTGCATCAGAACTTGAAGTGACTCAGCTTCGTGTCGCCGGAGCCAGCGCCGCCGCACCGGGACGGACGGTGAGCCTCTCGCGCAGGTAGGGAAGCGGTATGGCGGGGTCGGCGGAGTCGATCTCCCGCCCGAGACGGTGGCCGTCGAAGATGGCGTCGGCCGGGATCCTGGGTGCCACACAGTCGCCTATCCGATAGAGGCCGACCACGCCCTCGTTGTGCAGGGCGTCACGGTCAGCGGCGAGCTCCCGGAAGAGGGCGTCATCGGACAGGCGCTGTGTGACGAGCACGATGCCGTCGACGACGAACTCCAGGGGCTCGCCGAACTCGTCCGTGCCGCAGGCTCCTCCCGACCCGATCGATGACAACGTCACGCCCCTGCGGAACTTCACTCCGCAGTCATGCAGGCGCTGTCGCAGCATCGGACCTTCGAGGGTCTCGTCGCAGAGGGGCGCCACCTGGTCGAGGCATGTGACGAGCTCGACGTCGTAGCCCTCCAAGGCGAGCAACTCGGCCATGCCGGCGGCGACGAAATAGCCCTCGGCGTCGTACACGAGGACGCGTTCGCCGGTCGGTCGGCGCCCGCCCAGCATGACCTCCTCGGGAACGAGCACGTGTTCTGGGTGCTCGAGGGCCCCCGGGATGGGCGCATGGGTCATGGCGCTGAGGCCGTCGCTCGACCACCGCGAGCCGGTGGCGACGACGACGAGCTCGGCGCCGTACTCGCGCACCTGGGACGCCGAGAGGCGGACAGACCTGATCACCTCGACATTCGCCAGGCGGTCGAGCTGGACGACTCGCCAGTTGACGACCCTCGCCCACTCGCCGAGGCCGGGAAGGCGAGGGATCCAGCTCATGCATCCACCCAGCTCGGCGGATGCTTCGACGAGGTGCACCCTGCGCATCTGGCGTTTGGCGAGCGTGATGGCGCACTCCATCCCGGCGGGCCCTCCACCGAGGACGAGGACGTCCAAGTCGGCGTTGGCCGACCGGGAGAAGCGCTCGGGGTGCCAACCCCTGCGGTACTCCTCGCCTGCGGTGGCGTTCTGCGTGCAACCGATGTGGTGGAGCTGCTCGGACTTCATGATGCAGACGTTGCAGCCGATGCATTCGCGGATCTCGTCGTAGCGGCCCTCCTCGATCTTGTTCGGCAGGAACGGGTCGGCGATCGAAGGTCGGGCGGCGCCGATCAGGTCGAAGGCCCCCGAGCGAACGATCTCTGCCATCACGTCCGGGCTCGTCAGCCGGCCGACTCCCACGATCGGGCGGTTCGTCACCTCACGCACCTGCCCGGTCCATTCGAGCTGGTACGCCTCCTTGAAGAAGCGGGAGGCGCCCGAGTCCTTCGACCAGTCGTTGATCGATCCGATCGTGAGGTCCCACAGGTCGACGAGGTGGTCGGCCGCTTCGATCAGGGCGAGGCCTTCATCGAGCTCGACGCCGGCAGGCCCGAGAGCGGCCACGGCGACGCGACAGGCGATGGCGCAGTCGTCGCCGACGGCGGCTCTCACCTCTTCCAACAACTCCAGCCAGAACCTCGCCCGGTTGGCGAAGCTTCCGCCGTAGGCGTCGTCGCGATGGTTGTAGTACGGGGAGAGAAACTGCATGGGCAGGTAGGAGTGGCCCCCGTAGACGTAGACGATGTCGAAACCCACGTCGCGAGCAGCTCGAGCAGCCCGAACCCACTCGGTCTTCACCCGTTCGATGTCCGACCTCTCCATGGCTTTTGGCACGATGTGCACATTGAGGTCACTCGCCAGCTGAGAGGGCGCGAGGGGCCAGGTGCGCGACTCGCCGCCGTAGCAGTGCGCTCCAGAATGATGCAGCTCGATCGCCGCCAAGGAGTCGAACTCGTGCGCCTGTTCCGCCATGAGGCCGAGATTGGCGGCGTCCTCGGCGTCCCAGAGGCGGGCCGAGATCCAGGGCGACTCGTCGGACTCCGGGCTGACCGGGGCGTACTCAGTCGAGACGGCCGCCCAACCTCCTTCGGCTTTGACCGCACGGTGCTCTGCTTGGGAGAAGGGCTTCACGTCGCCCAGCCCCGAGCAGTGGGGCACTTGGTAGAAGCGGTTGCGGAGAACCTTCGGCCCGATCGTGACCGGCTCGAAGAGGATGTCGTGCCGGGGGTCCCTCCGCGTTCGCCTGACCATGACGGCTGTGTCCTCTCTGGCGCCCTCGTTGTCACCCGTGTGCGGAGACCGCGAGCTCCCCGTAGTCATCCTCGCACGGAGGCTCAGGGGTGTCTATGACGCCGATGTAGCCGCCTCAACGTGTTGGAGGAATCGCTCGTAAGCCTCCGTCACGCCCTTGCGGTCGCCCGTGCCGAGAAGATCGAGGATGAGACCGCCAACAACGGCGACGCCGAGTCGGGCGTCCGCCCGCGCCGTCCTCCTGCCTCCACCATGGCGGCGGCCACCGGTGCCACCCACGACTCGACGACGCCATCGAGAAACCCTCGGTGCCGGGGCGACCGAGCAGGGCGTGCACGTAGAGCTCGAAGAACAGGCGCTCCTGCGGCCACAGCTTCGGATCGCTCATCCGCTTCCAGAACCGCCCGGCGTCCTCGGTGATCGTGCCCCGAGATCGTCGCCGGTCTCGGGGCCGCCGCCGAGACGAGCTCGTCAGGGTCGATGGAGGCGGGCTGACGTGAACACCCGGCCCGCGCCGAGCAGCCACGCGTCGCGGCCTACCTCAGACGGAGCGCTCGCCAAGCGGGGAGAGTCGTCGAGTGTGATGGCTTCGTTGTGCTCCACCTCGGCCCGCACGGGTAGCCAGCTCAACGGTCTCAGCACGTCCTCGACGGCCGCCCACGAGATGGCGTTGTTGACGTGTTCCCAGAGGTCAAGGTCGCTCGAGCGAAGTGGCCAGCTCTTTGCCTCGGCGACGGCTTCAGGAGCCGGGGGCGGAAGCGACAGCCGCGCCGACACGCCGCGACCGCCGGTGGAGGGCGCGTAGACGCGCTCGAAGAGCTCGCCGGTCCGTGTCGGTCGTCCGCTGGCGACATCCACCGAGATCCAGACGGCGGACGCCTGCAGCGATCCACCGGCGTCGCCTGTCACCGTGGTGGTGCGTTCGGCCCACCGGGCGGCGCTGGCCGAGCAGAACGTCGTGAGCCGCAGGTGCTCCCCGAGGGCAGGAAACTGGCGGACGTTGATGACGCAGCGGCGAAGCAGCCAACCGATCGAGGCCGGCCAGCCAGCGTCGCTGGCGTCGTCCTCGGCGACATCTTGCAGGCACCGGGCGACGGCGTCGAGACGCATTCGCCGGGTGGGCGTCGAGTCGCCCAGCCGCACCCGGTACTCGGAGCTGAACGTGCGACCGTGCTCGGGAAAGGGGAGATACACCTGGTGCCTGCCTTCGATGTCGGAGTTGCGCCTAAGGACCCGATGGACCGAAGCGCTCCACGCGGATCCGGCCGACGGGAACGCCGAGCGACACGAGTAGGTCGGAAGCGGCGTCGGCAAAGCCGGACGATCCGCAGACGTAAGCGATCGCCTCGTCCATCAGGGCGGGTTCGAGGTCGTCTCGCTTGAGGCGCCCCGGCGCTCTCGCCTCCGACGGGGGTGCCTGGCGGGTGTAGACGACCGTGGCCTCGGGGCCGGGCAGCTCCTCGCGGTAGTAGAGCGACTCTGGGTCTCGGACCGACACGACGAGACGGACGAGGCGGGACTGTTGGCGCCGTCGCGCCAGGCGCAGCATGGCCATGAGGGGCACGACGCCGGAGCCGCCACCCACGAGCAGGGCCGGGCTGTCTCCCCGCCAGACGAACCAGCCGCCGATGGGTCCTCGCACCTCGAGTTCGTCACCGAGGATGACGTCGTCGTGGAGAAAGGTCGAGACCTCTCCTCCTTCGAGCCGCTCGACGGTGAGCTCGAACTCGGGCGACCCATCGGGAGGAGATGCCACCGAGTACGAGCGCGCTGCGCTGTAGCCGTCGGGTGCCGTGAGCCGCACGATGTAGTGCTGACCGGCGAGGTGCTCGGACGGCTCGGGCAGACGGAAGCGGAACGTCTTCGCTCGCGCTGTCTCGGGGCGGATTCCGACCACGCTCGCCGTCTGCCAGGGTCCAGGCGCCATGATCCTCAGTCTCCTTGGTAGCGCTGCTCGAGCCATGGGTCGCCGTGGTCGTGGTAGCCGTTCTGCTCCCAGAAACCGGGTTCGTCGTGGTCCAGCAGTCGCAAACCGGACACCCATTTGGCGCTCTTCCAAAAGTAGAGGTGGGGGACGAGGAGACGGGCCGGACCGCCGTGTACGACGGGCAGGGGCTCACCGTCGACTTCCCAGGCGACCCAGGCCTGGTTCCCGGTGACGTCGCCGAGGGGGAGGTTGGTCGTGTAGCCCGTATGGGAGGAGGCGAGCACGTACGTCGCTGCCGTCAGCGGACCGGCGGCTTCGAGCAGCGTGTCGACCGAGACGCCTGTGAAGGTCATGCCGAGCTTGGACCACGTGGTGACGCAATGGATGTCGCCGCGAAACGTCGACGGTGGGAGTGCCTGCAACTCCTGCCACGACCAGCTGGTGGGGCGGGAGACGAGCCCGTCGACGGTGAAGCTCCACGCCGCCGTGTCCAGCCGGGGTGTCACCTCGGCCGTGAGCACAGGCCAGGTCGCACCGGCGTCGTACTGGCCCGGCGGTAGTCGGGGGTCGCGTTCCGGGTGGCTGCGACCTCCGAAGCCTCTCGTGAATTTCGCCATGGATGCCTCCTGAGGATCGGTCGTGCCGGCAGGCTGCTCTCGGTGTTTAGCACTCGATACCGCTGGGCGAACGCCCTGCAAGCTCATCTCGCGGCGGGCGGGCTGCATGGTCGCAACGGGAGCTGTCCCGCCGGAGAAACCGCCGCACCAGTATGCGATGATGCGGAGCACCACACCCCGTGCGAGAGGAGCAGTCCCGTGCGCTGGAACCTTCCCTCCGATCAGGTCCCCCAAGCCTGGTTCAACGTCATCCCGCACCTGGCCGTGCCGCTCGAGCCGCCACTGCACCCGGGCACGCGGCAGCCGGTCGGTCCCGACGACCTGGCGCCCCTGTTCCCGATGGCCCTCATCGGCCAAGAGGTCTCCGCCGAGCCATTCATCGACGTACCCGGCGAGGTGCTCGACGTCCTCCGGCTCTGGCGGCCGACCCCGCTCGTGCGGGCAGAACGCCTCGAGCAGTCACTCGGCACACCCGCCCGCATCTACTACAAGGACGAGTCGGTCTCTCCGGCCGGGTCGCACAAGCCGAACACAGCCGTGCCACAGGCCTTCTACAACAAGGCGGAAGGCGTCAAGCGGCTGACGACCGAGACCGGCGCTGGGCAATGGGGCAGCGCTCTCGGGTTCGCCAGCGCTCTGTTCGGGCTGGAATGCATGGTGTACATGGTGCGGGCGTCGTACAACCAGAAGCCCTACCGGCGCGTGATGATGGAGACCTGGGGCGCCTCGGTCGTCCCCTCGCCGGTCGATCAACCCGATCACCCCGGTTCGCTCGGGCTCGCCATCAGTGACGCCGTGCGGGACGCGGCGTCTCGCGAGGACAGTCACTACTCCCTCGGCTCCGTGCTCAACCACGTGCTCCTCCACCAGACCGTGATCGGCCAGGAGGCGAAGCGTCAGCTCGATCTCGCCGGGGAGCGACTCCCCGATGTCGTGATCGGCTGCTGCGGCGGCGGATCGAATTTCGGCGGCATCTCACTGCCCTTCGTGCCGGACGCCGGAGTGCGCTTGCTGGCCGTCGAGCCCACCGCCTGCGCCACGCTCACGACGGGCACCTTCGAGTACGACTTCGGCGATACCGCCGGCATGACTCCGCTGCTGCCCATGTACACACTCGGTCACGACTTCATCCCGCCTTCGATCCACGCGGGCGGCTTGCGCTACCACGGCGATGCACCCATCATCTGCAACCTGGTGAAAACGGGGAGGGTAGAGGCGTCCGCCTACCCGCAGTCGAAGGTCTTCGAGGCGGCCATCTCCTTCGCTCGCTCACAGGGGCCGATCCCCGCCCCGGAGACCGCCCACGCCATCTGCGCCGTCATCGACGAGGCACTCGCAGCCAAGGAGACCGGCGAGGAGAGGGTCATCCTGTTCTCCTACTCGGGCCACGGCCTCCTCGACCTCGGGGCCTACGACGACTTCCTGCACGGTCGCCTCGACGCCGATGGCGCTCCGACTCCTGCCTGAGGGGCATCTACACTCCGCATCGCAGGGCGGCTGTTTGGGGCGATAGAAGAGGACCGGTGGAACGCAGGCTGCGCAATCAGGCTCGGGCGCCACGGAGTGAGAAGGCTCCGAAGCGGAGGTCACACGCGGGTGGCGCCAGCGTCGAGGCGGCCGGTGGCTTCCCCGTCTCGGTGCTGGCGGAGAGGACGGGAACTCTCGTGCCCACCATCCACCACTACCGGTACCTCGGGTTGTTGCCGGAGGCGACGGCGCTGGCGTCGAATCGTTTCCTGTACGACGAGCGGCACGTGGAGGCGCTGATCATGATCCGCCTCCTGCGGGACCGGCGGAGCATGCCGCTCGAGGCGATCCGGGGCGTGCTGCCCGATCTGCTGCTGATCGAGCACGACGGCGGGTCGCCGGCCGACATCTGGGACGATGTCATCGTCCCCTACCTCGATCGGTCCAGTCCGGACGTCGTCAGAGGTCGGCTCGTCGTCACCGCCCGCGAGGCCTTCGCCCTCCATGGCTATGCACAGGTCAACGTCGCCGACCTCTGCCGGGAGGCCGGCATCGCAAAGGGATCCTTCTACCGCTACTTCGATTCCAAAGAGGCCATCTTCCTGGCAGCGGCCCATTCCACGGTCGAAGTCGTCGGGCAGCAGTTCGACGAGCTGCCGTCCGGCCTGAGCGAGCGCCAGGCAGTCGAGAAGTTGCAGCTCATGCTCGGACCGATGGCCCCCTTGCTGCTCGAGGTGGCGAGCGGTGAGCTTCGCCACCAGGCAAACGTCGCCGGCGTCGTGGCGGCCATCGCCGCCGGGCTGGCCGCTCACGTCATGCCCCGCCTCGTGACGCGGGGCCAGGCGGCGGTGCCGGTGGCCCGCCGCGTCGTGGACTCCGCTCTCGTGGGTCTGCTGAGGCCCGCCCTCGGCGCCATGCCGTCGTCGCCGGCCTGACCGTCCGACCGAGACCAGGCCTCGGCCGAAACGGCGGACTCGGCCGAAACGGCCGCCGGGAACCGCAGCTGGCGTCGCTGATCGACCCAGTGTCACGTCTGGTTCGTGGCATGGGAGAGCCAAATTCCTCTCGAGCGAGAAGTCAGCCCGTCTTGAACTTCCCTTGACGAACGCACCCGCGCAGGTATAACAAGAGTGGCCGAGTGGTCATCGGCGCTCAACGAAGGGCTGACGTGGTGCAGATCGGGTCGGGATACCCCCTCAACGGGAGCTTTGAGGCGCTGGGCGACGTGGTCGCCAGAGCCGCCGAGGAGAACTTCCCCGTGGCATCGCACCTGTTGCCGCGCCGTGTCCGTTCTCAGCTACTGGCCATCTACGGCTTCGCCCGGCTGGCGGACGACATCGGCGACGAAGCCGAGGGAGATCGGCTCGCCCAGCTCGACTGGTTGGAAGCCGAGCTGCAGCTGGCGGCTTCGGGCGAGGCCACGCACCCGGTGGCGCAGCGTCTGACGCCCTGGCTCCGGGAGGGCGATGCCGACCTCGAGCCGTTCCGTTGCCTGATCGAGGCCAACCGCATGGACCAGCGCGTCCGTCGCTACGACACCTTCGACGAGCTTGTGGGTTACTGCATGCTGTCCGCGGCACCCGTCGGTCGACTCGTGTTGCAGGTGTTCGGCGCCTCCACACCCGAGCGGATCGCTCTTTCGGACCGTGTCTGCATCGGTCTGCAGATCGTCGAGCACCTGCAGGACGTGAGCGAGGACGCGGCGCACGGTCGCGTCTACCTGCCGCGAGAGGATCTCGACCGGTTCGGGTGCAGCGAGGCCGAGCTCGCTGCCGCCGCCGCCGGGCCGGCCCTACGGCGCCTCATCGCCATGGAGGCAGAACGAGCCCGTTCGTTGCTGGCTGCAGGCGTGGACCTGGGTCGCCAGCTGTCGTTGCGACGGCGCCTCGCCGTGGCGGGCTTCACTGCCGGGGGGATGGCTGCGATCGACTCCATCCGCCGAGCTGACTACGACGTGCTCGCCGTCCGCTGCCGCCCGCGCCCGATCCGGTTGGCGACTCGAGCGTTCTGCGCTGTCGTCGCCGCGAGCCGAAGTCGAGCCGCGGCATGAGTGTCGAGACCGCCTACGAGTGGTGCGAGTGCGTGACGCGCCGCGAGGCGAAGAACTTCGCCTACGGCATCCGGTTGCTCAGGCGGCCGGAGCGACAAGCCTTGTCAGCTGTCTACGCCCTCGCGAGGCGTATCGACGACATCGGGGACGGTCGGCTCGAGCCTGAGGAGAAGCTCGCTTGCCTGCAACGTGTCCGCAAGGAGATCGACCCGATCGATGACAGCACCGTCGACCCCGTGCTCGTCGCCGTCGCCGATGCCGCTCGTCGCTATCAGCTGCCGATGGCGGCCTTCGGCGAGATCATCGACGGGTGCGAGATGGATGTCCTCGGGGCGTCCTACGAGACAATCGACGACCTCGTCGGTTATTGCCGCCGCGTCGCCGGCTCGGTCGGTCGGCTCTCCCTCGCCGTCTTCGGGGCGAAGGATTCGGAGCGGGCCGTGCCCCTGGCGGACGCTCTCGGTGTCGCCCTCCAGCTGACGAACATCCTCCGCGACATCGTGGAGGATCGGGAGCTCGGACGGGTGTACCTGCCTCGCCTCGACGCCGACTCGGTCGGCTGCCCGCCCGACCTTGTGGGTCCGGCTCGAAGCGTGGCCAGCCTTGTCGCCTTCGAATGCACCCGTGCGAACGAGTGGTTCGAGCAAGGACTGCAGCTGCTGCCCTTGCTCGACGGTCGCAGCCGGGCGTGTGTCTCGGCCATGGCGGGGATCTATCGGCGCTTGCTGGCGCGTATCGAGCGCGACCCGATCGCCGTCACGAGAGGACGCTTGTCGTTGCCGAGCTGGGAGAAGGCGCTCGTGGCCGCCCGCAGCCTTGCCGGGGCGCATCCGTGAGCGGAGAGCACATCGGCATCGTCGGGGGTGGTCTGGCCGGGATCGCTGCCGCTCTCACCGCCGTCGACGGCGGGGCCGACGTCACGCTGTTGGAGCGACGAACGAACCTCGGTGGTCTGACGACGTCGATCAGGCGCAACGGGCTCTGGTTCGACAACGGTCAGCATGTCTTTCTCCGCTGCTGCACCGAGTACCGGCGCCTGCTCGACCGTATCAACGGTTCCTCGCAGGTCTTCCTGCAACGCCGACTCGACGTGCCGGTGCTGGCTCCCAACGGCGTCATGGCCTCCATCCGCCGCTCGCGGCTGCCGGCCCCCCTCCATCTAGCTGCTTCCTTGGCGAGATACCGTCATCTGTCGATCCGCCAGCGTGGGCGCCTGCTGACCGCCGCCGCCGCCCTGCTCCGCCTCGACCCTGACGACGATGCCCTCGACGAGATCTCGTTCGGACAGTGGCTGGCGGGGCGCCGCCAGAGCGACCGAGCGGTGGATCGCCTCTGGAACCTCATCGCCCTTCCGACGCTCAACGCCTCGGCCGATGAGGCCTCGCTGAAGCTGGCCGTCAAAGTCTTCCGCGTCGGGCTGCTCGACCGATCCGATGCGGGCGACATCGGTTGGTCCTCTGTTCCGCTCGCTGAGCTGCACGGCGGCAACGCCAGGCGGGCGCTCGAGGCCGCCGGTGTCGAGATCCTCACCGGGTCAGCGGTGACGTCGCTCGAGCGTTCCTCTGCGGGCACCTACACCCTCGCCACCGACCTCCGGCGTGTGGCCGTAGACGCCGTCGTCGTGGGTACACCCCCACGCACGGCCGCAACCCTCGGTGCCTTCGATGACGTGGCCGCCGACGGGCTCGGGGCGTCGCCAATCGTGAACGTCCACCTCCTCCTCGACCGGCGGGTGACGGATCTTCGTTTTGCTGCCTGTGTCGACTCGCCCATCCAGTTCGTCTTCGACCGGACCGCCTCCAGTGGCGCCACCGCCGGTCAATGCCTGGCGATCTCGTTGTCAGCGGCGGACGGATACATCGGCCGAGGATCACCCGAGCTCATCCAGTTCTTCATGGCGGCACTCGCAGAGGTGTTCCCAGCGGCAGGGCGAGCTCGGCTCCTCGATGCCGTCGTCACCCGCGAGCGGGCGGCCACATTCCGGGCGGCGCCCGGCAGCGACGCCCTCCGCCCCCTCGGCGCCACCAAGCAGCCCGGCCTCTTCCTTGCCGGGGCATGGTGCGACACGGGTTGGCCCGCCACGATGGAGGGCGCCGTCCGCAGTGGGAGCGACGCCGCCAGATCAGCCCTCGGCTTCCTCGGGGGACGCCCGGCCACCCTTGTACGGCACCTCGAAGAGGCGATCCCATGACCACGGCGCCCTCGATCGCCCATCGCGACCTCCCGACGGCGAGCGGCTCGCTGGCTCGCGCCCGCTCCCTCGTGGCGCCGGCTTTGGACGAGGCCGTCCTCCGCCTCAGCCCGGAGCTGCGATCGGCCGTCCGCCATCATCTCGAGGGAGGCGGCAAATTCGTGCGCGCCGGACTCGTGCTGCTCTCGGCGGCCGCTGTCGGCGGCGATGAGCGCTCGGGTGTGGTCGGGGCAGTGGCCATCGAGCTGGTGCACAATTTCTCGCTCGTCCACGACGACATCATCGACGGTGATCTGGAGCGACGACACCGTCCGACCGTATGGGCGGAGTACGGCATCGGCCAGGCCATCATCACGGGCGACGCCCTCGTCACCCTCGCCCTGCAGCTCCTCCTCGAGGAGCCGACGCCGCCACGTGTCAACGCCGCCCTCCGGCTGGCGGAGGCGACCCAGGAGATGATCGCGGGCCAAGCCGAGGACATGGCCTCCGAGCAGCGCTCCGTCCTCTCGGTGGAGGAGTGCCTCCACATGGAGACTGGCAAGACCGGGGCCCTCCTGTCCTGCGCTGCGTCCCTTGGTGCCGTGCTCGCCGGAGCGCCCGCACCGTCGGTCGACGCCCTCGCCGATTTCGGCCGTCATCTCGGCATCGCCTTTCAGGCCGTCGACGATCTGCTCGGCATCTGGGGAGATCCGAGCGTCACCGGAAAGCCTGTCGGGAACGATCTCCGGCTCCACAAGAAGACGTTGCCCGTCGCCGTCGCCACCGCCAACGGAGCCCCTGAGGACCTCAAGACGCTCTTGTCCGAGGAGCTCTCCGACGGCGACGTCGAGGCGGCGGCGCGCATGCTCGACGAGTGCGGGGCGCGCGAGCAGACCGTCGCGATCGGCGAATCACACCTGCAAGCTGCCCTCGGTGCGCTCGAGCGGGTACCGCTCGAGCTGGCGGCCACCGCCGAGCTCGCCGCCATCGCCCACTACGTGACAGCACGCGACCGATGAGTGCTCTCGCCGGCGCCCACCCGGCTGCCGTGTCACTGGAGGAAGGGGTCGGGGCGCCACCAGCGGAGTCGACGACGTTCGCCGAGACCGCCGCTGCCTGTCTGGCGAAGGCAGCCGGAGCGCTCATGTCGTTGCAGCACGAGAAGGGGTACTGGAAGGGAGAGCTCGAAACCAACGTCACGATGGACGCCGAGGTTCTCCTCCTGCGTGAGTTCCTCGGCGTCCGCCGGCGCCGCCAAACCGAGGCAGCGGCGCGTTGGATCCGCTCGCAGCAACGGGCAGACGGCACCTGGGCGAACTTCTACGGAGGGCCGCCCGATCTCTCCACGACCGTGGAGGCGTACGTCGCCTTGCGCCTCGCCGGCGATCCCGTGGAGGCGGACCACATGCGCCGCGCCGCCGGGTTCATCCTCGGCGCCGGCGGAATCGAGCGAACGCGGGTCTTCACGCGCATTTGGTTGGCGCTGTTCGGTCTCTGGCCCTGGGCGGAGCTCCCGGTGATGCCACCCGAGTTGATGTTCTTGCCGAAATGGGTGCCGCTCAACATCTACGACTTCGCCTGCTGGGCTCGCCAGACGATCGTCGCCCTCACGGTAGTGGGCTCTCACCGACCGGTCCACGCCCTCGATTTCGGCATCGACGAGCTTCGATCGGGTGCCCGACCGGCTCGCCGCAAGCCGCTCGCTAGCTGGCCCGGTCGCTTCCAAGTCCTCGACCAGCTCCTCCATACATACGAGCGTCGGCCGATCCGCTGCCTCCGTCGCGCCGCCTTGCGCCGCGCCGAGCGATGGATCATGCAGCGCCAGGAGGCGGACGGCTCCTGGGGAGGCATCCAACCGCCCTGGGTCTACTCGCTCATGGCGCTGCGGCTGCAGGGTTATGCCCTCGACCACCCGGCCATGCGCGCAGGGGTCGAAGGCCTCGACGGGTTCACGGTCGAAGACGAGGCCGGCCGGCGGTTGGAAGCGTGCCAGTCTCCCGTATGGGACACGGCGCTCGCCGTCACTGCGCTCGCCGACGCCGGCCTCCCGCCCGACGACCCAGCCCTCTTGTCGGCCGCTAGATGGCTGCTGGCCGAAGAGATCTCCGTGACTGGGGACTGGCGCGTCCGCCGTCCGCACCTCGAGCCCGCAGGCTGGGCGTTCGAGTTCGCCAACGACAACTACCCCGACATCGACGACACCGCCGAGATCGTCTTGGCGCTCGGGCGCACGGCCGAGCCGAGTGGTGGCGCTGTCGACCGGGCAGTTGCCTGGCTAGAGGGGATGCAGTCTCGCGACGGCGGCTGGGGAGCCTTCGACGTCGACAACACTCAGGAGCTGTGCCGGCAGCTGCCGTTCTGCGACTTCGGCGAGCTGATCGATCCCCCAAGCGCAGACGTCACCGCCCACGTCGTCGAGATGCTGGCGCGGCTCGGTCGCAAGGGCGGGGCCATCCAAGAAGGGGTCGACTGGCTGCTTGCTTCGCAGGAAACCGACGGGTCATGGTTCGGCCGTTGGGGCGCCAACCACGTGTACGGCACGGGAGCCGTCGTCCCGGCCCTCATCGCAGCCGGCATCCCGCCCGGGCACCCGGCCGTGGGCGCCGCCGTCGCCTGGTTGGAGCGCCATCAGAACTCCGACGGCGGCTGGGGCGAGGATCTTCGCTCCTACGGCGATGACTCCTACCGCGGTCGCGGGATCTCGACAGCGTCGCAGACCGCTTGGGCGCTGCTCGCCTTGCTGGCCGCAGGCGAACGATCGGGCGTCACCGAGAGAGGCGTCGGCTTCCTCGTCGCCAGCCAGCAGGAGGACGGTTCCTGGGACGAGCCATGGTTTACGGGAACGGGCTTCCCTGGCTACTTCTACATCAACTACCACCTGTATCGACTCGTCTTCCCTGTCATGGCACTGGGACGCTTCGTGAAGGGAGAGACCGACGGCTGAGCTCACACTACTGACGGAGCGCCGGTCCGAAGCCCTCGCCTTCGGTGGCACCGGCGTCGTCTGCTTGGAGCAGACCGCCGGCCACCTCGCTGACGCCGGTCTCGGCGCTCAGCTCGACGAGGGCGCCCCGGTCGCCCTCGTGGGGGTGGCGGCGCCCTTGGGGGGCGAGCTGCGCCCCGGCCATCTCATCGTGGCGAACGAGTTGCGGGGCACCAACGGCGGCGGGCGGAGGTTCCTTCCGATGGCGGCTCTCGTTGCGGCCGAGCTGCGCCGGTCGGGCCTCGGCGTTCACGTCGGTCCGCTCGTGTCCTTTGCCGGCTCTCTCGCGGCCGCCGAGCGGGCCTCGCTCGCAAGCGGCGGCGCCGTCGCTCTCGACACGGCCTCGATGTCGCTCATGGACGGCTTCGAGCGCAACCCGCTCGCCGTCGTGCACTCCATCGTCGAGTCCACGAATGGCCCGTCCGAGTCTGCGGCACCCGTGCCCGCCTCGCTGCTCGGGGTGCGCGGCCCACTCGAGCGATGGGCGCGGGCCTGCGGCGAGCACTCGGTCGTGCTCGCCGCTCCGCGCTCGTTCTGTGCCGGCGTGGAGCGGGCGATCGAGACCGTCAAGCGTGCCCTCGAGCGATACGGCGCCCCGGTCTACGTCCGTCGTCAGATCGTCCACAACCTGCACGTCGTGCGCGACCTCGAGACGCGGGGGGCGATCTTCGTGGAGGAGCTCGACGAGGTGCCGCCCGATTCGACGGTGGTCTTCGCCGCCCACGGCGTCTCCCCGGCCGTGCGCTCGCAGGCCGCCGAGCGAAACGATCTCAAGGTCATCGATGCCACCTGCCCGCTCGTCACCAAGGTGCACACCGAGGCGCGCCGCTACGCCAGCCAGGGGCACCACCTCGTCCTCATCGGGCACGACGGTCATGAGGAGGTCGAAGGGACGCTCGGTGAGGCACCGGACCGCTTCCACCTCGTGGAGCGGCCCGAGGACGTGGGGCGGCTCGACCTCGGGTCGGAAGGGGCCGTGGCCTACCTCACCCAGACCACCCTTGCCACCGACGAGACGGCGGAGATCGTCGCCGCCCTGCGCGAGCGCTTCCCGCACATCACCGCCCCGCCGGCGGACGACATCTGCTATGCCACCCAGAACCGGCAGGATGCCGTCCGTTCGATCGCCCATCGGTGCGACTTCATGCTCGTTGTCGGCTCGGCGAATTCGTCCAACACGGCCCGACTCGTCGAGGTCGCCCGGCGGGAGGGGTGCCAGGCCGAGCTCGTCGAAGACGCCTCCCAGCTGCAGCTCGGCTGGCTCGACGGCGTGGCGACCATCGGTCTCACGGCCGGCGCCTCGGCTCCTGACGCCCTCGTGCAAGAGCTTCTCGAGACGCTCCGGCTGCTCGGACCCGTCTCGTTGAGCGAGGAGACGACCGCAGAAGAAACCGTCCGATTCGGCCTGCCGGCCCAGGTCCGCTGATGCCAGTCCCACTCCGACAGAACGCACGCATCGGTGCCCACCTTCTTCGTCAACGGTTGAAAGGGGCCAAGTACTACCCGTTCATCGTCGAGATCGAGCCGCTCTTCGCATGCAACCTGTCGTGCCCGGGCTGCGGCAAGATCCAGCACCCGACCGAGATCCTCCGGCGTCGCCTCTCGGTGGAGGACGTGCTGGGAGCTGTCGCCGAGAGCGGTACGCCGATGGTCTCCATCGCCGGCGGCGAGCCGCTGTTGCACCCCGACATCAGCCGCATGGTCGACGAGCTCGTGCGCAAGAAGATCTACGTCTACCTCTGCACGAACGCCATCCTTCTGGAGCGGCGCCTGCAGCGGTTCACGCCGTCGCACTACTTCTCGTGGGTCGTCCACGTCGACGGCCTCCGCGAGCGCCACGACCAAGCGGTCGACCGCAAGGGTGTCTTCGATCAGGCGGTCTCGGCCATCCGCGCCGCCAAGGCGGCCGGCTTTCGCGTGACGACGAACTCGACCTTCTTCAACATCGACTCGCCCAAGACCATCCGCGACGTCCTCGACTTCCTGAACGACGACCTGCGGGTCGACGCCATGATGATCTCGCCTGCCTACGCCTACGAGAAGGCGCCCGACCAGGAGCACTTCCTCGGCACGGAGCAGACCCGAGAGCTGTTCCGGGAGGCCTTCGCCGACGATCGGCGGAAGAGATGGCGGCTCAACCACTCCCCCCTGTTCCTCGACTTCCTCGAGGGCAAAGCGGACTTCCAGTGCACGGCCTGGGGGATCCCGAGTTACTCGGTGTTCGGCTGGCAGCGGCCCTGCTACCTGATGGCCGATGGGTATGCCAGCAGCTACAGGGAGCTCGTCGAGACGACGGACTGGTCCTCCTACGGACGCGGGCGCGACCCCCGTTGCGCCAACTGCATGGCTCACTGCGGTTACGAGCCGACCGCCGTCATCGCCACCATGGGCTCGCTCCGCCAGTCGCTCCGCGCCCTCGTGAACACCCATTGATCGACATGAGCGTCGTCGAGGTCCCAGCCGGTTCGTCCCTCGCCTTTGCGCGCTCGCCAGCCCGTCTGCGCGAGATGAGCGGTCCGGAACTCGGGATGCTGGCGGAGGAGGTGCGCAGGTTTCTCGTCGCCAGCGTCGCCTCGACGGGCGGGCACCTCGGATCCAACCTCGGCGTCGTCGAGCTCACCATCGCGTTGCACCGCGTCTTCGAGTCCCCCGACGATGCCATCGTGTGGGACACCGGTCACCAGGCCTACGTGCACAAGCTCGTGACGGGCCGTCAGGCCGCCTTTGCCGGCCTTCGCCAAAGCGGTGGCCTCTCGGGCTATCCCAACCGCTCCGAGTCCGAACACGACCTCGTCGAGAACAGCCATGCCTCGACGGCGCTCTCCTACGCCCACGGGCTCGCGACGGCGCGCCGGCTGCGGCACGATCGGCGCCGCGTCGTCGCCGTCGTCGGAGACGGCGCCCTCACGGGCGGGCTCGCCTATGAAGCCCTCAACAACATCGGGGTATCGGGCAGCAGGGTCATCGTCGTGCTCAACGACAATGGCCGCTCCTATGCCCCGACGGTGTCACCGTTGTCCCTGGCGGCCACTTCGCTCGCCCCCTCGGACGCAGATCGATCTCCGGCGGCCCAGTTCTTCGCGGCTCTCGGACTCTCCTACCTCGGCCCGGTCGACGGTCATGATCTGGCCGCCCTCGAGGCCGCCCTGACGAGCGCCTCCGCCCACACCGACCCGGTGGTCGTCCACGTCATCACGAGAAAGGGCCTCGGTTACGAGCCGGCCGAGCGTGACGAGGAGAAGTGCCTGCACGACATCGGGCCGTTCGATACCGAGACCGGCATCGCTCTGGCGCCCACAGGTCCTCGCCTCAGCTACACGGAGGCGTTCGCATCTGCCCTCATGGTGGAGGCGGCCTCTCGACCGGAGCTGGTGGCGATCACGGCCGCCATGCCGGGGCCGACCGGACTGCTGGCGTTCCGCCATCGGTACCCGGATCGCTTCTTCGACGTGGGCATCGCCGAGCAGCACGCCGTCACGGCCGCGGCCGGCATGGCGATGGGCGGGCTGCGGCCGGTCGTGGCGATCTACTCGACGTTCCTCAATCGAGCCTGGGACCAGATCGTGCACGACGTCGGTCTCCACCGATTGCCAGTCGTCTTCTGCCTGGACAGGGCCGGCATCACGGGTGACGACGGCCCGAGCCACCACGGCGTGCTCGACCTGATGCTGCTCAGCAAAGTGCCGGGCATGACGGTCTTGGCCCCCTCGTCCTACGAGGAGGTGGGCAACATGCTCCACCACGCCCTCGAGATCTCCGCAGGACCCGTCGCCATTCGCTGGCCGAAGACGGAGGCCAAGGCTTCGGCGGCCGTCGGGTACGGCCTGCGGGCGCGCCGGGTGCGTCGGGGCGGACGGGTCTGTCTGCTCGGCGTCGGCAAGCTCGTGGAGGCGTGCGAGGAGGCCGCCTGCCTCCTCGAGGGCGACGGGATCGCGGCCACGGTCTGGGACGTCCGGGCGGCGGCGCCGCTCGACCCCGCCATGATCGACGACGCCCTTGCCCACCGGCTCGTCGTGACGGCCGAGGACGGCATCGTGGCCGGTGGCATCGGCAGCCTGATGGAGGCCTCCATCCGTCGAGCGGCTCCCGCCGATGCCCTTCCGATGGTGCGCAATCTCGGCGTTCCCCTCACCTACCTTCCTCATGGCCGCGCCGGCGATCTTCTCGCCGGCCTCGGGCTCGACGGCGCCGGCATCCGACAGGCCGTTCTCGACGCCCTCTGACTCGCGTTGCCTGAACTGCCCGCCGCCCAGGCCGGCCAGGCACTGCAGGGAGACTTTGCTCCGCACCTCAGCCGCCCGGCCTGCCCTCCCGTCGGCGTCGTGCGAGGAGCCAGGCCGACCCGCCGCCGACCGCCAGCCCGGCCGCCACGATGGCGACGACGGCGGCCGTCGGCAGAGCGCTGGCGGCGTGCCGGGTTGGTGCTTTCCGCCGGCCCGTCGGCGAGGTCGTGCCCGTGCCGGTGCCCGTGCTTTCCGGGCGTGTCGTGCTCGTGCTGGTGCTCGTCGATGACGCTCTGAAGGCGACGACAGCGTCAGCCGAGGGGGCGAGCAACAGGCCGTCACCCGCGCTCGCCGTCGGGAAGTGGTTGGCGGGCACGCCGATCGTCGCTTGTCGGCGAACAGTGCCGGTTGTCGGGTCGAGGCCGTAGAGCTCGCCGTTCTGACCGATGGTCCACACGAGCCCGCCGGCGACGAGCGGGGGACCACCGCCGGTCCCGGAGCTCCAGCGAAGGTGCAGCCCCGGAGGCGACGTGTCGACCTCGACGGCGACGACGCCGCTCAGGCACGGCAGGTAGACGGTCGTGCCGACGACGGCGCCTCCACCGTCGATGTCCGCGTTGCACACTGCGCCCAGCTCCGCCTGCTGCCCGCCGATCCCGCCGAGCCGTTCGCTGTTCAACAAGTAGGCGATGCGTGACTTGCCGGCCGCCACGACCTCCCCATCGGCCAACAGCACGGGCTCCATTGACATGTCGAGATCGTCTGCGTTGTTCGAAGGCCAGTTGCTCGGGGCGAAGTACTGCAGGAGCTTGAGCGAGGGTGACAGCTCGAGAACCGAGTCGCTGTCGTCGTAGGCCTGAGAGGACGAGTAGACCGAGCCGTTGCCGGCCTCGACCCAGATGTCGCCGTTGCTGCTGACGGCGGGCGCCGCCCCGCCCATCCAGATCGCCCCCTGGTCATCCCCGGCGGCGGAGTCCACCTCGAAGTCGAGCGGCCGGCCGCCTGCCTCACCCACCGAAACCACCCAGCCGTGATAGGCCGAACAGTCGCCGTCGTTGCCTCCCAAACCGAACACCACCCTGCCGTCGTCGAGCGTCAGGCCGGTGCGTTGCAAGAGGGCCGCCGTGTCTGCGCCTGGCGGATCCACGCTCTCGGACACCTCGACCGCGCCCGAGCCGAGGCTGAGGCCGTAGAGACGATGGCTCGGGCTCCCGTTGCCCGACTCGTCGGCCACCACGAAGATCTCGTCCCGAGCCTGGTCGATGACAGGCGTGCCCGTGATGCCCACCACGGGCGTGATGTCCCCGCAGGGGAGGGAGTGAGAGACGGCGGGGGTGCCCAAGTGCCGCGACCATTCGATCGCCCCCGACGAGGTCGAGAGGGCATAGACGGTGTCGTTTTCGGTGGCGACATAGACGCGCCCGGAGGCGACGAGTGGCTCGCCGTAGATCTCACCGTCGAGGGTGGCTGAGGTCCACGCCGGCGATGCCGTCTCGACGGCGCCGATGGAGGCGACGACTCCGCTGCCGGCTGCATCGGCGTGGTAGACGGTGAAGGCGTTCGGATCGGAGGAGGCGGGCGAGCCGTCCGCCGCTCCGGCCAAGGGTCCGGCTATCACCCAGGCGGCGGCCAGCGCCATGAGGAGCGACGCAGCCGCCCGCGGGTGACGATCAGGAGTGGCCCGCCCGGGTGGCTGCTCCGTAGCCGGCGCCGCTCGCAAGCTCATGTGCGGAGGCTATCGAGGCAACCCTCTCGGTCGAGGGTCGCCCCGGCGCCTCAGGAGAAGTGGGTATCGGGACGATCGAGAGGGACCCCGTCGACGGTGATGTCGACCCTCTCGTTGTAGAAGCAGACGAGCCCTGCGATGCCGGCCGACTCCGGCACGGGGTGCCGGTACCACCAGATGATGTCCTCGTAGGTCGTGCCGTCGATCGTGACGGAGTAGTACTCCGCCGTTCCCTTGTACGGGCACCGCGTCGTCGTCGTCGCAGGCGTCAGCAGGTCGAGGCGAACATCAGTCTTCGGGAGGTAGAAACGGACAGGCAGCCCCGTTTCGAACAGGAGCACCGGCCGGGCTGAGTCGGCCACCTTGGTGCCATCGATGGCGACCTCGACGTGTCGCGAGCTTCGCAGGACGTCGACGCGCGAGTGCGGGTCGCGTGGGTGCACGTAGACCTGCTCGTCCTCCTCGAACCAGGCATCCATGGCGTCCCAGTCGATCCGGATGGCGCCGCGGAGCTCGTCTATGGGCGAATCTGGATACGTCCAGGCGGCGTCCGCCGCCTCCGCCCGGTGGGTCTTCACGTTGAAGTAGGCGGCGTCACCCCGGCTGGGCGAGTGCTCCGTTTTCCCTGATTCGACGAGCAGCTCGGAGCGCACGTCCTCGGCGGGGATGTAGTACGCCGGAAAGTACGGGATCTCCCAGACCAGCAACGGTCGGATGGTGTCGGCCACGAGCTCACCGCCGAGGTAGGTCCGCACCCGCTTGTGTCCGTGCTCGACTCTCACCCGCCCTCTACCCGTCATGTCGCGAGGTTAGAGACCTCGTCGCCGGCTCCGGCCGCGAGCGACGAGCCGTGCCATCTCAGTCGGCTCTACGGCCGGCGTTGGCGGTAGGCCGAGCGCAACGCAGCTGCCTGCTCGGGTTGGAGGCACTTGAGGACCTCCCGCAGCGTCACCCCGGAGACCCGCCCAACCCTCGGTGTGATCCACTCCAGCACCAGCCCGGATCGGCGTCGCCCGAGGTCCCGCAGGACCCATCCGATGGCCTTGCGGATGAAGAACTCCTTCTCCTCGAGGAGCCGGTCGGCGTAGGAGAAGAACAGCTCCGGGTTGCCCTCACCTCGCCGCAGCGGCACGAGCAGCGCCAGCATGGCGGACCGGCGTAGCCAGAAGTCGTCGTCGCCCACCCAGCGGTCGAGGGTGGGGACCGTTTCGGGGTGGGCGTCCACGATGGGACCGACGACCTGGGCGGCGAGCGAGTCGACGAGCGCCCAGGTGCGTGCTTCGCGCAGCAGCCGCTCGAGCAGCACGAGATCCTCCGGCCGAAGACAGCCCGAGTGCATGACGAGCAGCTCGACCGCCAGCATGCGTCGCTCGTGAACGCCGGCAGTCCAGAGGGCCGTGACGAGAGCCACGAGGGCGTCGTGTTCATCCACCGGGTAGCGAGCGCCCGCCGTCCTTGCGACCCGGCGGATCGCCGGGACGGACGCCCCGAGGAACTGCAGGTCGCTCTTCAGGTAGGCACGCTCGGACTCGGCCCGTGCCGGGGTTCCGAGCGCCCGCAGCTCGTCCTCTAGCTCGTTCGCAAACCTGACGGCGTCGTCGGCGTCGGCAGGCAACCTCAGCGCCGCTCCAAGGCGGCGATCGTGGCTGCCGTTACGTCCTCGGGCGCCCCGGTGGCGTCAACGGTCACGAGCAGGCCCCGGTTGCGGTAGTACTCCAGCAGCGGCTCCGTCTCGGAATGGAAGATGCGCAAACGGCGCTCGGTCACGTCCGAGTCGCCGTCGTCGAGTCGGCCGGCAGCTCGCCCGGCGAGCCGTTGGCGAACGATCTCGTCAGGCACGGCCAGGTAGACGACGGCGTCGGCGGTCGCCCCCATCGGCAACGCCTCCTGGAAGGCGAGCTCGGCCTGGCGCAACGTCCGCGGGAACCCGTCGAGGACGTACCCCCCGTTCGCGACAGCAGCGGCGATCTCCGAGCGCAGCAGCTCGATGACGACCTCGTCCGGGACGAGCTCGCCCGTGCGCACGTAGTCCTCGATCCGCTTCCCGAGGGAGGTTGGGTCGGTCAGGTGGGCGCGCAGCAGCTCGCCCGAGGAGATGTGGACGGCACCGAAGTGCTTCGCCAGCAGGGGGCCCTGTGTTCCCTTGCCGGATCCGGGGGAGCCGAGGAGGACGAGGTGCATGGTCGTAGGGATCGAGATTGGCAGGCGACGCTGAATCGGGGGCGGAACGATCGTCGTTTCAGGCGGCGGAGCGCTCGAGGATGTGAACGCCACAGGCCGACCCGAGACCGATGACGTGGGCGAGACCGACCTTGGCGCCCACGATCTGGCGGTCGCCCGCCTCGCCCCGCAGGTGGGTGGCGACCTCCCAGACGTTGGCGATGCCCGTCGCCGCGATCGGGTGTCCCTTGGACTGGAGCCCGCCCGAGACGTTCACCGGCAGGGCTCCGTCGCGCCAGGTGGCACCCGATTTGAAGAAGTCGGCCGCCCCCCCTTCCTCGCAGAGCATGAGGTTGTCGTAGTGGACGAGCTCGGCGGTGGCGAAGCAGTCGTGCAGTTCGACCAGGTCGAGGTCCTCCGGTCCGACGCCGGCCTGCTCGTAGGCCTTGCGGGCGGCGTTGCGCGTGAGGGTGTTGACATTCGGCAGGATCTGGCACGCCTCTTCGTACGGGTCCGTCGTGAGCACGGAGGCGGCCACCTTCACGGCCCTGCGCTGCTGGGTGGGTGAGAGTGTCTTCAGCTTGGCACCGCTCACGAGCACGGCGGCGGCGGCACCGTCGCAGTTGGCGGAGCACATCGGCCGGGTGTTCGGATAGGCGATCATGACATCGCCCATGATCTGCTCGAGGGACATGCGCTTCTGATAAGCGGCGAAGGGGTTGAGGGTCGAGTGGGCGTGATTCTTCTCCGAGATGCGCGCGAACAGCTCGAAACTCGTGCCCCCGTAGCGGTGTCCGTACTCCATTCCGATCTGAGCAAAGACACCCGGCATCGTCTCGGTGCCGATGCGCCCGTCGACGGGGGCGACGGCACCGAACCGCCCGCTCGGTTGCCACGTCCCGCCGTCGGCTTTCCGGGAGCCGCCGGAGAGCAGACCGGCACCGGCGAGCTTCTCCACCCCGACGGCGAGACCCATGTCCGCCTCGCCTGCCTTGATCGACATGACAACCGTCCGCAACGCCGTCGCCCCCGTGGCGCAAGCGTTCGTGACGTTGTAGACGGGGATGCCGGTCTGGCCGACCTGCTTCTGGAGAGCCTGACCGATGCCGAGGCCACCCATCAGGCTGCCTGCGGCCAGGACACCCATGTCTCGCATGCTGACGTCACCGTCGGCGAGTGCACCCATGACCGCCTCGCAAGCCAGGTCGATGGTGTCCTTGTCCGGGTGTTTGCCGAACTTCGTCATCGTGATGCCGAGAATCCAGATGTCGTCGCTTGCCATGTGTCCTCGCTCTCTCAGCTCAGCGGCTCGAAGCCGAAGGCGATCGCTTCTGTCCCGGCCTCGTCCACACCCAGGGAGTACGTGGCGAGACGGACCTTCATACCTGTCGTCACGTGATCAGCATCCGGCTCGACATTGATGAGGTTGCCTCGCACGCTCGTGCCTCCGCAGTCGACCACGGCCGCCACGAAGGGGACGGGAATCCCGGGGGCGGCCAGCGACACGATCGTGAAGGCGCGAACTTCACCGCTCGTGGGGATTTCGACGGACCTGAACTCGGTCGCGAAGCAGCCGGCACAGGCGTTGCGCCGGTCGAAGTAGCGGGCGCCGCATCCCGTGCACTCGTGGGCGACGAGGTGCGGCTCGTCGCCGAGTGCCAGGTAGTCGACATGGGCTATCTGCTGCGCCACGGCTGCTTCCTCCCTCATGACCCACGGAGCCTATCGGTGCCCGGCGGCGGCCCCCCTGTGGCCGGGCGGAAAGTGTTCAGGTACACGTCGCTGGCTCGTCGCTGTCAGTTCACCTCGTTGACACCTGGGCTGTTTACGGTGCGCAGCGTGACCCGACACCCCACCTCCAAAGACCTCCGCCTGGCCGGCCCGGTCATCGGCACGGGCGTTGCCTCCGCTCAGACCAAGCCTCATGTCCGCTCGAAGCGGGCGCCGACGGTCCTTCGTCGGTCCGACCGGTTGCCCGGCTCGGTCGTGCAGCCGTTCGGGCGGCACATCGCCTTCGGGGAGGATCCTGCCACTCAGATGAACTTCGTCTGGCAGGTGCCGGTTCCCGTCGACAACCCCTTCGTCCGCATCGGCACGGATCTGAGGGCTCGGCAGCCAGCGATCCGGACGACGCCATCGGCCGAGCTTCCGCCCGGCTCGGTCGGTGGCGTCAGCCGTGCCGCCAGCAACTTGCCGGCACCGCTGTCAGGCCTGTAGGGCGCCCTCGCCAACGGTCTGGCGGACGTCGGGAAACTCAGACGAGCCTGCGCTCGGTCGCCCATCTCGTGAGCTGGTAGCGACTCGACAGCTGCAACTTGCGCAGCACGGCCGACACGTGTGTCTCGACCGTCTTCGGGGAGATGGAGAGCTCGCGGGCGAGCTCCTTATAGGTGTATCCCCGAGCGATCAGGCGCAGGACCTCCCGCTCGCGGGGGGTCAGTTGATCGAGCTCAGGATCGAAGGCCGGCAGTTCCGCAGGCGTAGCGGCAAACGCATCGAGTACGAACCCCGCCAGCCTCGGCGAGAAGACGGCATCGCCGCCGGCCACGCGGCGGACGGCGGCGATGAGCTCAGGCCCGGAGATCGTCTTCGTCACGTAGCCTCGAGCGCCGGCCCGGATGACGGCGATGACGTCCTCGGGGGCGTCCGAGACCGACAGGGCGAGGAACTTCACGCCTGCGGTCGCCTCCCCGGCCGATCTGACAGCGGCGATGACGAGCTGGCCGCCCCCGCCAGGCAGGTGCAAGTCGAGCAGGACGACGTCAGGCAGCCGTTCTCTGATCAGCTCGATGGCCGGCTCGACGTCATCAGCCTCGCCCACCACCTCGACTTCCTCACCCAGCTCGGCTCGGACGCCTTTGCGGAAGAGCTCATGGTCGTCGACGAGGAACACCCGCGGCCGGAGCGCTTGCGCACTCATGTTGCTCGTGCACTTCGAGCTCGCCGGCCCGGCTCGCGCGACATGCTCAAGGCCACCTCCGTGCCGGCGCCGGGACTGCTTCGGATGGCAACGTTGCCGCCGCTGCGGGTCATGCGGCCTCGGATCGACTCGGCGATACCTTTCCGGTCCTCCGCCACGGCCTCCGGATCGAAGCCGACGCCTCGGTCCCTCACGAAGAGCGACACGGTGTCCTCCTCCACCTCGCCGAAGAGCGAGAGGGTGGATCCCCCTGACCACTTGGCGGCATTGACGGCAGCCTCACGACCGGCAGCAAGGAGGGAGCGGAGACCGTCGTCGAGCTCACAGTCGCCTACGACGACGACTTCGACGGCGATGCCGTGCAGCACCTCGATGTCGTCCTGGATCCGGTGTACGCCGCTCGAGAAGGTGGTGTCCTGGTCGCCGGCCGAGGCCGGCCGGTTCCCATCGAACAGCCACGAGCGCAGCTCGCGTTCCTGCGCCCGCGCCAGCTGGACGACCTCCTGCGGCTGGTCGGCCCGTCGCTGGATGAGGGCGAGGGTCTGCAGGACCGAGTCGTGCACGCGGGCGGCGAGCTCCGCTCGCTCTTCGGCCCGGGCGCGGGCTTGCCGTTCCACGACAAGGTCGCGGGCGACGCGCAACCACCACGGTCCCACAACCGTCACGATGGCGGCGATGATGAGCAGGAGGCCGAGGAGTGGGCGGAAGGCCGCTCGAGCGGTGCGCGTCTCCACGAGGGCTACGAGGCCTCCGGTGAGGAGGGCCAGCGCCACGAGGAGCCGCAAGAGGAGCCGCCGGGAGCGACCCGAACCGTCCGGCGCTTGCGTGAGCTGGAGTACCGGAGCGGCCGCCCGGTGGAGGAAGGCCTGCTCCACGGGGTCGGCGTTGCGCCAGATGAGGACGAATCCGGCGGCGCTCACGATCGCCGGCACGGCGAGCGTGCTCACCCAGCTGGCTTCGAGGGCGGATCCGATGAGGAGCACGATCACGAGAAGTGGCAGAAAGGCCAGCACGAGGGCGAGGCCACGGCGGTCGGCGAGGGACCGGGCGGCGATCGGCTCGGTCTCGCCGTCGGCAGGGATGAGCAGCCAGGCGAGCACGTAGGCGCCGACCCCGAAGCCGCTCAGAGACACCATCAGGAGCACGACACGAACGATGGTGGGGTCCCAGCCGAGACGCCGCGCCAGACCGCCGGCGACGCCGGCGACGAGGCGCTCGTCTCGGCTGCGGCGGATCGGTCCGCGGTCGCGGGGTCGGTGCCACGGCTTTGCGCCGTGATGGCGTCCTCGCGGCCAGCCTCCGTTGGGGTCGAGCTCCCAGAGTTCGCGGTCGTGGTGGTGCCTCATCCAGGGCGGACCCGCCCCGCCCCGCCCCCTCCGGCCGCCCCGTTGCACGCCCGCGCCGCGCGGCTCGCTCGGCCTGCCTGGGTAGCTGGGCCAGCCCGCACCATCGGGTGCCGGCGGTCGTGCCGCTCCGGTGTCGGTGGGTTCCTCGATGACTCGATGATCGCGCCCGGACGCCGCCGAAGACCATCGGGAGCGTCCCGGAGTCAATGCCAACCTCCTCGGGGGCGCCTCAGGGTCATCCCCGATTATCACAGCGGCTCGCTGGGCGCATGATCGGATCATGGAAACAGACACGAAGAACACCACAGATGGGACCGGTGCCACCGACAACCCCAACGCCCCGGAGTGGGCAACGCTCCGACCGCTCGTCCGGCCCCGTGAGGGCCGCTTGGTGGCCGGTGTAGCAGCCGCCATCGCCGACTACCTCGCCGTTGACGTCGCCATCGTCCGCATCGTCATCGCCGTCCTCTGTCTCGTCGGCGGGGCAGGTCTGCCGCTCTACCTGGCGGGCTGGCTGCTGATCCCGGAGGAAGGCTCCGAGACGTCCATCGCAGCAGAGTTGCTGCACTCGCACCGAAGCTACTGAGACTCCTGCACCAAGGCGAGCGCCGGTGGCGCTCGCCGAGGGTCTAGCTCGCAACAAGAAGGGAACTCCACGACATGACCACACCTCCTCCCACCCCTCCCCCCCGGGCGTGGTGGTACGACACCCCCCGCCGCACCGGCACCGCTGACCTGAGGGTGTCCGACGCGGAACGCGCCGCCGTCGGCGACGTCCTCTCGAGGCACTACGCCGATGGGCGGCTGGACGACACGGAATTCAAGGAGCGGCTCGATCGGGCGATGTCGGCCAAGACGCGCTCCGACCTGACTGGTCTCACGACCGATCTGCCGGGCTTCGCAGCCCCGAACCCGCCGCCCGCACCTCGCCGGCGTCACTGGCGCCTCGTCGGCGTCATCCTCGTTGCCGCCCTCGTGGTTTCTGCCGCCTCGTCGCTGTTGACCGGCCCGCACCTGCCCTGGCTGCTGATCGCAATCGTCGGCCTGATCCTGTGGCGCCGCCTCGCCTGGCGCTCCTTCCACCACCACCACCACCACTCACACCCGACACCGCCCTTCGGGTGAGCGCCCTGACGTCATGCTGCCGGCTGATCGCCCACTCGTCCTGGGGGCGCCTGAGCGGGCATCTCGAGTTGCCGGCCGACTTGTCCGAGTTGCTCGGCCCGACGGCGACCTGCCCATCCGGGACCTCGCAGCACGAAACCCAATCGGTCGCGCCAGGTCCGCGAGCGAGCGACGTCGCGGAACATCTCGCCGTACTCGTGGCCGGCGATCCGGATCGGGTTGAAGGTGTTGATGTTCTTCGTGAGACCGTAGATGACGCGTTCGTCCTCCGGCTCGAACGTGCCGAACAGCTTGTCCCAGATGATGAGGATGCTGCCGTGGTTGCGGTCGAGGTATGGGCCGTTGCTGCCATGGTGGACGCGGTGGTGCGACGGTGAGTTCAGCACCTTTTCGAAGGGGCCGATCCGGCCAATCGTCACGGTGTGGATCCAGAACTGGTAGAGCAGGTTGACGCCGCGGGCGGTGTTGACGAGGGCCGGCTCGAAGCCGAGCAGGGTCAGGGCCGAGTAGGGCAGGAACGTCCCGAAGGCCTCGGCCACGGGTTGGCGGAGCGCCGTCGAGAGGTTGTAGCGCTCGCTCGAGTGGTGGACGACGTGGATGGCCCACATGAACCGGCTCTCGTGCATCGCCCGATGGTTCCAGTAGTACATGAAGTCCCAGGCGAGAACGGCGCCAGCGACGGCCGCCGGTCCGGTCCCGAGCGAGCGCACGAGGCGCCGGCGGGCTAGGCGGTCCATGCTGGTGCGGGAGGCCCAGGACGTCGTGACGGCGAGGCCGCCGGCGACGATGGCGGCGATCCCGCCGGCGGCGGCCACGGGTCGGGCTACCCGGGCGACACGGCTGCGCACGCTCGGCCGGCCGGTCAGCAGCGCCTCGGCGCCGCGTGCGCCCGGATCCAGCAGGGGTGTGTCGCCGTTATGGCGCTGGCGGGCGCGGTCGTCCAGCCGAACGAGGACATCGGCCAAGGTCGTGACGGCGGCCGCGCCGACCGCCACCCCCATGAGCTGCTTGCCGTACCTGCCCTTGCCGGGCACGAGGTTCTTGAGGAGCTTCGGCATGACGAGAGGGGCGATGAGGCTTCCCACGCCCATCGAGAGGCTGGCGATCGTGTCCTTGCGCTCGTAGATGCCCGGGGAGCCCTCCAGTTCCTCGCGCCGGTCACGCAACCAGAGGTACTCGGCGCCCATGCTGCCGAAATACAGCGGGATGGCGACGACAGTGAGGTCCTTCACAGCGACGATGTTAGGGCGCTCCCCGCCGAGGATCGAAAACGCCGGCCGGACGTCCCCTCATGCCGTCTGGCGCGCTGTCCCCGGGGCAGATGCCCGGCCGGACAGTAGGCTCGGAAGCCCTCGACCGGGCATCGGGACGGCCCGGTCCCTCAGTGGGGTGATCCCCGGTAAGGCGCGTGAACGACATGCGAAGGCTCTTCCTCGTAGCGACGGTGGTGGTCTTCGCCGCAGGCCTGAGCGCCTGCGGCAGCACGAGCTCGACCTCCACCACGACGACCGCCTCCTCGACGGCCACGTCGAGCGCCACGGGTCCGCTCGGGGCGGCCTGCAGCAACACCGCCATCCAGGGCGACCTCTACCAAAAGGGACAGCTCACGGTCGCCACGGACGACCCCGTCTACACGCCCTGGTTCGTCAACAACCACCCCGAAAACGGCAAGGGCTACGAAGCAGCCGTCGCCTACGCCGTCGCCAGGGCGCTGGGGTTCACCACGTCGCAAGTCAAATGGGCATATGAGCCGTTCAACGACTCCTACGCCCCCGGGCCGAAGAAATTCGACTTCGACATCAACGAGATCTCGGTGACGGCGGCCCGCGCGCAGGAAGTCACCTTCAGCATCAGCTACTACGCCGACCGGCAGGCCCTTGTCGTGCTGAAGAACGGCCCGCTGGCGAAGGACCACTCGCCGGCGGCCTTGAAGACCTACGAGTACGGGGACTCGATCGGGTCGACGAGCCTCGCCTACATCTCGCAGTACATCCAGCCGAGCAAGCAGACGAGGGTGTACGGCTCCTTGAACGACGTCAAGAGTGCCCTAGACACCCACCAGATCGAGGCATTCGTCACCGACACCCCGACGGCGCAGTACATCGCCGCAGACGAGATTCCCGGCTCCGAGGTCGTCGGTCAGTTCCCGAGCACCGGGGAGCACTTCGGGCTGCTGTTCCACAAAGGCGACCCGCTTGTGAGTTGCGTCAACAAGGCGTTGCAGTACCTCACGAGCAAAGGAACGCTCGCCAGCTACTCGAAGAAGTACTTGCAGGTCTACAACACGATTCCGACGATCGAGCCCTGAGCGGGTCGGTCCTGCGTTGAACCGGGACAGGAGGGATTCCGCCTGGGATCCCGTTGTGGGAGTGCAGCCCCTCGGGGGGGCGACGGGGGACCGGGGTCCCCGACTGCTTCGCGCCGGGGACCGGCGCTCGACTGTCATCTCGACGCTCAGCACCGTCGTCTTCATCGCCGTGCTGGGGGCGATCTTCTTCTTGGCTCCCGGCAGCGGGACGGTCCGTCACGCCTTCTTCAGCGGCACGAACATGTGGCGCAGCTTCGTCGGCAACCCCAGCAAGGGCCTTCCCGGCGTCGGCGCCGCGATCGTGCTCAACATCAAGATGTTCCTCGTTGCCGAGGTGCTCATTCTCATCCTGGCGCTCGTGATCGCGCTGGTGCGGCAGTCCTCCGGACCGGTGATGTTCCCCCTCCGCATCGTCGCCACCATCTACGTGGACATCTTCCGGGGTGTGCCCCTGCTGCTCGTCATCTACATGATCGGATTCGGGGTGCCGGCGCTCTCGCTCCACTTCGTCTCCACGCAGTCGCCAGCCGTCTACGGCACGGCCGCCCTCGTGCTGTCCTATTCCGCCTACGTCTCCGAGGTCTACCGAGCAGGCCTCAATTCGGTCCACCGGAGCCAGACGATGGCTGCCCGCTCGCTCGGTCTCTCTCGTTGGACGGCGATGCGCTACGTGATCCTCCCCCAGGCGGTGCGCAACATCCTCCCGGCCTTGCTGAACGACTTCATCAGCCTGCAGAAGGACACGGCCCTCGTCGGCGTCATCGGCGCCATCGAAGCGAATCAGGCGGCATCGATCTACGCCAGCACCGTCTTCAACTACTCGAGCTTCATGGTTGCCGCCATCTTGTTCCTCATCCTGACGATCCCGCTCGCACGCTTCACCGACCACCTGATCGCCCGGGACCGGAGTCGTCGCTTGGCAGGAGCGCTCGTGTGAGCAATTCCAGCGCTGACGCGCTGCTCTCCTCGGAAGCCCTGCGCGTCGAGGCGCTCCACAAGTCATTCGGTGCCTTCGAGGTGCTGAAGGGGATCGACGTGGCTGTCGACACCAACGAGGTCGTCTGTCTCATCGGCGCCTCCGGGTCGGGCAAGTCAACGCTCCTCCGCTGCATGAACCTGCTCGAGCCGATCGACTCCGGCCGCGTCGTGCTCTTCGGCCAGGACATCTCCTCCGATCCGGCTCTCGACCAGAACCTCGTTCGCCGGCAGATCGGCATCGTCTTCCAGTCGTTCAACCTCTTTCCGCACATGGACGTTCTCTCCAACGTGACGCTCGCCCCCATGAAGGCCCTCGGCGTGCCGAAACACGATGCCGAGGCGGAGGCGAAGGCCTTGCTCAGCCGTTTCGGGCTCTCGGAGAAGGAGGGCGACTACCCCGACCGGCTCTCGGGCGGCCAGCAGCAACGCGTGGCGATCGTGCGGGCACTGGCGATGCGCCCGCGCATCATGCTGCTCGACGAAGTCACGAGCGCACTCGACCCAGAGCTCGTCGCCGAGGTCCTCGACGTCATCCGCGAGCTGGCGGCATCCGGGATGACGATGGTGATCGCCACGCACGAGATGGGTTTCGCCCGGGATATCGCCAACCGCGTCTGCTTCCTCGAGGACGGTCTCATCGTCGAGGAGGCCCCACCTGCGCAGCTGTTCAGCGAGCCGAGGGACGAGCGGACACAGCGCTTCTTGCGTCGCATCATCGATGCCGGTCGCCTGTGAACCGATCGGGCACGTCGCTACACTTCGCCCCGTGGATCCGCCGTTGGCCGACGTGGTGTCGTTCTCCGAGCGGGCCCGGGCGCTGCGGGGGGAGACCGCCGCGGAGGGAGCTGGTGGTGCGGCCACGTCGGACGACGGCGGAAGATCGACGGCAGCTGAACCGGCCGATCTCGCTCGGGAGGCGATCTTCCGGCGGTTCGGCCAGCTCGTAGACGGTGGGCCCGAAGCGGCTATCCGCTCGGTCGACGACGAGCTGGCGGTGCTCGTCTATGACTCGGCGACCGATCCCGAGCCGGTGGCCGGCATCCGGGGTGACGCCACCGGGACTACCCGCCAGCTCACCTTCCGAGGCCCTCGCCTCGCCCTCGAGGTGCAGTTGGAGGGCGCCACCCGGGAGCTGACGTGCCAGGTGGTGCCGCCGCAGCCGGTCGCGCTCGAGGTGCGCCACGCCGCGGGAACCCTCCAGCTCGGAGTGGATGACTTCGGGACGTTCCATGCTTCGCGGCTGCCCGAGGGTGCCGTCAGCCTCCGTTGTGTGCCGCTGACCGGCGACGCCGGGCCGACCGCCACCAGCTGGATCACCGTCTCTGACCGTCAATCCGGCTGACGCCTGCGGACCTCATGGCGTTATCGACCTCCGACTTCGTGACGGCGGCGGTGCGGGCGACCGTGCCGCCGCCGGAAGACGATGTCGTCCTGGCGGAGGCGAACCGTGCGCTCGAGCTGGCGGCGGCGGATCCGCGTCGAGCGCTGGCGCTCGCCGACAGCCTCCTCGAGCGGACCGACCTCTCCGCCGACGGGCGCGCCGTCTCCGAGCGGGCGGCGGCCCTCGCCGAGCTCGGGCTCGGGCGAGTGGCCGAATCACGGGCGCGGTTCGAGCGTGCCCGAGACCGCGCCCTCGCCGACGGCGTCGTCGGCCGCCTGGCGGAGATTCAGATCGGTCTCGCCATCGTGCTCCTGCAGTGCGAGGAGCCGGATGCCGCCATGGCCGAGATCGATGCAGCCATCGAGCTGGCGACCGACGAGGCCACCCTCGGTCGGGCGCAGTCCCAGCGGGCGACGATCCTGATGCGCCTCGGGCGCTACCCCGAGGCACTCGAGCAGGCGACGATGGCTCTCGTCACCTGCCGATCGGCCGGTCTGTCGGCGCCGGTGGCGCGCCTGCTCTCCAACCAGGGGATCGTGCACGCCTACCTTGGGGACTACGCCAAAGCCGAGACCGAGCTGCAGGAGGCCCTCGGGCTCCTCCGCCAGGAGGGCTCCGGCCTCGGGACCGCCAACGTCGTGCACAACCTCGGCTTTGTGGCCGCCCGGAGGGGGGACGTCCCGGCCGCTCTCGCCCACTTCGACGAGGCCTTCAACGAGTACGTGCGCCTGGACATCCCCGCGCATGCCGCCTTCACCGACCGTTGCGAGGTGCTCCTGGCGGTGCGGCTCCTGCCGGAGGCGCGGGCGGCGGCCAGCCAAGCTGTCGCCGGCCTGGCGGGGGCCGGCCAGGCCGCCGACCTTGCCGAGGCGAAGCTCATGCTGGCCGAGGTCGCCCTGGCGGCCGGAGATCTCGGGACAGCCGGCCGCCAGGCAGCGGAGGCGGCGGAGGCTCTCGGGCGTCAGGGCCGCGCCGGCTGGGCTGCCTTGGCGAGCTTCGTGGCGGCCCGAGCAAGATGGGCGGCGCACGTGCCCGAGAGCGCCGTGGACGCCGGGCCGGCCGCCGGTGTGACCCGCGGCGGCCGCAACGCGGACGGACCGCCGGCCGGCGAGGCCGGAGTGTTGGCAGGCATCGTGACGGAGGCCAGCGTGCTCGCCGGCCAACTCGGCGCCGCCGGTTGGCGAGTCCATGCCCTCGAAGCCAGCATCATCGCCGCGAGGGCAGCCATGGCGGGTGGCGACGTCGCCCGGGCTGTGTCGGTGCTGAGTGAGGTCGACGAGGCCATGGCGGCTCCCGCGGGAGCGTCCTCCGACGAGCGGGTACGCATGTGTTACGCCGTCGCCCTGCGCCGTCTCGGCCAGGGCGACCGGCCGGCGGCTCTGCAGGCGCTCAAGGCGGGCCTGCAGATCGCCGAGGAGCATCGGGCGGCCTTCGGCGCTACCGAGCTGCGGGCACGGGCGACCCTGCGGTCGGCCGATCTCGCCGAGCTCGGCCTCGAGATCGTCATGGAGGCGGGGGCGGCTGCCGCCGTGCTCGAGTGGTCGGAGCGATGGCGGGCACGTTCCCTCTGGCCTCCAGACGCTCTGCCTCCTCGCGACCTCGTCCTCGCGGATGGCCTCACACAACTTCGACACACAGTGGCCGCCCTCGAGCTGGCGGTGGAAGCCGGCGATGGCGCCGCGGGCGAAGCCGAGCACCTCTCCGAGCGACGCCGGCAGCTCGAAGCCGCCATCCGCCGTCGCTCGATCGAAACCGGCCGCCCACGTCGATCGTCCCCCCGGGTGCCGACGGTGGCGGACGTGCAGGCGGGTCTCGCCGCCGGCGGATCCGCCGCCATCGTCGAGCTCGTCTCCGTGCGGGGGAGCCTTCATGCCGTCGTCTGCACGGCCGCGTCCTGCGTGGTCCGCGAGCTGGCTCCGCAGGCCGAGCTGGCGCGGTGGCGGGCGGCGCTTCGCTTCGCCCTCGGGCGACTGGTCGTCGGGCGGGGCTCGCGGGGGAGCCTCGTGGCTGTCGCCGAGTTGCTCGGGCGGGCGGCTGCGGCCGCCGATCAGCTCCTCTTCGGGCCGATCGCAGGCGACCTCGAGGTCGCCCTAGCGGTGGACGGCGCCGAGCTCGTGCTCGTGCCGACAGGAGCGCTCCACTCCCTGCCGTGGGCGTTGCTGCCGAGCTTGCGCGGACGGCCCGTCTCCGTCGCTCCGTCGATCGCCCTGTACCTGAGCCGCTCGGCGGCCGCTCGGCAGGCCGGGCCTACTGTGCTCGTGGCCGCCCCCAGCGTGCCGTCTGCTCTCGCAGAGGTCGAGGCCATCGGTCGCCTCTATCCGGACGCCCTCGCGCTGACCGGGCCGGCCGCCACGGCCCGGGCCGTTGCCGGCGCCATGAGGGGAGCCGGCACGGCGCACGTGGTCGCCCACGGGAGGTTCCGGACCGACAACGCCCTCTTCTCGGCGCTCGAGCTTGCCGACGGCCCGCTCACCGTCTACGAGCTGGAGGAGATCGGCCAGCCGCCGGAGCTGCTCGTGCTGTCCTCGTGCGACTCCGGCCGCTCCGACGTTCAGCCGGGCGACGAGCTCATGGGCGCGGCCGCCACGATGCTGTCGCTCGGGTCACGCGCCATCGTCGCCAGCCTCGTGCCCGTGCCGGACGCGGGGTCGCCAGCGGTCATGACATGCTTCCACCAGCATCTCCTTGCAGGTCACGCACCGTCGACGGCTCTTTCGCGGGCGCAGGCTGACCACCACATCGGGGCGTTCACGCCCGGGGATCTCGCCGACCGGTCGGTTCAGGTGCAGCGGGCACTGGCAGCAGCCGGTTTCGTCTGCCTGGGCGCCGGCGGGCAGTCCCCACGGGCGCCTCGTCGGCCGACGGAGGATCCAAACGGGGCGCGTATGCGCGGGCACCGGGCAGCTGCGAAGATGACAAAGTGACTGCAGACGGCGGAACACCGGAGGGCACCTTCACTGCGATCGTCCGCAACGTCCGAAAGGTCATTCAGGGGAACGAGTCGGCTATCCGGCACGCCGTGACGTGCTTGATCGCTGGCGGGCACCTCCTGATCGAGGACGTCCCCGGCGTCGGCAAGACGAGCCTCGGCAAAGCGGTTGCAGCCTCGGTGGACTGCCGTCACCGGCGGATTCAGTTCACCTCCGACCTGCTGCCGTCGGACGTGACCGGCGTGAGCGTCTACGACCGCAACGCCTCTGCCTTCGAGTTCCGGCCGGGGCCCATCTTCGCCAACATCGTGCTCGCCGACGAGATCAACCGGACGCCGCCGAAGACGCAGTCAGCCCTGCTGGAAGCGATGGAGGAGCGTCAGGTCACCGTCGAGGGCACGACCTACGAGCTTCCTGAGCCATTCATGGTGATCGCAACCCAGAACCCGATCGAGCACGAAGGCACCTACCCGCTGCCCGTCAGCCAGCTGGACCGCTTCCTCATGCGGATTCACCTCGGCTATCCCGATCCGACCGCCGAAGTCGATCTCCTCGTGCGCCACGGCGTCGACGAACCGCTCGACGACCTCGAGTCCGTCGCCAGCCCGGAGCAGGTCCTCGAGCTGGCGCAACGTGTGCGCGAGGTGCACTGCTCCGAAGCCATCCAGCGCTACATCGTCGACCTCGCCAACGCCACTCGCACGCACCCCGCCGTCCTGCTCGGGATGTCGCCGCGGGCGGCGCTGGCTCTGCAGCGGGCCGCTCGCGCCTGGGCGGTGCTGCACGGCCGCGACTACGTCATCCCGGACGATGTCAAGGTGCTCGCCCTCCCCGTGATCGGGCACCGCCTCGAGCTGAGGACCGCGCGGACAGCCGGCGGCGATCACGTCATCTCGGTCGTGAACGAGCTCCTCTCGAAGGTGCCGGTGCTCGAGGGCGAGCGCGCGGCGCGCTGACGGTCGAGCCGAGGGGGCGTTCTCCGTGCTCACACGACGTGGCAAGGCCGCACTGATCGGCTTCTTCGTCCTCCTCGTGGCCGGGCGGGTCCTCGGCGTTACAGAGCTCTTCGGCATCTCGGTGGCCGTGCTGGCGCTCGTCCTCGTGAGCGTTGTGCGACTACGCGCCTCGCACGTGCGAGCGGCAGTTTCGGCTCGTGTGTCCCCCGAGGTCATCGAGGCGACACAGCCGACGGTCCTCGAGCTCTTCGTCGAGAACACCGCTGTCGTGCCGACACCGTCCGGCCGGTTGCAGCTCGTTCCGACGGGCGGTGGGCGGCACCGAATCCTCATCCCCCGACTGGCGCCGGGCGAGCGAGCCACCGTCACGATCGGACTCGACAGCTCCCGGCGGGGCCGGCACGGGATCAGCGGATACGATGTCGTGCTCACCGACGGCCTCGGCCTTGCCAGCCAGCGCCTCGTCTCCACGGGGAGCATCAGCTACCTCGTTCGCCCGCGCACCGAGGAGCTGCCCCACACCCTGCCGCTCAGCGCCGGCATCGGTGGACGGGAGAGCACGCACTCAGCGGCTGAGCGCATCCTCACGGGCGCCTCGATGCTGCGCGGTTACGTTCCGGGCGACGACCTCCGCCGAATCCACTGGCCGACGACTGCCCGCGTGGGCGAGCTCATGGTGCGCGAGGGCGGTGACCCCGACTCCGCCAACCGTTCGGGTACCACGATCGTGCTGGGAACGAATCGGGGGCCGGGTGATGGATTCGAACGTGCCGTCGAGATCGCCGCCAGCCTCGCCGCTGTCGCCCTGCGCGAAGGCATGCTGCGCGTCGTGACCACGGGAGGCTATGACAGTGGTCTCAACTACGGCCCGGCCCACCTGGACGGCATCGGCCTGCAGCTGGCAACCGTACAGCCGCAAGAGGTCCCGTTGCCGAGCCGGCACCGCCGCCAGAGCTCGGCGGGTGCCGGAAGGACCGGAGCCAACGGATCCGCCGACGCGCCGGTGACGGCGACCGACCAGGGCGAGCCGACAGGCGCCGCAGCCCTCGTCGGCCGCATCTTCGCGGGCCGGTCGGGTCGCGACGACTGGAACGTCTTCGTCACCGTCGAAGCCGTCTCCAGGCTGGAAGACGCCGAGCTGAACCCGAACGTACTCGCACGGGTGTCCGCCCAGGTGGGTACGGTCGTCCTCGTACTCGTGGGTGGAGAGGTCCCTCGTTTCGAGCGGCTGGCGCGAAACGAGATCGCTGTCTTCCTCCCGATCGGGCGCGCCATGCACGACATCTGGAACACGGCCCTCGATCTGCCGATCGGCGAGGAGCGCGCCGTCGATGCAGCCGAGCAGGAGCTCGAGCATCCCCATCCCGCCCGACTGGCGGCGACGTGATCACTCCATGGATGGGGCTCGTGCTGTTGGACGCCGTCGCGGTCGCCAGCTTCGCCCGCTGCTTCTCGGGCCCGGGCGAGCTCGCCATCATCGTGCCCGTCTGCATCGGCGCGCACCTGCTCGCCCACCTCGGACGTCGTATCCGCCGGGACGGCAACGCGCTCGGCGGCGTCGCCCTTTGGGCTCTCACCCTCCTGCTGGTCGCCTATGTCCCGGTCGCCCTCGTCGATGGGGGGAGCTTCCGCCTCGGGCTCCTGCCCTTGACGGCGACGCAGCACCTGCTCGGCCACCAGCTGAATGCGGGTTGGCTCATCTTCTCCAACCGTGTGGCGCCAGTGGCGCAAGCTCGCGGGCTCGTGCTGGCAGCAGCCTGGGCCGCCGGCGTGCTCGCTCTGGCGGCAGAGGCGCTGGACGCCGACACGACCCTCCCTGCGGTCGTGGCGCTCGTGCCGGCTTTCGACATCGTCGTGTTCACGGGCACCCTCGGGACCTCGACGGGACGCGCACCAGAGCTGGCCGCCCTGGCCGCCCTCGCCGTCTGGTACCTGTCCGGCACGAGCCGTCAGCAGGCGGGCGAGCAGGTCGTGACCGCCCGCGTCGAAGGCTCGGCAACGCAGCCGGCGCCCGACGCCCGCGGAGCCGCGGGCCGTTGGTCGGCCCGCCGCGCACCCTCTGCGGTCGCCGGGTTGGCCCTCGTCGCTGGCGTCTCGGCCGGGGTGATAGGCCCGCTCGTGCCCGGAGCGACGAGCTCGGCCCTGCTGGCGTGGCACCACGGCGGTGCGCCCTCGGGTCTCAACAGGGGCGGTTCTCACGGCGGCGACGTGGGGCCGATCACCATCAGCAACCTCGTCAACGTCGGCGAGGAGGAGATCGACAACGCAAACATCCCCCTCTTCCGCGTCTACGGCTCCACGCCGACGAGGGAGATCCTCTTCGTGGACGATGTCTTCACCGGTTCGCAATGGCTCGAGCAGCCGAGTGACTTACGGACACCGGTCCCCCCGCTCTACGGCTCGCTCGAGGCCTGGAAGGCATTCCCGCCCAAGCCGGTGCTGGGCAAGGATCAAGCGCTCTACAAACAGGTCATCTGCAACACGGACCTGAACGGGCCGGCCATTCCGGTCCCTGGGCTCACGGACCTCGCCATCGACGGAGATGCCTCGGCCACCTTCAACGGTACCGATGGGCCGGTCACGGTGGCGCCGGAGGCGTTCGGCAACAACTACTGCTACGGCGTGCAAGCGGAGCTCTCGCCGCCTCCAGACGTCGCCCAGCAGAACTACAACAGCAAAGCCCCGCCGGCGCCGGCTGACCTCCTGCTCCCACGTGGCGTGCCCGCGAGCATCCAAAACAAAGCGCACAGTCTCGTGACGGGCAGCATGAACGAGGAGGAGAAGGCCACGGCCATCCAGAATTCCTTCCTCGACGGCAAATTCCGCTACTACCTTCCGAAGTCCGTCCCGACGACACAGCCGAGCGGCTTTGCGGCGCTGGAGAACTTCCTGTTCACGACGCGCACGGGCTACTGCCAGCAATTCGCCAGCGCCTTCGCCGTTCTCGCCCGCATCGACGGCCTGCCGACGCGGGTGGTGGTGGGCTTCCTGCCCACCGAGGAGAGCCACGACAGCTGGGTAGTGACGGGCGCTCAGACACACGCCTGGCCGCAGGTGTACTTCCCGGGTACCGGATGGGTGGACTTCGAGCCGACACCTGAATCCGGCAGCCCGACCTACCCGGACATCACCACGACGACGCGCGTCTCCGTGACGACGACGACGCTACGGGCCAAGACGGGCTCGTCCTTGCCGGCTCACAACTTCCAGCACGCCCACGGGGACGTCGTAGGGAACACCTTCGCCTTCCCGACGATTCCGAGATCCCCGCAGAGCGGCGGGGCGAGCCAGGGGGGCGGCTCCGGTGACGTCGGTTCCGTGCTCCTCGCCCTCCTCGCCGGCGCCCTCCTCTGGACCCTCGTCATCCCGTCTTGGCGGGTGATTCGCGACCGTCGCAACCGTGACCCCGTGCGCCGGGTACTGCTCGCCTGGCGGGAGGCCATCAGCGTGCTGGCGGCCGCCGGCTTCCATCGCCGGCGGGCCGAGACGTTCCATGAGTTCGTCCGGAGAGTCCGTCTTGCCGGGGCGCTCACGAGCGACGCCGACGACGCCTTCGCTCGGCTGGCGGACACCACCAACCGCGCCCTCTTCGCCCGCCTGCCGCCGACGGAGGAGGAATCACGCCTGGCGGTGACCGATTCGGTCGCCATCCGGCGCTCTGCCCGCCGGTCGATGGCCTGGTGGGTGAAGCTGCTGCTGCAGCTCGACCCTCGCGACCTGCTCGTCAGCCCCTGAGGCGGGCGCGGCCGACAGGGCGCAGGCGACCAACTAGGGTTCCAGCGTGGCCGATCAGGCGCACTTCGCCGAGGATACCGAGCAGTTCATGGGCTCGTTGTACTCCGCCGCGCTCCGTATGACGAGGAACCCTTCCGAGGCGGAGGACCTCGTGCAGGAGACCTACCTGAAGGCCTATCGGGGCTACGACTCGTTCAAGGCCGGCACGAACCTGAAGGCCTGGCTCTACCGCATCCTCACGAACACCTTCATCAACGCCTACCGGGCTCGCCGGCGCCACCCGGAGGAGACCGAGCTCGAGGACGTCGAGGACTTCTACCTGTTTCACCGCCTCGGCGGCCTCGAAGCCGCCGCTGCCGGTCGGAGCGCCGAGGACGAGGTGCTCGAGAGCATGACCGACGAGGAGGTCAAGCGGGCGATCGAGTCGCTTCCGGAGGCGTTTCGGATGGCCGTCCTGCTCGCAGACGTGGAGGGATTTTCCTACAAGGAGATCGCCGAGATCATGGACGTTCCTATCGGGACCGTCATGAGCCGGTTGCACCGGGGAAGAAGAGCGCTCCAGAAGGCGTTGCACGACTACGGGATGGCCCGAGGACTCGTGGCCGCTGAGTCGTAAGGACACAGTAGGATCGTGACAGCGAGCCAGACAGTAGTGGCGTCGAGAGGCAAGGCCGATGGGTGATCACGGGCAGGCAGAGTTCGACTGCCGGGAGGCGCTGCACCGCATCTACCACTTTCTCGACGGTGAGCTGACGCCGGTGCGTCGGCACGAGATCGAGTCGCACCTCGACGGTTGCTCGCCGTGCCTGAAGATGTTCGGCTTCGAGGCGGAGCTGCGCCGCGTCGTGCATGACAAGTGTCGCGACGCCGTGCCCGACAGCCTGCGACGTCGGATCGCCGAGTCGATCGACCATGAGCACGCCTCGGCGGCGGCGGGCGACGAGGGAGCGGGTTCACAGCCGGCTGCGGAGATGATCGAGGAGCGAGAAGGCGTCTGAGGTGCCCCTGGCGGGACCGGTCTCGGCCCGCCGCCTGGCCCGGTGCCCGTAGGGCACGAGAGCACGCCTACGATGCTTGCGTGAGTGGCGGCCCTGACCTCGTCGACTGGGCGCTGGCGGAGCGTGTCGCTCGTGGTGTTGCCAGGCGGCACATGCCGCAGATCGACCCTCGGGCACGCCAGCGTCTCGTTGACGACTTCGCCGAGCTGACCCCGGTCGCCGAGGAGCTGGTGGAAACCTCGACAGGGCTTCGATCCCTCGCCGGCCCGGCTCGTGCCGAGGTGACCGATCGCGGCGGTTGGGCGGCGGCGAACATCGGCTCGTTTCGCCGCCTGCTGCGTCCGATCCTTGAGCGGGCGCTCTCGGAGGGCGGCCTCGGCAGGAACCTGCCTGCGCCGATGGCATCGGCCGCCCGCCTGGCAGCGGGCACGGAGCTGGGCGTCGTCCTCGGGTGGATGTCGACCCGGGTGCTCGGCCAGTACGACCTCTTCCGGGCGGAGGAGGGCGAGGCGCCGAGCGATGCGGTGTACTACGTCGGCCCGAATGTCATCGCTCTCGAGCGTCGCCACGGCTTCCCCTCGCGCGAGTTCCGGCTCTGGATCGCCGTCCATGAGCTCACCCACCGGGCGCAATTCACCGGCGTACCGTGGATGCGAGGGTATTTCCTCGGACTGGTCGACGAGGGAGTCACCCTGGCCGCTCCAGATTCCAAGCAGGTGATGGCCGCCATCAGCCGCATGGCGAACGACGTGCGGGCGCGACGCAACCCCCTCGGCGACGCCGGGCTCCTCGGTGCGCTCGCCCCGCCGGAGCAGCTGGCCACGATCCGGCGCATCCAGGCGCTCATGAGCTTGCTCGAGGGCCATGGCGACATCACGATGAACCGGGCTGCAGCCGATCGCATCCCCGGCGCCCAACGGTTCGCCAGGACCTTGCAGGCGCGCCGTGAGTCGGTCGGTGGTCTCGCCAAGCTCATTCAGCAGCTCCTCGGCATCGACGCCAAGATGAAGCAGTACAAGGAAGGCGAGGAGTTCGTGGAGGCGATCGAGCGTGCCGGCGGCTCGGAGCTGTTCGCCCGCGTGTGGGAGGAGCCCGATCACCTGCCGACCCTCGAGGAGGTGCGTGACCCGGCCCGATGGGTCAGCCGGCTCGGAGGTCGGAGGCTCGAGCTCGCCTGAGGCGTTGCCGGAGACGGCCGCTGCCGCGGAGCTCCTGCAACGCTGCAGCTTCCCGCCGCCAGGGACCGAGCTTGCCCTCGCCGTCTCCGGTGGCGCCGACTCGCTGGCGCTGCTCGTCCTCGCCGCCGCCAGCGGGTGCCGCGCCGTTGCCTACCACGTCGACCACGGCCTTCGGCCTGGCTCGGAGGCGGAGGCCGATGTCGTGCGGGAGGCCGCTGCTCGCTTCGGGGTCGGTTTCGCGGCGTTGCAAGTCAGGGTGCAGCCAGGGCCGAACCTGGAGGCGCGTGCCCGCAGCGCCCGTTACGCCGTCCTGCCGGCGGGCGTCGCCACCGGCCACACGGCAGACGACCAGGCCGAAACGGTCCTCCTCAACCTCCTACGGGGCGCCGGCCCAGACGGCCTCGCAGGGATGCGCGGCGGGATCGCCCACCCGATCCTCGCTCTCCGCCGCTCCGAGACGCGTCGTCTCTGCGCTTCCCTCTCGCTTGCAGTCGTGGAGGATCCGTCGAACGACGAGCTGGGTTTCTTGCGGAACCGGGTGCGCCATGAGGTGCTGCCGTCGCTCTGCGCCCTGGCGAAACGGGATCTCGTGCCCGTGCTCACCCGCCAGGCGGAGCACTTCGCCGACGAAAGTGACCTGCTCGACGAACTGGCAGGCGTCATCGACCCGACCGACGCCAAAGGGCTGGCGGCCGCCCCGGTCGTGCTCGCCCGCCGGGCGGTCCGCAGGTGGCTGCGGAGCTTGGATGCAGAGGGACACCCGCCTGACAGCGCCACCGTGGAGCGGGTGCTCGACGTCGCCTCGCTCCGTTGCCTCGCCTGTGAGGTCGGGGGCGGCCGGCGTGTCCGCCGCTCGGCCGGCCGACTGTACGCCGAGACGATTTGAGCCGAACCCGTTGCCGAAGGTGATCAAACCAGGCGCCATTCGGTCATTGTCGGCAACCAGTTGGCGAAATTCCGGGTGATTCACCCGCGGCGACAATCCGCAGGGACGATAACCTCGGCGGCCGTGACAGACAGTGCCGACGGGCGCGCCGACATCGAGACGTCGGCCGACGCCGGCGAGGCCACAAGCACGCTCGAGCGCCGGTCACAGGACTGGGTGGAGCTCGACCCGATGCTCGGCGAGGTGGTCGTGTCCGCCGACGAGATCGCACGACGGGTCGAGGAGCTCGGCAAGGAGATCACGCAGGACTACGCGGAGCGCCCGCCGCTGCTCGTCGGCGTCCTGAAAGGCGCCTTCGTCTTCCTCGCCGACCTGTCTCGGGTCATCACGCTGCCCGCCGAGATGGACTTCATGGCCGTCGGTTCCTACGGGGCGGCCACGAAGACCAGCGGCGTCGTCCGCATCGTGAAGGACCTCGACCTCGACCTCACGGGTCGGCACGTCATCGTCGTGGAGGACATCGTCGACAGCGGTCTGACGTTGTCCTACCTGCGCAAGAGCCTGCTCGCCCGCGGCCCCGCCTCGCTGGCGATCTGCACGCTGCTGCTCAAGACCGGCCAGCAGCGGGCGAGCTTCGACGTCGAGTACGTCGGCTTCGAGATCGAGCCCTACTTCGTCGTCGGCTACGGCCTCGACGTGGCGGAGCGCTACCGCAACCTCGTCGATCTCCGGGTCTACGTCGGCGGCGAGCCGGAGTGAGCGTCGACCTCGAGCGCGCCGAACGTGCCGTCTCCGAATTACTGGCGGCCATCGGCGAGGACCCCGGGCGCGAGGGCCTCGTTCGCACGCCGGCACGTGTGGCTGCCATGTACGCGGAGATCTTCGACCAGGTCAGGCCGGATCCCACCGACTACCTGACGGCGACGTTCGCCGCCGAGCACGACGAGATGGTCATGGTGCGCGACATACCCTTCGCCTCGTTGTGCGAGCACCATCTCGTGCCCTTCTTGGGGCGGGCGCACGTCGCCTATATCCCCTCCGAGGACGGTCGGATCACCGGGCTGTCCAAGCTGGCCCGCGTGGTGGACGGCTACGCCCGTCGCCTCCAGGTGCAAGAGCGCATGACGAGCCAGGTCGCCGACGCGATCGAGCACACGCTTGGCCCACGCGGTGTCCTCGTAGTGATCGAGGCCGAGCACCTCTGCATGTCCATGCGAGGCGTCCGCAAACCCGGAACGACGACGGTCACCTCGGCCGTCCGGGGCCTGTTCAGAACCGACCCGGCCACGCGAGCCGAGGCGATGGCGTTCATCCACGGAGCACGGGGGCGGGCAGGTTGACGCTCTACTCTCGGTCCGTGGGCCACCCTCTCGTGATGGGCATCTTGAATGTGACGCCCGACTCGTTCTTCGACGGCGGGCGTTACGTCGACCACGAGGCCGCCATCGCCCGCGGGCGGGAGATGATCCAGCAGGGCGTCGACATCGTCGACGTCGGGGGCGAGTCGACCCGCCCGGGAGCGGTCGCCGTGACCGATGAGGAAGAGCTGCGCCGCGTCCTGCCGGTGATCGAGGCCCTGGCGGAGGAGATCCCGGTGTCGATCGACACGACGAAGGCGTCCGTCGTCCGGAAAGCCGTCGAAGCGGGCGCCGTCCTCGTGAACGACGTGTCCGCCTCCCTCGAGCGCGTCGCCGCCGAAACGGGGGTCGCCTTCGTCGCCATGCACCGGCAGGGGACGCCGGCCGGCATGCAGAACGACCCCCGCTACGACGATGTCGTCAAAGAGGTGAGGGACTTTTTGGCGGTCCGGGCTGCCCGTGCCACCGAAGCGGGCGTCGCCGAGGTGTGGGTCGACCCGGGGATCGGTTTCGGGAAGACGGCGTGGCACAACCTTCAGCTGTTGGCCGGACTGCCCGAGCTCGTAGCCCTCGGCTACCCGGTTCTCGTCGGGACGAGCCGCAAGACGTTCCTTGGCCACATCGCCGCCGGCACTCTTGGGGCTGGTGGTGTCATGACAGCGGGGGCGCAGCCGGCGCCGGCGGAGGATCGCTTCGAAGGGTCGCTCGCCTCCGCCACCTTCGCCATGGCGACGGGTGCAGCCGCCGTGCGGGTTCACGACGTCGCTGCCACGGTGCAGGCGGCCCGCCTCGTCGGTCTGGCGACGTCGTGAGGGGGCGCTGGGCCGCGGGCATCGTGCCCCGCAACTTCGCCTGGATCATCAAGGACCGTCTCGCCGTCAGCGAGCGGCCGGGCGGCTACGCCCCCAACCACCGGAAGGTTCGGCGCCAGGAGGAGCTCCTGTGGCTGCGGGCACAGGGTTTTGACCGGGTTGTCTCGCTCCTTTCCTCGTCCCACAACCTGCATGCCTACGGCGAGTTCAACCTCGCCTGGTCGCACTTCCCGATCTCGCTCACGGCCGACGCAGAGGCCGAGGCGACCCTCGGCGAGCTGTACCCCGCCATGCACGAATGGCTTCGAGCCGGCGAGCGCCTCCTCGTGCACCAGGACGAGCTCGGCGACCGGATCATGGGCGTCATGGCCGGCTACATCCGATGGAGCGGCATCCTCCCCGACGGCCCGCGTGCCATCGCCGTCGTCGAGCAGATCCTCTCCCGCCAGATGGGGTCGGCCGGGCGCCGGCTGGTCGCCATGGTGGACAGCCTCCCTGCGGTGCAAGGGCCGGCGGGGTCGTGAGCACGTCCCAGATCTGCATCTGCGGGCTGCGCGCCCTCGGGCGCCACGGCGTCCTGCCCGAGGAGCAGGAGCGGGCGCAGCCCTTCGAGGTGGACATCACGATCGAAACCCACATCGCCCCCGCCGCCCGCACCGACGACCTCGGGGCGACGGTGGACTACGGCGTCGTGATCGCCGCTGCCGTCGAGATCATCGAGACGAGGAGCTATGCCCTCCTCGAAACCCTCGCCAGCGCCATCGCCGACGACGTGCTCGGGCGAAATGGCGTCGAGGGCGTGACCGTCGAGGTCCGCAAGCTCCGCCCGCCCGTTGCGGCCGACGTCGCCTCGGTCGGCGTCCGCCTCCGACGCACCTTGGCGTGAGGGCGTACCTCGGTCTCGGTTCCAACCTGGGCGACCGCCTCGGTCACCTCCGCCAGGCGGTGGAGTCGCTCGGCGCCATCGACGCCTCCCTCGCTGTCTCGCCGGTGTACGAGACGGCGCCCGTGGGGGGACCCGAGCAGGGGCCGTACCTGAACTGCGTCGTGCGCCTCGACACCGAGCTCAGCCCGCTCGAGCTCCTCGACCTCGCCCAGCGGCTGGAGAGCGAGGCAGGCCGCGTCCGGACCGTCAGGAACGGGCCGAGGACGCTCGATGTCGACGTCCTGCTCATTGAAGGCGTCCAGCTGCAGACAGCCGAGCTGACGGTGCCGCACCCGCGGATGCGCGAGCGTGCCTTCGTGCTCGCACCGTTGGAGGATCTCGACGGGGCGCTCGTGCCCGCCGGCTGGCGACAGCACCTCGGCGGGGCGTCCACGGTGGCGGGCGACATCCGTCGGGTTGGTACCATCGAGGAGAACTCAGGCTGAGACACGACCGGCACCCTTGAGCGGGCTGGAACGAGAGCGAGGCTCACAACATGACGTCGATGCGTATCGTCGGTGGCGGACGCGCCGGCAGGTCCTTTGAGGGCGCCCTCAGCGGGACGGGCGTCGAGGTGCTCGACGTCCTGCATCGTTTCGACGAGTTCACCGGCGCAGCCCGTGGTGTCGACGCCGTCCTTTTGGCGGTCCCCGACCGAGCAGTCGCCGACGTGGCGGCGGCCATCGAGCCGGTGGCGTCGACCGTCATGCTGCACTGCTCCGGTTCCCTCGGTCTCGACGTCCTGGCGCCGCACTCGCGCCGCGGCTCACTCCATCCTCTTGTCACCTTGCCAGATCCGGTCATCGGGTCGCTGCGCCTGCGGGGGCGGCCGTTCTTCGCAGTCGCCGGTGACCAGCTCGCCACTGACCTCGTCCTCGGTCTGGGCGGTCAGCCGATCGTCGTTGCCGACGAGGAACGGGCTGCCTATCACGCAGCTGCCTGCGTGGCAGCCAATCACCTCGTGGGTCTGCTCGGTCAGGTGCAACGGGTGGCTCGCTCCGCCGGCCTCCCGCTGGAAGCCTTCCTCCCCCTCGCCCGCGGCGCCCTCGATGACGTCGCCCTCCTCGGACCGGCGGATGCCCTCACCGGGCCGGCCTCACGCGGCGACCTTGTCACGATCGAGCGCCACCGGGCAGTCCTCGAGCAGACGGAGCTACCGGGCTACGACGCCGGCGTCGCCTTGGCCGAGCGCCTGGCCTACGAGCGGCTCGGGTCGGTGAGCGAGCCGCCGGCGCGCGTGGCGTGGACCTGATCGGCTCACGCGACGTCGTAGGAAAAGCGCTGCAGTCGGCGAGGGCGAGGGGAGCCTCCGTCGCCTTCGTGCCGACGATGGGAGCGCTCCATGGGGGGCACGTCTCGCTCATGACCGCAGCTCGCGGCGACTGCGACGTCGTCGCCGTCAGCATCTTCGTGAACCCGACGCAATTCGGCGACGCCGCCGACCTCGCTTCCTACCCGCGGAACCTCGACACGGATCTGGAACTGTGCGCCGCCGCCGGCGTCGACGTCGTCTTCGCCCCGTCGCTCGCCGAGATGTACCCGGAGGGCTCGCTGGACACCGCCGTCGTGCCCGGCGTGCTCGCCGACGTCCTCGAAGGTCCCTCCCGGCCGGGTCACTTCACCGGCGTCGCCACCATCGTGACCAAGCTGCTCTCGATCGCCGGCAGCTGCCGGGCCTACTTCGGCGAGAAGGACTTCCAGCAGCTCGTCATCGTGCGGCGCCTGGTAGCCGACCTCGACCTTCCTGTCGAAGTCGTAGGCTGCCCGACAGTGCGTGAGCCGGACGGGCTGGCGATGTCGAGCCGCAACGGCCGGCTGGCGCCGGACGAGCGCGCCGCGGCCAGGGCGCTGTTCCAGGCGCTCTCGGCGGGTGCGCAGGCCGTCGCCGAAGGGGAGTGCTCGGGCGCCGCCGTTGCGTCCCTCATGGGCGGGGTCCTCGGCGCCGAGCCGCTCGTGGCGGCGGACTACACGGCCGTCGCCGATCCCGTGACGCTGCAGACGGCGACCGAAATCGCCTCCGAGGTGCGCCTGCTCGTGGCTGCCGCCGTCGGGCCCGTTCGGCTCATCGACAATGTCGCCGCCGCCCCGGGGTCCCCGGGCGGTCTCTTCCCTGCGGCGGAGGCCGACCGGTGAGCGAACGACTCGACGTGCTCGTGGTCGGCAGCGGCGTCGCCGGGCTCTCGGCCGCCGTCGGCCTCGCCCAGGTGGCCGGCGCCCGCGTGGGTGTCCTCACGAAAGGTGAGCTCGAGCAGGCGACGACCCGCTGGGCGCAGGGGGGCGTCGCCGCCGTGCTGCCCGGCGACGAGGACTCGACGGATCTCCACCTTGCCGACACGTTGCGGGCGGGCGCCGGCCTGTGCGACGAAGCCGCCGTGCGGGTGCTCGTCGACGAGGGACCGGCCCGCGTGAACGAGCTCATCGCCCTCGGGGCGGTTTTCGACCGGGGGCCGACGGGTGATCTCTCCCGTGCCCGCGAGGGCGGTCACTCGATGGCAAGGGTCCTGCACGCCGGCGGGGCCGCCACCGGGGCTGAGGTGGAGCGCGCCCTCGTAGCAGCGGTGGAGACGAGCGCCGCCGCCGTGCTCGAGCACTTCTTCGCCCTCGACCTCCTCGTCGAGCGCGGCCGTTGCAGCGGCGTGGTGGCTTTGGACCCCGACGGCGGGCTGCAGCGGGTGGAGGCGGCCGAGGTCGTGCTGGCGGCCGGCGGTGCCGGTCAGCTGTTCGCTGTCACGACGAACCCGGCGGAGGCGACGGGCGACGGCATCGCCATGGCCATGCGGGCAGGCGTCCCGGTGGCCGACTGCGAGTTCGTGCAGTTTCATCCGACGGCCCTGCACCACCCGGCGATGCCGCGGCCGCTCGTGTCGGAGGCGCTGCGCGGTCACGGGGCGGTCCTTCGCGGTCAGGGCGGGCGGCGTTTCGTCGAGGAGCTGGCGCCGCGTGACGTCGTCAGCCGGGCGATCGCCCGGGAGATGGCAGAAAGCGGCATGGAGAACGTCTGGCTCGACTGCACCGGCCTCGAGGACTTCTCCCGTCGCTTCCCGACGATTCACGCCTCGCTCGCCAGCGTCGGTCTCGATCCCGCCCGTGACTGGCTACCGGTGGCGCCGGCGGCTCACCACCTGAGCGGCGGCGTCCTCACCGATCTCGACGGCGCCACGGCGATGCCGGGCTTGTGGGCAGCGGGGGAGGCGGCTTGCTCCGGCGTGCACGGGGCGAACCGCCTGGCTTCGAACTCGCTCCTCGAGGGCATGGTCTTCGGGGCGCGCGTGGTGGACGCCATCGCCGCCGGGCCCGCCATGGTCGACCGAACGGCTCGAACGGGCGTGCTAGCCGATCACCCGACGATCCCCCTGCGGCCGCTCCCGGACTGCCGGTGCGGCGGCATCCCGGCCTTTGCGGAGCGGAGCGGGGCGACGACCGCTGACAGGAGCTCCACGGCGGCCCTGCGTGCGGACCTGCAGGCGGCGCTCACCGCCAATGCGGGCGTCATGCGCGACGCCATCTCGCTCAAGGCGGCCGAGCAGGCGATCGCCGAGGTGGCAGCTGCGGCCCCTTCCACCGGCACGGTCGCCGATGCCGAGCTGGCCAACCTGCTGGCGCTGGCGAGGGCTCTCGTGGAGGCGGCCACATGCCGCCAGGAGAGCCGCGGTGCCCACACGCGCGCCGACTACCCCGAGACGTCGGCGGACTTCCTCGTCCGCTTCGTCCACGGCGGCCCTCGGGACCGATCAAACAACCGGCGGCCGGCGTGAGCACCCCCGTGCAGCCTCCCCCGGCGGCCGTTCGCCGTGCGGTGGCGGCGGCCCTGGAGGAGGACCTTCTGCCCCTCGGTGACCTCACGGCTGCGCTCCTACCTGCGGGCGCCCGTGGGCGGGCAGCCTTCGTGAGCCGGGCCGGCGGCGTCATCGCCGGCACGGCGTGCGTGGTCGAGGTCTGCCGGCAGGTCGATGCTGCGCTCGTCGTCACCGTCCTGCTCGACGACGGCGGCGCCGTCGCCCCTGGGCAGGAGATCGCATCGCTCGAGGGCGCCATGGCTTCGATCGTCACGGCCGAGCGAACCGCCCTCAACTTCCTCTGCCACCTCTCGGGCATCGCCTCTCTCACGGCGCGCTACGTCGAGGCGGCCAAGCGGCGCAACCCGGCCACCCGAATCCTCGACACGCGCAAGACGACGCCGTGTCTGCGGGCGCTCGAGAAGGCCGCCGTGCGCGCCGGCGGCGGCGTCAATCACCGCGGCAGCCTGTCGGAGGGAGTCCTCGTGAAGGACAACCATCTCGGCTATGCATCCATCGGCGATGCTGTGCGCCGGGCGCGTGAGCTCTGGCCAGGGCGAATGGTGGAAGTCGAGTGCGACCGCATCGAGCAAGTTGCCGAGGCGCTCGAAGCCGGCGCCACGATCGTGCTGTGCGACAACATGAGCCCGCAGGAGGTCGGGCGCTGCGTCGCCCTCGGGCGAGCCCGGGCAGACTCGGCCGCCGCCGCCCTCTTCGAGGCGTCCGGCGGCGTCTCGCTCGAGACGGTCGGTGACTTCGCCGCCGCGGGCGCCGACCTCATCTCCGTCGGGGCGCTCACCCACTCGGCCCCCATCCTCGACATCGGTCTCGACTTGGCCGCCGGGCCGTCGAGCGCCCTCGGCTAGACACTCTGCCGTGCTGCTCGCTCTCGACGTCGGCAACACCCACACGGTCATCGGTGTCTTCGCTGACGCCTCGGAGAAGGCCGAGCCGTCGGAGACGCCGGTGCGCCGGCTGCCGGGCGAGCTGCCCGACCTTCGCTACCACTGGCGAATCGCCACCGTGGCCGACCGGACGGCCGACGAGCACGCCCTCCTCCTCGTCGACTACCTGCGACTCGTCGGGGTCGACATCCGTGCCGACGAGCTGCCGAAGCGCCTCTCCGGCATAGCCATCTCGTCCTCGGTGCCGTCGGCTACCTCGGCCCTGCGGGAGATGGCACAGCGGTGGTTCCCGATCCCGACCGTCATCATCGAGCCCGGCATCCGCACGGGAATGCCGATCCTCTACGACAACCCGAAGGAGGTCGGCGCCGACCGCATCGCCAACGCCGTCGGAGCCATCGACCTCTTCGAGACGCCGCTCATCGTCGTCGATCTCGGAACGGCCACGACCTTCGACGTCATCTCCGCCGCCGGCGAGTATCTCGGCGGCGCCATCACACCCGGGATCGAGATCTCGACGGACGCCCTCTTCGGGGCGGCGGCCGCCCTTCGACGGGTCGAGCTCGTCGAGCCCCGCCACGTCATCGGCAAGTCGACGGTCGAGTCGATCCAATCAGGCGTCATCTATGGCTACGCCGCGCTCGTGGACGGCCTCTGCCGGCGCATCAAGGACGAGCTCGGCGAAGCCACGGTGATCGCCACGGGGGGGTTGGCGACGGTGATTCGGCCGCTCTCGAGGGAGATCGACCATCACGAGCCCTGGCTGACGCTGCACGGCCTCCGCCTCGTGTTCGAGCGCAACGTCGAACGCTCCGGGGCCCGGCAGTGACAGCGGAGGTTCCCTATCGCTTCGACGGGCACACGCCGGTCGGCGACGTCGTGGCGGCCTACGCCGAGCGCCTCGGCGAAGGGGAGGAGTCCGGCGATGTTGTCACCGTTGCCGGTCGCCTCATGCTCATGCGGGTGCAGGGCAAGCTGGCATTCGCCACGTTGCGCGAGTGGACAGGGTCGATCCAGCTCTTCGCCCTCGAGTCTCTCACGGAGGACTTCAGCGACTTCAAGCGCCTGAGCCTCGGCGACTGGATCGGGGCCACGGGCGAGGTAGTGAAGACGCGCCGCGGCGAGCTGTCGGTCAAAGTCCGATCTTGGGTGCTGCTCGCCCATGCCCGTCACGGCTTCGGCGACAAGTGGCGGGGCGTCAACGATCCCGACGTCCGCTTTCGCCAACGGGAAGTCGACATGTGGGCGAACGAGGGCGTGCGGGAGCGTTTCCTCATGCGCTCGGCGGTCGTGGCGGCGGTGCGCGAGCTGTTGACGGCGAGGGGTTTCGTGGAGGTGGAGACGCCTGTGCTGCTCCCGCAAGCAGGCGGGGCCAACGCCAAGCCCTTCGTCACCCACTTCAACGCCATGCACGCCGACTTCTACCTCCGCATCGCCACCGAGCTCTACCTGAAGCGGTGCGTGATCGGAGGTCTCGAGCGTGTCTACGAAGTCGGCCGCATCTTCCGCAACGAGGGCACCGGTCCGAAGTACAACCCCGAGTTCACGATGCTGGAGGCCTACCAGGCCTACGCCGATTACCGCGACATGGCCGAGCTCGTCGAGTACATCGTGAGCGGCGCCGCCCGCGTGGCGACCGGTGGCACCGTCATCGAGTTCCAGGGGCGCCAGCTGGATCTGACACCGCCCTGGCGCAAGGCCACCCTCTCGGAGGTCGTGCACGAGGTCACCGGGTACGAGCTCAGCCTCGAGACCTCGATGGAGGGTTTGCGGTCAGCCGCCTCGGAGTTGGGGGTGGAGATCCGCCCCGGCGACGACGCCGGTCAGGTGCTCGCCGAGATCTACGACAAGACGACCGAGCCGAACCTGTGGGGCCCCGTGCACGTCATGGACTACCCGCAGTCGGTGTCCCCCCTCACCCGAAAGCATCGGTCGAAGCCGGGCTACGTGGAACGGATCACTCCCATCGCGGCGGGCCGCGAGCTGGGCGAGTGCTACAGCGAGCTGCTCGACCCGGACGATCAGCGGGCGCGGTTCGCCGCCCAGGTAGCCGATCGCGCCCGTGGCTACGACGAGGCCATGGCGATGGACGAGGACTTCATCCGAGCGCTCGAGCGGGGCATGCCGCCGCTCGGGGGCATCGGTCTCGGGATAGACCGACTCGTCATGGTGCTCGCGGACGCCAGCCATATACGCGAGGTCCTGCTCTTCCCGGCCCTGCGCCCCGAGGCGGGGCGCGAGGTGACCGACGAAGCCTGAGGCGATGCTCAGCCGGCGAGCGCCTCGAAGCGCTCCCGCGCCTGCCCTGCGGTCCGCTCCAAGTCGCGGGCCACACGGATGCTCAAGCTCGAGAGCGCCATCACGACCGGGTTGTCCCCGAGGCGGCGGGCGGACTCGGCGGCATGCTCGGCGAACTCCCTCGCCATGTCGCTGGCGGCGGTGATCCCGGGGGAGGCGGCGATGAGCGCCCGGGCGGTGTCCCGTTCGTGCTCGGTGAGCGGTTTGCCGAGCAGGTCCCGCAGCCGCGGACCGTGGAGACGGTCCTCCAGGGCACGCTGAACAGGCAGCGTGTAGATGCCCTCCGACAAGTCCTGGCCGGGCGTCTTGCCCAGCTCCTCCTCGGTGGCGATGACATCGAGCACGTCGTCGCGGATCTGAAACACCATTCCGAAGGACTCCCCGAAGGCGGTCACGTCGTCGATCTGGGTGCGGTCCAGCCCGGCCGTGATGGCACCCACGCGGCAGGCGGTGGACATGAGGGCGGCCGTTTTGTTGGCGATGGCTCCGAGATAGTCCTTTTCGTCGCGCCCGATCTGGAAGGCGGAGCGGACTTCGGCCACCTGGCCCTGGCAGAGGCGGGCGAGGGTGGCGGCGAGCAGCCCCGCCACCTCGGGGCCGAGGCTGGCGGCGATCTCGGCGGAACGGGCGAGGAGAAAGTCACCGGCGACGATGGCGATGAGGTTGCCCCAGCGCGCGTTCACGCTCTCGACGCTCCGGCGCCGTGTCGCTTCGTCCATGACGTCGTCGTGGTAGAGCGAGGCCAGGTGGACGAGCTCGACCGAGACGCCGCCGAGGAGCGTCTCTCGGCTCACGGCGGTGGCGGAGAGGGCGGCAGCCGTCAGGGTCAAGGCCGGGCGCAACCTCTTGCCGCCAGCCTCGATGAGATGGCTCGCGACCTCGTTGAGGAAGGGATCCTCGCCGAGCACCGACTCTCGCAGGCAGGCTTCGAGGCGCGCGATGTCGGCCTCGTCCACCGGGAGGGCGAAGAGATCGGGCGCAGTCACCAGAGTGGCAGGTTAGGCGACAGCGCGGCCGTCCCGACACTCGAAAGACCCCTGCGGGCACGCCGGGGACCACAGCGTCCTCGTGCGGACCGCTCAAGGTCGGCTTCCGAGCTGCCGATTCTCATCTCAGCGACGGTTCCGTGCCGAATGGGAAGGTGGGAAGATCGAACGTTGTTGAACTGAACACAGGAGGACGCGGGCAAGTCCGGCGACGGGCGCCGAAAGAGGTGCCAGCAGTCAGAGCGCACCCTCCCTATACACTGGTCGAAGTAACCGTCCATTGAGGAGCGGCAGTTGTTCGAGCGCTTTACAGACCGGGCAAGACGAGTTCTGGTCCTCGCTCAAGAGGAGGCGCGCCTCCTCAACCACAGCTTCATCGGCACTGAGCACATCCTGCTCGGGCTGATTCACGAGGGGGAAGGACTCGCAGCCAAGGCGCTCGAGTCGCTCAACATCTCCCTCGAAGCCGTGCGCGAGGAAGTCGAGAAGACGATCGGTCAGGCCGGCAGCGCCCCTACCGGCTCTCCGCCCTTCACACCGCGGGCGAAGAAGGTGCTCGAGCTGTCGCTGCGAGAGGCGCTGCAGCTCGGCCATAACTACATCGGGACCGAGCACATGCTGCTCGGGCTCGTGCGCGAGGGCGAGGGCGTCGCCGCGCAGGTCCTCATCAGCCTCGGCGCCGACCTCGCGAAGGTCCGCCAGCAGGTCATCCAGCAGCTCTCCGGCTATCAGGGGCGTGACCCCCAGTCGACTCCGCCAGGTGGCAGCCCGAGCCAGGAGAGCCCGGGCGGTTCGCCGGTGCTCGACCAGTTCGGCCGGAACCTCACCCAGCTTGCCCGCGATCACAAGCTCGACCCGGTCATCGGGCGGGACCGTGAGATCGAGCGGGTCATGCAGGTCCTGTCGCGCCGCACGAAGAACAACCCCGTGCTCATCGGCGAGCCCGGCGTCGGCAAGACGGCCATCGTGGAGGGGCTCTCTCAGCAGATCGTCTCGAACGACGTCCCCGAGACGTTGAAGGGCAAGCAGCTCTACACCCTCGACCTCGGTGCCCTCGTGGCCGGCAGCCGCTATCGCGGCGACTTCGAGGAGCGCCTCAAGAAGGTGCTGAAGGAGATCCGCACCCGCGGCGACATCATCTTGTTCATCGACGAGCTGCACACTCTCGTCGGAGCGGGAGCCGCCGAGGGGGCCATCGATGCCGCCTCGATCCTGAAGCCGATGCTTGCCCGCGGCGAGTTGCAGACGATCGGCGCCACGACGCTCGACGAGTACCGCAAGCACCTCGAGAAGGACGCCGCACTCGAGCGGCGTTTCCAGCCGATCAAGGTCGAGGAGCCGTCGCTGCCGCACACGATCGAGATCCTGCAAGGACTGCGGGACCGTTACGAGCAGCACCACCAGGTGACGATCACGGACCAGGCGCTCGTTGCCGCCGCCAACCTGGCGGACCGCTACATCTCGGACCGCTTCCTGCCAGACAAGGCGATCGACCTGATCGACGAGGCGGGCAGCCGGCTGCGGATCCGGCGCATGTCCTCGCCCCCCGAGCACCGCAAGCTCGAAGAGGAGCTGTCGGCTCTGCGGCTGCGCAAGGAAGCCGCCATCGAGAAGCAGAACTTCGAAGAGGCCAAGCGCCTTGACGACCAGGAGAAGGAGAAGCTCGAGACGAAGTCCGGCCTCGAGAAGCAGTGGCGCGCCGAGGGCGTCGACCTCTTCGACATCGTCGATGAGGACGTCGTCGCCGAGGTCCTGGCGAACTGGACCGGTATCCCGGTCTACAAGCTGACCGAGGAGGAGACCGCCCGCCTCCTCCGTATGGAGGACGAGCTCCACAAGCGGGTCGTCGGCCAGGACGACGCCATGAAGGCCCTCTCCCGGGCGATCCGGCGCACACGGGCCGGCCTGAAGGATCCGAAGCGGCCGTCAGGCTCGTTCATCTTCCTCGGCCCGACGGGGGTCGGAAAGACCGAGCTCGCCAAAGCGCTCGCCGAGCTGCTCTTCGGTGACGAGTCGTCGCTCATCCAGCTCGACATGAGCGAGTACATGGAGAAGCACACGGTCAGCCGTCTCGTCGGCTCGCCCCCGGGCTACGTCGGCTACGAGGAGGGCGGTCAGCTCACAGAGGCCGTCCGTCGCAAGCCGTTCGCCGTCGTCCTGTTCGACGAGGTCGAAAAGGCTCACCCCGATGTCTTCAACACGTTGCTGCAGATCCTCGAGGACGGTCGGTTGACCGACGCGCAGGGTCGCAGCGTCGACTTCAAGAACACCGTCCTCATCATGACGTCGAACCTCGGGACGGCCGATCTGCGCAAGGCGAGGGTGGGTTTCTCGAAGTCCTCCGAGGCCGTGACGTACGAGCACATGAAGAGCCGGGTGAACGAAGCCTTGAAGGCTCACTTCCGCCCGGAGTTCCTGAACCGCATCGACGAGGTCATCGTCTTCCACGAGCTTTCGCTCAACGAGGTCATCGAGATCGTCGATCTGCTCATTCGCCGAGTGCGCGAGCAGCTGGAGAACCAGGGAATCGGCCTCGAGCTGACTCGGGAAGCGAAGGAGTTCGTGGCGAACAAGGGCTACGAGCCGACCCTCGGAGCCCGACCGCTGCGAAGGGCGATCCAGTCCTACATCGAGGACCCGTTGTCCGAGAAGCTCCTCTGGAAAGAGTTCCGGGTGGGCGAGACGGTCATCGTCGACCTCGAAGGCGAGGAGCTCTCCTTCCGGGCGATCGAGGGCTTCGAGCCGCCCACGGTCGAGCTTGCCGGGGCCGGCGCCGACTCATAAGGCGGTCCCTGGCGGGTTCTTCGCCAGGTTGTTGACACACCCTCTCCGTAGGGTGAGCTCGTGACTCGATCGCGGACCCTGTACGTGTGCGGCGCCTGTCGAGCTTCCCAAGCTCGCTGGGCGGGGCGATGTGCCGGTTGTGGCGAGTGGAACACCTTGGCGGAGGAGGACCGTCCCGCTTCCGCGCCACCGCCCGGCCTTCGCCGGAGCGGTCTCAAGCAGGCGCGTGACGGTGCCGTCACCGGACAGAGGGCGAGGTTGGGCGGATCGCGCCCGCCGGCAAGGACGGGCCCGTCGCCCGAGCAGCCCGTCCTGCTGTCGGCGGTCGACCCGGACGCTTGCGAGCCGGTTGCCACCGGCCTCGAGGAGTTCGACCGAGTGCTGTCGGGCGGACTCGTGCCCGGCTCCGTCACCCTGATCGGCGGCGAGCCCGGCATCGGCAAGTCGACGTTGCTGCTGCAGGCTGCGGCCAGCGCTGCAAGGCGGGGCTGGCGGACCTTGCTCGTGGCTGCCGAGGAGTCTGCCGAACAGGTCCGGCGGCGGGCGGAGCGGCTCGGTGCGCTCGTCGACGGCTGCTACATCGTGGCGACGGGGGACCTGCAGACGGCGCTCGAGTCGCTGGGCATGATCCAGCCCGATCTGCTCGTCGTCGACTCCATCCAAACCATCGCCGACCCGAGCCTCTCGGCGCAGGCGGGCTCGACGACACAGGTGCGAGAGTGCGCCCAGGCCCTCGCCCACTACGCCAAGGTCACCGGGACAGCCACCGTGCTCGTGGGTCACGTCACGAAAGACGGCGTCCTCGCCGGCCCGCGTGCGCTCGAGCACCTCGTGGACACGGTCCTGTCCTTCGACGGAGACCGCCACCACTCGCTGCGTCACCTGAGCGCCACCAAACACCGCTATGGGACGACCGGCGAGATCGGCTTGTTCGAGATGGCGGAGTCCGGTCTCGTCGCCCTCGTCGACCCGAGCGCCGTCCTGCTGGCAGATCGGCGTCGCGGAGTCGCCGGCTCCGTCATCGCCCCCGTCATCGAGGGTCGCCGTCCACTGCTTGTCGAGGTGCAGGCTCTCCTGGGTGAGACCCGATCGTCCTCCCCGAGACGCGTCGTGCAGGGCATCCCCGCAGCCCGGGTGAGCTTGTTGTTGGCGGTGCTGGAGCGTTCCGCCGGCCTGGGCGTGAGCGCCTACGACGTGTTCGTGTCGACGGTGGGAGGCATCAAGGTGGCCGAGCCGGCGTCGGATCTCGCTGTCGCCCTCGCCTTGGCGTCCGCGCTGGTGGGCGTGCCGGTCCCTGAGAAGGTCGTGGCGTTCGGCGAGATCGGGCTCGGTGGCGAGATCCGGCAGGCGGCGGCCGCCGGCCGGCGACTTTCGGAGGCGGCGCGGCATGGTTTCGATCGGGCGCTTTGCCCGATCCCGACGCCCCCACCAGGCGGTACAATGGAGCTAGTTCAAGTGGCCACGATTGCAGAGGCTGTCGGCGCTTTGGGCTTGGCGGACGCTCGGCGTGTGGTCAAGCGACGGGATCGAGCCCTCATGTTGGGGAACTCCACCACGCGAGGTGGAGGAGCAGACCAGGCGGAAAGTCTCCGCCGTCGACCGACTGAGGGACGCCCTTCCCAACCGCTGACAAAGCCCAGAATCGGACTCAGCGTCGTCCGGGACTGAGTCCGCCAGAGCCGGTCAGGAACCCAAGTTGAGGGAATTCGGATACATCCGTACCCTGGTAAGTGATCGCAACGTCTTGTGAGGAGTGCTCTGTTGTTCGACGTCGGAGACAAAGTCGTCTATCCGCACCACGGCGCAGCCGTGGTGGAGTGCCGCGAGGAGCGCGAGTTCTTCGGCGAGAAGAAGGAGTATCTCGTGCTCAAGCTGGCCTACGGGGATCTCACCTTGATGGTGCCGGCTGACAACACGGCCGAGGTCGGGCTGCGCGAAGTCATCAACGACGAGGAGGTCGAGGAAGTCTTCGCCGTGCTTCGCAAGAAAGAGGCCCGCATGCCGACCAATTGGTCGCGCCGCTACAAGAACCACGTCGAGAAGCTGAAGTCGGGCGACATCTATCAGGTTGCGGAGGTCGTGCGGAACCTCTCGATCCGCGACAAGGACAAGGGCCTGTCCGCTGGTGAGAAGCGGATGCTGACCAAGGCACGGCAGATCCTCGTGTCCGAGCTGACGTTCGCGATCGGCGTGAGCGAGAACGAGGCCGAGGAGCGCCTCAACGCAGCCCTGCCCTAAGCAGGGCGTTGCGATCGGGCACTCTCGTGCCGGGTGCTTCCTCGCCGTCTCCCGCCGCCGGTGACGGCGCATCCGCCCCTGGCCTGGTGTGGGGCGTTGTCGTGGCGGCCGGGCTCGGCCGTCGCTTTGGCGCCGAGAAGCAGTTCCTCTCCCTGACCGGCAAACCCGTGCACCTCTGGGCTGTGGAGGCGACGCGAACCGTTGCCGCCGGCGTCGTGCTCGTCGTGCCCCCCGGTCGTGAGCACGACCCACACCTCGCCCTTGCGGCCGATCGGGTCGTTGCCGGCGGCAAGACGAGGTCTGCATCGGTGCGAGCCGGGTTGGGCGCCGTGCCGGAAGATGCCGCCATCATCGTCGTCCACGACGCTGTGAGGCCGCTTGCGTCCGAGGCGTTGTTCCGGGCGGTGGTGAGCGCCGTCGTCGCCGGCGCCGAGGGCGCCATTCCAGGTCTGGACGTGCCGGACACCGTCAAATTCGTCGAGGCCGGCGTCGTCCGCTCCACGATCGAGCGTGCCAACCTCGTGCGGGTGCAGACCCCGCAGGCCTTCCGGGCCGCGACGCTGCGACGAGCGCATGCGAGCGAGACGGACGCCACCGACGATGCCGCCGTCGTCGAGGCGCTCGGCGCGCGGGTCGTGGTGGTGCCTGGCGAGGAAGGCAACCTGAAGATCACGTCTCCCGCCGACCTCGCCCTGCTCGAATGGCGCCTGGCCGTCGGGTCCCTCGCACAGCAGGCGCCGTGAGGGCGCGCGTGGGGGTCGGGTACGATGTGCATCCGTTCTCCGCTGATGGATCAACAGTGCTCGTCCTCGGCGGGGTGGTGTTTCCCGGAGAGCCCGGGCTGTCCGGTCACAGCGACGCCGACGTGGCCGCTCACGCGGTCGCAGACGCCATACTCGGGGCGGCCGGCCTCGGAGACATCGGAATGCACTTCTCCGACCAGGACGAACGCTGGAAGGACGCCAATAGCATCGAGCTGTTGGCTCGCGTAGCGGAGTTGGTGCGCGAAGTTGGACTCAAGCTCGTGAACGCCGATTGCACGGTGGTTTGCGAGCGCCCCCGCCTAGTCGGGTCTCGAAAGGAAATGATGGAGAATCTCAGCGTCGCCGCAGGTGGCCCTGTTCACGTGAAAGCCACTCGGCCGGAGCGCCTGGGCGCGCTGGGACGGCAGGAAGGTATCGCCTGCATGGCGGTCGCACTGCTCGAGGAGGTCTCGGCGTGAGCCCGTATTCGCGATCCGGTGACGAGAACGACGTGCCAGGAGGCTCCGGATCCGACAAGCGCGGCGGGGGCGGTCGCGGGCGTCGTGACGGGGGTGCAGCCGGCTCAGGTCGGAGCGGCTACGGAGGCGCCGGTCGCAGTTTCCCTTCGGGTCCTCGCCGCAGCGGCGCCGGTCGTCCGGGTGACGGCGAGGGGCGTCCGAGCGGATATCGCGGCGGGCCGGGCGGTCGACGACCTGGCGCCGGTTACCAAGGCTCCCGCCCGAGCGGCAGCGGGTACCAGGGCGCACGCCCGAGCGGCAGCGGCTACCAAGGCTCCCGCCCGAGCGGCGCCGGCTACCAAGGCTCCCGCCCGAGCGGCGCCGGCTACCAAGGCTCCCGCCC
>Ga0187883_10000050_pt1 | contig 90415 bp, 89 predicted proteins | sample June2016WEW_20_1_2_FD_132966 | JGI IMG/M metagenome (GOLD analysis project Ga0187883, IMG submission 132966) | Peatland microbial communities from SPRUCE experiment site at the Marcell Experimental Forest, Minnesota, USA - June2016WEW_20_10 | ecosystem: Environmental > Terrestrial > Soil >...
GTCTTGGGACGCGTGAAGGTCTACGAGGCGATCGTCAAGGGGGAGAACATCCCCGAGCCAGGCATCCCGGAGAGCTTCAAGGTGCTCATCAAGGAGATGCAGTCGCTCTGCCTGGACGTCGAGGTTCTCTCGACGTCAGGTGAGCAGATCGAGATGCGCGAGCTCGACGAGGACGTGTACCGCACGGCCGAGGAGCTCGGCATCGACATCAGTCGCCCCGAGCGGGGCTCCGATGAGGAGGATGCTCGTAGGGCAGCGGAGAGGGGTTTCTAAGGTGCTCGACGTCAACGACTTCGATCAGCTCCGAATCGGGCTGGCAACGGCCGACGACATCCGTAACTGGTCGCACGGCGAAGTGCGCAAGCCGGAGACCATCAACTACCGTACGCTCCGCCCCGAGAAGGACGGGCTCTTCTGCGAGAAGATCTTCGGTCCCACGAAGGACTGGGAGTGCTACTGCGGCAAGTACAAGCGGGTGCGCTTCCGCGGCATCATCTGCGAACGGTGTGGCGTCGAGGTGACGCGCTCGAAGGTCCGGCGCGAGCGCATGGGCCACATCGAGCTGGCCGCCCCGGTCGTGCACATCTGGTACCTGCGCGGTACCCGCTCTTGGCTCGCCTATCTGCTCATGGGCACCGAAGCCCGTGAGGAGCTCAAGGCCAAGCAGCTGGAGAAGGTCATCTACTTCGCTGCCTACCTCGTGACCAAGGTCGACGAGGAGAAGCGGCACGCCGACCTCCCGAGCCTCGAGGCCGAGCTGGGGAGCGAGATCGCCGAGATCGAGCGCGCCCGCGACCTCGAGGCCGAGCGCCGGCTCTCCGACCTCGAGCGGGAGCTCGCTGAGCTGGAGGCAGGCGGCGCCAAGGAGTCGGAGCTCCGCGCCCGCCAGCGTGCCGTCGAGAAGGAAGTCACCGGGGTGCGCGAGCGCGCCGACCAGGACGTGGCGATGGCCCGCAAGGCCTTCACCGAGCTCGGTGACCTGCATGCCCGCAAGATCATCGAGGACGAGCTCGTTTGGCGTGAGCTGAAGAGCCGTTACTCGGCGTACTTCGAAGGGGGCATGGGCGCAGAGGCGATCTCCCAGCTGATCGAGCGCCTCGACCTCGACGAGGAGGAGATCAAGCTCCGCGAGGCCATCGACCCGGTCGACGGCCGCCGCCCGCTCTCGGCTCAGCGCAAGCAGAAGGCGATCAAGCGCCTGAAGATCGTCTCGGCCTTCAACCGCCGCGACGACAACGGCCGCCGGGCGAACGACCCCCGCGCCATGATCCTCGGCGCCGTCCCGGTCATCCCGCCGGATCTGCGGCCGATGGTGCAGCTCGACGGTGGGCGTTTCGCCACGAGCGACTTGAACGACCTCTACCGCCGCGTCATCAACCGAAACAACCGGCTGAAGCGGCTCCTCGACCTCGGCGCCCCCGAGATCATCATCAACAACGAGAAGCGGATGCTGCAGGAGGCCGTCGACGCCCTGTTCGACAACGGCCGCCGTGGGCGTCCTGTCACCGGACCGGGCAACCGGCCCCTCAAGAGCCTCTCGGACATGCTGAAGGGCAAGCAGGGGCGTTTCCGCCAGAACCTCCTCGGCAAGCGCGTCGACTACTCCGGCCGTTCCGTCATCGTCGTCGGCCCGACGCTCAAGCTGCACCAGTGCGGGCTGCCCAAGCTCATGGCCCTCGAGCTCTTCAAGCCCTTCGTCATGAAGCGGCTCGTCGACACCGAGATCGCCCAGAACATCAAGTCCGCCAAGCGGATGGTGGAGCGGCGCCGCACGCAGGTCTGGGACGTCCTCGACGAGGTCATCAAGGAGCACCCGGTGTTCCTGAACCGGGCCCCGACGCTGCACCGACTCGGCATCCAGGCCTTCGAGCCCATCCTGGTCGAAGGCAAGGCCATCCAGATCCACCCGCTCGTGTGCGCGGCCTTCAACGCCGACTTCGACGGCGACCAGATGGCCGTGCACCTCCCGCTCTCGGCCGAGGCGCAGGCAGAGGCTCGCATCTTGATGCTCTCGGCGAACAACATCCTCTCGCCCGCCACCGGGCGTCCCGTCACCGTGCCCTCCCAGGACATGGTGTTCGGGGCCTACTACCTCACCCTCATCGAGCCGGAATCGACGGGCGCAGGCCTGGTCTTCCGCAACCTCTACGAGGTGGAGCAGGCCTACGAGAACGGTGTCGTGAACCTGCACGCGCCCATCAAGCTCCGCAAGGGGCCGGACGGTTTCTGCTTCCCGATGCGTGGCGACCGCCACGGCGACACGGGCGCCGACGCCGGGGAGGCGCCGGACGAGGAGCTCACCGAGATCGAGACGACCCCGGGTCGGATGTTCTTCAACAGCGCCCTTCCTCCCGGCTTCGGGTATGTGAACGACGTCGTCGGCCGGCGCGCCACGCCGATCTCGTCGATCGTCGAGCAGATCGCCGCCCACTACTCGAAGTCGGCCGTGGCCGAGAGCCTGGACCGCATCAAGGATCTCGGGTTCAAGTTCGCCACCCGGTCCGGCCTCACGATCTCCATCGACGACGTCAAGACGCCGCCGGACAAGCAGGCCATCCTCGACCGGTACGAGAAGGAAGCCGAGAAAGCCGAAACTCAGTTCAAGCGCGGCATCATCACCGACGACGAGCGACGCCAGAAGGAGATCGAGATCTGGACGTCGGCGAACTCGGAGGTGGGGCGCGCCATGGAGCGCACGCTCGCTTTGATCGCCTTCAACCCGCTCGACATGATGGTCGACTCCGGCGCCCGTGGTAACCCGCAGCAGGTGCGGCAGATCGCCGGCATGAAGGGCCTCGTCTCCAACCCGCGGGGCGAGATGATCCCGAGGCCGATCAAGTCGTCGTTCCGCGAGGGCTTGTCCGTGCTCGAGTACTTCATCTCGACCCACGGCGCCCGCAAGGGACTGGCGGACACGGCGCTTCGCACGGCCGACTCCGGCTACCTCACGCGACGTCTCGTCGACGTCGCCCAGGAGCTCATCGTCCGGATCGAGGACTGCGGCAGCGTCCGTGGCATCTGGATCGAGGACGTCGTCCCGGACCAGGCCGGCAAGCGCAGCTACCTCGAGACGCGGCTCTTCGGCCGCGTCCTCGTCGAGCCCGTGACGCTGGCTGATGGGCGAACGATCGAAGTCGGAACGACGCTGCGTGACCTCGAGCTCGCCCAGCTGGCGGCCGACCCGGGCATCGAGCGTGTGCGGGTTCGTTCCGTGCTCACCTGCGAGGCTCCCCAGGGCGTCTGCGCCCTGTGCTACGGCCAGTCGCTCGCGACGGGCAGGGAGATCGAGCTCGGCGAGGCGGTCGGCGTCATCGCCGCCCAGTCGATCGGTGAGCCGGGCACGCAGCTCACCATGCGGACGTTCCACACCGGTGGCGTCGTCGGGGAGGACATCACTCACGGCCTCCCCCGTGTCGTTGAGCTCTTCGAGGCTCGCACCCCGAAAGGTGCCGCCGTGCTTGTCCGCGAGCCTGGCGTCGTCCGCATCGACGAGGACGAGACCGGCCGGCGGGTCACCGTCGTCGCCGAGACCGGGGAGGAGCAGGTCGTCACGCTCTCGCCCCGCGCTCACCTCGAGGTCACAGACGGTCAGGAGGTCCACCCGGGGGACGCCCTCGTCGAAGGGCCCAAGGACCCGAAGGAGCTCCTCGAGATCAAGGGCATCCGCGAGACCCAGCAGTACCTCGTCGAAGAGGTGCAGAAGGTGTACCGCGACCAAGGTGTGGCCATACACGACAAGCACATCGAGCTCATCGTGCGCCAGATGCTGCGCCGCGTCCTCGTGGCCGAGCCCGGCGACGCCCCCTTCCTGCCGGGTGAGCGCGTCGACTCGCAGCGCTACGCCGCCGTGAACCGGGAGCTCGTACAGGCTTCGAAGCGCCCTGCTGAGGGCCGCCCCGAGCTCATGGGCATCACGAAGGCGTCGCTCGCCACGGACTCGTGGCTGTCGGCGGCATCGTTCCAGGAGACCACCAGGGTTCTCACCGAGGCGGCCATCGATGGACGCTCCGACCAGCTGTTCGGGCTGAAGGAGAACATCATCATCGGCAAGCTCATCCCTGCAGGTACCGGCATGTTGCGCTACCGATCCGTCGAGGTCGACACGCCGGATGCGCAGCGGATGTCGTTCTGGTCGTCGGATCTCGACACGGCCAGCGAGGGTCTCGAGGGAACGCCCTCCGATCTGGCCGCCTGGCTGCGAGACGTCGGGCGCTCGACCCTCGGCGAGGGCGAAGTGGGCGACGCCTACGACACGAGTGGCTACGGCGCCGGCTACGACGCCGCCGAGGCTGGGGGGTCCGTCACGAACTTCGGCCCAGGTGGCGATGTGCCGGACCCCTACGCGACGCCGCCCGTCGAATTCGACGTTCCCGAGGAAGGGTCCGCCTGAGCCTGTGAGCGTGTGAGCCTCTGAGCGTGGGCTGGGCGGCAGGTGCACCTGCGCCTGTTGCCCAGCTTGACGGCGCCGGGGGCTTGTGGCTGTCCCCAGGCCCCGCCGGCCCGCTCGGCGGCGGTCCGTCGGCGAACTGTGGCGCTCGCGCCACCTGACAGCGACTTTCCGGTCGGTCTGAGCGCACAGTTCCCCGCTCGGCGGCGGTCCGTCGGCGAACTGTGGCGCTCGCGCCACCTGACAGCGACTTTCCGGTCGGTCTGAGCGCACAGTTAGAGCTTCGGGCGTTTTCAGCCGCCGCCCGATCATCTAGCGTTGGTGCCAGTGACTGACAGCTTCGGAGGCGATCTCGTGCGCAGGCCAGCGCCGGCTCGGATGCCGCCCCAGGCGGGCTCGGCAATGGGGGACCAGCGCCTTCTTCGGGTCTCGGACGCCGAGCGCGAGCAGGTCGTGGACCTCCTGTCGGTTGCCTGTGCCGAAGGCCGCCTCACGCTCGAGGAGATGGGTGGGCGCGTGAGCGCCGCCTACTCGGCCGTCACGCGGGCTGACCTCGAGCCGCTCACGATCGACCTCCCGACACGGGCGGAGGCGACGGCTCCGACGGCATGGGCGGCTCCTCCCGTCCCGGCCGCCCCGGTCAAGACGAAGAAGAAGTGGCTGGTCACCGTGATGGGTGAGCTGAAGCGGGGTGTCTCCCGACTCCCTGAGCACACGGTCGTCGTGACGGTCATGGGAGAGTCGAAGCTCGACCTGCGGAATTCGATCATCGACAGCCCGCAGATCGAGCTGCGGATGTACCTGCTGATGGGTGAGCAGCAGATCATCGTGCCTGAGGGCGTCGAGGTCGAGGTGACCGGTTTCGTCTGCATGGGGGAGAAACGGGTCGACGTAGAAGAGATCCGTCCCCGCCCCGGTGTCCCTCGCCTGCACATCCGCGTCTGCGGGATGATGGGCGAGATCAAGATTCGCACCGCGTGATCGCCCGTTCGGAAGCCATCCCGGTCATCTGAAGTCGGTGTGGGCCGGGCGTACCCGATCCGTCCGTTCGGCTCACACCGGCCGTCGTGCCCACCGTCGTGCCCGCCGCCAGGGGCGAGACCAGGGCGAGGCCGGGGGGAGACGAGGGCGAGACGGGCGAGACCAGGGCGGCACGGTGGGGCGACTGTGGCGGTCGGCAGGTGGCGTGGTGGTATAGTCGTAATGCCCAGGCGGGCAGGTAATTCGCGCCTTGGCGACCCTACGGCGAACAAACTTTAAGAGGATTCGCGTGCCCACAATCGCCCAGCTCGTCCGCAAAGGTCGAGAAACCCCGAGGACGAAGACGAAGACACCCGCGCTCAAGGGTGCCCCGCAGCGCCGGGGAGTCTGCACGCGCGTCTACACGACCACGCCGAAGAAGCCGAACTCGGCTCTTCGCAAGGTCGCCCGCGTCCGGCTCACGAGCGGTGTCGAGGTGACGGCGTTCATCCCCGGAGTGGGGCACAACCTGCAGGAGCACTCCATCGTGCTCGTGCGTGGCGGCCGTGTGAAGGACCTGCCGGGTGTCCGCTACAAGATCGTCCGCGGCACGCTCGACACCTCAGGCGTCCGTGACCGCGCCCAGGCGCGTAGCCGGTACGGCACGAAGAAGGAGTCCTGAGTTGCCCCGCAACGGCCCCCCGCAACGCCGCGAGCTCGTCCCGGATCCGGTCTACCGGTCCGTTCTCGTCACGCAGCTCGTCAACCGCATCCTCTCTCGCGGCAAGCGCTCACTTGCCGAGCGCATCGTCTACGAGGCCCTCGATGTCGTGAAGGAGAAGACGGGCGCCGATCCGATTCAGACCCTGAAAAGGGCCCTGGACAACACGAGGCCTGAGCTCGAGGTCAAGAGCCGCCGGGTCGGCGGCGCTACCTACCAGGTCCCGGTTGAGGTGCGCCCGCGGCGGGCGACGACGCTGTCGATTCGGTGGCTTACCAACTTCGCCCGCCAGCGACGCGAGCGCACGATGGCGCTCAAGCTCGCCAACGAGATCCTCGATGCCTCCAACGGCATCGGCGCCGCCGTCAAGCGCCGCGAGGACATGCACAAGATGGCGGAATCGAACAAGGCATTCGCCCACTACCGCTGGTAGCCGTGGGCGCCGGCAACGGCGGCCGATATGAGGATCCGCTTCGGTGGCGGGCTCTCCCGGCGGCCCTTGTGCGGCTTCCACGACCGGCCGCTGTGCACCACCTGCGGCCGCTCCTCACGGCTCACCGTGCCCCACCACCCGAAACCTGACGCCGACCGACGCAAGAAGAAGATACGAACATCATGGCCATCGCAATCCGCGAATTCCCACTCGCCAGGACCCGGAACATCGGGATCATGGCTCACATCGACGCCGGCAAGACCACCACGACCGAGCGCATCCTGTACTACACGGGGCGCAACTACAAGATGGGCGAGGTGCACGAAGGCGGCGCCACCATGGACTGGATGGTCCAGGAGCAAGAGCGCGGGATCACGATCACGTCGGCTGCGACCACCTGCCGGTGGAAGAACACCTGGATCAACATCATCGACACACCTGGGCACGTCGACTTCACCGTCGAGGTGGAGCGGTCGCTGCGCGTCCTCGACGGGGCCGTCGCCGTCTTCGACGCCGTCGCCGGCGTCGAGCCGCAGACCGAGACGGTCTGGCGGCAGGCGAACAAGTACGGCGTCCCCCGCATCTGCTTCATCAACAAGATGGACCGGGTCGGGGCGGACTTCGAGCGCTCGGTGCAGATGATCCGTGACCGGCTCGAGGCCCTCCCGGCGGTCGTCCAACTGCCCGTTGGCTCCGAGGCGAGCTTCCGGGGTGTGATCGACCTTCCGACGATGAAGGCGCTCCTCTGGGAGGAAGGCATGGGCGAGAAGTGGTCGGAGGAGGAGATTCCCGCCTCCCTCGTCGACGCGGCCGAGACCGCCCGCCAGAACCTCGTCGACGTGCTGTCGAATTTCGACGACAACATCATGGAGCGTTACGTCGGCGAGGAGGAGATCACCGCTGATGACCTGACGGCGGCCCTCCGCCGGGCGACCATCGGCAGCCACGTCGTCCCGGTTTTGTGCGGATCCGCTTTCAAGAACAAGGGCGTGCAGCCCATGTTGGACGCGGTCGTCGACTTCCTCCCGAGTCCCGTCGACGTGCCGCCCACGATGGGCACCGACCTGAAGACGAAGGAGCCGATCGTCCGTGAGGTACGCGACGACGAACCCTTCTCCGCCCTCGCCTTCAAGATCATGAGCGACCCCTTCGTGGGCAAGCTCACCTACCTGCGCGTCTACTCGGGCAAACTCGAGAAGGGGACGACGGTCCTCAACACCTCGAAGGACCGCAAGGAGCGGATCGGCCGCATCCTCCAGATGCACGCCAACCACCGTGAGGACAAGGACGCCATCTACACCGGTGACATCGTCGCCGTCGTGGGGCTGAAGTCGACCTCGACGGGCGACACGCTCTGTGACCCGTCCCATCCGATCCTCCTCGAGACGCTCGAGTTCCCGGAGCCGGTCATCCACGTGGCCGTCGAGCCGAAGACGAAGGCGGACCAGGACAAGCTCGGCAAGGCTCTCTTCGCCCTGTCCGAGGAGGACCCGACCTTCCGCGTGCGCTCGGACCCCGAAACGGGCCAGACGGTCATCTCGGGCATGGGCGAGCTCCACCTCGAGGTGCTCGTCGACCGCATGCTGCGGGAGTTCAAGGTGGACGCCCACGTCGGCAAGCCACAGGTCGCCTACCGGGAGACCGTGCGCGACGCCGTCACGAAGATCGAGGAGCGCTACGTGCGCCAGACCGGCGGCCGCGGCCAGTACGGCCACGTCGTCATCGACCTCGAGCCGACCGGACCGGGGAGCGGTTTCGAGTTCGTCGACAAGATCGTCGGCGGGGTCATCCCGAAGGAGTACATCGGCGCCGTCGACTCCGGCATCCAGGAGGCCATGAACTCGGGCGTGCTCGCCGGCTTCCCCGTCGTCGATGTGCGCGTCCTGCTCGTACACGGCTCCTACCACGACGTCGACTCCTCCGAGATGGCGTTCAAGATCGCAGGTTCCATGGCGTTCAAGAAGGCCTGCCGGGCCGCCCGGCCGGTACTGCTCGAGCCAATCATGGAAGTCGAGGTCGTCACCCCGGAGGACTACCTCGGTGACGTCATCGGCGATCTTTCCGCCCGCAGAGGCCGGGTAGAAGGCATGGAGCAGCGGGGAGCGAGCCATGTAGTGCGGGCGCAGGTCCCGCTTTCCGATATGTTCGGCTACGCTACCGACCTGCGTTCGCGCACCCAGGGTCGAGCCACGTACACCATGCAGTTCGACTCCTACCAGGAGGTCCCGGAGTCGGTGTCGCGGGAGATCATCGCCCGAGTCACCGGCGAATGAATCACCGGGAGCGAGTTGCACCGCCGGAGAAGGCCAAGCGGCCCCATCCGGTGTGAACGAGCCGGACCGCCTGGCGGGGATGACCCGCACGGCGGCCCATGAAAACGAATCAGTTCATCACTGCAGTCAATTCAAGACGCGGCGCCACCGGGCGCTGCCAGGAGCAAACGGAGCGGTCGGCACTAATGGCCAAGAAGAAGTACGAGCGGACGAAGCCGCATGTCAACGTGGGCACGATGGGGCACATCGACCACGGCAAGACCACGCTGACGGCCGCCATCACAAAAGTGCTCCACGAGCACAACCCCAACGTCGCCTTCACGGCCTTCGACGAGATCGACAAGGCCCCTGAGGAGAAGGCGCGCGGGATCACCATCGCCATCGCCCACGTCGAGTACGAGACGGACAAGCGTCACTACGCCCACGTCGACATGCCCGGCCACGCCGACTACATCAAGAACATGATCACGGGGGCGGCGCAGGTCGACGGTGCCATCCTCGTCGTCTCGGCAGCGGACGGCCCCATGCCCCAGACGCGCGAGCACGTGCTGCTCGCCCGCCAGGTGGGCGTGCCCTCCATCGTGGTCGCCCTCAACAAGGCCGACATGGTCGAGGACGAGGAGCTCCTCGAGCTCGTCGAGCTCGAGGTCCGTGAGCTGCTGAACGAATACGACTTCCCGGGCGATGACACCCCGATCGTGCGCGTGAGCGCCCTCAAGGCGCTGCAAGGCGACGCCGAGGCGGCTGAGGGGGTCATGCAGCTCATGAACGCCGTCGACGACTACATCCCGGAGCCCGTGCGAGAGGTCGACAAGCCCTTCCTCATGTCGGTCGAGGACGTCATGACCATCTCCGGCCGTGGCACGGTCGTCACGGGCCGGATCGAGCAGGGTGTCGTCAAGGTCGGCGACGAGGTCGAGATCGTCGGCCTTCGGCCGACGCAGAAGACCGTCTGCACCGGCGTCGAGATGTTCCACAAGCTGCTCGACCAGGGCCAGGCCGGCGACAACATCGGCGCCTTGCTGCGCGGCATCAAGAAGGAAGAGGTCGAGCGCGGCCAGGTCCTGTGCAAGCCGGGCAGCATCACGCCGCACACGAACTTCGAGGCGACGGTCTACGTGCTGACGCAGAAGGAAGGCGGCCGCCACAAGCCGTTCTTCTCCAACTACCGTCCGCAGTTCTACTTCCGCACGACAGACGTGACCGGAACGATCGCCCTGCCCGAGGGCACCGAGATGGTCATGCCGGGTGACAACACCCCCATGGTCGTCGAGCTCGGGAAGCCGATCGCAATGGACGAGGGCCTGCGCTTTGCCATCCGGGAAGGCGGCCGCACCGTCGGCGCCGGCCGGGTCACGAAGATCCTCAAGTAGACGATCGCAGGCGACGACACCCATGCCAGAAACCCCCCGCCAGCGGATCCGGATCCGACTCAAGGCCTACGACCACGAGATCATCGACCAGTCGACGAAGAAGATCGTCGACACGGTCCTCCGGACCCAGGCGAAGGTGCGCGGCCCGGTGCCGTTGCCGACGGAGAAGCACCGCTACACGGTGATCCGCTCCCCCCACAAGCACAAAGACAGCCGGGAGCACTTCGAGATGCGCATCCACAAGCGTCTCGTCGACATCGTCGAGCACACGCCGAAGACGGTCGACTCGCTCCAGCGGCTCGACCTCCCGGCGGGTGTGGACATCGAGATCAAGATCACCGCCTAGCGGCTCACCCGACTCTCCGTTGGCCCGATTCGCCTGCTCAGTGGTCCTGCTATAGTTTTGCGACGTTGGGCCCCGCGCCCATAGTTCTGCTGTTCTGACGTCCGAGAGCGCCCCGCCAAGGGGGACCTCCCGGCAAGCGAAAGAGCGCTCCGCCCCGGTGACTCCGGGCGGAGCGTCTGCACGATATGGGCTGAGCTGAGCCCGGGACGTGCGCGAAGGGACCGGTCACCGCACCGGGCCACCGCGTGCCTTCCCGGGTTTCGTCACGCCCGGCACGAGACACCTACAAGGGATGGCACACGAGATGGCCACGAAGGCGATCGTCGGCGAAAAGGTCGGCATGACGCAGGTCTGGGACGAGGCGCAGCGCGTCGTGCCCGTGACCGTCGTCAAGGTCGCGCCCGTTCGCGTCGTCGCCGTGAAGACGCCCGAGGCATCGGGCTACTCGGCGCTCCAGGTCACCTACGGTCAGAAGCGTGCGAGCCTGATAAACAAGCCGGAGACCGGGGTCTTCACTCGAGCGGGCGTAGAGCCGGGCAAGCGTCTCGTCGAGCTGCGGCTCGAGGACACGAGCGGGTATGAGGTCGGCCAGGAGATCGACGCCGGCATCCTGTCCGCCGGCGACAAGATCGATGTCACGGCGATCTCGAAGGGCAAGGGGTTCGCCGGTGTGATGAAGCGCCACAACTTCAAAGGCCAGGGCGCCGCCCACGGCAACCACAAGAAGCACCGAGCTCCCGGTTCCATCGGGGGCTGCGCCACGCCCGCCCGTGTCTTCAAGGGCACGCGCATGGCCGGGCGCATGGGGGCGTCCCGCGTGACGACACTCAACCTCGAAGTCGTGGCTGCCGACCCGGAGCGGGAGCTCATCCTCGTAAAGGGCGCCGTACCTGGCCCGCGAGGCGGAATGGTCCTCATCCGGAACGCCGTGAAGGCGAGCAAGTGATGGCAAGCGAAACGATCACCAAGGAGCCGGCGACCGCCACGGTCACCGTCGAGCGCCACAACGGCGAGGGCGAGGTCATCGACACCGTCGAGCTGCAAGCCGGCATCTTCGGCGTCGTTCCCAACGTCCCGCTCATGCACCAGGTCGTGACCGCCCAGCTGGCGGCACGCCGGTCGGGGACGCACTCGACCAAGACCCGGTCCGAGGTGGCCGGCGGCGGGGCGAAGCCGTACCGACAGAAGGGCACCGGCCGTGCCCGCCAAGGGACGATCCGTGCCCCCCAGTTCTCCGGTGGGGGCGTGGCCTTCGGCCCGAAACCCCGCAGCTACGCCCAGCGCACCCCTCGGAAAATGGTTCGTCTCGCCCTCTGCTCAGCGCTTTCCGACCGCCTCAACGAGGGCAAGCTGCGCCTCCTCGACAGCTGGCCGTTCGAGGTGCCGAAGACGAAGGATGCCGTGAAGGTGCTCAACGCCCTCGAGCTGGAGGGTCGCGTCCTCGTCGTGCTCTCCTCCGACGACGCCGTCGCCGAGCGCTCCTTCGGCAACCTGCCCAACGTTCATCTCGTCGAAGCCGCCCAGCTGAGCGCCTACGAGGTGCTCGCAAACGACTGGATCGTCTTCACGACGGCAACCGTCCCGGGCGGAGTCACCGTCGTCGAGGGCTCGGCCCCGAAGCCCAAGCGCAAGCCGCGGGCCAAGGCCGGCGCCGGCACTGCTGCCGCCTCCGGCGGAGAAACCTCCGCCGGCGACGACTCCAGGGCCGACGAAGACGCCACCGAGTCCGCGGACGAGTCCCTCGGCCAAGCTCAAGAGAGCGAAGCCGTGGACGACTCAGCAGACGAGTCGAAGGTGGACGAGAGCCCCGCAGAGTCGGTCGCGGAGGCGGAGGCGGAGGTTTCTCCGCCCGCAGCCTCTAGCAGCGACTCAGACGCGGAGCCTGAGGACGACAGCGACGACGAGGAGGACGACGATGAGTGAGAAATCCATCCTGCTTCGCCCCGTCGTCTCCGAGAAGTCCTACGCGCTCATGGACGAAGGCACCTACGTCTTTGTCGTCGACACGCGCGCCAACAAGATCGAGATCCGTGATGCCGTGCAGTCCTCCTTCGGGGTGCGGGTGGCAAGCGTGAACACGTTGAACCGCAAGGGCAAGCGCAAGCGCCAGCGAAAGCTGCAGTCCTTCGGCCAGCGTCCTGACACCAAACGGGCGATCGTGCGCCTCGTCGGCGACGACCGCATCGAGCTGTTCGAGGGCTGAGGGGAACGACATGGCACTTCGCAAGCGCAAGCCCACCAGCCCCGGACGCCGTTTCCAATCGGCGTCGGACTTCTCCGAGATCACGAAGAGCCGTCCCGAGCGGTCGCTCGTCGTACCGAAGGCGGGCACGGGAGGTCGCAACAGCTATGGCCGCAAGACCGCTCGCCACCGCGGAGGCGGTCACAAGCAGCTCTACCGCGTCGTTGACTTTCGTCGAGACAAGGACGGCGTTCCCGCCAAGGTGGCGGCGATCGAGTACGACCCGAACCGCAACGCCCGCATCGCCCTCTTGCACTACCTCGACGGCGAGAAGCGCTACATCCTTGCGCCCGCTCGTGTTGCCGTCGGCGACATGCTCCAGTCCGGCCAGGGTGCCGACATCCGGCCGGGCAACGCCCTCCCGCTTCGCTACATCCCGGTCGGCTCGGTCGTGCACAATGTCGAGCTCCGACCCGGCGGTGGCGGCAAGCTCGCCCGCGGAGCCGGTATGAGCGTGCAGCTCGTCGCCAAGGAAGGTGCCTTCGCGACGCTTCGGCTGCCCTCGACCGAGATGCGCCGCGTCGCCATCGACTGCCGCGCCACCCTCGGCGAGGTCGGCAACGCCGAGGCCGAGCTCATCTCGATCGGAAAGGCCGGCCGCAACCGCTGGAAGGGCGTTCGCCCGCAGACCCGCGGTGTCGCCATGAACCCTGTCGACCACCCGCTCGGTGGAGGCGAAGGAAAGACGTCTGGCGGGCGCCACCCGGTGTCGCCGTGGGGCCAGAAAGAAGGCCGCACGCGCCATCGTCACCGGCCGTCGGATCAGCTCATCATTCGTCGCCGCCGCACTCGCGGCGCTCGCCGCTAGCGCGCCGGAGAAGTCATGCCTCGCAGCCTCAAGAAGGGCCCGTTCGTCGATGACCATCTCTTGAAGAAGGTCGACGATCTCAACAACAAGAACGAGAAGCGGGTCGTGAAGACCTGGTCCCGTCGCTCCACGATCATCCCCGACATGGTCGGGCACACGATTGCCGTGCACGACGGCCGCAAGCACGTTCCCGTCTACATCACCGAGTCCATGGTCGGGCACAAGCTCGGAGAGTTCGCGCCGACGCGGACCTTCCGCTACCACGCCGGCCAAGAGCGGGCAGGGAGGCGCTGACGTGACCGGAGTGAAGACGAACGAGCGCCCCGGCACGAGGGCAGTGCTCCGGCACTCCGGTGTCTCGGCCTACAAGGCGCGCGAAGTGCTCAACCTCATCCGGGGAGAGGACTTCGAGCGGGCGACGGAGATCCTCGAGTACTGCGAGCGCGGTGTCGCCGAGGTCATCGGCAAGCTGCTGAATTCGGCCGCCGCCAACGCCCGCCACAACGACGCGCTCGACCCGGAGGAGATGTACGTCTCGGCATGCTTCGCCGACGAGGGCACCACCCTCAAGCGCTGGCGCCCGCGTGCTCGTGGACGGGCGACGCGGATCCGCAAGCGCACCTGTCACATCACCGTGATCCTGTCTCGCCTCCCCGATGACCAGCTCGCCCGCCGCCGGGCCCGCGTGGCGGCCGAGCAGTCGCAACGCCGGGCGCGCCGCGTCGCCGGCGGCCTACGGCGCAACCGCGGCGCTGCCAGTGCCGGCACGAGGGCCGCCGAGGAGCGTGCGACGGAGGAGACGGAGAGCACGACGGAAGCCTTGGCCGCCCTCGAGGAAGCACGTGCCCTCGAGACGACGAGCCATCACGAGGAGCTCGAGGCGGAGGCGGAGTCCGCCCTCGACCAAGAGGACCACGAGGACGACCACGACGAGGTCGACGACACCGCCGAGGCAGATCAGTCCGCCGACGCGACCGATGAGACAAGCGACGACGAGACGGCCGAGAGCCCTGCAGGCGACGTCGTCGACGAAGCGCCGGAGGCTTCTCCGGAGCCTTCGGACGACGACGCCGACGCGGACGACCCGGCCGACGAGGAGAACTGATGGGCCAGAAGGTCAACCCCTACGGGTTTCGCCTCGGCGTCACCACCGACTGGAAGTCGCGGTGGTTCGACGACCGTAACTACCAGGACTCGGTGATCGAGGACTGGAAGATCCGTGACTACCTGATGCGACAGCTCGAGGCAGCCGCCGTCAGCCGGATCGAGATCGAGCGCACCCGCGACCGCCTCCGGGTGGACGTGCACACGGCTCGCCCTGGCATCGTCATCGGCCGGCGTGGTGCCGAGGCCGACCGCCTCCGTCGCCAGCTCGGTCGCATCACCCACAACGCCAACGTGCAGCTCAACATCCAGGAGATCAAGCAACCGGAGCTGGAGGCCGCCCTGATCGCTCAGGGGATCGCCGACCAGCTCGCTCGGCGCATCAGCTTCCGGCGCGCCATGAAGCGGGCGATCCAGACCGTGCAGAAGGCAGGCGCCCAGGGCGTCCGCGTGCAGTGTTCCGGTCGGTTGGGCGGCTCCGAGATGGCCCGCAAGGAGTCCTACCGTGAAGGTCGCGTGCCGTTGCACACGTTGCGGGCGGACATCGACTACGGGTTTCGCGAGGCGAGGACGAGCACCGGTCGCGTCGGTGTGAAGGTCTGGATCTACAAAGGCGACATCCTGCCCTACAAAGTCTCGAGCGAGGACAAGATCTCCCGCGAGGTGGCGATGGCAGTGGGCGAGACGTCCGGTCAAGGCCGCAAACGGATCGTGAGCGCCGGCGGCGGCCGTCGCAGGCCGGAGTTGGGTGAGCCCGGCTCGCAGCTCGAGGTCGAGGCGGCTGTGGCCGAGGTCGCCCCCGTTGCTGCTGATGCCGAGACGCCTGTAGCCCCGGAGCTCGCCGAGGGCGCCATCGCGGCCGCGCCGCTGCCGGGTGCAGGTGGCGGTGACGAGGCGCTCGAGCGGCTGCTCGCCGAAGAGGAAGAGATCGAGCGCCGCACCCGCGACCAGCATCACGACGTTCCGCATTTCCGCCGGGAGAACGACTGATGTTGATGCCCCGCAAGACCAAGCACCGCAAGCAGCAGCGCGGTCGTCTCAACGGCATGACGAAGGGCGGCGAGTCCGTCACCTTCGGCGACTTCGGCATCCAAGCGCTCGAGCCTGCATGGATCACGGCTCGTCAGATCGAGGCTGCCCGGATCGCCATGACCCGCCACGTCAAGCGTGGCGGGAAGGTCTGGATCCGGGTCTTCCCGGACAAGCCGGTCACGCAGAAGCCCGCTGAAACCCGCATGGGTTCGGGCAAGGGGAACCCCGAGCACTGGGTCGCCGTTGTGCGGCCTGGCCGGATCCTCTTCGAGCTGGCGGGAGTGGACGAGTCGCTTGCCCGCGGCGCCATGGAGCGTGCGATCCAGAAGCTCCCGATGAAGGCGCGCTTCGTGACGAGACCCGGCATCGGATCGACACCGGAGGTGCAGGTCTGATGTCGACGGCCGCAGAGCTCCGCGAGCTCGATGACGACGAGCTCGAGAACCGTTTGATCAACGCCCGCAAGGAGCTGTTCAACTTGCGATTCCAGGCCGCTACCGGCCGGCTCGACAACTCGGCTCGCACGGGTGCGGTACGCCGCGACATCGCCCGCCTGCTCACCGTCATGCGCGACCGCGAGGCCGGGTTGATCCCCGTGCCGACGCCTGGCGGGCGCCCGAGCGTTCGCCGGCGCCTGCGCCGGAACGAGGAGGAGTGATGTCCGAGAGCGAGACGACGGTACCCGAGGCCGCCAGCGAGCCGAGTGCGAACGATGCGGCTCCCGAGCGGGAGAACCGCCGCAAGGTCCGCGAAGGCCTTGTGGTGTCGACGGCCATGGAGAAGACGGCCGTCGTGGCCGTGACCGAGCGCGTCCGCCACCCGCGCTACGCCAAGACGGTGCAACGCACCCGCAAGCTGTACGTGCACGACGAGGACAACGAGGCATCGAACGGCGACCGTGTGCGCGTGGCCGAAACGCGGCCGTACTCGAAGACGAAGCGCTGGCGCCTCGTCGAGGTTCTGGAGCGCGCCCGATGATCCAACAGGAGTCACGCCTCCGTGTCGCCGACAATTCCGGTGCTAAAGAAGTCCTCTGCATCAAGGTGCTCGGCGGGTCGCGCCGGCGCTACGCCCGCATCGGCGATGTCTTTGTCGCCACGGTGAAGGATGCCGTGCCGGGGGCGGCCGTGAAGAAGGGCGACGTCGTCCGATGTGTCGTCGTGCGCACACGCAAGGAGAATCGGCGGCCGGACGGCAGTTACATCCGTTTCGACGAGAACGCCGCCGTTCTCATCAACGACCAGTTGCAGCCGAGGGGCACCCGTATCTTCGGGCCGGTCGGCCGCGAGCTACGCGACAAGCGCTTCATGCGGATCGTGTCGCTCGCTCCGGAGGTGATCTGAATGCGAATTCGCAAAGGCGACCGGGTCCAGGTGCTGCATGGCAAGGACCGCGGGAAGTCGGGTGACGTCATGCGCGCCATCCCGTCCGAGAACAAGGTGATCGTCGAAGGCGTCAACATTTCCAAGCGCCACAGCCGGCCCCGGCGGGGCACGATGCAGGGCGGCATCATCGACAAGGACATGCCGATGCACGTCGCCTCGGTGGCCATCGTCTGCTCGAACTGCGGGCCGACGAGGATCGGTTATCGCCAGGACGAGCAGGGTCGAAAGCTCCGCGTCTGCAAGAAGTGCGGAGGCGACCTGTGAGCGCCTCGCCAGCGGTGGAGCCGAGGCCGCGCCTTCGCACCCGCTACGACTCCGAGGTGCGCGCCCAGCTCCTGAGCGATCTCGGGCTGTCGAACGTGATGGAAGTCCCTCGGCTCGAGAAGATCGTCATCAACATGGGCGTGGGCCGCGCCACTCAGCAGCAGTCGCTGCTCGAGGGCGCCGTCCGCGACCTCACGGCGATCGCCGGCCAGAAGCCCGTCGTCACCAAGGCGCGCCAGTCAATCGCCGGTTTCAAGCTCCGCCAGGGCAACGCCATCGGTTGCATGGTGACGTTGCGGGGCGACCGCATGTGGGAGTTCCTCGACCGCCTCATCAGCCTGGCGATCCCGAGGATCCGAGACTTCCGCGGGTTGTCCCCGCGGAGCTTCGACGGTCACGGCAACTACACCTTCGGGGTGACCGAACAGCTGATCTTCCCGGAGATCAATTACGACAAGATCGATTCGACCCGCGGGATGGACATCACGATCGTGACGTCCGCTCGCACCGACGACGAAGGCCGAGCGTTGTTGCTGGCCTTCGGATTCCCGTTCCGACGCGAAGGGCAGTAAGCCGGCTATGGCCAAGAAGGCACTGATCGAGAAGCAGGAGCGCACGCCGAAGTTCAAGGTGCGCGCCTATTCGCGCTGCCGGCGCTGTGGCCGGCCGAGGGCGGTGTTCCGCAAGTTCGGGCTCTGCCGCATCTGCCTGCGCGAGCTCGTGCACGCCGGCGAAGTGCCCGGCGTCACCAAGGCGAGCTGGTGAGAGGAGGGGATCGTCGATGACCATGACTGACCCGATCGCCGACATGCTCACGCGCGTCCGCAACGCCAACGTTGCGATGCACGACACGGTGCGCATGCCGAGCTCGAAGTTGAAGGAAGCGTTGGCGGTGATCCTCGAGCGCGAGGGCTACATCGCCGGCTTCTCGGCAACCGATGACCCGACGCGGCCCGGTCGCGTGCTCGAGATCCAGTTGAAGTACACCGGAGAGCGCGCCCGTGTCATCGGAGGCCTGAAGCGCGTCTCGAAACCCGGTCTTCGCATCTACGTTCGCGCCGACCGCCTCCCTCGAGTGCTCGGCGGCCTCGGTGTGGCCGTTCTCTCGACGAGCCAGGGTCTCATGACCGACCGCGAGGCGCGCCAGCGCAAGGTCGGTGGCGAGGTGCTTTGTTATGTCTGGTGAGGTGCGCTGATGTCCCGAATCGGAAAGAACCCGATCCCCGTACCTGCCGGTGTCGAGGTCACCCTCGCAGGCCGCAGCGTCGTCGTGAAAGGCCCACAGGGTCAGCTGCGGCGCGAGCTGCCAGGGGAGATCACCGTGGAGCAGGCGGATTCGACGCTGCTCGTACAGCGACCGGATGACCAACGCCACAACCGTGCGCTCCACGGTCTCACGCGCTCGCTCGTCGCCAACATGGTCATCGGCGTCACCACCGGGTACACGAAGGACCTCGACATCGTCGGGGTCGGCTACCGGGCGACCTCCAAGGGTCCGCAGCAGCTCGAGCTGGCGCTCGGATTCAGCCACCCGGTCGTCGTGGACGCCCCTCCCGGGATCTCCTTCGAGGTGCCGGCACCCACGCGGATCATCGTGAAGGGGATCGACAAAGAGCTCGTCGGCCAAGTCGCCGCTGACATCCGCAAGATCCGCAAGCCAGAGCCCTACAAGGGCAAAGGCGTGCGGTACGTGGGTGAGGTCGTGCGACGCAAGGCAGGGAAGGCAGCGAAGTAGTCATGGGCACGAAGACCCGAACACACGAACTGAAGGACCGCCGCCACCGGCGGGTCCGCAAGAAGGTCGCCGGCACGCCGGAGCGGCCGCGTCTGGCTGTCTTCCGTTCGAACCGCCACATCGCCGCTCAGGTGATCGACGACCGGGCGGGCACGACGCTGGCGGCGGCCTCGACCGTCGAAGCGACACTGCGAGGCGGCGCCACGGGCAACGCTGCCGCAGCTGCCGCCGTCGGTCGCCTGGTGGCAGAGCGCGCCCTGGCCGCAGGCATCACGAAGGTGGTCTTCGACCGGGGTGGCGCCCGCTACCACGGCCGGGTGGCTGCGCTCGCAGCCGCCGCACGGGAAGCCGGATTGGAGCTGTAGTGGCTGAGTCTCAGTACGAAGAGCGGACGATCAAGGTCAACCGCGTGGCGAAGGTCGTGAAAGGCGGTCGGCGTTTCTCGTTCACCGCCCTCATGGTCATCGGCGACGGCAACGGCCGCGTCGGCCTCGGCTACGGCAAGGCGAAAGAAGCCGGCCTGGCGGTTCAAAAAGGCATCGACGAGGCGAAGAAGAACATGATCGACGTCCCTCTCGCCGGCTCCACCATCACGCACCCGATCATCGGCCGTGCCGGTGCGGGGCGGATGCTGTTGAAGCCGGCTGCCCCGGGGACCGGCGTCATCGCCGGCGGCGCCGCCCGGCAAATCCTCGAGATGGCCGGCGTCCACGACGTCGTGGCGAAGTCACTGGGCACCTCCAATGCCATCAACGTGGCGCACGCCACCCTGGCCGGGCTGAAGAACCTTCGCCGTCCCGACGAGGTCGCCCGCTTGCGTGGGAAGACACCCGAGGAAGTGACGCCCGCCGGCGTGCTGCGCGCCTACGACGAGCGCCGCCGCCTCGGCCGTGCGGCCACCGCCGTGGAGGCCTGAGATGTCCGATCTCATCGTCACCCAGATCCGCTCCGGCATCGGCCAGAAACCGAAGCACCGCGGCACCCTGCGTGCCCTTGGCCTCGGGCGCATCGGCAAGTCCAACATCCTTCCGGACCGCCCGGAGATCCGGGGCATGATCGCTCGCGTCCCCCACCTCGTCGAGGTGACCGACGTGGGCGCAGGAGAGGAGTCGGGGTCATGAAGGTGCACGATCTCGCGCCCGCCCCGGGTGCGCACAAGTCGAGGCGGCGCGTCGCCCGCGGCATCGCCGGCAAGGGCGGAAAGACCGCCGGCCGTGGCACGAAGGGTGACAAGGCTCGCGGCCAGTCCAAGCCGGGCTTCGAGGGCGGCCAGCTGCCGCTCACCCAACGGATCCCGAAGCTGCGCGGCTTCGCCAACCCGTTCCGGATCGAGTACAACGTCGTGAACCTCGACGTGCTCGAGGCACTCGAGGACGTCGAGGTGACGCCGGACAGTTTGAAGGCGGCCGGCATCGTCCATCACAAGGGCCTTGTCAAGGTCCTCGGCGGCGGCGAGCTGACCCGGCCCGTGCAGGTGTCCGCGCACGCCTTCTCGCAGACCGCCAAGGCAGCCATCGAGGCCGCCGGTGGCGGCGTTACGGTGTTGCCCAAGCCCTTCGGCGACCGACGGCCGCCTGCCAAGGGGAACGCACTCGCCAACCGCTAGGGTTGCGGAGCGCCCCCGAGGGCATTTCGCATTGCTAAGGACCGCCCCGCACCCGGGGCACGCTTGAGGAGAAGGAATGCTCGCAAGCCTGCGCAATCTGGTTCGGGTCGCAGACCTGCGGAACAAGATCCTGTTCACCATCCTGGTGATCGCCATCTACCAGCTCGGTATCAGCATCCCCATCCCAGGCATCGACTTCACCGCTCTGCACAGCATCAACAGGTCGGCTTCCTCCGGCGGCATCCTCGGCTACCTGAGTCTGTTCGCCGGCACGGGCCTCTCCCATGCCGCCGTCTTGGGGCTCGGGATCATGCCCTACATCACATCGTCGATCATCATCCAGCTGCTCACCGGGGTGATCCCGAAGTTCATGCAGTGGCGTGAGCAGGGAGCCGTCGGGCAGCGCAAGCTCACGCAGGCGACCCGCTACCTCACCGTCTCCCTCGCCATCATGCAGAGCGCCGGACTCGTCTTCCTCTTCCACTCCGGTGACATCTTCGCCACCCCGACGCCGATCATCGACAACAAGTACTTCAATGCGCCCCATATCCTCTTCATGATTCTCGTGCTCACGGCGGGCACGGCATTTGTCATGTGGCTCGGTGAGCTCATCACCCAGCGCGGGATCGGCAACGGTATGTCGATCCTCATCTTCTCGAACGTGATCAGCGCCATCCCCATCTATGGCGAGTTCATCAAGGAGGACAAGGGGTGGCCCTTCCTCATCCTGATCATCGTCATCTGCGTCGGCCTCCTGACGGCCATCGTCTTCATGGAGCAGGGCCAGCGGCGCATCCCCGTCACCTTCGCGAAGCGGCTGCAGGGCCGGCGCGTCTATCAGGGCCAGAGCACGTACATCCCGATGAAGGTCAACTCGGCCGGTGTCATCCCGATCATCTTCGCCAACTCGCTCCTCTACATCCCGATCCTCCTCTCGAACGTCGTGCCGTGGTCTGGGTTCCGAAGCTGGGTGCAGACGAACCTCGCCGGCGGGACCGATAGCGCCTACCTCGTCGCCTACGGGTTCCTCATCGTCGTCTTCACGTTCTTCTACGTGCACGTGACCTTCGACCCGTACCAGCAGGCGGAGCAGATCCAGAAACAGGGCGGCTACATCCCCGGCTTCCGGCCGGGGAAGCCGACCGAGCGGTACCTCTCCCGCATCCTCAACCGGCTGACCCTGCCGGGGAGCTTGTTCCTCGCCACCGTGGCACTTCTGCCCTCGGTGATCCTCGCCAGCGTCCACATCACCCAGATCCCCTTCTTCGGGACGACCTTGCTCATCTCCGTGGGCGTCGCCCTCGAGACGATGAAGCAGATCGACAGCCAGCTGATGATGCGCAACTACGAGGGCTTCCTGCAGTAGGTGGTACCGGGCGGGAGGCTCGTCGTCCTCGGCAAGCAGGGGGCAGGAAAAGGGACGCAGTGTGTGCGCCTGTCGCACCATTACGTCATCCCCCACATCTCCACGGGCGACATGCTGCGAGGTGAGACGAAAGCCGGCACCGAGCTCGGGCTCGAAGCGCAGCGTTACATGGACTCGGGCGAGCTCATCCCTGACGAGATCGTCCTCAAGATGGTCGTCCAGCGGCTCGATCAGGACGACACGAGGACGAGGGGTTTCGTGCTCGACGGCTTCCCCCGCACGGTGGCGCAGGCAGAAGGCCTCGACGAGCTCCTCTCGCCTGCCAGTCTCGATCTCGCCGTCAACATCGTCGTCCCGACCCCGCTCGTTCTCCGGCGCCTCGCCAGCCGGCGCGTATGCGAGGACTGCGCGGCGATCTATTCGACGGTGTCGCCCCCCCGCATCGAGTGGATCTGCGACGCCTGTGGTGGCGAGGTGATCCACCGGGAGGACGACACGGAGGCGGCAATCCACCGCCGTCTCGACCTCTACGAGCACGAGACGCAGCCGCTCATCGCCTGGTACCGCCTCGCCAACAAGCTCGTCTCCATCTCCGGGGTAGGGAGCCCGGAAGCGGTCTCAGACCGGCTGGTGGCGGCCGTGGACGATCACCGCTCGGCCTCCGGCGGCTTCGGTGCGCCCCTGCCAGCCGCCGGCGAGCCGCCTGAGGAGGGCGCATTAGACGCCATCGACCCGGACGAGAGCCATACCGACGCCATCGACCCGGACGAGAGCCATCTCGACGCCATCGACCCGGACGAGAACCATCTCGACGAGAGCCGTCCCGGCGACATGCACCCCGCTGACAGTGACCCCGGCGATCAGCGAGGCGAGTGGACCGGGGGCAGGCAGGCGTGAGACGCAACACCGAGGAGCTCGCCAAGATGCGCAAGGCGGGCAAGGTGGTGGCGGAGATCCACGAGAAAACGCGGGCGGTCATCAGGCCGGGCATCACCACCCGCCAGATCGACATCGTCTCCCGCGAGGTGCTGGCGCGCCGGGGAGCACGGTCGAATTTCCTCAACTACCACGGCTTCCCTGCCACCGTGTGTACATCTCCAAACGACATGATCGTGCACGGCATCCCTTCTGAGCTGGTGCTCGAGGAGGGTGACATCATCTCGGTCGACTGCGGGGCGATCGTCGAGGGCTACCACGGTGACGCCGCCTACACGGTCGGGGTGGGGGAGGTGTCGGCGGAGGCTCGCCGCCTGATGGAGGTGACCGAGGCGAGCTTGTGGAAGGGGATCGAGCAGCTCCGAGACGGGAACCGCCTGCACGAGGTTGGGCGGGCGGTGCAGGACGTGGCGGAGGCAGCCGGGTTCTCGGTCGTGCGCAATTACGTCGGCCACGCCATCGGTACCGAGATGCACGAAGAGCCCCAGGTCCCGAACTACTGGCCCGGCACGCCCGGACCGAGGATCAAGGTCGGGCACGTCTTCGCCATCGAGCCCATGGTGAACGCCGGCGGTCCGGAGACGGTCGAGCTGGCCGACGGTTGGAGCGTCGTGACGGCCGACGGCAGGCTCTCGGCTCACTTCGAGCACACCATCGCCGTGACCGAGAACGGCCCGGAGGTGTTCACGATGGCATAGCCGGCCGATCGGTCGGCCATGCCGGTCGGGCGGTCGCACCCGTGGCGACCGGCGGCTATGCTGGTGGATGCCTTAGAGCGACCGTGTCCTCGCGGTCGCTCACGGTCTTTGCGGTAAGCCCCCGATGTGCTGGGTGCTTGCCGCGGCCGAGGTTACTACCGACGAACCCTGGAGGGTCACCTGCCAAAGCCCAAGGAGGATGCCATCGTGCTCGAAGGCACGGTTGTGGAACCGCTGCCCAACGCGATGTTCCGTGTCGAGCTCGAGAACGGGCACAAGGTGCTGGCCCACAGTTCAGGCAAGATGCGGATGCACCGGATCCGGATCCTCCCTGGTGACCGGGTGCAGGTGGAGATCACGCCATATGACCTCAACCGGGGTCGGATCACCTACCGGTACAAGTGAGTCGGGGACAAACGAGAGGCACCGGCCACCCGGCCGGAACGCCTCGCTCTATCGAGATCATGTGTCATGAGGCCAGGTGCTGCGCCCGGCCGGCAGAAACAGCGACCTGGGACAAGGGACGGCAAGGGTGAAGGTGCGACCGAGCGTCAAGGCGATGTGTGAGAAGTGCAAGGTGATCCGGCGGCACGGAGTCGTCATGGTCATCTGCGAGAACCCGCGCCATAAGCAGCGGCAGGGCTGACGATGGCGCGTATCTCCGGTGTCGACATTCCCCGCGAGAAGCGGCTCGAGATATCCCTGACCTACATCTACGGCGTCGGGCGGACGACGGCCCAGCACGTCTGCGAAGCGACGGGCATCGACTCCAACACCCGCGTGCGCGAGCTGACCGACGAGGAGGTCGCCCGCCTGCGCACCTATATCGACGCCAACCTCAAGGTCGAAGGCGACCTTCGTCGGGACGTTGCCCAGGACATCAAACGGAAGATGGAGATCGGGTGCTACCAGGGCATCCGACACCGTCGCGGGCTCCCTGTCCACGGACAGAGGACGCACACCAATGCCCGCACGCGCAAGGGACCGAAGAAGACCGTCGCCGGCAAGAAGAAGGTACGTAAGCACTGATGGCAAAGACCACGAAGCCGGGCGGTCGCAGGCCGCGGCGCCGCGAGCGCAAGAACGTCACCTACGGCGTCGCCCACATCAAGAGCTCGTTCAACAACACGATCGTGTCGATCACCGACCAGGAGGGCAACGTCCTCTCCTGGGCCTCGGCCGGCAACGTCGGCTTCAAGGGGTCCCGAAAATCGACTCCCTTCGCTGCCCAGATGGCTGCGGAGCAGTGTGGCAAGCGGGCCATGGAGCACGGCGTCCGGCGGGTGGACGTGCTCGTGCGCGGACCCGGCTCGGGACGCGAGACGGCCATCAGATCGCTTGCGAGCGTCGGCATCGAAGTCGTCGGCATCAAAGACGTCACCCCTATCCCGCACAACGGCTGCCGCCCTAAGAAGCGGCGTCGCGTCTGAGCGCCGAGTCCGAGGAGCACAAGACACCCATGGCCCGATACACCGGTCCGGTCTGCCGCCTTTGCCGGCGAGACAAGACCAAGCTCTACCTGAAGGGCGCCAAATGCGACACGGCGCGTTGTCCTGTCGAGCGGCGCCCCAACCCTCCCGGCGAGCACGGTCGCGACCGCCTTCGGCAGGGCTCGGAGTACAACACCCAGCTCCGTGAGAAGCAGAAGACACGCCGCATCTACGGCGTGCTCGAGCAGCAATTCGCCAATACCTACGAAGAGGCGAACCGCCAAGGCGGCATCACCGGCGAGAACCTCCTGCGGATGCTCGAGCTCCGTCTCGACAACATCGTCTTCCGTGCGGGCTGGGGCGCCAGCCGCAACCAGGGCCGCCAGTTCGTGCGCCATGGCCATGTGCGCGTGAACGGCAAGCGAGTCACCATCCCGAGCTATCGCGTCCGCCAGTCCGACGTCATCGAGCTCAGCGCCAAGGCCCGTGACTTCATCGTCGTCCGGCACAACCAGGACACGATCGATCGGAGGCCGCCGGCTTGGCTCGAGGTCGGTGACGGGGGCAACTCCGTGCGAGTCCTCGCCGTGCCCTTGCGAGAGCAGATCGACACCCAGGTGAGAGAGCAGCTCATCGTCGAGCTGTACTCGAAGTAACCGCCCACGCTGTCTCAGGCGCACCGCCGTCACACGAGCCTGAGCGGCACCGCCGAAAGCAGTACCGCCGTCTAAGGAGCCCAGTACCCAATGCTCATCATCCAGCGTCCGACCGTCGAGCCGCTCGGCGAGTCCGACCAATTCCGCCAGCGTTTTGCCATCGGTCCACTCGACCCTGGCTTTGGCCGCACGCTCGGCGCATCGCTTCGCCGCACGCTGCTGTCGTCCATCCCCGGCGCCGCCGTCACCCAGGTCCGTTTCGACGAGGCCTTGCACGAGTTCACCTACCTGCAGGGCGTGAAGGAGGACGTGAGCGACATCATCTTGAACCTGAAGGATCTCGTGCTGCGCAGCGAGTCCGACGAGCCGGTGACGATGCGCGTCGACGTCAAGGGCCCCGCCGACGTGAGCGGTGCCGACATCAAGGTGACCTCCGACGTCGAGGTCCTCAACCCGGAGCTCCACATCGCAACGGTGAACGCCAAGGGGCGCCTCGCCATGGACGTGACGGTCGAGCGCGGCAAGGGCTATGTCGCCGCCGAGCGCAAGCAGACCTCCTCCACCATCGGCGTCATCCCAGTGGACGCCATCTACTCACCCGTCCGCCGGGTGGCCTTCGACGTCGAACCGACTCGTGTCGAGGTGTCGACCGACTACGACCGCCTCGTCCTCGACATCGAAACAGACGGCTCCATCAGCCCACGGGAGGCCCTCGCCTCTGCCGGCCAGACACTGCGCTCGTTGCTCTCCCTCGTCGCCGAGCTGGCGGACGAGGGCCACGGGCTCGAGCTCGGTGACGTCGGCTCGGCGGCGGCGGGCTCCCCGGATCTCGACCTGCCGATCGAAGACCTCGACCTGTCGGAGCGGCCGCGCAACTGCCTGAAGCGCGCCCAGATCAACACGGTCGGCGAGTTGATACAGCGGACGCCCGACGAGCTGTTGTCGATCACGAACTTCGGCCAGAAGTCTCTCGACGAGGTGCTCGTGCGCCTGGACGAGCGCGGACTGGCCCTCCGGGAGGGGGCGATCTGATGCCCGCAGCACCGCGCAAGTCCCGGCGTTTTGGAGGTGACGCCGCCCACCAGAAGGCCATGATGGGCAACCTCGTCGCCTCGCTCATCGCCACCTACCCGTCGGTCAACCGGGGCCTCGTCACGACCGAAGCCAAGGCGAAGGCGCTTCGCCCCGTGGCCGAGAAGGTGATCACGAAGGCGATCAAAGGCGACATGCACAGCTACCGGCAGGTCATCGCCTTCATCCGAGACGAGGACATGGCGCACGTGCTGTTCCACGAGATCGCTCCCCTCTACGAGGACCGCCCCGGTGGCTACCTCCGCATCCTCAAGCTCGGCCCGCGCCCAGGGGACAAGGCCCCCATGGCGCGCGTGCAGTGGGTGTGAGGCTCTTCGACCCCGAGGACGCCTCGCCAGGCGCGGCCGAGACCGCGCCCGAGCCGGCGGCAGCCCACCCAGACCAGCCCAAAGCGGCCCCGCCGGGGCCGCTTTGTCGCGTGCAACTCCTCGTCGCCTACGACGGTGGGGCGTTCCACGGCTTCGCCGTCCAGCCGGGCCAGGCCACGGTCGCCGGCCGGCTCTCGGAGGCGCTCGGGCGGTTGGCGGGCCATGACGTCACGCTCACCTGCGCCGGCCGCACGGACACGGGGGTGCATGCCGCCGGCCAGGTCGTGCACGCCGACGTCGGTGAGGCTTTTTTTGACCACCACGACGAATCGGCTGCCGTCCGATCGCTCACGCACCAGGTTGGTCCGGAGGTGGCCGTGCTCGATCTCAAGCGGGCAGAGCCGGGCTTTGACGCCCGCCGCTCCGCCCTCTCGAGGCGGTACCGCTATGTGCTGCTCCGCACGCCTGCGGCCGACCCGCTGCTACGCCACACCAGCTGGCATGTGCCGGGCGAGCTCGACGTGGCGGCGATGCGGCTGGCCGCCGACACCCTCCTCGGCGAGCACGACTTCGCCGCCTTCTGCCGGCGACCGCCGGCCGGCGGCTCCACGGTGCGCCGGGTGATGGAGACCAGCTTGCGGACCGATTCGAGCGGGCGCCTGTTGGTGTTCGAGATCGAGGCGAACGCCTTCTGCCATCAGATGGTGCGCTCGGTCGTCGGGGCGCTCGTCTCGGTCGGCGAAGGCCGCCTGACGGCCGCCGACGTGCTTGGGATCCTGCGGGCGGGCGACCGCTCCCGCGGCTCGCGTTTGGCTCCGCCCGGCGGGCTCTGCCTCGAGTCCGTGCGCTACCCGACCGAGCTCGTTCCCGGCGGCATCTGGCGCCCGCCGAGCGGCGTCGCGGTTGCCTGAGCCGCTGGGGCCGCCTATCCTGGTGGGTGACGGCGCGCGCCGGTCTTTGTGTGCGCGCCCCGGTTCCTGGCTGAGTCGCCCTCGGGCGCCGGACGCCTGCCGAGCCGCTAGCAGTCCGCAGCCGCGGGCGGTTCCGACGAGACACTGAGCAAGGACGATTGGTGCGTACGTACTCCACGAAACCCAGCGAGATCGAGCGCGTCTGGTACGTCGTCGATGCCGAGGGCATGGTCCTCGGTCGGGTCGCCACGGAGGTGGCCCGCATCTTGCGCGGCAAGCACCGCCCGATCTACTCGCCCCACCTCGACACGGGTGACCACGTCATCGTCATCAATGCCGGCAAGATCGTCCTCACGGCGAATAAGGGCGAGCAGTCGTTCTCCTACCGCCATAGCGGTTACCCGGGCAGCCTGCGGGCAACCAGCTATGGCGACCTGCTGCGCGACAAGCCGGAAGAGCTCATGCGATCAGCCGTGCGGGGCATGCTGCCGAAGGGAACCCTCGGCCGCAAGATGTTGACGAAGCTCAAGGTCTACGCGGGAGCGGAGCACCCGCACGCTGCTCAGATGCCCAAGCCGTTCGAGCTCCCGGCGACCGCCGCGCGGAGGGTTTCGTGATCCCGCCATCGGCCGCTCGCCCCGGCGCGAGCGCCCGTGGAGCCGTGTCACCCGATTCGAAGGAGAGGTTCACCCGCTGATGCCGAAGCCGCTCGTACAAGCGACCGGTCGCCGTAAGCAAGCGGTGGCCCGCGTGCGCTTTCGCCCGGGACAGGGTGTCATCACGATCAACCGCCGGGGCTTCGAGGACTACTTCCCCTCCGCCAGCGCCCGGATGCTCGCCTCCGAGCCGTTGCGTCTCGTCAACAAGGCGGAGGAGTACGACGTCGATGCAACGATCGACGGCGGCGGGTTGTCGGGCCAGGCAGGTGCGCTCCGGCTGGGAATCGCTCGCGGTCTGATCGAGATCGACCCGGAGCTGCGCGGGCAGCTGAAGAAAGCCGGCATGCTCACTCGCGACGCCCGCGAGAAGGAGAGCAAGAAGTACGGCTTGAAGAAGGCCCGCAAGGCACCTCAGTACTCGAAGCGCTGAGGTTCGCCGAGGTGCTGCGATTCGGCACCGACGGGATCCGCGGAGTTGCCAACACGGAGATCACCCCCGAGATCGCCCTTGCGCTCGGGCGGGCGGCAGCACGGCACCTGCCCGGTTCTCCCTGGTTGCTTGGCCGCGACACCCGCCGATCAGGCCCGATGCTGCTGTCGGCCCTCGCTGCCGGGCTTGCCTCGGAGGGGCGCGACGTCGTCGACGCCGGGGTCATCCCCACGCCCGGCCTCGCCTGGTTGGCGGGCGAGCGGGGCACGCCTGCGGCCATGGTCTCGGCCTCCCACAACCCCTTCGGCGACAACGGCATCAAACTGCTCGGCGCCGGCGGGACGAAGCTTTCGGTGCAGCACGAGGTAGCCATCCAGGACGAGCTCGTCCACGCCGTCCGCCCGGAGTCTGCCGTCGGGATTGACGTCGGCACCATCTCGAGTGACGCCAGCGGGCTTCTCTCCTACATCGACCGCCTGGCGGCGGTCGTGCCCGGGGCGGCCGCATTTGACGGCAAGGTCGTCATCGACTGCGCCAACGGAGCCGCCAGCGTCGTCGCCCCGGCGGTGTTCGATCAGCTCGGAATCGAGCACAGCGTGATCAGCGCTGCCCCGGACGGCACGAACATCAACGCCGGTTGTGGCTCCACCCACCTCGCCCTGCTGCAGGCCGAGGTGGCGGGAAAGGGCGCAGCCCTTGGCATCGCCTTCGACGGCGACGCCGACCGCATGCTGGCCGTCGATCAGGCGGGCGAAGTCGTCGACGGCGACCAGCTGATCGCCATGTTCGCAGCCGACCTGCACGAGCGCGGGCGGCTGGCCGGCGACCACGTCGTGGTGACGGTGCTGTCGAATCTCGGGCTGCGCCTTGCGCTCACCGCACGGGGGGTCTCCCTCGTCGAGACGCCCGTCGGCGACCGCCACGTCGCCGACGCTCTCGAAGCCGGCGGTTATGTGCTCGGCGGGGAGCAGTCCGGCCATCTCATCTTCCGTGAGCACGCCGTCACGGGCGACGGCGTGCTCACGTCATTGAAGCTCCTGGAGCTGCTCGCCCGACGCGGCCGACCCCTCTCGGAGCTGGCAGCCCTCTCGATGCAGCGCCTGCCGCAGGTGATGGTGAACGTGCCCGTGCGCGACCGCCACCGTCTCGAATTCGCCTCCGCCGTCTGGGACGAGGTGAATGCGGTCGAGGCCGAGCTCGGCACGACCGGCCGCGTCGTGCTGCGCTCGAGCGGGACCGAACCGGCCGTGAGGGTGATGGTAGAGGCGCCGACCATCGAGGAAGTCGACCGCCAGGTGACCCGTCTTGCCGCCGTCGTACGGCGTGAGCTGGGCTAGCGCCAAGGCGCCGCCAGCCGCTCGCACGCCCTCGTCCCGGGTCGGAGCGGCTCCCAAGTAGCCTTGCACCCATGTGCGGCATCATCGGCGTGACCGGTTCGGACGATTCCCTTCGCATCGTCCTCGATGGTCTCGCCCTCCTCGAGTACCGCGGGTACGACTCGGCCGGAGTCGTCCTCGTGTCCGAGGCCGGGTCGTTGCCCGGCGAGAGCGGCCGGGTGCTCTGGAGGCGTCGCTCCGCCGTTCGCGCCGAGTCGATCCCGGCCCTCGAGCGCCTCGTTTCGACGGCGCCGCCGGCGCGCCTCGGCATCGGTCATACGCGCTGGGCCACCCACGGTGCCCCCACTGAGGACAACGCCCATCCCCACCTCGACTGCTCGGGCCGGGTCGCCGTCGTTCACAACGGCATCATCGAGAACCATCGCGAGCTGGCCGCCAAGCTCGACGCCGAGGGCCACCGACGTACGTCGCAAACCGACACAGAGGTGATCGCACACCTCGTCGAGACGGAGATGGCAGGCGGCGCCTCGTTGTTCCAAGCGGTGCAAGCGTGCGTGTCGCTGCTGCGGGGCGATTACGCCCTTGCCTTCGCCTCGAGCGACGAGCCCGAGGTGCTCGTCGCCACCCGCCGCACCTCCCCGCTCATCGTCGGGCGCACCGACACCCTCGGCCTCGTCGCCTCCGACATCTCTGCCCTGCTCGACACGACCCGGGATCTCTACGCCCTCGGTGACGACGAAGTGGCTGAAGTCAGGCCGGGCTCGATCCGCGTCGTCGACGCCGCCGGCGCCGCTGTTCAGCCGGCGCGGCTGCACGTCACCTGGGGCGTGCGGGCGGCACAGCGCGAGGGGTACGAGGACTTCATGTCGAAGGAGATCCACGAGCAGCCCCGCGCCCTTGCCGACACGCTCCTCGGTCGCATCCTGCCCGAAGGGACGACCGAGTTCGAGGAGCTCGAGATCCCCGAGAGCGAGCTGCTGGACGTCTCCCGCGTGATCATCATCGCCTGCGGCTCGAGCTTCCACGCCGGGCTGGTCGGGCGGGCAGCCATCGAATCCTGGGCCAAGCTGCCGTGCAGCGTCGAGATCGCCAGCGAGTTCCGCTACCGCGACCCCGTCATCGACGACAGGACGCTTGTGCTCGCCATCAGCCAGTCGGGCGAGACCGTAGACACCTTCCACGCCCTGCGCGAAGCCAAGAGGCGGGGGGCGCGCACGATCGTGCTCACGAATGTCGTCGACTCCCTCATGGCGCGGGAGGCCGACGGCGCCCTCTACACCCACGCCGGGCCCGAGATCGGAGTCGCCTCCACGAAGTGTCACACCGCTCAGATCGTCCTGCTGCAGGTGTTCGCCCTCCATCTGGCGGGTCTACGCCAGACCTTGAGCACCGGAGCGATCGCCGCCTTCGGGGCGCAGATGCACTCGCTGCCGGGCTACGTCGAAGACGCCGTCGGGCGCTTCGACGAGTACCGCAAGACGGCCGAGCAACTTGCTGATGTGAACGACGTCTTCTTCCTCGGGCGCGGGCTCGGGTATCCGGTGGCCCTCGAGGGCGCCCTCAAGCTCAAGGAGCTTGCCTACGTGCGAGCCGAGGCCTACCCGGCCGGCGAGATGAAGCACGGGCCGATCTCGCTCATCGACCGCGACGCCGTCGTGGTCGTGGTGGCCAATCGGGGGGCGCTCTCCCAGAAGCTCCTCGCCAACGTCGAGGAGGTGCGCGCCCGCGGCGCCACGGTCGTGGCCTTGTGCGACGTCGGCGACGCCGAGGTGGGTGCCCTCGCCGACATCGTGCTCGAGGTGCCTCACGTCGACGAGATGGTGGCTGCCGCCGTGCTCGTCGTTCCCATGCAGGTACTGGCGTACGGAGTCGCCCGTGCCCGAGGCAACGACGTCGACCGGCCACGCAACCTCGCCAAGGTCGTCACCGTCGAGTGAGTCCGGTCATCGGTGTCGGGATCGATGCCGTCGACATCGACCGCTTCCGTCTGCTCCTCGCCCGCCGGCCGCGGATGGCCGAGCGGCTCTTCTCGGGCGCCGAACGGGCCTTCGCCGGCAGCCGGAGCGATCCCGTGCCGAGCTTGGCAGCGCGCTTTGCCGCCAAGGAGGCGGTCATGAAAGCCCTCTCGACCGGTCTCGGAGGTGTCGATTTCGCCGACATCGAGGTGCTGGCCAGCCCCGAGGGCGCTCCGCGTCTGTCGGTGTCGGGAAGGGCGTCGCAGCGGGCGGGCCTGCTCGGCGTCACCCGCTGGCACGTCTCGCTCTCGCACACGGCGACGCTCGCCACGGCCGTCGTCGTGGCGGATTGACCGGTCCGGTGGGGCACGGGGGCGGTCGCTGATGGAGCCGGTTCTCACCGTGGCAGAGATGCGGGCGGTCGACGAGATCGCCCAGGGCGCAGAGTCGATCTCCGCTCTGGTGACCCGAGCAGGCACGGCCGTTGCCGTCGAAGCCCTCAGCATGCTCGGTGGCGGCGGAGCTTACGGGCGGCGCGTCACCGTGATCGCCGGCCCGGGCAACAACGGAAACGACGGCCGCGTGGCCGCTCGGCGCCTCGCCCGCCGCGGCGCCCGTGTCACCATCCTCGACGCCAGGGCGGCTCCGAAGGAGGTCGCCGGTGCCGATCTTGTCATCGACGCCGCCTTTGGGACGGGGTACCGGGGGAGCTACGAGGCGCCCGACCCGCAGGGCGCTCCCGTGCTCGCCGTCGACTTGCCGACCGGGGTCAACGCCGACACAGGCGTCGCCTCGGCGGGTGCCGTGCGGGCGCAGCGGACCGTCACCTTCGGCGCCCTCAAGCCGGGCCTGCTCCTCAACGAGGGGCCGGAGCGGTGCGGCGACGTCGTGCGGCGACCGATCGGTCTGCCGGTGGCGGCGGTGCGGGCCTCCATCCACCTCGTCGATGACGAGGACGTCGTCTCCTTGTTGCCGGAGCGGGAGCGCTCGGGCCACAAGTGGCGTTTCGCAGTCATGGTGGTGGCCGGCTCACCCGGCATGTACGGAGCGGCCAACTACGTGGCCGCCGGGGCGGGCAGAGGGGGCGCTGGGATGGTGCGCTTGGGAGTGCCCGGCGCCGCTCCCGGAAGCTTGCCTGCCGGCACGGCGGTTGCTCGATCCCTCCCGCTCGAGGGTTTCGAGTCCGGGGTGCTCGAGGACCTCGGGCGTTTCCGGGCACTCGTCGTCGGGCCAGGGCTGGGTACATCGGCCGAGACGGGGGCGGCCGTGCGCCGCCTCGTCTCGTTCGCCGACTTGCCGACGGTCGTGGACGCCGACGGGCTCACGGCTCTGGGCGGCGCCGAGCAGGCCGCAGAGGTCATCCGGGCCCGGGCGGGCGCTCCGGTCGTGCTGACGCCTCACGACGGCGAGTTCGCCCGATTGAGCGGAGCCCCACCTGGTCCCGACCGTGTCGCCGACGTGCGCTCGCTGGCCGCCCGCATCGGGGCGATCGTCCTCCTGAAAGGGTCGACGACGGTCGTCGCCGCCCCCGACGGCCAGGTCCTGCTCGCCGCCGCAGGGTCCGCTCGCCTAGCGACGGCCGGCTCGGGGGACGTCCTCTCGGGCGTGCTCGGCGCCTTTCTCGCCCGCGGGCTCGGGGCGCTGCCGGCCGCAGCCCTCGCGGCCCACGTGCATGGGCGCGCGGCCCAACTCGGCCGGGCGGAGGGTCTCATCGCCAGCGACCTCCCCGAGCTCGTCGCCGACGTCCTCTCGGCGGCGGCTCAGGAGCGGGCCGGCCGAGCGATGCGTGCCGGCAGCCGCCATCTGCATGCCGCCGGGTCGCAGCGGGAGGACCGTGGCTGAGGGAGCACACCGGCCCGCCTGGGTCGAGGTCGATCTCGGGGCCATCGAGCACAATGCCGCCGTCCTTGCCGCCGTGGCCGCACCCGCCCGGTTGTGCGCCGTCGTCAAGGCTGACGCCTACGGGCACGGCGCCGTCGAGGTAGCCGCCGCCGCTCTCGCAGGCGGCGCCCGCGAGCTGGCGGTCGCCCTCGTCGATGAGGGAATCGAGCTCCGCCAGGCCGGCATCGAGGCACCCATCCTGTTGCTCTCGGAACCGAGCGCCGACGCCATGGCCGAGGTCTACGCCAACGGTCTCGTCCCGACCGTGTACAGCGTCGACGGGCTGGCGCTGGCCAGCAAGGCGGCGCAGGCGCGGGCGACGGAGACCCGCCCTGGCCCGGCGGCCGTGGAGGTCAAGGTCGACACCGGGATGCACCGTGTCGGACTCGACCCGGCCGACCTCGTACCGCTCGTGCGCGCCCTTGTTGACAGACCCGAGCTCGAGTTCAGCGGTCTGTGGACGCACCTGGCCGTCGCTGACGAGCCCGACAACAGCTTCACCACCGAGCAGCTGGAGCGTTTCGAGGCCGCCCGGTCGTCTTTGCCGGCGGCCGGTCTGCCGCCGCCGCGCCGTGTACACGCCGCCAACACCGCCGGTGCCATCGCCTGGCCGGGCGGGCGGCTCGACATGGTGCGCTGCGGCATCGGCCTCTATGGGTACGCACCGAGCCCTGCGCTCTGGCCGGCGCTCGCGTCGGTGACGACGGCGGCCGGCTGGAGCGAGGGCCTGCGTCCCGCCCTGTCCTTCGTGGCGCGGGTGAGCTTCGTGCGGCAGCTCGGCACCGGCGAGCGCGTCAGCTACGGGCTGAAGGCCCCCCTTCACGCCCGCTCGCTCGTCGCCACCATCCCGCTCGGCTATGCGGACGGCATCCCTCGGTCGTACTTCACAGGCGGTGGCGAGGTGCTCGTGAATGGTCGCCGACGCCGCCTCGCCGGCGTCGTCACGATGGACCAGATCCTCGTGGACTGCAGGGACGACTTCACGGTCTCGCCGGGCGACGAGGTCGTCCTCATCGGCGAGCAGGGGGAGGAGCGGCTCACGGCCGAGGACTGGGCACGGTCGCTCGACACCATCTGCTACGAGGTCGTCACCCGCATCGGACCCCGCGTGCCGAGGATCTACCGTTCTCGCCGGCCGAGTGAGAGCGCTGTCCGGGGGCGGGACATGGGGGACGGCGCAGGAGGCCGATAGCATTCGCCGAGATGCCGTCGCTTGCGGAGATCGAAGCGGACGCCCGCACGTGCGTCGCCTGCCCGCTGGCGGCGAGCCGCACGAACGTGGTCTTCTCGGCGGGCAACCCCGCCTCGGGCCTCATGTTCGTCGGGGAGGCCCCCGGTCACGACGAGGATCTGCAGGGCGAGCCGTTCGTCGGGCGCTCCGGCAAGCTCCTCGACCGCCTCATCGCCGAGGAGCTAGGGCGCGACCGCTCCTCCTACTACATCTGCAACGTCGTCAAGTGCCGTCCGCCGGGCAACCGCGACCCGGCGCCGGCGGAGGTGGAGGCGTGTCGCCACTATCTCGAAGCTCAGGTGGCTGCCGTCGCACCTCGTGTCATCGTCACGCTGGGAAACTTCGCCACCCGTACGCTGCTCGACACGACCGACACGGTGACGAGGCTGCGGGGCAGGAGCTACCCGTACGGGACGACGGTGATCGTTCCCACGTTCCACCCCTCCTACGCCCTGCGGGGCAGTGCCGCCATCGTTGCCGAGATGCGAGCCGATCTCGTGCGGGCGAAGCGATTCCTCCTCGTCACCTCGTGATCTCCGCCCACAGCAGCAACGCGGCGGGGACGCGGGCCATCGGCGAAGCCTTGGCCGCTCTGCTGCAGCCGGGCGACGTGGTGCTGCTCGTCGGAGGGCTCGGCTCCGGTAAGACGACGTTCGTGCAAGGACTCGCCCGCGGGCTTGGCGTGAAGGGAGACGTCACAAGCCCGACGTTCACGCTGTGCCACGCCCACGCAGGCCGGCTCGACCTCGTGCACGTCGATCTCTGGCGGCTCGACCGCCAGAGCGAGATACTCGACCTCGGGCTCGACGAGGAGCTCGACGACGGTGCCGTCGTCGTGGTCGAGTGGGGTGAGGCGGCCGAGCCTCTGCTCGGCGACCGGGCACTTGTCGTCCAGTTCGCCTCCGGTGGAGGCGAGCAGGAGCGGGACATCGCCATCGAGGCGCGCGGACGGTGGACGGAGCGGGTAGGTGACATCGCCGCACTGCTCGGCGAGGTGACCGTATGACCGTCCTCGCCCTCGAGACGGCCACCTCGGCCGTTGCCACCGCCCTTGCTGACGAGCACCAGTTGCTGGCCGCCTTCGAGATCCGCGCCGGTCGCCGGCATGCCGAGCTCCTCCATGTCGCCGTGCAGGCGATGCTCGAGACGGCAGGCGTCGAGCTCGCCGAGCTGAGCGCACTGGCCGTCGACGTCGGTCCTGGCCTGTTCACGGGCATCCGCGTCGGTGTGGCGGCCGCCAAAGGCTATGCCATGGCACTCGGTCTGCCCGTCATCGCCCTCACGAGCCTCCAGATCCTGGCCCTCGGCTGTGAGGCGGCCGGGCAGGCGGGCGCCATCGGAGTCGTCGACCTGCGCCGGGGCGAGGTCGCCTGGTCCCTGCCGCCTCTTGACGGGGGCGGCGCACGAGTGGAACGTCACGGCCCGCCTGCTGAGCTCGTCGGCGAGCTGTCGGCCCACCTCGAACGGATCGAACGCCGTGAGGGGAGCGGCCGTCCAGCGGTGCTGGCCGGGGACGGTGCCCTTCGTTACGGTGGCCTGCTCACGGCCGCCCTCGCCGGGCGGATCGTCCTCGCCGGACCCGAGCTGGCCGTCCCGCCGGTGGCCTCCCTCGCCCTCGCCGCCGTGGGCAAGCTGGCGGCGGGTGGCGTTCTCGAGCCCTCCGAGGTGCGGCCTGTCTACCTGCGCGAGGCCGACGTGCGCATCAACTGGTCCACCCGCCACGATGCGCCCGGACGCCGCCTGGGGGTGGCCTGATGGGCTTCCGGCTACGGGGAATGCCCCGGCGTGCCCCCGAGAGCGCCCCGCAGGGGATCGACATCGTTCCCATGAAGCGCCGCCACTTGAAGGCGGTCGTGACCATCGAACAGCTCATCTTCCCGAGCCCGTGGTCCCTCAGCCTTTACCTCTCCGAGCTCACGCAACCGTCGAGCCGCGCCTACTTTGTCGCCCGCTCCGACGGAGACGTCATCGGCTACGCCGGCCTCATGGTCGCCGTCGGCGAGGGCCACGTCACCACGATTGGCGTGTCGCAGCAGTGGCAACGCCGCGGCATCGGCCGGATGATGCTACTGAAGCTCGCCCGTACGGCCATCGAGCACGGCGCCGAGGACCTGACCCTCGAGGTGCGTGTCTCGAACACCGGGGCTCAGGCTCTCTATCACGAGTTCGGCTTCGCTCCCGCCGGAATACGGAAGAACTACTACGCCGAGGTGCACGAGGATGCCATCATCATGTGGGCACACGGGATCCAGACCGAGGCCTACGCCGAGCGGCTCACGACCATCGAGCGCCGGTTGCGTCCCATCACCCCGCCGGGGCGGGTCGGCGGCGAACCGTGACAGCAGCCGCCGGCGTCGTCGGGCCCGGGGCTGAGCAGCCCGTTTGCCACGTTCCCGCCGGCGGCCTGCCTGGCACCGGCGCCCTCGCCGATCGTCTCAGGGTGCTCGCCATCGAGACCTCCTGTGATGAGACGGCAGCTGCTGTGGTCGACGATGGGCGGGTCGTCGTGTCGTCGGTGGTGTCGAGCCAGGTCGACCTGCACGCTCGCTTTGGCGGAGTCGTGCCCGAGCTCGCCAGCCGGGCGCACATCGAGCTGATCGTCCCGATCGTTGCCGACGCTCTCGCCGCCGCCGGCTTGGACAGCCGGGGCCGGCCATCGGATGCGGCCGCCCCCCCGACGGCCTCCATCGGCGCCGTGGCTGCCACCGTGGGGCCGGGGCTCGTGGGATCACTGCTCGTGGGCGTCAGCTTGGCGAAGGCCCTTGCGATGGCGTGGGCCGTGCCCTTTGTGGGCGTCAACCACCTGGAAGGACACCTGTACGCCTGCCTGCTCGAAGAGCCGGAGCTCGAGCTCCCCGTCGTCGTCCTGCTCGTCTCGGGGGGACACACGCTGCTCGTGGAAATGGAGGCGCCGGGCAGCTATCGAGTCCTCGGCCGGACGAAGGATGACGCCGCCGGCGAGGCCTTCGACAAGGTCGCCCGTTATCTGGGTCTCGGGTACCCGGGAGGCCCCGCCATCGACAGGATCGCCCACGAAGGTGACGCCAACGCCGTCCGGTTCCCCCGCGCCTTCATGGACGGTACCGCCGACTTCTCCTTCTCAGGAGTGAAGACGGCTGTCGTCACCTACGTAGAGGCGCACCCGGAGGTGCCCACAGCGGATGTGGCTGCGTGTTTTCAGCAGGCCGTCGTGGACGTCCTCGTCGCCAAGACGTTCCAAGCGGCTGCGGCTGCCGGCGCCAGAGGGGTCTGCCTGGCCGGAGGAGTGGCGGCGAACTCGCTTCTCAGGGCACGAGCGTGCGCCGCCGGGGAGGAGACCGGGCTGCCCGTGTACCTGCCGAGTCGAGCCATGTGCACCGACAACGCCGCCATGATCGGGGCGGCCGGCTACTTCTGTCTGCAGCGCCAGGGTGCGAGCGGCTGGGGGACGGGGGCCGAGCCGGGGTTGCAGCTCGGGAGTTGACGGCCGGGCGGGAAAGTTGGCACTCTCCGGCTGTGTGTGCCAACGACTTCTGCTACCATTGGCACTCACGTAGTGAGAGTGCTAATGGAGCCAGTAGGAGGCCCTGAGATCATGAAGCTGCAGCCCCTGGACGACCGGATCGTCGTTCGGCCGAGCGAGTCCGAGGAGACCACCGCATCCGGTCTCGTCATTCCCGACACCGCCAAGGAGAAGCCCCAGCAGGGCGAAGTCCTGGCTGTGGGCCCAGGCCGGCGTGCCGACCAGACCGGTGAGATCATCCCGCTCGACGTCGTCGTCGGTGACAAGGTCGTGTACTCGAAGTACGGCGGCACCGAGATCACCATCGACGGTGAGGACCTGTTGATCCTCTCGAGCCGCGACGTGCTTGCGAAGGTAGGCGCCTGATGTCGAAGATGCTCGTGTTCGACGAGGGGGCTCGCCGCCGCCTCGAGACGGGCGTGAACAAGCTCGCCGACGCCGTCAAGGTCACGCTCGGCCCGCGGGGACGCAATGTCGTCCTCGACAAGAAGTACGGGGCGCCGACGATCACCAATGACGGTGTGACGATCGCCCGTGAAGTAGAGCTGGAGGACCCGTTCGAGAACATGGGCGCCCAGCTCGTCAAGGAGGTGGCGACGAAGACGAACGACGTCGCCGGTGACGGGACGACCACCGCCACCGTCCTCGCCCAGGCGCTCGTGCGTGAGGGTCTGCGCAATGTCGCTGCCGGCGCCAACCCGATGTCGCTCAAGCGCGGCATCGAGCGGGCTGTGGCCGCCGCCGTCGAGTCCATCGCCTCCCAGGCCAAGGACATCGAGGGCCGCCACGAGATCGCCCAGGTGGCTGCTATCTCCGCCGCCGACGCCAGCATCGGCGAGGTCCTCGCCGAGGCCATCGACAAGGTCGGCAAAGACGGCACGGTCACGGTCGAGGAGTCGAACACCTTCGGCCTCGAGCTCGAGTTCACCGAAGGCATGCAGTTCGACAAGGGCTACCTGTCGCCCTACTTCGTGACCGACGCCGAGCGCCAGGAGGCGATCCTCGAGGACGCCTACCTCCTCGTCGTCAACTCGAAGGTGAGCTCCGTACACGACCTCGTGCCCATCCTCGAGCGCGTCATGCAGAGCAACAAGCCGTTGCTCGTCGTCGCCGAGGATGTGGACGGCGAGGCGCTCGCCACCCTCGTCGTGAACCGCATCCGCGGGCTGTTCCAGTCGGTCGCCGTGAAGGCGCCCGGTTTCGGAGAGCGGCGCAAGGCCATGCTCGGCGACATCGCCGTCCTCACGGGCGCCACGGTCGTCTCCGAGGAGGTCGGGCTCAAGCTCGAGAACACCACGCTCGACCAGCTCGGGCGGGCCCGCCGGATCGTTGTCACGAAAGACGACACGACCATCGTCGACGGCGCCGGCTCCGAGGAGGAAGTGAAGGGCCGCATCGCCCAGATCAAGCGGGAGATCGAGGACACCGACTCGGACTGGGACCGCGAGAAGCTGCAGGAGCGCCTCGCCAAGCTTTCCGGCGGCGTTGCCGTCGTGAAGGTCGGGGCGGCCACCGAGGTGGAGCTCAAGGAGAAGAAGCACCGCATCGAGGACGCCCTCTCGGCGACGCGGGCGGCCATCGAGGAGGGTGTCGTCGCAGGTGGCGGCACCGCCCTGCTGCGGGCCCGTTCGGCGGTGAGTGCGGCGGCCGAGAAGCTCGACGGCGACGAGGCCACCGGTGCCCGCATCGTGTACCGGGCGCTCGAGGAGCCGCTCAAGTGGATCGCCATCAACGCCGGCCTCGAAGGTGCCGTGCAGGTGCAAGAGGTCGAGCGCTCTGAGGGGTCGTCCGGCCTCAACGCCCTCACCGGGGTCGTCGAGGATCTCGTGAAGGCCGGGGTCATCGACCCTGCCAAGGTGACCCGGTCGGCTCTGCAGAACGCTGCATCCATCGCCGGGCTGCTGCTCACGACCGAGGCGATCGTGGCAGACAAGCCAGAGAAGAAGTCCGAGCCGGCCATGCCGCCCGGCGGTGGAATGGGGATGATGTAAGTCCTCCCGCCGCGACGTTGCAGTCCAGAAGGGGTCGGGCCTGTTGGCCCGGCCCCTTTTGTCGCCCCGGGCGGTGTGATCCCCTTCGGGCCCGCCGCTCTCGCCCCGACGAGGCGACCGTCGTTCGGCCGAGGGGCGTCCTTAGCGCCAAGGGCGAGATCGTGCGCCCCTATTAGGCTCCTGGGATGTCAGACGCCGAGCCGACGCCCGACGGCTCCGAGCTGTCCCGGCGGCGGTTCCGCCAGTTCATCCCCCGGCCGGGCTCAGCTGTGGTTGGTGGTCCCGCTCCGTGGTCGTCCATGGCCGCCGGCGATCGTCGCCCCATAACGCTCGAACGGGCAGTCGCAAGCCTTGGCAGCCTCCTGCTGCCCGCCGCTGTCGAGCCGGATCCACCGCCGCATGCCGCCGTGCTCGTTCCCCTCTTCGAGCGGGCAGGCGACACGGCCGCCGTCCTCATCAGGCGCGCGCTCTCCCTCATGAGCAACCCCGGCGACCTCGCCTTCCCCGGCGGTCGCCTTGAACCCGGCGAGCGAGCCGTTGACGCTGCACTGCGTGAGGCGGAGGAGGAGGTGCACCTGAGCCCCGGCTCGGTCTCGGTGCTCGGGCGTCTGGCCGTCGTGAACCGCTCCCGCCGGAGCGAGCGGGTCGTGCCCTACGTCGCCACGATGGCGGCCGAGCCGTCGCTCCGGCCCGATCCGGGCGAGGTCGACGCCGTCCTCATCGTCTCTCTGTCTGATCTCGCTGCCGACGGGGTCTACTGGGAGGAGGAGTGGACCATCCCCGGCGAGGGCTCGCGCCGCCTCCCCTTCTTCGCTGACCAGGCCTGCCTCGGTGACGATGTCATCTGGGGCATGACGGCACTCGTCATCCGGGAGCTGCTCGTCGCCGTGCTGGCTTCGGGGCCGCACAGCGGGATTGCGTAGTCTGTATCGCCGCCCGCGTGACTCCGTAGCGCCACCTGAGGGAGCCGACCATGCCTGACATCGAGATCGGAAGCGGCAAATCCTCGCGCCGTGGCTACGGCCTGGGCGACGTGGCCATCGTCCCGTCGCGCCGCACGAGGGATCCGGAGGACGTGGATCTGTCGTTCGTGCTCGATGGCTTCACGTTCCAGCTCCCCCTCGTGGCGGCGGCATCGGACGCCGTCGTCAGCCCGCGCAGTGCCGTCGAGATCGCTCGGCTCGGAGGCCTCGCTGTCCTCAACCTCGAAGGGCTCTGGACGCGTTACGAGGATCCGGAGGTCGTCCTCGACGAGATCGGCTCCCTGCCGGCGGCGGTGGCCACAGCCCGTTTGCAAGAGCTGTACGCCGAGCCGGTGCGGGAGGAGCTCATCAAGCAGCGGATCCGCCAGATCGGCGACAGTGGTGTCGTAACGTGCGCGGCGTTGTCGCCGCAACGGACGGTGCAATTCGCCAAGGCCGTCGTCGAGGCCGAGCTCGACCTGCTGGTCATCCAGGGGACGGTTGTCTCGGCGGAGCACGTCTCCCGGCGTCCCGAACCGCTCAATCTGAAGCGGTTCATCCGTGAGTACGACATCCCGGTGATCGTCGGAGGCTGTGCCTCCTACCCGGCCGCCCTGCATCTCATGCGCACCGGCGCCGTCGCCGTCCTCGTCGGCGTGGGCACGGGCTCGGCGAGCACGACCTGGGACGTCCTCGGACTCGGGGCACCGCACGCGACGGCGATCGCCGACGCCGCCGGCGCCCGCAGCCGCCATCTCGAGGAGACCGGCGTGTACGTCCACGTCATCGCCGACGGTGGCATGTCGACGGGGGGCGACATCGCCAAGGCGATCGCCTGCGGAGCTGACGCCGTCATGATCGGCGCCCCCCTGGCTGCGGCGGAGGAGGCTCCCGGACGGCGCCGCTACTGGGAGATGGCGGCTGCCCACCCGAGCCTTCCCCGCGGCTCACTCGTCGAGGCGCCCCTGCGCGGCACCTTGGCAGAGGTGCTCTGCGGGCCCGCCCACGACAGCGATGGCGCCGTCAACCTCTTCGGAGCCCTGCGAGCGGCCATGGCGATGTGCGGCTACGCCTCCGTGAAGGAGATGCACAAGGCCGACGTCACCGTCGCCGGCTGACAAGGAAGCTCGGGTCTGTCCCCACCATTGGCGGAGAACGCCAGCGCCAGCCTTTAGGCTCGAAGTGATGCCCGGGCTGGAGAATGAGTGGGACCTGTTCGGGGACTTTCAGGCCCTGCCTGGCTTGACCGGCGGTCGAGTGGCCTCCGGCGAGAGCGGAGCCGGCCGGGAGCCGTCCCTGCTCGACGAGGAGACCCTCCTCGGCGACCTGAACCCGGTGCAGCTCGAAGCCGTCCTGCACGAGGAGGGACCGCTCGTCATCGTGGCCGGCGCCGGCTCGGGCAAGACGCGGGTGCTCACGCGGCGGATCGCATCCCTCGTCGCCCGCGGGGTCCCGCCGTGGCGCATCCTGGCCATCACCTTCACGAACAAGGCAGCCGATGAGATGCGCCGCCGCGTCGTCGAGCTCGTGGGCGAGGACGCCGACCGCATGTGGGTGTCGACGTTCCACTCAGCCTGCGTCCGCATCCTTCGGCGCAACGCCGACCGCATCGGCTTCCGCTCCAACTTCACGATCTACGACGACGCCGATTCGCGGCGCTTGATCGAGCACATCCTCGGAGATCTCGGTGTGGACCAGAAACGGTTCCCTCCTCGCGCCGTGGCCGCCGCCATCAGTCAAGCCAAGTCCGAGCTGCTGGACGTGGAGGGCTACGACCGCCGGGCGACGACCCTGTACGAGCGGCGCATCGCCGACACCTACGCCGAGTACGAGCGTCGCCTGCTGGAAGCCAACGCCATGGACTTCGACGACCTGCTCGTGCGCGTCGTGCGGCTGTTCCGCGAGCACCCCGACGTTCTCGAGGGCTACCAGGAGCGCTTCTTGCACCTGCTCGTCGACGAGTTTCAGGACACGAACCCAGCACAGAACGAGATCGTCAGCCTGCTGGCGCGGGCGTCTCGCAACGTCTGTGTCGTCGGGGACACCGATCAGAGCATCTACCGCTTTCGGGGCGCCGAGATGCGCAACCTCCTCGACTTCGAGCGGGCGTTCCCCGATGCCCGCGTGCTCCTCCTCGAGCAGAACTACCGCTCGACGCAGACCATCCTGAACGCCGCCAATGCCGTCATCGCCAACAACCTCGTGCGCCAGCCGAAGCATCTCTGGAGCGCTCTCGGCGAAGGCGACAAGATCAAGCGCTACCGCGCCAGCGACGGCGACGACGAAGCCTCCTTCGTGGCCAATGAGATCTACTCGCTCGCGAACGAGCAGGGCGTCGGCTTCGGCGACATCGCCGTCTTCTACCGGACCAATGCCCAGTCGCGGGCGCTCGAAGCCGGCCTCATGGAGCGCGGCGTGCCCTACCAAGTGATCGGCGGAACGCGTTTCTACGACCGCCGCGAGGTCCGCGACTCGCTCGCCTACCTGCGGCTCGTCCTGAACCCGGGCGACGAGGTGTCGCTCCGGCGCATCCTCAACGTGCCCCGGCGCGGCATCGGCGACACGACGCTCTCCCGCCTCGTGGCGTTTTCTCGCGAACGGCAGATCAGCTTCAACGAAGCCCTCCGCCGGGCGGAGGAGGCCGGTACGGCAGGCAAGGCCGTCGCGGGCATCCGCTCGTTCCTCGAAACGATCGACGAGCTCTCGGGCGAGGAGGCCGCCGCCCGCCCCCCGGCGGACGTGCTCGGGGACGTCCTCGATCGGATGGGCTATCTGGACATGCTCGAAGCCGAAGCAAAGAGCGGCGGATCGAAGGCGCTCGAAGCGGAAGGTCGCCTGGAGAACCTGTCGGAGCTCCTCTCGGTGGCGTCGGGCTTCGAGACCTTGGAGGGGTTTCTCGAATCCGTCTCGCTCGTGTCGGCAGCCGACGAGCAGAGCGAGGGGCCGGCCGTGTCGCTCATGACCTTGCACGGGGCGAAGGGCCTGGAATTCCGGGTCGTGTTCCTCACCGGGCTCGAAGAAGGCGTGTTCCCCCTCAACCAGACCCTCGCCGAGCCGGACGAGCTCGAAGAAGAGCGCCGGTTGTGCTACGTCGGCATCACCCGCGCCCGCGAGCAGTTGTACGTGACCCACACCTGGCGGCGGCTCCTCTACGGGTCGTACCAGGAGAGCCTGCCGAGTCGATTCTTGAAGGAGATGCCTGAGGAGCTGATCGAGGACGTCGGCGGCGGCCTCGTCCTCGGCCGCGGGCGCTTCGGAGCCGCCTCGAGCTCGTGGGGAGAGCGCTATCGCCAGCGCTACGCCGCCGCCGGCCGCTTCGAGGGTGCCCAGGTCGCGAGCGGGTCGAGCCGCCAGCTGGCCGGCAAGGAGCGAGTGGCGGCGCTCACCACGAGCGGAGCACCGCTCGCATCGACGGGAGCGGAGACCCTCGGTCTCGTCCCCGGGGAGGCCGTCACCCATCCCCGCTTCGGTTCCGGGGTCGTCACCCACGTCGAGGGCGAGGGGCAAGACGCCAGGGCGGAGGTGCGGTTCGTCGAGGGGCGCGTCCGCCGGTTCATCCTTCACCTCACGCCCTTGAGCCGGGTATGAGGGCTCGGCTCAGGGCGTGAGAGGGCTGTTGTTCAAGTAAATCTGGTAGGTGGAGTTCCGAACCAGCGAGAAGTGGCTGGCGAAGAAACGTCTCAGCTGCGGGGACGACAGCAGGCTGGGCTGTCCAGGGCCGAGCACCACGTAACGAGCCCCCGACACGAGTTGCTCCCACTGGGCGTTGATGGCCGACGTTGATCCGGCCACTCTCTCGATCCCGTCCGGGTCGACGACGTACGGGCAACTGGCGGGCAGGGCGGCGAAGCGATCGGCCAGAACGAGCGCCTCCGGGTTGTTGGAGAGCACGCACGCCCCCTTCGGCACGACCGAGTCGATGGCGGCGCTGGGGTTCGTCTCGTTCTGGAGGAAGTAGGAGCGCCAGAAGTCGGTCTCCTTCGGTGCGGCCACCGACACGACGGCCACCATCGCCGCCACGCACAGGATCGTCAGTCCGGCGGCGGCCGTCGAGCTCACCTGACCGCTGCCGACGCCGAGGGAGGACGTCACCGCCACGAGGCCACCGACCGAGTTGCCGACGACGATGGCGCCGAAGCCGGCCACGAAATACGTGTAGGCGAGCGGAAGCTGGTGCGGCAGGAGGCCGATGGCGGCGAGCCCGACCACGGTGGCCAGCAGTGCCCAGTCGAGTGTGCTGGCGGTCGAGGCGCGGGCGAGCGCCGCGATGACGATGACGATCACGATGACGGCGCCGATGCCGACGGCGAGGCCGTCAGGGCTCGAGATCCCGAGCGTCGATCCCAGCCCGAGGATCTCGGCGATCCTGCTGCTCAACCCCGGCGAGACGGCGGCAGCTGGCCCACGACCGAGCTCGGCCCCCACGACGTCACGGACGAAGGCGCTCGGCGAGGCGAGCACGAAGGTGATGCAAGGGACGACGATTCCGAGCAGCAGGCCCCCGAGGAGCCGGCCGAGCGCTTGACGCCAGTTGATCGCAGCGCAGACGACGAGGACGATCGCCGGGATGATGGCCCACGGTTTGATGGCGATGGCGAAGCCGATGAGGGCGCCCGCCAACACCAGCCGCCCTCCATCTGCCAGCCGGCCTTGCACGAACGCCGCCTGGAAGGCGAGCAGGCAGAACAGCAGCACATAGGGCTCGAGCGTCACGGTGGAGGTGGCGTAGAAGGCGTTCGGGAACGCCGCGAAGAGGACGCCGGCGATGAACGTGCTGGAGATCCCGTGGAACCTGGCGGTGAAGGCGACGAGGAAGATGTCGATCACCGAGACGGCGGCCGTGAGGCCACGGGCGGCGTCGAGCCCCGCCGAGCCGTTCGAATGGGCGATCCAGGCGAAGGGCAGCAGGAGGATGCTCATTCCCGGAGGCTGCGTGAGGACGAAGTTGTCGTAGGGGAGCTGGCCCTTCGACAGCGCCACGGAGGAGGCGAAATTGACGCTTCCCGGTGCCAGGCCCACTCCGCCGAGAACGCCGTGCAGCGTCAACTCGTGGATGATGAGGAAGATCCCGAGGACCGTCGGCATGAGAGCGAGGAAGCCCGCCACGTGCGGACTCGCCCACCACACCCCGGTTTCTGATCGTCGGCGCACTGCCCGGGATCGTAGTTGTCCCTGGCCGGAAAGGCCGGGATGCCGGCCGGGAGGTCGGCGGGGATGCCGGGTCGGCACCTTCATGGGTAGCATCGGCCGAGCATGGAACGCCGATACCGCGTCGTCGTCGCGAAACCCGGCCTCGACGGCCACGATCGGGGCGCCAAGGTGATCGCCCGCGCGCTGCGCGACGCCGGCTTCGAGGTGATCTACACCGGCCTGCACCAGACCCCCGAGCAGGTGGTGCAAGCCGTCGTGCAGGAGGACGCCGACGCCGTCGGCCTGTCGCTGTTGTCCGGCGCCCACCTGACGCTCGTGCCGAAGGTCGTCGAGGGCCTGCGCCGGGAAGGCCTCGAGGACGTGCTCGTCGTGTGCGGCGGCATCATCCCTGACAAGGACATACCGGTGCTGAAGGAAGCGGGTGTGTCCGAGGTCTTCACGCCGGGGGCACCGCTGCCGGAGATCGCCCGCTGGCTCGAGGCTGCGCTCGATGCCCGCGAGGGCGACTCAGCCGCGAGCAACTGACGATCGAGCTGACGAACGAGGAGACGGAGGGACCACCCGGGTGGATCTTGTCGAGTATCAGGGTAAGCAGTATTTCGGGCGCTACGGGATCCCCATCTCGGCCGGCCGGGCAGCTGACAACGTGGACGATGCGGTCGCCGCCGCCGAGGAGGTGGGCTATCCCGTCGTCGTGAAGGCTCAGGTGCAAGTCGGCGGGCGCGGCAAGGCCGGTGGCGTCAAGCTGGCATCGGATGCCGCCGAGGTGCGCCGGTGCGCCTCGGAGATTCTCGGCCTCGACATCAAGGGCCACGTCGTGCGGCGCCTGTGGATCGAGCACGCCACTGACATCGCCAGGGAGTACTACGCCAGCTTCACGCTCGATCGCGCAGTCAAGCTGCACCTGGCCATGGTCTCGGCGCGGGGCGGCATCGACATCGAACAGGTGGCCGAGAGTGAGCCTGAAGCCATCGCCCGCCTGCACGTCGACCCGCTCGACGGGCTCGGCCAGGCCGAAGCCCTGCAGCTCGTCACCGATGCCGGGCTCGATGCCGAGGCCCTCGAGCAGGCGGCTGGCATCCTCGTCGATCTCTACCGCTGCTACGTCGAGGGCGACGCCGATCTCGTCGAGATCAACCCGCTCGTGCTCGCGACCGATGGCCGCGTGCGAGCGCTCGACGCCAAGGTCACCCTTGACGACGACGCCGCCTTCCGCCACCCCGAGTGGTCCGAGTTCGAGGAGATGGGCGACGTCGACCCGCGCGAGCGCCTGGCCAAGGAGAAGGGGCTGCAGTACATCGGGCTCGAGGGCTCTGTCGGGATCATCGCCAACGGCGCCGGGCTGGCCATGTCGACGCTCGATGTCGTCAACCAGGTCGGCGGCGCAGCCGCCAACTTTCTCGACATCGGTGGCGGTGCCAACGCCGACGTGATGGCGAACGCCCTCGAGGTGATCAACACCGACCCGAACGTGCGCGTCATCCTCGTCAACATCTTCGGCGGCATCGTGCGATGCGACGAGGTGGCCCAGGGTATCTTGACCGCCCTCGAGCGGGTTGAGCTCACCTCACCGATCGTGTTGCGGCTCGACGGCACGAACTCGATCGAAGCGAGACGGATGCTCGACGAGGCCCGGTCCGAGTGGATCATCCCGGAGCTGACGATGATCGGTGCCGCCCAACGAGCCGTCGAGATCGCCGGGGGCCTCTCGTGAGCATCTTCGTGGACGAGAGCACAAAGGTCGTCGTCCTCGGGTTGACGGGCAGCCAGGGCCGTTTCCACGGTCTTCGCAACCGGGCCTACGGCACCAAGGTGGTGGCCGGCGTCACCCCCGGCAAGGGCGGTCAGGACGTCGAGGGCATACCGGTGTACGACACGGTGGCCGAAGCGGTCGAGCGCCACGGGGTCGACGCCGCCTTCGTCGTCGTGCCCCCCCGGGGTGCGGCCGAAGCGATCGTGGGGTGTGCGGCCGCCGGCATCGGCTTCGTCGTGTGCATCACCGAGCACATTCCCGCCAAGGACGAGGCACTCGTCGCAGCCCGTCTTCGCCGCGACTTTCCCCAAACCCGCCTGCTCGGTCCCAACTGCCCGGGCGTGATCTCGCCGGGCAAGTGCAACATCGGGATCACCTCCGGCGATATCGCCCTACCCGGCGGCCCCGTCGGGATCGTCAGCCGCTCGGGGACACTGACCTATCAGGCCCTCCACGAGCTCTCCCAGCAAGGCGTCGGCCAGACGACCTGTGTCGGGATCGGCGGTGATCCCGTCCCCGGCACGACGTTCGTCGACGTGCTGCGGGCCTTCCAGGACGATCAGGAGACGAGGGCGATCATGATGATCGGCGAGATCGGCGGCGATGGCGAGGAACGCGCCGCGGAGTACATCCGCAACGAGATGAGCAAGCCCGTTGTGGCCTACGTCGCCGGTGTCACCGCCCCCGAGGGCCGCAAGATGGGGCACGCCGGCGCCATCGTCTCCGGCTCGAAAGGGACGGCGAAGGCCAAGATCGAGGCGCTCCGCGATGCCGGCGTCATCGTGGCGAAGAACCCGACCGAGGCGGGCGAGCTCATGGTGGGAGTCGTTCGCGAGCTCGAAGGGGAGTGGGCGCCGTCGGCGCCCACCTTGTGAAGCAGCTCCCTTGACCGACGCGGGCCACCCCGGCATCGGCGAGCCACGCGTCACGCTGGCCGACATCCAAGACGCCCGTGCCCACGTCGAGCGCGTGGCGAACCGGACGCCGATGTTCAACTCCCGCGTGCTGAGCGAATACGTCGGTTCCCCGGTCGTCTACAAGGCGGAGAACCTGCAGCGGACCGGCTCGTTCAAGGTCCGCGGCGTCTCGAGCAAGCTCGCCTCCCTCGGGCGGCTTGCCAACGCCGGCATCGTCGTCGCCAGCGCCGGCAATCATGCCCAGGCGTCGGCGTTCGTGGCTGCTCAGCTGGGTGTTCCCTGCGAGGTGTACATGCCGACGGAGGCGTCTGTCGCCAAGTCGGAGGCCACGATCGCCTACGGGGCCACCGTGCACCTCGGCGGCGAGGGCATCGACGAGTGCCTCGAGCTCGCTCGCAAGCGCGTCATCGAGACGGGCAAGGTCCTCGTGCACCCCTTCGACGACGCCGCCGTCATCGCCGGGCAAGGCTCCCTCGGCCTCGAGGTCGTGGAGGACGTTCCCGACCTCTCCTTGGTGATCGTGCCCCTCGGCGGGGGCGGCCTCGCCGGTGGGGTGGCCGTGGCGGTGAAGTCGCTCAAGCCGTCCGTCAAGGTCGTAGCCGTGCAGGCAGCCAGCGTCGCTGCCTTCCCCGTCTCGATCAGCGCGGGGCATACCGTCGAAGTGGACGCCTACCCGACGCTCGCCGACGGCATCTCCGTGAAGCGTCCAGGCGAGCTCACCCTCCCGCTGGTCTCGAGGTTCGTCGACGAGGTCGTGACGGTCGGGGAAGACGAGATCGCCGATGCCATGGTGCTGCTCCTCGAACGGGCGAAGCTTCTTGTCGAGGGAGCCGGAGCCGTTGGCGTCGCCGCCATCCTGTCCGACCGCATCACCATGCCGACAAGTGGCGGGACGGCCGTTGTCGTTCTCTCCGGCGGCAACCTGGACACGGGAGTGCTGGCGGATGCCATCCGCCGGCATGAGACGCGTTCGGGGCGACGTCTCGTCCTCTTCGCCCGCATGTCGGACCGCCCGGGACAGCTCGCCCGCCTCCTCACCTGTCTCGGTGAAAGCGGCGCCAACCTGCTCGAAGTGGACCACCTGAGGGAGGGCTTCGACTTGCACGTCCGCGAGAACGGTGTCCACCTCGTTCTCGAGACCCGCAACCCTGCCCATGCCCGCGCCGTGATCCTCGCCGCGCGCGCCGCCGGCTTCGACGTGGAGCGGCTCGGCCATGCCTTCGCCGCTGAGGATGCAGACGCCTGAGCCGGCCGACGGCCCCGTTGACCTGGCGGCGGAACAGGCGCGTATCCAGGCGGCCCCCCTCGGCGAGCTCGACCCGGAGATCGCCGAGCTGATCGCGGGCGAGCTTGGCCGCCAGCGCGGCACGCTCGACCTCGTCGCCTCCGAGAGCGTCCCTCCGCGGGCTGTCCTCGAGGCGCAGGGTTCCATCCTCACGGCGAAGTACGCCGATGGCTATCCGGGCAAGCGCGACTACGACACGTGCGGGTGGGTCGACGCCGTCGAGACCCTGGCGATCAGGCGGGCGATGTCGCTGTTCGGCGCCGCCCACGCCAACGTCCAGCCGTACTCCGGCTCCAGTGCAAACCAGAGCGTCCTGCGGGCACTGTGCGAGCCGGGGGATCCGATCCTCGGCTTCGACTTCACCCACGGCGGTCACCCGACGCACTACCACCCAGACACCTTCGCCGGCCGCTACTACTCTGCGGTGGCATACCACGTCCGCCAGGCGGATCGCCTCGTCGACATGGACGAGGTGGCGGACCTGGCTGAGCACCACCGGCCGAAGGTCATCTTCGCCGGGTGGTCCTGCTATCCGAGGTTCCTCGACTTCCGGGCCTTTCGCGAGATCTGCGACGACGTCGATGCCTACCTGGTGGTCGACATGGCCCACTTCGCCGGCCTCGTCGCCGCCGGCCTTCACCCTGATCCCGTCGCCTACGCCGACGCTTGCACGATGACGCTTCACAAGACGCTCGGAGGCGCACGGGGCGGCGCCATCGTCTGCACGGAGGAGCTGGCCGATCGCATAGACGGCGCCGTCTACCCGGGAGAGCAGGGCTGCCCGCTGCCGCACGTCATCGCCGCCAAGGCCGTGACCTTGGCGCTGGCCGCCACGGATGCCTACCGGGAGCGCATGGAGCGGACCGTTCGCGGTGCCCAGACCGTCGCAGGAATACTTGCCGAGGCCGAAGGGTCGCTCGGAGCCACCGTCGTCACCGGTGGCACGGATGTGCACCAGTTCCTCGTCGACCTCGCCCCCTCCGGACGGGAAGCCTGGCGCCAGCTCGATCTCTTGAACAAGCTCGGCATCTCCGCCAACGCCATCCGCCTCGCCTTCGATCCGCAGGCAGAGCCCGCTGCGAGCGGCCTGCGTTTTGGAACGGCGGCCCTGGCCGGCCGAGGCTTCGGCGACACCGAGTTCGAACAGGTCGGGCGGATCCTCGTGGATGCCCTTGCGCCTGCTGGCGGTGCCATCGGCGATGTCCTTGCTCGGGTGCAAGCGCTGACGAGCGCCTTCCCGCTCTACACCTTCCTCGACTGAAAGGCCCGTGTTCCCCTAGCCGACGTGCGGCCCGATGCCGTGAGCATGGAAGTAGAAGAACGCGATGGCCACGGCCGCGAGCACGAGGAAGAGCACGAGGAAGAAGATGGCGGCGCTGAGCTTGGTCCTCGATCGAGGCTGCGCCGGCGCCGGCTTCGGCTTGCGGCCGGCCGGCTTCAGCACGAAGAAGTCGGCCTCGCTGGAGGAGATGCGAGGGGTGGCGGAGGCCGGGCCTCCCATCGTTCCGCGGGCGCCATGGAGCACGTCGGAGACCCCTGTCAGCCGTTGCGGCGGGGGTGTCACCTTCGTCGTGCGGGGTACCGGCATCGAAGCGAAGGAATCGAGCCATTCATCGAAGCCGTCCGCTCTCGGGACCTGCCCAGGTGCCACCTGCGGACGGTACTGGTTCGACGGGAGCTGTTCGTGGATGGTCGACCCGCTCGGCGGCTCGTCTGTCTTGCCGAAGCCTGGTCGCGTCGGCCGCGTCGGACGCGTCGGCCCCTCCGTCGGCCCGGAGGCCGCAGGACGGGCAGGTGGCGGCTGCCAGTCGCCGAAGAGCGTCGCAGGGTCGTTCAAGGGATCGAAGCCGAGATCGCCGTTCGCCGGGCCCTCGTTCTGCCCGCCTGAGGCGGCATGCCCCGCCGGCCCAGGTCCGCCAGCGTTGCCGGAGACGCTCGCACGTGGCACCAGGCCGCTCGGGAGGTTGGATCCGGTCGGCTCGCCGTCACGTTGTTCTGCCGCGCCGCTGCGCCGATCGGCCCTGTCGCTTCGGCGGTCCGCCGCGCCGCCGCGCCGATCGCCGCCGCTACGCCGCTCGACTCCTCCGCGTCGATCCGGCTCGGCCTCACGGCGGTCGCCGACATCGTTACGCGAGCGGGCGGCGGCGTGTCCGTGTCCGTTGACAGCCGCGAGATCGGGACTGTACGTGGGCTTGGCGCTGGGCCGGTTGCCGCGCTCGGCGCCGCCGGAGCCGTTCAGCCTGGCAACGCCGTTGCCCAGGCCGCGTTCTCCAACGTCAGGGCCGTGCGTCACTCTCGTGTGGCCGTTGCGGCTCCCCACGCCGGCCGCGACGGCGCCCGGCTCGGCAACAGGGTTGCCACCGAGAACCGTCGACGTGCGGGACGCACGCGTGACGGCCGTTCGCGTCGGGGGTCGCGAGAGCGTGATGGCGGCGATGTTGTCCGGGTGCAGCTCCGGTGCGTACCAGTTGCCGTCCGAGGCCTTCCACCAGCCCTCCGCAGGCGGGAGGTCGGACTCGCTCACCGGCGACTGCTGCGTGGGCGCGTCGGGGTGGGCGTTGGCGGGATACCACTTGCCATCTGAGGCGATCCACCACCCTTCACCCAAGGGCACGTCGCTCAGCGGTTTGTTCCTTGCTCGTGGCGCCGACTCCAACAAACGGATCGCACTACTGACCTCCGCTCCCTGATGGCGAGATGGTACCACTATAAGTGATTGTGAAACTACTCTGCGTGATCTATTTTCCCCCCTCCGCGGCACGTGCCTGGGCACCTTCGGGACTCGCCGCGTGTTCCCCACCGGCCTTTGGCGCGGGCGCTGATACCGTGCGGCTCGTGCGAATCGCCGTCCTCGCCTCTGGGACCGGAACCATCCTCGAGGCCCTCATCGCTGCCGGCCTCCCCATCGCCGTTGTGGTGGTCGATCGCGTCTGCGCAGCTGAGGCCGTGGCCGCTGGCTCCGGTATCCCGGTCGAACGGATCCTGCGGACGAGCTTTTCGAGCAGCTTCGATCGCGACGGCTTCACCGACGACGTCGTGGCCGCCTTGGAGCGATATGACGTCGGGCTCTTGGCGATGGCAGGGTACGGGACTGTGCTCGGCCCCTCGATCCACGCCGCCTATCCGGGACGGATCCTGAACACCCATCCCGCACTCCTCCCGGCCTTCAAGGGATGGCACGCCGTCGAGCAGGCGCTTGCCGCCGGCGCCACCGAGACGGGCTGCACGGTACATGTGGCGACGCTCGCGGTGGACGACGGTCCGATCCTCGCCCAGGAGCGGGTCGCCATCCTGCCGGGTGATACGCCTGCGGTGCTTCATGAGCGCATCAAGGCAGTGGAACGGCTGCTGTACCCGGCCACCATCCGCGCCATCATCGATCGCCTCGACGACGAGCGGCCGATCGTGGCGCCCGGCCCGATCCTCGAGCTCGGGAGCCCACGGCAGTGAGGGCGTTGCTCTCTGTCTACGACAAGACCGGCCTCGAGGCGTTCGCAAGCGGCCTGGCGGCGCTCGGCATCGAGCTGGTCGCCAGTGGCGGTACCGCGCAGGCGCTCTCGCGTGCGGCCATCCCGCACCGCACCGTCGAGGACGTGACGGGGGCGGCGGAGATGTTGTCAGGGCGGGTGAAGACGCTGCACCCGGCCATCCATGGCGGCATCCTGGCCGACCTCGACAACCCCGCTCATCTCGGTGACCTCGACGCCCAGCAGATCGAGCCGATCGCCCTCGTCGCTTGCAATCTCTACCCCTTTTCGTCGCAGCCTTCGGTGGAGATGATCGATGTCGGAGGACCGACGATGGTCCGGGCGGCGGCGAAGAACCACGCCCACGTCACCGTTGTGGTCGAGCCCGCCGAGTACGGCGGCGTCCTCGACGAGCTGCGCCGGGAGGGTGAGGTCAGCGACGTGACTCGCCGACGCCTTGCCCGCGCCGCCTTCGCCCACGTCGCCGCTTACGACGCCGCCATCGTCTCGTGGTTTGACGAGGAAGCGGCGGGCGACCCTTCAGCGCTGCCGCCGACGCTGCATCTCGCTCTCGAACGCGCACAGGGCCTCCGCTACGGCGAGAACCCGCACCAGTCAGGTGCGCGCTATCGCCGCATCGGGGGCACTCCGGGCTGGTGGGACTCTGCCGTCCAGCATGGCGGACGCGAGCTCTCCTACCTCAACCTGTTCGACGCCGATTTCGCCTGGCGGCTGGTTCACGAGGTCGCAGGGCTCGACGGCTCGGCCGCCGCCGTCATCGTCAAGCACGCCAACCCCTGTGGCGTCGCCGTCGCTGCAGATACAGCCACCGCCTACCGCCTGGCCTTCGAGGGCGACCCCTTGTCCGCCTTCGGAGGCATCGTCGCCCTGTCCGGCCCCGTCGACGGCGAGCTGGCGGAGGCGATCCTCGCCAACCCCGTTGCCGACGTCCTCGTGGCACCCGGCTACGACGAGGGGGTGCCGGCGGCTTTTGCCGAACGGCGGCGGAACATGCGGGCACTGCAAGGCGCAGCTCCCTCGCCCTTGGGGTGGGGGATGCGGCAGATCGACGGGGGCTTCCTCGTGCAGGAGCCCGACCGCTTGCTCAGCGGCCGCGACTCCTGGCGCCTTGTCACGAAGGCGGCTCCGAGCGAACAGCAATGGCGAGACCTCGAGCTCGCCTGGCTCGTGTGCGCACGGACGTCGTCGAACGCCGTCGTCCTCGCCAAGGCGGGCCAGGTCGTGGGCGTCGGCTGCGGCCAACAGAGCCGCGTGGACGCTGCCGTTCTCGCCGGTCGCAAGGCGGATGGTCGGGCTGCAGGTGGAGCGGCCGCCAGCGATGCCTACTTCCCCTTTCGCGACGGCCTCGACGCCCTTGCCGACGTCGGTGTGGGCGCCGTCGTCCAGCCTGGCGGCTCACTTCGCGACGACGAGATCGTGGCCGCCGCCGACGAGCGTGGGATCGCCATGGTGCTGACCGGCGAGCGTCACTTCCGGCACTGACCACGAGCCCGCCAGAGTCGAACAGCCCAGAGATAGCCAAGCGACAGGAGATCCCGAGATGACAGCCGTACTGCTCGATGGCGAAGCTCTCGCCCAGAGGATCAAGACCGAGCTGGCGGCAACCGTCGCCGAGCTCACGGCGGCCGGGGTCACCCCAGGCCTCGGGACGATCCTCGTCGGCGACGACGCCCCGAGCGCCCGCTACGTCGCCAAGAAGCACGAGGACTGCGGTGAGATCGGCATCGCCTCCGCTCACGAGCACCTTCCCGCCGACGCCTCGCAGGGCGACGTGCTGGCAGCGATCGCCCGCTTCAACGCCGATCCGGCCATCGACGCCTTCCTCGTGCAGCTGCCCCTCCCGCCCGGTCTGGACGAACAGGCCGCCCTCCTCGCCGTCGACCCGGAGAAGGATGTCGACGGCCTCCACCCCGTCAACCTCGGCTGGCTCGTGATGGGCGCTCCCGGCCCGCTGCCGTGCACGCCTGCCGGGATTCTCGAGCTGCTGCACGCCTACGACGTCCCGATCGAGGGGCGCCATGTCGTCATCATCGGCCGTGGGCTCACGATCGGCCGGCCGCTCGTCATGTTGATGTCGCTGAAGCGACCCGGGTGCAACGCCGCCGTCACGGTCGTGCACACGGGCGTCCCGGATCTCGCCCCCTACGTACGCAGCGGGGACGTCGTCGTGGCGGCGGCGGGAAGGGCCGGCCTCGTGACCCGGGACATGGTCAAGCCCGGGGCGGCGGTCGTCGGGGCGGGCACGACCTGGGAGGGACGCAAGCTCTTCTCGGACGTGAGCGACGACGTGGCCGACGTGGCCGGTTGGATCACACCGCGCCTCGGCGGCGTCGGCCCGATGACGCGGGCGATGCTGCTCCGCAACGCCGTGAGGGCAGCCGAGCGCCGGGCCGCCCGTCGCTCACTCGTCCCTTGAGCGGTCCGCCACCTGGTGCCGGCGGTCCGGTATCGAGCTGGCAGACTGAGGGCCGATGACGCGGATCACGGACCTCCTCGGCGCCAAGGGCTGCGTGTCGATAGAGCTCTGGCCCCCTCGCAGCGAGGCGGCGGAGGAACGGCTGGAAGCGGCTCTGCTCGAGCTGGAGGCGCTCCATCCGGCGTTCATCTCGATCACCTACGGCGCCGGAGGCTCCACGCGAGAGCGCACCCACGACCTCGTCGTGAAGCTGGCGGAGCGTGGCCGCAGCGTGTCCATGGCCCACCTCGTCTGTGCCGGCCACACCCGCGCCGAGCTCGCAGAGATACTGGCGGCGTATCGGCACGCCGGTATCGAGAACGTGCTGGCGCTACGAGGGGATCCACCCTTGTCCGGCGGGGATCGTCTCGCCGAAGGCGAGCTGGCTCATGCCATCGACCTCGTCGAACTGGCCAAGGAGGTTGGCGACTTCTGCGTAGGCGTTGCTGCCCACCCCGAAGGTCATCCCGACTCGGCCGACCGGACGAGCGACCTCGCCTACCTGGCCGCCAAGCTCGAGGTGGCCGATTTTGCCATCACGCAGTTCTTCTTTCGCGCCAGCGACTACTGCAGACTCGTGGACGACCTGCGCAAGCTCGGCGTCACCCGGCCGATCGTGCCGGGCGTGATGCCCATCACGAACGCCCGCACGGTGCTGAGGATGGCGGACATGTCGGGCAGCGCCGTCCCCGAGGAGCTGGCGGCACGGATCGACGCCGTCTCCGACCAGCCCGGGGAGGTCCACAAGATCGGGGTGGACGTGGCGACTGAGCTGTGCGATCAGCTGCTCGCCCAAGGGGTGCCCGGTCTGCACTTCTACACCATGAACCAGTCGCGGGCGACGATCGAGGTGTGCGCCAACCTCGGCATCGAGGCACCCGTCAGCTGAGGTCTCCAGCCGTGCCAGTGGCGGTCTGAAGCGGGCGGGTGCCGCTCAGGCGTCGACGACGATCTCGACGCCGAGAGCGAGAGCAGCCTCGGTGGGGTCGTGGCCGAGCGGCGTCAGGGCCACGAGCACGGGGATGGCGCGGCGACCGTGGTCGGTGAGCACGCGGGCTGCCCGTGCGACGGCCTCCAGGTCCGCCGTGCAGGCACGGGAGGCAACGCCGACGACGAGGTGCACCGTGGAGCGGCGAGGGCCGGAGACGCCCTGGGCGACGAGCGCCACCTGTTGCAGCTGCAGTTCCTCATCCGGCGAGAGGGGCACGTCCCAGCGGGCGAGCACTTCGGCGAGGTCGTCCAGGTCCTGCCGGGCGAGGCGGCGAACGTCTCCGACGCCCGCCAGGAGGCGACCGGGGTCCGCCCGCAGCTCAGCGACGACCTGACGACGCTTCAGGTCGTCGATCGCGCTCTCGAGGGCACCCAGGCGCTCGCCGAGATCCTCGTGATCACGCTCGGCCGTCTCGCCGCCGGCATGCTCGTCGCGTTCTGGCGGCAACCGCCCACCTCCTCGTCGCCCCTGTGCAGGCTACTCCGGCGCGCTCCTGCGACCGAGGAGGTCGGGTCCCCGGTGACCTCCGTGACGGCCACGGGGGCAAGGGGCGGCATCTCCCATAGGCTCCGAGTCATGGCAGAGAAGATCACGATGTCGCCTGACGGCATCTTGCACGTACCAGCCGAGCCGATCATCCCCTTCATAGAGGGCGACGGCACGGGCGTGGACATCTGGCCGGCCGCCAAGCTCGTGCTGGACGCCGCCGCCGCCAGGCACGGCCACCGAGTCGAGTGGAAGGAGGTCCTGGCGGGCGAGAAGGCGTTCAAGGAGACGGGTGAGTGGCTGCCCGAGGACACCGTCGAGGCATTCCGTCACCACCTCATCGGCATCAAGGGGCCGCTCACCACCCCGGTCGGCGGCGGAATACGGTCGCTCAACGTCGCCCTCCGCCAGCTCCTGGATCTCTATGTGTGCCTGCGCCCTGTGCGCTGGTTCACGGGCGTGCCGTCACCAGTTCGCCACCCCGAGAAGGTGAACATGGTCATCTTCCGGGAGAACACCGAGGACGTCTACGCCGGCTTGGAGTTGCAGGAGGGGACCGACGAGGCGCGCCGCCTCATCGAGTTCCTACAGGACTCCTATGGCTGGTCGATCCGCGCCGACTCGGGAATGGGGATCAAGCCGGTCTCCGAGACGGGCTCCAAGCGCCTCGTACGGGCCGCGCTCGCTTACGCCGTCAAGCGCGCCCGCCACAGCGTCACGCTCGTGCACAAGGGGAACATCCAGAAGTTCACGGAGGGGGCGTTTCGCACCTGGGGGTACGAAGTCGTGCGGGACGAGTTCGCCGACGTCGCCGTCGGCTGGGACGATTGCGCGGGCGAGCCAGGCGACAGGATCCTCGTGAAGGACTCGATCGCCGACATCACCCTGCAGCAAGTGCTGACACGACCTGACGAGTTCGATGTCATCGCCACCACGAACCTGAACGGCGACTACCTCTCGGACGCCCTGGCCGCACAGGTCGGCGGCATCGGCATCGCCCCAGGCGGCAACATCAACTACGTCACCGGCCACGGCGTCTTCGAAGCGACCCACGGCACGGCCCCGAAGTACGCCGGTCAGGACAAGGTGAACCCAGGATCCCTCCTTCTCTCGGGCGTCCTCATGTACGAGCATCTCGGGTGGCAGGAGGCCGCCGACGACATCGTTCAGGCGCTCGAGCAGACGATCGCGGACAAGATCGTCACCTACGACTTCGCCCGCCTCATGGAAGGGGCGACCGAGGTGCGATGCAGCGAGTTCGCTCAGGCGATCGCCGACCGTCTCTGAGGCGACGGTTCATTATCCTGCGATGCCGTGAGCGACTCCTCGAGTTCGACAGCCCCCATCCGCGTTGCCGTGACAGGTGCGGCCGGCCAGATCGGCTACTCCTTGCTGTTCCGCCTGGCGTCCGGCGACCTGCTCGGGCCGGAACAGCCGATCGTGCTCCACCTCATCGAGATCGAGCCCGCCATGAAGGCCCTCGAGGGTGTCGTGATGGAGCTGAGCGACTGCGCCTTTCCGCTCCTTGCCGGCCTTGAGATCACAACGGATCTGACCGTGGGTTTTGCAGGGGTGGAGTGGGCGCTCCTGGTCGGGTCAGTCCCGCGCAAAGCCGGCATGGAGCGCAAGGATCTTCTCGGCATCAACGGAGGGATCTTCGGGCCACAGGGTCGGGCGATCGCCGAGAACGCCGCCTCGCAAGTCCGCATCCTCGTCGTGGGCAACCCGTGTAACACGAACTGCCTCATCGCCCGGTCGAACGCGCCGGAGATCCCGGCCGACCGCTGGTTCGCAATGACACGGCTGGACGAGAACCGGGCCAAGTGGCAGCTCTCCCATCGCGCCGGCGTACCGGTGGCGGAGGTCACGAACATGGCCATCTGGGGGAACCACTCCTCCACGCAGTTCCCGGATTTCGAGCACGCCCGCATCGGTGGCAGACCTGCCGGCGAGGTCATCGCGGAGCGCGACTGGCTCGAGGGCGACTTCATCAAGGCGGTGCAGGGCCGCGGCGCCGCCGTCATCGACGCCCGCGGTTCGTCCTCGGCCGCCTCCGCCGCCAATGCGGCCATCGACTCCGTCCGGAGCGTGCTGGATCCGACACCCGCCGGCGACTGGACATCGCTCGCCGTGGTCTCTCGGGGAGAGTACGGAGTGCCGGAGGGTCTGCAATTCGGGTTCCCGGTGCGAAGCGACGGGACCTCTTGGACGGTGGTGGAGGGGATCGAGCACGCCGCCTTCGCGACCGACCGCATCCGAGCCACGACGAACGAGCTGCTCGAGGAGAAGGCCGACGTCGGACACCTCCTGCCCGACGGCTGAGCCACGACGGCCCCGCGGCGAAGGACGAGGACCGGCGCCGCCGGTGGGCGATCGCTGAGGCGCCCAGGCGTTGTCGTCTCGGTTCGGACGATCGTGCTCAGAGGTACTCGACTGCATCCCCGCTGACGCGGTGCCTTGTGTCCAAGAAGTAGCGGGCGGCGGCAGCCAGAGATGCCAGGTCGAAGGCATCGTGGTCCGTGAGCAGCACGACGCCGTCGGCGCCGGCCGCTTCTGCCACGGTGGCCTCGACTCGGGTGACCTGACCGTCGAGGGGACTGGGGCCGGCCAAGGGGTCGGCGAGACGGACACGCGCCCCGAGCTCCAGCAGCTGTTCGACAACGGGCACGGCCGGCGACTCACGGATGTCGCTCGAGTTGCTCTTGTACGCAAGGCCGAGCACGAGGACCGTGGAGCCGTTCACCGCCAGCGAGCGCCGGTTCAGACCCAACGTCAACCGCCTGACGACGTAGTTGGGCATGTGCTCGTTGACGTCGTTGGCGATCTCGACGAAACGGAAAGCCTGTCCCATCCGCCGCCGCACGCGCCACGACAAGAAGGAAGGGTCGACCGGGATGCAGTGCCCGCCGACTCCGGGCCCGGGGAAGAAGGGCAGGAATCCGAAGGGTTTCGTTGAAGCCCCCCTGATCGCCTCCCAGATGTCGACTCCGAGGTCCCCGCACGTCATCGCCAGCTCGTTCACGAGGGCGATGTTGACGTGGCGGAACGTGTTCTCGAGGAGCTTTGCGAGCTCGGCCTCGGCGGTTCCTTTCATCTCAACGGTCTCGCCCACGACGGTGTCGTAGAACCCCTTCACGGCCGCCAGCGAGGCACCGTCGACGCCGGCAACGAGCTTTGGAGTGTTCTCCAGCTGCCACGTGCCGTTGCCCGGGTCGATCCGCTCCGGGCTGTAGCCGAGGCGGAAGTCACCACCGGCGACGAGGCGCGACGCCTGCTCGAGGATGGGGGCGACCACCTCCGTCGTCGTGCCCGGGTACGTCGTGGACTCGAGGACGACGCAACAGTCGGGTCGGACGAAGGGACCGAGAAGCTCGCAGGCCTGCTCGATGTAGGAGACGTCGGGGACGCCGTCTCTGAGGGGGGTGGGCACGGCGATGACCGCCACGTCGAAGTCGGCGCAGCCGGCGATGTCCGAGGTGGGAACGTACCGTCCGGTGGCCAGGGCCGCCCGAAGACGCTCGGTCGAGATGTCCTCGATGTACGACTCACCGTCGCACAGCTGCTCGATCCGCTCTTTGTCGACGTCGAACCCGGTGACCTCGTAGCCCACTTCCGTCGCCCGTACCGCCAGCGGCAGACCGACATAGCCCTGCCCAAGAACTGCCACTCGCTGTCCCATCGCCCACGACCCTATCGGACCCCATCGAGCGGGACCGAGGGCGCGGAGAGGGCGAGCCGCTTGCTCCTAGCGAGCGTCGTCGCGAAGGATCGCCGGAATTGTCTTCAAGATGATGAGGAAATCCGTGAAGAGCGACCACGTCTCGGCGTAGTGCACGTCGAGGCGGAGCATGTCGGCAGGGCTGAGGCGGGAGCGACCGCTCACCTGCCACAGACCCGTCATGCCGGGAAGGACGTCGAGCCGCCGGAGCTGCCAGTCCTCGTAGAGGTCGACTTCGTAGGAGAGAGCCGGGCGAGGGCCTACGAGGCTCATGTCGCCCCTGAGGATGTTGAAGAGCTGAGGGAGCTCGTCGATGGAGAAGCGCCGCAGGAAGCGCCCGATCTTCGTGATCCTCGGATCGTCCGTGAGCTTGAAGAACGCCTCGGAGCCCTCCGAGGCCGTCGCCTGACCGGCGAGCATCCGGAACATGAAGTCTCGGTGAACCTGGTCGGAGGCACCCGCCATCATGCTGCGAAACTTGAGAAGCTCGAAGCGCTTGCCGTCCATCCCGACCCGCTCCTGGCGGAAGAGCACTGCACCTGGCGAGGACAGCCGGATGAGGACGGCGATGACCGACATCGGGATGCTGAAGGCGGCGAGGAGGAAGCCGGCGCCGAGGACGTCGACCGCCCGTTTGACGACCCAGTGCGGTCCCCGCACCGGGTTCTCGAACAGTGTCAGGAGCGGAAAGTCGCCGAAGGACTCGATCTGGACCTTGGAAGGGGGCAGCCCGAACAGCTCCGGCACAGCGCGCAGGCGCGCCTGGCGCATGCCAGGGTGGCTCACGAGGCGGGCGATCTGCTCGGGAGGCATCGAGAAGGAGGCGATCACGACCTCGTCGATGGGCACCTCGGACGAGAGTCGCTCCATCACCCCGCCGAGGTCGTGGTCGATCTCGGTGTCAGTGACGTGGGCGATAACGCGATATCCGAGGCCGACCGTCGCCTCGAGGCTCTTCATGAACGAAAGGGCAGACGGACCGTCGCCCACGACTACCACCGACGAGAGGTTGTGGCCGCTTTGGCGAAGCCGGAGGAGGCCGAGGCGCACGCCCGAGCGGACCGCACCGAGAGCGGCTGCCAGCAAGGGCACGGTCAGCAGGATGGTGCCGCGTGAGAAGGGGTGGCCCAAGCTGTTCGGGTGCCAGAAGTACACGACGAGGGCGAGACCGACGCCGACGATGATCGCCTCGCGACCAGCCTCGACCCACTCCTCCAGGTAGCCGTTGGCGCTCCTCGCCAGATCCGGACGGCTCCGCCATGTCAACAAGGCGGTCAAGCCGGCGGCAATGCCACCGACGATCAGGTACGTGGAGAGGAAGGGGTGGGGACCAAGTGCCTGACCAAGAACTTGCTGTGGCTTGCTGTCCGCGAGGAGGTGGGCAGCACCGACGATGACGAAGGCCATCGCCCCCGAGAGCATGCTCGCGACGAAGAGAAAGGCGTACCGTCGCCGGCGGCGTCCGGTTGCGAACTTCTGGCCCTTGGCGAAGTGGCTCGTGAGGAGCACCTTCGGCCAGCTTGTGTCCACATCCAGCTCGGCAACGTCATTCGCGTTGAAGAACTTAAGGGCCTCTTCAGGCCGTTGAACCGCCATGACACCCCGTCGTTGTCCCCAGCGCACCCTCTGAACGCCGGGCCCAGCCACCTCAACTATGACGCATCGCGCACCCCTTGAAAAGGCCTAGGGACGACAATCTGGTGATGCGTCAGTGAATTCTCAACGACTGATCGGGGGGAACCGCCCGCCTTCAGGTCAGTCAAGCTTCAGCTCGAGCTCCACACCCATCCGCCGGAGGTAGGTTAGCCGACGTTGGGCGGCATGCGCCCACAGCGACAGATCCGCTTCGAAGTGATCGCGATCGCCGTCCTCGTACGCATGCTCAAGCTCGTCGAAGGCAGCATCTTCCTGATCGAGCAGCTGCCGATAACGCTGCAGCATCTGATCGTCGATCACGCCGGTGAGGGTCATGCCGGTCTCCCTTCGTGGAAAGCGATCTGCCAATCGTACTCGCGCAAGGCTGCGGAGCGGTTTGGGTTCAGGTGACGATCCGGTGAAGTTGGCGGGCGGCGGCTGCGACCGCCTCGACAGACGCCGCCGCCTCGACGAGACGGGCGGCGTCGCCGCGGATCTTGATCCGACCAGCGGCCAGCAACGAGGCGCCCGTCACCTCACCCCTCGCCATGGCGAGGGCGTCTGCGTAGGCAGCCACGAGCACGACCTCGGCAGTGTCGAGCGAATGCGGCGTCAAGCGGGCGGGCCGCCCACCCCCCATCACAATCGAATAACGGACCTCTCCTCCCGCAGACGACACATCGGTCACGATCTGGCCGAGCACGATCGAAGGCTCCTCGACCACGGCGATCTGACCGAGGGCCGCACCGAGCGCTTCGAACCACTCGGGGGAAAGGAAGCTGATGGCAGCCTGCGCGGGCACCCCTCGAGTCAATCGGCTGCGACGTCGGGGGTGCCGCCCGGCTCCGCGCCGACAACGGCTTCTCTGGCGCCACCTCCGTCGGCGGATGTGCGAGCTTGCACGGCAGCCGCTCCCGTGTGCGTGGCCGCCTCCGCCGCCGACAGCGGGCCCGGGCGACCGAGGATCTTGCGTCCGATCCACACGACCGGGTCGTAGCGCACGTCCACGACGCGCTCTTTCAAGGGGATGATGGCGTTGTCTGTGATGTGGATGTCCTCCGGGCAGACCTCCGTGCAGCACTTGGTGATGTTGCACAGGCCGATTCCCATCCGCTCGGAGATGTACTCACGACGGTCCAAGGTATCGAGGGGGTGCATCTCGAGCTCAGCCAGCCGCACGAAGAAACGCGGCCCGGCGTAGCGCGGCTTGTTCTCCTCGTGGTCCCGGATCACATGGCAGACGTTCTGACAGAGGAAGCACTCGATGCACTTGTGGAACTCCTGCCCCCGGTCGATGTCGACCTGGGCCATGCGGTAGCCCTCCGGAGGCTTCGCCATCGGCGTGAAGGCAGGAATCCGCTTGGCCACCTCGAAGTTGTACGACACGTCGGTGACGAGATCCCGCATCACGGGAAAGGCACGCATGGGCGACACCGTCACCTCACCGGGTGGGAGGGCGCTCATGCGCGTCATGCACATGAGGCGCGGTTTCCCGTTGATCTCGGCTGAGCAGGAGCCGCACTTGCCCGCCTTGCAGTTCCAGCGGACGGCGAGATCCGGTGCCTGTGTGGCCTGGATGCGATGGACGACGTCGAGGACGACCTCGCCCTCCTGGGCTGGGAGCCGGTAGGTCTCGAAGGCGCCTCCAGAGGCGTCGCCTCGCCAGAGCTTCATGACGACCTCGCCCAGGGCGGCCATCAGTTGCCCTCCTCGAAGAGGGCGGCGAGCTCGCTCGGCATCACGGGCTTCGGTTCGGGCACCACGACGATCTCACCGCCAGACTGGCGCGTGACCATGTTGAGCTTCTCGAACTCGGGGTCGGGCTTGGGGTAGTCCTCGCGGGTGTGGCCGCCGCGGCTCTCCCGCCGTTCGATCGCTCCGAGGGTCGTGCAGCGTGCACAGGCGAGCATCGACTCGACGTCGAGGGCGAGGTGCCAACCGGGGTTGAACGAGCGGTTGCCCTCCACCGAGATCTTGGCGGCGCGCTCGGACAGCTCGACGAGCTTGTCCTTCGCTTCGAGCAGCTCGCTCTCGGTGCGGATGATGCCGACGAGGTCCTGCATCGTCTCCTGCAGATCCTGGTGGACGGTGTAGGCGTTCTCGCTGCCGTCGTGCTCGAAGTAGCTGAGGGCCTGTTCTGTCACCTTTGCGACGGCGCTTTCGTCGAGCAGCGGTGCGGGACGCCCGTGGGCGTACTCGGCCGCCGCCAAGCCGGCGCGCCGGCCGAATACGAGCAGATCCGAGAGGGAGTTGCCACCGAGGCGGTTGGCGCCGTGCATACCGCCGGCGACCTCGCCGGCGGCGTAGAGGCCTGCCACCGTCGTGGCCGCCGTGTCGGCATCGACGCGGACGCCCCCCATGATGTAGTGGCAGGTGGGGCCGACCTCCATGGCGTCGGTCGTGATGTCGACGTCAGCGAGCTGCTTGAACTGGTGGTACATCGACGGCAGGCGGCGGCGGATCTCTTCGGCCGGGCGCCGCGAGGCGATGTCGAGGAAGACTCCACCGTGCGGGCTCCCGCGGCCGGACTTCACTTCGGTGTTGATGGCGCGGGCGACCTCGTCCCGTGGCAGGAGCTCAGGCGGGCGGCGGTAATCGGACTTGTTCGTGTACCACTTGTCGGCTTCTTCGATCGTGTCGGCGGTCTCGGCGGCGAAGTAGGGCGAGATGTAGTTGAACATGAAGCGCTCGCCCTCGATGTTCTTCAACACCCCGCCGTCACCGCGTACGCCTTCGGTGACGAGGAGTCCGCGGGCCGACGCTGGCCACACCATGCCGGTCGGGTGGAACTGCACGCACTCCATGTCGATCAAGTCGGCGCCCGCCCACAGGGCCAGTGCGTGCCCGTCGCCAGTCGACTCCCAGGAGTTGGACGTGAACTTCCACGTCTTGCCGACCCCGCCGGTCGCCAGCACGACGGCCTTGGCGGAGAAGGTCACGAACCGCCCGCTCTCCCGCCAGAAACCCACCGCCCCGTTCACGGCACCGTCGGGTCCCACGAGGAGCCGGACGATCTTGCACTCCATGAAGACGTCGATGCCAAGGGCGACGGCACGGTGCTGCAGCGTGCGGATGAGCTCGAGTCCCGTACGGTCGCCGACGTGAGCGAGGCGGGCATAGCGGTGGCCGCCGAAGTCCCGCTGGAGGATGCGGCCGTCCGGCGTGCGGTCGAAGAGGGCTCCCCACTCCTCCAGCTCGTACACCCGGTCCGGCGCTTCGAGCGCGTGCAGCTCGGCCATCCGCCAGTTGTTGAGCATCTTGCCGCCGCGCATGGTGTCGCGGAAGTGGACCTGCCAGTTGTCCTCCGGCCAGACGTTGCCCATGGCAGCCGCCACGCCACCCTCTGCCATGACCGTGTGGGCTTTGCCGAGCAACGACTTGCAGACGAGCGCCGTCTTGGCGCCCTTCGAAAGCGCCTCGATGGCGGCTCGCAAGCCGGCGCCACCGGCGCCCACGATGACGACGTCGTAGTCGTGTCGTTCCTCTTCAGCCATCAGAAGAACCTCGGGTCGTGCAGCGTCCCGTTGGCCACGAGGTAGACGTAGAAGTCCGTCCAGGCGATCCAACCAAGCGACAGCCATGCGAACAGCTGATGGTGCTGATTGAGCGGCGTGAGGATGTCTCGCCAGAAGCGGTAGCGCACGGGCGAGCGTGAGAACCGCTTGGCGTTGCCGCCGCAGAGATGCCGGCAGGCGTGGCAGCCAAGGGTGTAGCTCCAGATGAGCACGGCGTTGACGACGAAGAAGAGTGTGCCGAGACCCATGCCGACGCCGCCCGGGAAGCGGAAGGCCTCGATGGCGTCCCACGTGAGGAGGCAGGCGAAGATGACGGCGAAGTACCAGAAGTACCGGTGGATGTTCTGGAGGATGAGGGGAAAGCGGGTCTCGCCCGTGTACCGGCTGCGCACGCCCCCGGGCGACGTCGAGCCGGCATCGGCAACCGCGCATGCCGGCGGCGAGGCCCAGAACGATCGGTAGTAGGTCTTGCGGTAGTAGTAACAGGTGACCCGGAAGCCCATCGGGAAGATGAGGATGAGAAGGGCCGGCGACACGGTGCCGATGCTGCCGATGCGACCGAACTGGGCGGCCGTCCCGCAGCTGTCGACCAGGCACGGCGAGTAGAACGGCGACAGGTAGTCGCGCGGGTAACCCACGAAGTAGTGGGCGCCGCGGAAGGCCGTCCAGGTTCCGTAGACGACGAAGGCAAGCAGACCGAGGCCGGTGGCGAGCGGTTGCAGCCACCAGCGGTCCTTCCTCAGCACCTCTGAACGTGGAGGTCCCCCCCGTGGAGCGCCGATCGACACGGGGATCGGCGCAACTCTCGCGTTGGTGTCCTGCACGATGCTCAAATGCGGTGCCCTCCGTGTAGCTCTTCGGACCGAATCAGAGGCCACGGAGTGCTCACCGAGGCGTCACTCCGGACGGTAGCGATCATTCCATCATTCCGCCGACGCTGGCGAGTCCACGCCGCCCGCTCAGGCGCGAGCGCGGTAGGTGGCGCGGGGACCGGCTGCATCCTTGTTGAGGCGTTTGGAGAGGTGAAGCCCCTCGAGGACGAGCTCGATGGCGCTCGCGAGCGCCCCAGGGCTCTCGGAGCCGACGAGGGCGACGGCCACTGAGCGCATCGGCGCGATGTCGTCGAGGACGGCGAGGTAGGCAGCCGAATCGAGGTCCGGCCCGGCGTGCACGACCTTGCCGTCCTCGAAGCCCCCCACCACTTGTCCCAGCTGTTCGGTCGGGCAGTTCTCCCGGAACGTCTGCAGGATCGCCGCCTTGAAGAGCTTCTCGACCACCTCCTCGTCCTCGCCTTCTTCCAGCGACTCGATCTCGAGCTTGCCGAGCGTCGAGGACCAGAGGGCGTCGAGGTCGCTCACCCGCGGCACCGCCTCGTGCTCACCGTGACGGATGGCCCGACGGACGGAGGCGGCGGCGAGGGTCTCGTAGTTCGCCACGCTGAGGCGCACCGAGACACCGGAGCGCTGGCTCACGCGGGGACTCCGACGGGCCAGCTGGCTGACGCGGGCGACGATTTCGGCCATGAACGGCGGCACTTCGACCCGGACGCCACGGAAGTCGAGCGGCTGGGCCTCCTGGTGGATGATCGTGAGCTCCGTCTCGATGTCGAGCGGGTAGTGGGTACGAAGTCGCGTCCCGAAGCGGTCCTTCAGCGGGGTGATGATGCGCCCCCGGTTCGTGTAGTCCTCCGGGTTGGCCGAGGCCACCAGCATCACGTCGAGCGGGAGCCTCACCTTGTGCCCGCGGATCTGGATGTCCCGCTCCTCGAGGACGTCGAGGAGGCCGACTTGTATGCGTTCTGCGAGGTCCGGCAGCTCGTTGACGGCGAAGATGCCGCGGTTGGAGCGGGGCACGAGTCCGAAATGGATAGTGTGCTCGTCGGACAGGTAGCGACCTTCGGCGATCTTGATTGGGTCCACCTCGCCGATGACGTCGGCGATGGACGTGTCGGGTGTCGCCAGCTTCTCCCCATACCGTTGCGAGCGGTGCACCCAGGCGATCGGGGCGTCGTCGCCTTCTGCGGCCACGAGCTCTCGGGCGAAATGAGAGACAGGGGCGAAGGGGTCGTCGTGGATCTCCGATCCCTGCACGACGGGGAGCCACTCGTCGAGCAGCTCCACGAGGGCACGCATGATTCGGCTCTTCGCCTGCCCGCGTTCGCCGAGGATGATGATGTCGTGCCCGGCGATGATGGCGTTCTCGAGTGCTGGCAGGACGTCGTCGTCGTAGCCGAGGACGCCGTCGACGACGGGCCGGTTCTCGGCAATTCGAGCGAGGAGGTTGCGGCGCATCTCTCGTTTGACGGGCTCGGAGCGGTAGCCGGAGGCCTTGAGCTCACCGAGGGTGGCGGCGGAGGGCGGTCCTGCGGAGTCGTGGGCGACGGACTCGTGGGCGTGGTCAGACAGTTCAGACATGGCCCGGGCAAGCCTACTGAGCGGGGCGGCGACGGAGTCCGCCGGCTGCGGCGTGCCCCGGGGGGCGACGGCTTCCTACACTCGTGAGCGTGGCCGGCGCCTCCTATTCACGTTGGGACGGTTCCCAACAGGGGTTCGATCTCGACGCCGACGCCATCCTGGCGGAGATCAACGACGACGTCATGTACCACGGCGACGTCGGGGCGGCCCTGCGGCGCATCATGCAGCAGGGCTTCTCGGACCGGGACGGGAAGCGCATCGCCGGCCTGCGCGAGTTGCTGGAGCGCTTGCGCGAGCGCCGCCGCCAGGAGCAGGAGCAGTACGACCTCGGCGGCGTCTACTCCGAGATCGCCGCCGAGCTCGACGACATCGTCGCCACCGAGCGTGCCGCCCTCGACGACCTGCAGGCGGAAGCGGCGGAGTCGGGCGACGCCCGACGTCAGGAAGTGACCGACGAGGTCGTGGCCGAACGACGAAGCGAGCTCGGGCTTCTGCCCGACGACCTCGCCGGCAAGATGCGGGCGCTCTCGGGCTACGAGTTCGCATCGAGCGAGGCGCGGGAGCGTTTCGAGGCGCTCACCGAGCGCCTCAAGCAGGAGGTGGTGCAGTCCTACCTCGACCAGGCCACCGGGGCGGTGTCGGGCATGGGACCGGAGGAGCGGGACCGGCTGCGGCGGGCGCTCGACGGTCTCAACACCATGCTCGAGCAGCGCGAGGCAGGGGAGGATCTCGACCCCAGCTTCCAGCAGTTCATGGAGGAATTCGGAGACTTCTTCCCCGGTGACCCCCAGAACCTCGACGAGCTGCTCGAGCAGCTCGCCCAACGCATGGCGGCCACCTCGGCGATGCTCGCCTCCATGACGGCGGGGCAGCGGCAGCAGCTGCAGGCGCTCATGGACGATCTCCTCGGCGACATGGACCTGTCCTGGCAGATCAACCGCTTGGCGGGCAACCTGCGCTCGATGTTCCCGGAGGCCGCCTGGGACCGCCGGGTCTCGTTCTCGGGCACGGAGGCGCCCGGGTTGGCAGAGGCGTCCGACCTCTTCTCGTCCTTGGCCGACCTCGACCAGTTGGAGCAGCTCCTGTCCGGCACACCTCAGCCCGGTGCCCTGGCCGAAGTCGATCTGGAGCGGGCGCGCCAGCTCCTCGGCAACGATGCGGCCGCTTCCCTCGCCGAGCTCGCCAAGCTCTCCAAGCGCCTCGAGGATGCTGGGCTGGTGGAGAATCGCGAGGGCCGACTCGAGTTGACGCCTCGCGGACTGCGCCACATCGGGCAACGGGCGCTTCGCGAGCTCTTCTCTCGCCTTTCGAAAGACCGCCTCGGAGGTCACGAGCTCGTGCTGCAAGGATCGGGCCACGAGCGGGCGGACCAGACCAAGCCGTACGAGTTCGGCGACCCCTTCAACCTCAATATCGAGCGGACTCTCCGTAACGCCCTGCGGCGGGAGGCGGGCACACTCGGCGAGGACGGCACGGCGCCCGGCTCGAAGCAGGGCGTACGTTTGCCCGTCCGGCTGCAGCCGGACGACTTCGAGATCGAGCAGACGGAGCACCTCACGAGTTGCGCCACCGTGCTCCTCCTCGACCTCTCCCTCTCGATGCCCATGCGGGACAATTTCCTTGCGGCCAAGAAGGTCGCCATCGCCCTGCACTCGCTCATCTCGAGCCAGTTCCCGCGGGACTACCTCGGAATGGTGGGCTTCTCGGAGATCGCCCGAGAGATCCGGGCCGCCGAGCTACCCGAGGTGTCTTGGGACTTCGTGTACGGCACGAACATGCAGCACGCCCTCATCCTCGCCCGCCGCATGCTGGCCAGCCACCCGGGCACCAAGCAGATCGTGATGATCACCGACGGCGAGCCGACGGCCCACTTGATGGAGGATGGTGAGGTCTTCTTCAACTATCCGCCCGTGCGGGCGACCGTCGACGCCACCCTCTCCGAGGTGCTGCGGTGCACGCGCGAGCACATCCGCCTGAATACCTTCGCGCTCGACGCCACGGGCCATCTGCGTGAGTTTGTCGAGAAGATCACGCAGCTGAACGGGGGCCGGGCGTTCTTCACCACCCCCGAGACGCTTGGGGACTATGTCCTCGTGGACTTCATCGAGCACCGCCGGGCGATGGGACGCTTCGGGCGCTCCGCCTGAGCCCCTTGCCGCCGGGCGCGCCCGGTACGTGCGGGTGGCCGCGGTCGGCTCGAAAGAGCTGGCCAGGAGGGCTCCACAGCAGCCCCGATGCCGCTCGCGTCCCCGGCTGGGCAGCTCCTTTTCGATTTCCGCTTGCATCTCGACGCTCGGAGGTCCACAATGACTACAGCCGTGTAACTACACGACTGCGAGTCACCACCTACGGGGAGGGGATGCCGGTGGCGTTCCAGTCGATGATTCTCGAGGGTCCCGATCGATCGTGGCAGGCACGCGCCAACTGCATGGGCGTCGATCCGGATCTGTTCTTTCCCGAGAGGGGCGCATCCACGCGGGAGGCGAAAGAGGTCTGCCGCGGGTGCGTCGTGCGAGAGGACTGCCTGAACTACGCCATCGCCAACGGAGAGAAGTTCGGGATCTGGGGCGGAATGAGCGAGCGGGAGCGTCGACGCGTACGCCGAGCCCGCGTGCTCGCCCAGCAGAGCGCCTCGTAACTCAACCTCCGCAGGGTTCAACGCCCGCCTTCGGGTAGGCGCGGGAGGACGTCCGTCTCGTGAAGGTGCTCGAGCGGGCCGAGCCGAAGCGCTCGACTTCGTATCTAGGCCGATGTGGACGCGGCCAGCCGGCGCCGACGGGCGATGCGCCTGCGCTCCCGCTCGGAGGTACCACCCCACACCCCGTGATCGATGTGGTTGGCCATGGCGTACTCGAGGCACGGTGACTTGACTGGGCAGTCGGCGCAGATCCGGCGTGCTACCTCCACGCCGACGCCGTCGCTTGGGAAGAAGAGGTCGGGCGGCTGGTCCTTGCACTTGCCCCGTGCCATCCACGAAGTATCCATCGCCGCAATTGTTACAGCTCCGCAACATAAAGTCACGCGCAGAACGATGAATTCTTCCTTCGGATTTGCTGAGAGTTCCGGAGCCGAAGATTGGCGGCGCCGCCCGCAAGGAGCGTGCTGACGGCTCGAGCTGGTGGTCGTAACGTGCGGTGTCGTGGAAGGCGATATCGGGCCAGACGACGCCGGCCGGCCCGAGACGCCGGCGGAGCAGCCGCTGGAGGAGGAGGCCCTGAAGCCGAGCCCGCCGGCGGCAACCACGTCGCCAACGTCGCCGACCACCTCCCCTGCGAGGGACCCAGGCGATCCCAGCGGGGTGACACCGAGGTTCGGCGCACCCGTGCGACCGTGGGGTCCGGCGGGTTCTGTCTACGACGAGCGACGCCTACCACCTGGCCTGGCGCCGCCGGCCTGGCGAGCTGACTACGGCCCCCCACACGGCCCGGGTAGCGGAGGGCCGCTCGGGTACGGCCCGCCAGTGCCCGGGCAGGGCCCGCCCCTTGGAATCGCTCCGGGATGGGGGTATCCCGGCACGCCCGGACCCGCAGCGGGCTCCGGCTATGCCCCGAGTGAGCCCTACGGTTACGGGGCGAGCTCTTGGTATGGCGGGCCGGTCTACGGTGCCGGCTCTCCGCCCCAGATCGTCTGGGTGAGCCGACCGAGAGTGCGCCGACCGCCTCGCCACCCGCCGCGGCACCTGCCCGGGTGGCTCGGGGTCGCACTCGTCGCCGCCCTCGCCGGCTCCTGCGTGTCCGGCGGGATCGTGGCGTACTTCGCCAGCCGGGCACCGCAGACCGTCGTGCGCGAGTACTTCCCGAGCAACCCTCCGAAAGTGACCAACGGCGACGTGCAGGCGGTGCTCGCCCGGGTGCTGCCGGCAGTCGTGTCCATCGACACGAGCAGCTACCAGCCGGGGACTCTGGGCGACTACGTCGAAGGTGCCGGAACGGGGATGATCATCCAGTCGAACGGGATCGTGCTCACGAACAATCATGTGATCGCCGGCGCCTCCACCATCGGTGTCACCCTGTACGGCCAGACGGCCTCACACCCTGCTCGGGTCATCGGAACCGATCCTTCCCGTGACATCGCCCTCATTCAGATCGAGGGGACTACCGGACCACTGCCGACGGTCATTTTCGGCGACTCAGGAACGGCCCTGCAGGGAGACGGGGTTATCGCCATCGGCAACGCCCTCGCCCTCGCGGGGGGGCCGACGGTGACTGAAGGGATCGTGTCGGCGGAGAACCGTTCGCTCACCACCGAGAACGAGACAGGGTCGCTCATCGAGCACCTCACCGGCCTGATCCAAACGGACGCCCCGATCAACCCGGGGAACTCCGGCGGCCCGCTCGTCAACGCCGCCGGGGACGTCATCGCTATGAACACGGCCGTGGCCATCTCGGGCGGAGGGGGAAACGCCCCCGCTCAGAACGTGGGCTTCGCCATCGCCATGAACTCGATCCGCCCCGTCATCGCCAGCATCATGCTGGCAGATCGGGGCGGTTGAGGCGCGACCGGGACGGTGTGGGACCGGGCGCCGGAGCGTCGGACGAGCGAGCAGGAGAGCCCCGCCCGGTACACTCCGGCGCGATGACCATCAGCCCCCCGCCCGAGCAGGAACAAGCCCCGGAGCCACCCCGAGGCCATGTGCGCATGGTCTATCTCGGGCCTGTGGCCCCCCATTGGGAGGTGGAGTCGGAGTTCGGAGACCGGAGCTTGATCGAGGAGTTTCGCCAGCGGGCACTCGCCCGCCTCGTCCTCCTGCCACCGCACGATCCCCAATTCCGGCGCAACCGCGAACGCATCGTACGTGACGCCGAGCGAGAGAACGTCATCCTCGAATGGGATCTCGGCGTGCCGGAAGAAGAGGTAGAGGCCGGCGTCTGACGTACTGGCGCCGGTACGTGCTCACCGCCGCTGAGGCGGCACGGACTAGTCGTCGGTGGGCAGATCGAGGCGAGCGAGCCAGAGGCCGGGGGCGTCCACCTCCGCGGGCGTCGGCAGGTTGACGGCGTCGGTCCACATCTTGGCGAGCTGCAGCTCGCCGGATCGCTCGAGGACTCCGGTGACGAACCTGGCGCCCCGGTCGATCTGGGTTTGGTCGAGCCTGAGCCCGAAAAGCGTCTCGGCCACTTTCTCGCCGTCGCCTCGGCTGACCCGCCGCCGCCGCATGGCCTCACCGATCGGTGTGGTGTTACCGATCAGGCGGTTGGCGATGATGCCTGTCACGTACTCGGCGTAACCGGAGACGGACGCCGTGACGGCGTCCAGCTGCGCCCGCACCCGCTCGAGGGCGGCATTCGCCGGCGCCGGCTGCAAGGCCGAGGGATCGCCGAGGATCTCGGCGAACGAGGCCATGTCGGTCGGATCCGCCTGCTGCAGGAGCTGGGTGAGGGCATCGGCGTCGGGCCGCACCCGCTCGGCGTGCTCGATCACGAGGCTGGCGATGCGATCCGACACCGCGGGGCGCGAGAGAATGGCGTGGTAGGCCAACTCGTGCACGCACAACCAGAGGCGGAGATCGTCGATCGGCAGGCTCCAGTCCGCTGCCACCGCCGCCAGGTTGGCGCTCACGACGAGCAGCTCGTTGCCCGGGGCGGGTGCGAGGGGGACGTCGTATTGGCCGAGGGCACGTTCGGCGAGATGGCCAGCGACCGAGCCGACCTGCCACGCCGTCATGGCGGGGAACATTGCCGCCGCCCACTGGCCGAGGAGGGCGCCCATCTCGTCGCCGTCGTCGACCCCCTCGCCGAAGTCAGCAGGCAACCGCTCCAGCGGGTCGAGCGGAGCGTCCGGGCCGGGGTGGCCTGCGATGCCGTCAGCTCCGGTGCCCTCGCCGCCGACGTCCGACGAAGCCAGGTCCGATGGAGCCAGCACGGCGACGAGCTGGTCGAGCACGGGGTGCCAGATTTCGAGAATGCGACGTGCCCAGTCGACTCGGCTGGCCGGCACCAGTCGCACCGAACCCGTCCCCAAGGAGATCGGCATGCCCGTCACCTCGGCGACGTGCAGCTCGGCGATCGTGCTCAGCTCTTCGAAACGGATGCGCTCGATCGGGTCCGGGTTGGCGTCCGGCTCACCACCCGAGGCGATCTGGCTGGCGAGTTGGTAGGCGAGCTGCCACTGGAGCCCCGGGCCTGTCGGCATCATCCGGACGAGATCGCCGAGCATGCTGCGCAAGAAATCACCGCCACCGAAGAACGGCGAATCGCTCACCTGGGTGATGCTACGGGTTCGAGGCGGTCAGGCTGCCGGCTGCAGGAGAGCGTCGATTGTGCGGATCGACTTCCCACGTTCCACCGTCAAGGCGACGTCGGTACGCGGGGGCATGACGTAGAGAGCTTCCTGCAGTGCCTGCATGGAGTCGATCGCCAGTCCGTTCACGGCCTCGATGACGTCGCCGGGGCGCAGGCCGGCGGAGGCGGCTGAGGTCCCGCGGCCGACGGCAACGACTTCCACCCCGGCTGGCAGGCCGGCCTGCCCTCTCGGGCCCGTCACCTCGGAGGTGGCGTGCCGTGTGAGGTGGACGGAACCGACGCTGGACCGTCCCTCGATACCGAGCCATCCGTGTATCACCCGGCCATGGCTGATGATCTGCTCGCCAACTTGCTCAGCGAGCAGACCGGGAATCACCAGCACCTCGTTGCCTGTGCAGGCGGTGACGATGCCGAGCACGTCCGCCTGGCCGTTCACGAGGACCGTCCCGAGCGGGGCGCCGCTGAGACGGGGCATCTGCAGGCGAAGCATGTCGAGCAGCTGATAGGTGCCGTCTGTCGCGACGGCGACCGACGAGCTGACCGACGCCATCGAGAACACGGACGCTTCAAGGCTGTCCCTTGAGAGCTCTGCCCACTCGACCGCCAGCCAGTCTCCCGAGTGCAGGGGCGTGTCGGTCGCAGAGGCGAGGGGCCTGAAGACCCCGCTGCCGGTGCTGATCACGGCCAGCTGCGTAGCCGAGTCGGTGCCGACGAGGCGGGCTGCGTAGACGGCGCCGTCGGCGGCTGTCACGGTGATGGCCGAGGCGCCGCGGATGAGTGGCAGCGGCACGAGGATCTTGCCGTCGGCCGTCAGGACCACGCCGTTGCCGTTGACGGTGCCTCCTTGCTTGCTGACCTCGACCACGGTGAGGCCGGCTTGCACTCTCCGCTCGAGGTAGGAGAACCCCGGCGTCACCTCGGGTTGCAGGAGGGTGGTGGTGGCGATGGCGAGGCGCGAGCTCGGGGAAGGCGATCGCCCGAGCCAGACGGTGAGGTGCGTCCCGACGAGAACGACACCGGTGGCGAGCACGGCACCTACGAGCCCTGCCGACCAGGCACCCGCCCGGGTGGGTGTGCGGGAGAGCCAACGCTCCCGTGCGGCCGATACCTCGGCCGCGATGGGCGCGCTCGACTGCCAGCTGATCTCGGACGGATGCCGCCAAACGCGATCCTCCGGCGGTAGCAGTCGGCTTGGCTCGTCATCGTCGAAGCTCTCATCGAACTCGTGAAAAGCTTCGGCCACGGCCCACGAGGATACAAAGGCATGACCTCCAGGTGTGCGCGGTCTGGCGAAACGCACCGGCGTACGCGTCCCTCCCGACCGCTGCGTACCATGCATCTATGACCGAGCCAGCCCCCATCGACCCGCCGGAGGGAGACGACTGGCTCGTCCTCAGCGACGAAGTCCTCTCGAGAGCGACGGCGCTCGAATGGGTGGAGGGGGAGCGCTGGGGAGGCGTGGTGGGTTTCTTTGGGGTGGTGCGCGATCACGCCGAAGGGCGCACCGGCGTAGTGGCCGTCGACTACGAGGCCTACGACGAGCAGGTGCTGCCGCGCCTGTCGGAGCTGGCCGCCGCCGCCCGTTCGCGGGTGCCCGACCTCGGCCGCATCGTCCTGTGGCACCGCACCGGGCATCTCGCCGTCGGGGAGACCTCCGTCGCCGTCGTCGTGTCGGCGCCTCATCGGGGCGAGGCCTTTGACGCCTGCCGGTTCCTCATCGACACGCTGAAGGCGACGCTGCCGATCTGGAAGCTGGAGCACTGGGCGGGCGGCTCGGACTGGAGCCCGAGCTCGCATGTCGTCGAGGAGGTGAAGCGGTCGTGAGCGGGGCGCTCGCCATCGACGTGGGCACGGCTCGCACGCTCGTCGTCGAGGCCTCCAAGGGTCTCCTCGTCGACGAGCCGACCCTTGCCGCCGTCGACATCGCCACCGGAAAGCTGCTGACATTCGGCGCGGTTGCCGCCTCCATGGCAGGCCGAGCTGCGGGCGAGGTGGCGATCGTGCGGCCCGTGCGCCAAGGCCAGCTCGTCGATCTCGAGCTGACCGATCAGATCGTCGCCGACCTCTTCGATCGGGCGCGGCGCTACGGCGTGCAGCGGCCAGAGGTGCTCTGCTGCGTTCCCGGAGCCGCCACCGGGGTGCAGCGACGAGCGCTCGAACGCTCCTTCAAGAAGGCGGGCGCCCGCCGGGTGGAGTTCGTCGAGCATGCGGTCGCCTGCGGGATCGGCGCCCGCCTCCACCTCGACGAGCCCGTGGCCTCCATGGTCATGGACGTCGGGGCCGGAACGAGCGACATCGCCGTGATGGCTCTCGGCGGTGTCGTGACCGAGGCCTCCGTGCCCCTCGGCGGCAGCGACTTCGACGAGGCGATCCGACAACTCTGCCAGCGCTCCTTCGACCTCGTGCTCCCCTTCGGGGCGGCTGAGTCGATCAAGCTCGTGATCGGAAGTGCCTGGCCCGCCGACGAGCGCAAGGTCGAAGTGCGCGGACGCTACCTCGGCAACGGCATGCCCCGCATCGTGGTGCTCTCCCGCGCCGAGGTGTCCACCGTGCTCGCCGAACACGTCGACGCGATCATCCGGGCGGCGGTCCGTTGCATCACCGACTCGCCCCCGGACCTGGCGAACGATCTCATCAACCGCGGGCTCTATCTCGCCGGCGGGGGAGCCCTCTTGGACGGCTTCGCCCGCCGCTTGGCCACGGCCACCGGTATCCCGATACACCTCGTCAGCTCCCCGGAGACGGTCGCCGTCGAGGGGGCGGCACGTGCGCTGCGAGCGCTGCGAGCGTCCTCCTCCGCGCCTGCACTCGGCTCCGCGCTCGGACTGCCGGCGGAGCAAGCCGACTGAGGACAGCAGGCCTCAGGGCCTCAGCTGGTCCTCCGCAGCTTGGCGGACCTGCCAGTCCCGGTCGCCCAGCGCTCGCTCGAGTGCCTCCTGCACCTCTCGGCCCTCGAAAGGGGCAAGGGCGATCACGGCGCGGCGGCGCACAGCTGGGCGGTCTTCGAGGGCAGCGAGGATGGCGGGGAGCCCGGCCGGGTCGCCGATGGCGCCGAGAGCGGCCACGGCGGACTCCCGGCAGAGGGCGTCCTCGTGGCTGGAGGCGATGCGGCACAGTTCGCGCACCGCCCGAGGGTCGCGAACCTCACCGACGGCGAAGCACGCCGCCTCCACGACACTCGAGTCAGCATCGCTGAGGAGCGGGAGATAGTCCGCCCCGCGGAGCGAGCCCGCTAGCTCGGCGGCACGAACGCGCACGAGCGCCGAGGTGTCGGAGAGTGCCCGGGCGATGGCGTCGTCGTGCAGGCGCCCCATTCTGACGAGCGCCCCGAGGGCGGTGGCGCGGACGCCGGCATCCTCGTCGGCCAAGAAGCCCGCCGCTGCCTCCTCATCGCCCTCGAACCCCGCCAGGGCGGCGGCACGGCGGCGGCGCGCGACATCGATGTGCTCGACTCCGTGTAAGGCTGAACGATCGTGAGCTCCCTCGATGGCGAGAGCCTAGAGACCCGGACGGCCTCTCCCGAGACGCATGTCGTCGACGCCGACACGCCGGGCTTCGACGCCGAAGCGCCCGCCGCCGACGTCCCTGTCATCGACGCCGAGACGACAGACCTCGACGCCGAGCCGCCTGCCCTCCATGACGAAGCTCACACCCGGAGGAGAAGCCGGCGCTGGAAGATCCTCACCATCGTGGGCATCGTGCTCGCCGCCGCCATCCTGGTTTCGTCCCTCGTCAGCGTGCCCTACTACGCCATCACGCCCGGCAGCACCCAGAGCGTGCTGCCGCTCATCGAGGGGCTCGGCTCGCGTGCCCACGATCACCCCGGATCGATTGATCTCGTTGACGTCGAGGTGACCCCGCTGCGACTGATCGACTGGCTCTACTTCAAGCTCGATTCGAACGCCACGATCTACTCCTCGGAGGAGATCCAGGGACCGGAGACGAACGCCCAGTACGACACCGAAGGCGTTCTCGACATGGCCGACGCCCAGCAGGCGGCCTCGGTTGTCGCCCTTACTCAGCTCGGCTACCACGTCACGGTTACTCCCAACGGGTCGCTCGTCTACGCCCTCGATCCGGGATCGCCGGCCGAGGCGGCGCTGCAGGTGGGCGATGTCATCGTCGCTGTGGGGGCCACGAAGGTGGACTCGCCGCAGGCGCTCTCGGCCGCTCTCTTCTCCTATCGGATCGGTCAGGCGGTGACGCTGAGGTTCCGCCCCTACCCGAGCGGGTCGCCGACGTCGATCACGTTTCACACCGGCGTCTGGCGGTGGCAGGGCACGGGCGCCAACCAGCAGCTCACCTGCGTGCCGGCAACCGAGAGGTCACCCGATCCCATCGCCAAGCTCTACGACGACCAGGGCGTGCTCTATCTCCCGACCAAGCAGCACCCGGGCGGGGCCACTCCCTGTATCGGAGTCATCGACGCCGAGCCTTCCTATGCCGTCAAGCTGCCGTTCACGGTCAACCTCAACAACGAGGGGATCGTCGGGCCTTCTGCTGGCCTTGCCTTCACGCTCGGGCTCATGCAGAAGCTGGATCCTGCCAACCTGACCGGCGGCCTGAAAGTAGCCGCAACCGGGACGATGTCGGTGACGGGAGCTGTCGGAGCCATTGGTGGTATCGAGCAGAAGACGATCGCCGTGCGGGCATCGGGGGCGAGCATCTTTCTCGTGCCACCGGACAACTACGCCATCGCCAAGCGCTACGCCGGCTCGAGGCTGCAGGTCTTCGCCGTCTCGAGCATCTCGCAAGCTCTCGCTGTGCTGGAGGCCCACGGCGGCAAGGTTGTGAAGGTGCCGGGGCGCTGACCGGCACTTTTCACGGTTCCCACTTTGTCCGATGAACGAGAGGGAACCGTCCTAGTCTGTCGGCCATGTCGGAAGAAATGCCTGCGCTGTCGATCTCGTCGAGCACGTCGTTGAATCCCGACGAGATGCCGAGGCGCACGTTTCCGTTGGTGCGCAAAGGTGTCGACGGCGAGGCCGTTCGCCGCTATCTCGAGACGATCGCCGACGACGTGCGCGCCCTGTTGGAGCGGGAGACACAGCTGCGTCGGCGGATCGCCGAGGCCGAGCGGAAGGCGGCCGAGCCCCCCGTTCTCGACGAGGCAACGCTCAATCGGGCGGTCGGTGTCGAGACGGCAAGAGTTCTGCAAAGCGCCCATGACGCCGCCCGCGAGGTCGTCGCCCGGGCGGAAGGGCGGGCGGCCGAGCTGCTGGCCACCGCCGAGGCGCAAGTCGCCGCCCGAAGCGCTGCCGCCGAGGAGGAGTCGACGCGCCTCGTGGCAGCCGCCACCGAGCGGGCCGCCGGCACGGCGGCAGGCGCCGAGGCGGACGCAACCGCACTCCGGGCAGGCGCCGAGGCAGAGGGCGAGGCCATCATCGAGGCGGCGCGGGAGGATGCCGTCGCTCTTCTCGACACCACCAAGCAGCGATGCCGTCAGACGGTGCGTGACGCCCGGCAGTTGCGCAATTCCGTGCTCTCGGATCTCGTGGAGCGACGGCGAGCCCTCTTCGTGCAGCTGGAGCAGCTCCGTTCCGGCCGGGATTCGCTCGTCGACGTCGTGGCGACCGTGGAGGCGACCGTCGAGGAGCTGAAGGCGCGCCTCGCGGAGGCCGAGCACGGTGCGCGCATAGCGGCTGCCGAGGCAGGCGATCGAGCCGAGACGCTGCTCGATGACGAGGACGAGACGCTGCTCGAGCCCGATGATGATCTCGAGGAGCACGCCGCCCTCCTCGGCGAGGACCTCGAGACGGAGGAGGAAGAGCTCGCGTCGGGCACAGGCAGCGGCGTGGCCGCCGACGACGAGGAAGCGGTCGTCGACCTCGACGAGGAAGCGCTCATCGACGAGGAGGACCAGCAGGATCACGAGGTGCAAGCGCGGGATACGGCTGCCTCCCATCGCAGCGTCGGTGAGCTGTTTGCCAGAATCCGTGCCGCCCGCGGCTCCGATGGCATCCTTGCCGGCGAAGCGACGTCGGCCATCCCAGCAACCGAGGGGCCCGAGGCAGACTCAGCGACCGAGGCAGGGCCGCCGCCCGAAGCGGACTCAGCGGTCGAGGCAGGGCCGTCGTCCGAGGCAGACTCAGCGGCCGAGGCGATGCCAGCCACCGAGGCAGTGCCGGCGATCGACGTGAAGGACCTCGCAGGCGTGTCGGAGGCGGGAACGGCAGCAGGCGAGCCAGCGACGGCCGAGACCGAGGTGGTGACATCTCCTGGGGCGGCTGCCGAGGCAGGAGCGACCGAGCCCGAGTCGGCGGCGACGACGCCGCAGCCGCCACAAGGGCCCGCCGTCGGGCCAGAGCCGGTGACGGCGCAGCCGTCGGGGGAGCCCGCAGCCGAGGCGGCCGAGGCCTCCGGCGAAGCGGCCGAGGCCTCCGGCGAGGCAGCAGGAGACGGGCTCAGCGGAGACCCCGATGCCGTCGCTCGAGCGCGTCGCAACGAACTCCTGGCGCCTGTCGTGGTGAAACTCTCCCGCGCCCTCAAGCGGGCGCTGCAGGACGATCAGAACGAGCTGTTGAACGCCCTCCGGCACGCCTCCGGGGCGCCGGAGTTGGACGTGCTCCTACCGGAGGAGGCACAGAGCGAGCGTTACACACGGGCTGCCGCGGAGGCACTTGGCGACGGCTGGCTCCTCGGGCGGAGCTGGCTCCGGCCTGAGAGCGAGAGCGACGGCGGGCTCGGTGACGCGGAGGCCGGTGCTGAGGCGACCGAAACCGGCAAGCAGCTCGCCCTCGAGCTTGCCCGCGAGGTCTCCGGCCTCCTGCGTCATCGCCTCGCTGAGTCTTTGCACGCCCTCGGGGAGGTTGGCGAGGGAGCGCAGGACGCGGTGGGTGCGGCCTACCGCGAATGGAAAGGGCCTCGCGTCGAGGGCATCGCGGGCGACTTCGCCACGCGGGCGTTCGCGACTGGCGCCGTCGCCGCAGCCGAGGGCACGATCGTGCGGTGGGTCGTCGACGATGGGAAGCCGTGCCCGGACTGCGACGACAACGCACTCGCCGGCGAGCAACGGGCAGGGGACGCCTGGCCCACCGGTCAGCTCTACCCTCCTGTGCACCCTGGTTGCCGGTGCCTTCTCGTGGCGACAACCGATTGAGGTTCAGTGGTGAGACACTCAGCGGTCTGAAAAGGATCGGTGAGGTCGTGAACGAGGTGCGGCAGTGAGAGTTCCGAACGAAGCGGCGTTGTCCACCGCGAGTCCGATCAGGCGCTACCAGCTGTGGTTGCTCATCGCCATCGTCGTGATCATCGTCCTCCTCGTGGCTGTGCAGGGCATCGCCGATCTGTTCACGAATTACCTCTGGTACCGATCAGTCCGGGCGGACGACGTCTGGCGGACGATGACGGCGACGAAGCTCGAGCTGTTCGTGTTCTTCACCGCAGTGTTCTTCGTCGCCTGCTGGACGAGCCTGCTCATCGTCGACCGCGTGGCCCCACGAGCGCTCTTCATGTCACCGGAGCAGGAGTTCGTGAGGCGTTACCAGACGTTGGTAGGGCGTCACCGATTCGCCGTCAGGACCATCGTGTCCTTGTTCTTCGCCCTCATCTTCGGCAATGGGACGACGTCGCAGTGGCAGCACTGGCTGCTGTTCCTCCGCGGCGGGAGCTTCGACGCAAGGGACCCGTTGTTCCACAAGAACATCGCCTACTTCGTCTTCAAGCTGCCCTTCCTGTCGTTCCTCGTGGACTGGACGCAGGTGGCGCTGATCGTCCTGGCGATCGTGTGTGCGGCGGCGTACTACATGAACGGCGGATTGCGTTTCTCCGGGCCGTCGCCGCGGGTCGATCCGCGGGCGACGGCGCACTTCTCGATCATCTTCGCCGCCCTCGCCCTCGTACGGGCAGCCGGTTACTTCTACGTCAGCCGCTACACCCTCGAGCTCTCGCAGAACTCCCTCTTTCAGGGAGCCGATTACACCGACGTGCACGTGCGCCTGCCCGCCCTCAACCTGCTGGCGATCGTGGCGTTGACGGCGTTCGTGCTGTTCGTCCTCAACGTCTATGCCCGCAGCTGGGTGCTGCCGATCGTGGCGGCGGGCCTATGGGCCTTCGTCGGGATCGCCATCGGAGTCGTGTTCCCCTGGGCGGTGCAGCAGCTGCAGGTGACCCCGGCGGCGAGCAGCCTCGAGTTGCCCTACATCAAGCGCAACATCACCGACACGCGAATCGCCTATAGCCTCACCAACACCGGGGCCACCCAGGTGACCTTCCAGGGAGCCAACGATGCCACAACTGGGGTCGTCAAGAATGACACCACCTCGCTGGAGGACGTCGATCTGTGGGACCCGTTGGTCTCTTCACAGACCTACCAGGTGCAGCAGCGAGAGAAGGGCTTCTACTCGATCAACAGCCTTTCCGTCGACCGATACGAGCTCAACACGGGCCCGGGCAACACCAAGCAACTCACACCGGTCGTCATCGGTGTGAGGGAGCTCTCGTCATCGAACCTCAACCAGCCCACGTGGGTGAAGACGCACCTCGTATACACCCATGGATATGGCATCGTGATGGCCAGGGCCAATTCGACCTCCGCCAACCCGACCTACGTCGCCGACGACATACCCCTCCAGGAATCGTCAGGTGTTCCACTGCTGACGCAGCCAAACGTCTATTACGGTGTGGGCGAAACCGGATACGTCATCGTCGACTCGGGCGCAACGGAGTACAACCCACAGTCCACGACGTCGATCGCCTACACGGGTAAAGGCGGGATCCGGATCGGGAGCATCTGGCAGAAGGCTGCTTTTGCCCTTCGCTTCCACGACTTCAACCTCCTCGTGTCAAATCTGGTGACCCCTTCCTCCCGCATCATGTTCAACCAGGACGTGCGAACGCTCGTGCGGAAGGTGGCGCCTTTCCTGCAGGTCGACGCCAATCCCTACCCGGTCATCGACGATGGTCAACTCGAATGGGTCGTGGACGCCTACACGACGACGAGCTACTACCCCTATTCGCAGACGGTCTCGACGCCGGGCCTATCCGCCGGCAGCGGCCTCGGCGGTGGGTTCAACTACGTGCGCAATTCGGTCAAAGCTGTCGTGAATGCCTACACCGGCAAGGTCACGCTGTACGCCTGGGATCCGGAGGACCCGATCCTGCAGTCGTGGGAGCGCATCTTCCCGGGGATGTTCAAGCCGAGCTCGCAGATGGACTCGACGCTCCGGCTGCACCTGAGGTACCCACAGGACTTGCTGTCCGTCGAGGCCACGGTGTTCGGCAAGTATCACCTCCTGCCGAGCCAGGCGTCCGTCTTCTACTCGAACTCTGTCGCTTGGCAGTTGTCCCTTGCGGGAACGGAATCCCTGTATGAGCTGGTGCAGCTTCCGGGGCAGTCGGTCCCGACGTTCAACGCCATCGTGCCCCTCGTCCCCGTCGGCACAGCGCAGAACCTCACTACGTTCCTCGCCGCCAATTGCAGCTACGCCGACTACGGCAAGCTGACGGCCTACGAGGTCCCGGCGACCCGCTTGGTGTTCGGCCCGGCCACCGCCAACGCTCAGATCGACACAGATCCGCCCGTGTCAAAGGCCGTGGGGCTCCTTGGCGCCGTTAATTCCAGGGTGAGCTTCGGGCCGACGCTGATCATCCCGATCGACGACTCGCTGCTCTACGTGCGGGCGCTCTTCGTGGTGTCGTCGAGCAACGCCGTCCCGAACCTTGACTACGTCGTCGCCTACTACGGCGGCAAGATCGGGTTCGCGCCGACGCTGCTCGGCCCCGCCGGCGCCCTGGAGCAAGTGATCGGCTCGGCTGTCGCCTCGGTCGGGTCGACGGCGCCGACGAACGTACCTCAGAACATCGCACGGGAGATCGCGCAGGCCGAGCAACTGGACACAGCCGCCTACAAGGCGCTCAAGGCCGGAAACCTCGCTCTCTTCGGCACTGACGAGGCTTCCCTGAAGACCCTTCTCGCCACGATCGACACTCAGTTGACGAAGTTCGAGGCGCACAAGGGCACGTCGGGCAAGTCGTCCGGCACCACCTCGACGACGACGACCGTGCCTACGGCGAGCTCGGTGACAGGCGGTCCGCTCTCGAGCACTACGACGACCGCCGGCTCCGTGGGTGGCGCTTGAGGAGGCTGGCGACCGTCGCCGCCTTGACGCTGCCGGCACCGAGGCAGAATGTGTGTAGATCGGCTGACCGGGAGGTCCCGTCATGACAACCGTAGAGAGCGAACGCTTCACCCAGAAACGCCAAGAGCTCGAGAGCTTCGGGCCGCCCACCTTCGCCACCATTGAGGCCGAGCGGGAGCATCGCAAACAGCGACTGGCGGGGGCGTTGCGGATATTCGGGCGGCTGGGTTTCTCTGAAGGCGTCGCCGGCCATATCACGGCGCGGGATCCAGAGCTGACGGATCACTTCTGGGTGAACCCCTTTGGGATGAACTTCCGCCACGTGCGGGTCTCCGATCTCATCCTCGTGGACCACGAGGGGGAGGTGGTGCACGGGCGGCGTCCCGTCAACCGGGCGGCGTTCATCATCCACTCCGCCGTGCACGCCGCCCGCCCCGACGTGATCGCCGCTGCCCACGCCCACTCGGTGCACGGTAAGGCGTGGTCCTCCCTCGGACGCCTGCTCGACCCGATCACCCAGGATGCGTGCGTGTTCTTCGAGGATCACGTGCTCGTGACCGAGGGCGGCGGGCGCGTCGTGCTCGACGAAGCCGGTGGCAAAGCGCTCGCCGAGGGTCTCGGACCCCACAAGGCGGCCATTCACCAGAATCACGGTCTTTTCACGGTGGGTCAGTCGGTGGAAGAGGCCGCCTGGTGGTTCATCACGATGGAGCGCTCGTGCCAGGCGCAGCTGCTCGCCTCGGCGGCGGGCACGCCTCTTCTGATCGACGACGAGGGAGCCCGCTACACGCGGGACGTGACGGGGCACCCCCTGGCCGGTTGGTACTCGTTCCAGCCGCTCTGGGACGAGATCGAGCGGACGGATCCGGAACTGTTCGAGTGAGTCTCAGAGGCGCTCGTCCGTGGGTTTCGTCCGCCCTCCCGGCTGCATAGGTCGTCTCTCGGGGCGGGTCGTGCTCGGGACGGGTCGTGTGGTGGTCATCAGCCAGTTGGGGGCCTTTTGTGTGCCCGACATGGCCAAGTTGGCGGGAGTTTGATCGATCCAGGCGAGAGGTTCCATCCCGGGTCCGCTCGCCTGGCCGGCTGGCGGGGCCGCGACGGAGGGCGGTAAGCTACAGAAGCGCCGCGGGGTGGAGCAGTCAGGTAGCTCGTCGGGCTCATAACCCGAAGGTCGAGGGTTCAAATCCCTCCCCCGCCACTGACACGAAAGCCCTGTTCATCCTGGGTTTTCTCTTGTCGTCTTCATCGAATGCAACAGCGAGCGTCCCGTCTACCATCCCTACTGAGCCCTCGTGACCTGGTCGTTCTCAGTTCGCAGGGAGTAGGCGCGTTATGAGACCTCTCCGACGCTTCTCGGGGCTCGGCGGCGGTCGGTTCACGTCGGCCGGAATAGTGACTCTAGCTGGTCATTCTCCGCCGCCACCACGACTGGCTGGGTCGATTGATTATTGGCTCGCGCGACAAAAGTAGGGCAAAGGTAGGGATGGCCTTTCTTGTGCCCGACCTTCGGGTGCTGCCTTGACGACGGCACGCCTTTTGCCGGTGAGGCACCGATCTGACCCTTTTCCGCAGCGCGCGGCCAAGTTCGGCCAATCTCTGGTGATGCGGGGGTCCAGAGACGATGGGATGGGGTTTCCGGTATCGGTTGAGCCGTGTCCGTGACCCCCACGTACACACCGGGATAGGTGATAAGGAGGTACAAAACGTCCGCTATCGGGATGAGCAACGCAGAGCTTGGGTGGGCTTACCCAGGGAGCGGAAGCCCGGGGCAGACCTTCGCGTACGGCCGGGAAGCCCCGACGAACACTTCCCACTCGGACTCCGTCAGATTCCCACCGGCGATGGCGCAGGCGTCAGCCGCCCATTGCTGCCACCGCATCGGGTAAACCCGCGCCAGGCCCGTCGAGTCCACGACAACGAGCTCCGATCCGTCGGCGCTGAACTGCGACGAGTTGCCGGGTGCGTAGTTGGTGGCCACAGATGTCGTGGCGGGAAGCGAAGGCGGCCCGAACTGCGACACCGCGGCAGGGTTGCTCACATTGAGGATGCGTACCGTACCGTCGCTCGCACCGGTGGCGAGCAGTTGACCGGTTGGGTCGAAGGAGAGGCTGTTCGCAGTGCCGGAGCTGACTTGAACCGGCTGGCCGGTTTCCTGCCAGGTTCGAGTATCCCAAATGCGTACGAGGCCACCCTCCCCTACCGTGGCGAGCAGATGGCCCCGGGGAGAGAAGACAGCAGACTCTGTCGCCGTAGTGGCCGGATCCGAGTCGAGCTTTCGAATGATCCGCCACCTGGGGACACTGACGACGTACGTGTACCCCGATGTGGACACGCCGGAACCGCTTGGAACCGCGATGAGAGAGCCGTTCGGGCTGAAGCTCAACTGGTTAGCCGAGTCTGGAATCACGAGCGGCGGATGAACAAGGCGTCCGTTGCTGGCATCCCACATCGCAAGCCGCCCCTCAGTGCCCGGGGTGGAGGATTGCAGGCAACCGGCCGGGATGCACTGCCAATCGTCGGCAACGACGTATCGTCCGTTCGGGCTGAACAAGGGGCTCCATACGAGACCGCTCAACCCGACGAACCTGCGCAGCGTCCTTCCGCTTGGGGTGATCATCCAGACCTGGCCGTTATCACCACTTACCAATATGAAGCGGCCGTTCGGGCTGAAAGAGACACCGGTGACAGCATCCCCGTTCCCGAACAGCGGTAAGTTCGCAAGCTCGTGGTAGGGCTGCTTGGAGATATCCCAGATGATTAGGTGACCGTCGCCCGTCGGCGCGGCAAGGAGGTGACCATCCGGCGAAAGACCAAAGTACGGTTGTGTCAAACCAAAATGATAAGGGTCAACATCCACGGACAGCGGAGCAGCTGTCTGTGAGAGCCATATATTGATCATGTCCCCGCCTTTGCTGGCCTGAAACTGCCTGCCGAATCCCTCGTCGCCCGGAAGATTCCAGCGCAGGACGCTCCCCGACAAGCTCGACGCGAACAACGTCGAGCCCGAATCGGAAAGTGTCACAGCGGTGATCGGTCCTGCATTGGCTTCGAGTCGTGCCAGGACCGATTCGGATTTCCTGTCCCAGATGATGATCTGGCCATCCGAGGTCCCGATGACCAGGTTGGCGTCGTCGGGAGTGAACGCCATCGCCCCGAGGCTGCCGGTGAAGTCGCCGACTGGGGCTCCGATACCTCCAGCCGGCTGAACCTTCCCCGTGACAAGGTTAACGAGGGTTAGGTTGCCGTTCTGGCTGCAATACGCCGCCCACTGGCCGTCCGGCGACATGGCGAACGAGTTGCCACCGGGAATCTTGATTTTTCGCAAGAGGTCTAGGGTGCGGCCGTTGTAGACGAAGGTTGCCGTGGCATCCTCGACTACGACGCGTCGCCCGTCTGGCGTGGCCACCATCGCCCACTGCTGGTCGCCGCGGGCGACGAGCACTTGGCGTAGAAGCTTCCCAGTGACGGTGTCGTACTCGTAGAGAAAACTCTGCCACTGACCCGACTTCAGCTGGACGTCGAATGCAAGCAGGATCCGGTTGGCGAACCCGAAAGCGCTGCCACCGTAGTTGGCTAGATCGTTCTGGTATTTGGCGGGGAAGTCAATCTTTCGTACGGGCCGGTAGGTACGGCTGTTCACCAGAAGGATATCGCCGGTTCCGTCCCGAGTCCCCCCGAGTAGTAGCGGCGAGTTGTAGGAGTAAGCACCCACTCCGCTGAAGGCTTCGGGGGACGCTATCTCACGTAACGTCCTCGTGTCGTAGAACGCCGTTTGCCCGTTGCTCCACTGGACCGCGATGGTGGTGCCGTCCGGGCTGAGCTGGACAAAGTTCGGCCTAACGCCCGGATCCTTGAAGCTGAACTCGCCGGTGAGTTGCGGGCTTCGCATCAGCGTCCACAGAAGGTCGCTCTTCGTCTCCTCGGACTGATCGATATTGACCGCCTCGCGGGCGAGAAGCAGAGCCACTGCGAGATTGGGCTGGTCGACGGCCTCCGCCCCCACGCTGTTCGCCAGCGAAACGGTAGCTGCGCGCTGCGCCTTTGCTTGTGAGCGAACGGCCTGAGTGCGCGAGATCAGCGCGAACACGAGCAGGCCGACAGCAAGGAGTGTGACCCCGAGGCTCGCGGATACGAGCATCTTGCTTCGCCGCCCGGCGGCCTGGCGGCTCGCGAGCAGGTAATCGCGTTGCAGCGTGGTTGGGGCCGGGTCGGACCGCTCGGTCGTGCCTGCCAGCCAAGTCTCTGCGGTTCGCAGCTCACTGCCACGGAGCA